>Ga0136617_10001495_pt1 | contig 20745 bp, 17 predicted proteins | sample AntDrymUQ3222106_2_FD_129672 | JGI IMG/M metagenome (GOLD analysis project Ga0136617, IMG submission 129672) | Polar desert sand microbial communities from Dry Valleys, Antarctica - metaG UQ322 (21.06) | ecosystem: Environmental > Terrestrial > Soil > Desert | place: Antarctica: Dry Valley...
CACAAAGACGTTCACCGCCCAGGCGCTCGCCTTCGCGATCCTGGCCGAGGCGCTCGGGCCCGTGTCCTACGGCGAGGACGACTGGGCGCGCCTGCCCGCGGCGCTCGAGGCCGTGCTCGCCGACCCCGAGCCGGCCGAGCACGTCGCTGCCGCAATCGGGGACGCGCCCGGCCTGATCACCGTCGCGCGCGGCTACTGCTACCCGATGGCACTCGAGGCGGCACTCAAGCTCAAAGAGACCGCCGAGCTGCTCGCCGAGGGGTACTCCGCCGCCGACCTCCGGCACGGGCCGTCGGCGGTCGTCACCGCCGGCTTCCCGGTGCTGGCCATGGGCACGTCGGGGCCGGCGGCGAACGACCTCGCCGACCTGCTGGCCACGCTGCGCGAGCGCGGCGCGGCCGTCCACGAGATCGCCGACCGTGTCGACGCCGAGCTGCCGATGCCCGCCGGCCTGGCCGAGCCGCTCGCCGCGATCGTCGCCGTCGTCCGCGCCCAGCAGGTCGCCCTCGCGCTCGCGCGCCAGCGCGGCCTCGAGCCCGACGCGCCGCGCGGGCTGTCAAAGGTCACGCTAACCAGCTGAGCCTGTCGTGCTGCTCGGAGTCCGCCACGCCCTCGTGGGCGACGCCCTGGTCCGCGGCGACGTGCGCGTCGAGGACGGTCGAATCGCCGCCGTCGGCGTCGTGCCCGCCGGTCCGAGCGGCCTTGCCGCGCCCGGGTACGTCGACCTGCAGGTCAACGGGTTCGGCGGCATCGACTTTCTCGCCGCCGAGCCGCCCGACTACCGGACCGCGGGGCCTGCGCTCGCGGCGACCGGCGTCACGGCATACCTGCCCACCTTCATCAGCGCACCCGACGACGCATACGACCGCGCGGTTGCCGCGGCCACCGCCGCCCGCGTCGTTGCCCGGCCGGGTCCGCGCATCCTCGGCGTGCACCTCGAGGGCCCCTTCCTGTCGCCACGCTGGCCCGGCGCGCACGACCCGCAGCACCTGCAGACACCAAGCCCGGCGCTGATCGACCGACTCGAAGGCGAGGGAGCGATCGCGCTCGTCACCCTGGCGCCCGAGCTCGCGGGCTCGTTGGAGCTGATCGAGGCGCTGGTCGCGCGCGGGATCGTCGTCTCCTGCGGACATTCCGACGCCGACGCCGACCTCGCCCACGCGGCGTTCGACGCGGGCGCGCGGGCGATCACCCACCTGCACAACGCCCACCGCCGCTCCGCGCACCGCGACCCCGGCCTCGGCGGCGTCGCGCTCGTCAGGCCGCAGGTGACCGTGCAGGTGATCGTCGACGGCGTCCACCTCGCGCCCGAGGTCGCCTACGCCGCCTTCCTGACCGCCCGCGAGCGATTCTGCCTGGTGACCGACGCGATGGCCGCCGCCGGCCTCGGCGACGGCCGCTACCGACTCGGATCGCGCGACGTCGAAGTCGCGGGCATGACCGCCCGCCTCGCCGACGGCACCTTCGCCGGAAGCGTGCTCACCATGGACGCAGCCGTTCGCAACCTCGTGACCCTCGGCGCCTCCGAAGTGCAGGCGCTGCTCGCCGCCACGCGTGCACCTGCCCGCCTGCTCGCCCGCCCGAGCCTCGGCGTACTCGCGCCCGGAGTCCCAGCCGACATCGTCGTACTCGACGACAACCTCGAAGTGCGCGCAACCCTCGTCGACGGCCACGAGCTCTACGCCGCCTGACTGGTTCCCGCCGCGACCAGCCGCGTTCGTTTGCGTTCCTCGTACAGGGAATTCTCGGAAGCGGCTGAAGGAACTCGAACCCTCGACCTTGTGCATGGCAAGTCGCTCGGCGAGGTTGGGGAGGGCGAACTGCCTGCAAATCGGCCGAAACGGGGCAGCTTGCATCCGCCGGCTGCTGCTCGAGCGAACACCTGTTGAGGGCGGACCCCTGCGCCGCAGGACGGCCAACTTTGGTCCGGAGTCTGAACGCGCCGGCCCTGAGAGTCAGTGTGTGAGCACTACTCCAAGCCACAGCGTTCCCATCGAGGCGAGGAAGACGGCGACGGAGACGGCGCGGGTGTACGGCGTGATGACGTGCAGGGCGGTGAGCACCCCGATCACTACCAGGAGCAGGAGCTTTGCGTGCAGCACCGTGTCGTCCCAGCGGCCGAAGTGCGACGCCATGGCCGCGCCCGTGACCAGAAGTACTCCGAGGGCGATGAGGCTCCCCACGCCGAACCGCCGCGCCACCCCGCGCATAGCTTCGTCTCCGAGGTTCAGTCGACGGACGGCCGGCACGACGGCCGTGATCAGCATGACCTGCCCGCCGATGAAGAACGCGAGCGCCAGGACGTGTCCGAAGCGGATCAGCGTCCAGCTATCCACGGGCGCTACCGCGGCATAGCCGCTCGACGGCTCCAGACGCCGTCACGGCTGTGTCACGGCGTTGCGCTGGGGTTCGCTGCGCTGCGCCGCGCCGTCGAGGAACGGTTTGATCAGATCGATCGGGAGCGGGAACACGATGGTCGAGTTCTGGTCGGCTCCGACTTCGAGCAGCGTCTGCAGGTAGCGCAGTTGCATCGCGCCGGGCTCCCGTCTGAGGATGGCTGCCGCGTCCGCGAGCATCTCGGCGGCTTGTAGCTCGCCTTCGGCGTTGATGATCTTCGCACGACGCTCGCGCTCGGCCTCCGCTTGGCGGGCCATTGCGCGCTGCATGTTCTCCGGGATTTCGACGTCCTTGATCTCGACCGTGGAGACCTTGATCCCCCATGACTCGGTCTGCTCGTCGATGATCTTCTGCAGGTCGTCGTTGAGGCGGTCGCGCTCGGCGAGCAGCTGGTCGAGGTCGGCGCGGCCGAGGACGGCGCGCAGCGTGGTCTGTGCGATCTGCGAGGTGGCGGGCTCAAACGCCTCGATGTCGGTGACCGCCGCGGCCGGACCGACCACGCGGAAGTAGCAGACAGCCGCCACGCGGGCGGGAACGTTGTCGCGCGTGATGACCTCCTGGGGCGGGATCGTCAAGGTCACCGTGCGCAGGTCGACCCGCACCATCCGGTCGACCATCGGCACCAGGGCCAGCAGCCCGGGCCCCTGGGGCGCACGGAGCCGCCCGAGCCGGAACACCACGCCGCGTTCGTATTCGCGCAGCACGCGTACGCTCGTCACCATGGCGAGGACCGCCAGCACCAGCAAGAGCACAAGGACGACGGTCCACATCAGGCCTATCCCTTCGTTCGATTCTGCGAGCGCCAGCGACTGGGCGCCCGGCGCCCCGAGGCGTCGGCCACCGCGATTCCCAGCCCGTGCGCCGTACTCGGCGCGGGGAAGTTCGCCGGATGGGCGCGCAGGTCACGCAGGAGCCACCGGCCGATCAGCGCCGCGGCGAGAAGCAGCACAACCAGCGGCGCCGCCTCGACCGGCTCATGGTGCCGGATCAGGCCGACCGCCACGACGAGTACCGCGAGCACCACTAGCAGCAGCGAGAGGCCGCGGTGGAAGCGCCCGGCCTCAGAGTGCGGCCAGGGGTCCAGCGGGCGCACCACCTCCCGCCCGGTTTCCGAGTCGGTGCAGGCGTCCTTGCGAGGGCAGCCGTTGCAGATGTGTGCCTTGGCTCTGTAGCGGACGAGGCGCCGCTCTGAGTCGAACTCGTGTGGCCAGAGGTGTTGACCCTCCGGGCACGTCCAGTGGTCATGCGTCGCGTCGTAGGCGAAGCCGGCGGTGCGGTAGCGCAGCGAGCGCCGGTGCGTGTGCGCCGAGAGCCATTCGATCACCGCCGCGGCGAGCAGCAGGAACGCGCCGTACCCGGATGCGAGGACGACTTCCAGGCTCATTTGAGCCTCGCCGCCGTGGCCTCTTCGTGGTCCATCGACGGCACGTGGTCGGGCTGGACGATCTCGGTGAAGAGGATGTCCTCCGGCTCCTCGAGCGTGGTCCGTTTGACGGTGTGGCGGATGCCGAGGTAGGCGATGTAGAGCGTCGGCATCGCGCCCCCGGCGATGAACACGATGTCCCCGGGCAGCCGGAGCCACTCGATCAGCGCGTTCGTGTCGTTGGTCAGGAACTCGAGCTCACGCGCCTCGAAGTAGCCCTTGTCGACCGACTCGTAGAGCTGCAGGATGCCGAGCGGGAGCAGCGTGGCGAAGCACATCCAGGCCAGTCCGATGTTGGTCGCCCAGAACGAGATCTTCGCCCACTTCTCCGGCCACCTGTCGTCGGGGATGAGGTAGCGAAGGCTGAACAGGGCCAGCCCGAGCGCGAGCATCCCGTAGACGCCCATCATCGCTGCGTGGGCGTGGTTGGCGGTCAGCGCGGTGCCGATCTCGAAGTAGGAGACGACCGGCAGATTGATCAGGAAGCCGAAGATCCCGGCACCGAGGAAGTTCCAGAACCCGACCGCGACGAGGAACATCACCGCCCAGCGGTGCGGGAAGGGCGTCTGCGACTTCGACTGCTGCGCGGCGCCGAGTTGCAGGAAGCTCCATGCCTCGACGGTCAGGAACGTGAGCGGGAGGACCTCGATGGCCGAGAAGAACGCGCCGAGCGCCATGTGCTCCGCGGGCTCGCCCGAGAAGTACAGGTGGTGCATCGTCCCGATCACGCCGCCGGCCGAGTAGAGGATGACGTCCAGGAAGACCACGGTCAGGGCGACCTTCTCGCGCACCACGCCGAGCAGCACGAACATGTAGGCGACCATCACCGTCGTGAAGAGCTCGAGGAAGTTCTCCACCCACAGGTGGACCACCATGAAGCGCCAGAACTCGGTGACCGTGAAGTGGTCGCCGGTGCCGGCGATCAGCCCCACGGCATAGAAGGCGGGGATCGCGCAGGCGGCCAGGAAGAACAGCCACGGCATGTTCCCCGGGTGCTCGCGGGCGAGGCGCCGGCGCAGGACGCGCCAGAGCATGAACACCCACACGAAGAGCCCGACTGAGAGCAGGATCTGCCAGAACCGTGCGAGATCGAGGTACTCGAAGCCCTGCAGGCCGAACCAGTTCGACGCCCCGTCGGTGAGGACGCCGTGGATGCCGAGGAAGGAGCCGATCAGCGTCCCGAAGACCACGACCGCGAGCGCCCCGAGCAACGCGAACGCCAGCTTGCCTTGGTGCTTTGGCTCGCGGCCGGCGATCATCGGCGCAAGGAAGATGCCGGCGGCCACGAACGACGTCGAGACCCAGAAGAGCGCGAGCTGCACATGCCAGGTCCGCAGCAGGTTGTACGGGAGGATCGCGGCGAGGTTGAAGCCGAAGAAGTTGTCGAGCTCCGCGCGGTAATGCTGGGAGGCGGCGCCGACGAAGGTCTGAATCAGAAACAGCGCGGCCATCACGAAGAAAAACCACGCGCACGCCCGTTGCGCCGGTGTGAGGGCGACGTCCCCCGGGGCGCGGAACGAGAGCGTTGCCTGCTCGCGTCCATGCCAGCCCAGGAATCCCCAGCGCCCGAAGGCGCCGAACAGCAGACCGATACCACCGAGCAGAGCGATCAGCGACAGCACCGACCACACGATCACGTTCGCCGTCGGCTTGTTGTCGACCCGCGGCTCGGGCGGCCAGTTGTTCGTGTAGGTGTAGTTCTTCCCCGGCCGCTCGGTTGAGCCGGCCCAGGCCGTCCACGCGAAGAACGCGGTGAGCCGCTGGAGATCCTGCGGATCGTCGATCGCCTTCTTTCGTAGCCCGTGCTTCGTGGTCGGCTCGGCGAAGAAGCGGGAATAGTGGCCGACGAGCTGCTGGAAGGCCTGCGCTTGCGGGGCGGTCAAGGTCAGCGTGCCAGTTCGCTCGTCCAGGCGGTTGGTCCGAAAGTCCTCGATCGTGCGCCGGGCCGCCGAGTCCGAGCCGGACCCGCCGTAGGCGCTCTTGACGAAGTTGGCTGAGCGTCGGAGGTAGTCCGCTGTGTAGTCCGGGCCGAGGTAGGCGCCGTGGCCGAACACCGAGCCGTACTCCATGAGCCCGTTGTGCAGAAACACCTGCTGGCCCTTCGAGATGTCGTTCGCGGTGTAGAGCAGGGCGCCTTTCGGGTCCACCACGCGCTTCGGGATCGGCGGCTTCGCCATGTACGTGCGGTAGGCCAGCAAGCCCAGAACGAAGAAGCCGAACAGCATCACCAGCACCACGCCCTGGACCCACCCCTTGGAGACCAGCAACTCCCGCCGCCTCGAACTCTCCACCCTTACCTCCTCGGTGAGTGACCCGACCGTTGCCGGACGCCGCGTGCAGCGCGATTGCTACCACACGAGACGGATAAACACCGTTTGCGGTGATAAATCCTTGGCCAGTGGTGAGGTCGACCCTCGTACCGTTGAGGGATGGAGCTCCCGCGCGTGCCACGAGACGACGTTCTCGCCGAGTCGACCAGCGCTCGCCTGTTCGGGCTGTTGGCGAAGCTGCGCCGGCCCGCCACGAGCGACGAGCTCTCAAAGCTCACCGGTCGCCACCCCAACACCGTCCGCGTGCAGCTACGGCGCCTCGCCGACGCAGGGCTCGTCCAGCGCACATCCGTTCGCCAGGGACGCGGTCGGCCGCGGCACATGTGGGTCCTCGCCGCGACTCAGATGCCCGCGGGCCGGCCGCCGGAGGACCCGGGGCACCTGAGTCTCTGGCTCGCCCGGGCGTTCGGTAGAGACAGCACGAGCCTCGATGCAGTTGAGCGGACAGGCACTGCGATCGGCCGGGAACTCGCCCCGGCCTCCGACGAGCGCGGTGTGAGCGCCGCGATGCATGAGGCGTTGACCCGCATGGGGTTCCAGCCGCGCGCCGAAGCGCTTGGGGACAGCGGTTTGCGCTTCGAGCTCGGCCACTGCCCGTATCGGGAAGCGGTACGGGAGAACCAGCCCGTGGTCTGCGCGCTTCATCGCGGTATCACTCACGGGCTGCTTCACCGACTGGACCCGGGCGCCGCGCTCACGGCCTTCGTCCCGCGCGACCCCGACGCCGCAGGCTGTCTCATCGACATCGCCTTCCCACGGGCCTGAGCAGCGCAAGCGTAAGTCCGCGAGAGAGCGAACCCGCCGACCCTCTGCGTGGCGCGCGCATCACACGGTTCTAGGACACAAAAGGCCCGCAAGAGCGGGCCTTTTTGAGAGAGCGGCTGAAGGGACTCGAACCCTCGACCTTCTGCATGGCAAGCCGAAGCGCGGCGGCTGATTGGCTCTAGAAAGCTGAGTCCCAAGTGGCTCAATGACGCTCTAGGCGGTCGTTTCAGAGCAGATTGGTCCGCTGGCTGGTCCGCTCGCGGGAGCTGGTCCGCTCGTGGTCCGCTCGTCCGATGGAGACTGTACGGTCGCGTCTCGATGTCCGCGCACGACCCGCTCTCGACGGCTTTCCTGTTGGTCGAGACGACCAACGCCGGCGAGCCGGTGTGGGCGGTCAAGTGGCGAAGCGCGGACGGCTCGCGGGTCCGCCGTCGCCTTGGCGCTCGCGCGTGGCTCGCCCGCGACGGCGCTTCTGGCTGGCGACCGCGCAGCGGTCGGCCCGCGCCCGAGCACTTGACCGAGTACCAGGCACGCCGGAGCATCGTCGACCTCGTCCAGGCGGCTGAGGCCGAGCGCGCCGCCGCCCGAGCACGGACGGCCGAAGAGGTCGCGCGCGAGGCTGCGGCCGGCGGCCCGACCTTCCGCGTGCTCGCGCACGCGTGGTTGGAGCACCTGGAGTTCGTGCTCGGCGCCAAGCCCGCGACGCTGCGCGACTACCGCGCGATGCTCGCCGAGCCCGGCACGCCGCATCGACGGGGCCGCGGAGTGACGCACGGCCGGATCATGGCCGCCCTCGGCGACGTGCCCGTCTCGGAAGTCGCCACCGCGCAGATCGATGCGTTGTTGGTGGCGCACGCGCGCGAGGGCGTCGGAGCGCGCAGCGTCAACAAGCACCGCCAGGTCCTGTCCGCCATCTTCAACTTCGGCCTGCACCCGGAGCACGCGGAGCGCTGGGGCCTGGCGTCGAACCCCGCGGCAGGTGTGGCCAAGCGCCGCGAGCCACCGCCGGCTCGCCTCGAGGTCTTCACCGTCGAGCAGATCGAGGCCCTCGCCCGTGCGGCCGAGGCGGGCGCCTGGCGCGAGCCGCACGACGACCTCACCGATGAGGGCGCTCTGCGCCGAGCCGAGGAGGACTCCCAGTTCGCCGAGCTGCTCCGCGTCGCCGCCTACACCGGCCTCCGCCGCGGCGAGCTCGTCGCCCTGCGCTGGCGCGACGTCCGCTGGTCCGAGCACGTCCTCGTCGTCGAGCGCGCCCTCTCGGGCGACACCGAAGGCACGACCAAGGGAGGCCGAGTCCGCTACGTCCCGCTCGGCGACCAAGCCCTCGCGGCCCTCGACCGCCTTTCGCGCCGCCCCGACTTCGTGCGAACCGAGGACTACGTCTTCGCCAACGTGACCGGCGACCGCCTCGATCCGTCAGCGCTCCGCCGGCGCTTCGTCGCCGCCCGCGACGCCGCCGGCCTGCCGCCACTGCGCTTCCACGACCTCCGACACACCGCCGGGACGCTCCTCACGCGCGTCCTCGACCCGGTGACCGTGCGCGACGTGCTCGGCCACGCCGACCTCAAGACGACCGAGCGCTACCTGCACGCCGTCCGAGCGTCGAGGCTGCGCGATGCCGCCACGCGCGCCTTCACGCCGGAGACGGACGCCGCACGCGGAGCTGCCGCGCGGACCACCCTTCGCAACGCGTTGGAGCAGCTCGGCCCCGAAGAGGCGCGCCGGATCCTCGAAACCATCCGATGAGCGACTTCCCGTCGATGAAGGCCCGCGAACTGCTCGCCGTGCTCATGCGCGAGCCGCTGTCCTACGAGATCGTTCGCCAGCGCGGCTCCCACAGAAGGCTCAAGGCTCCCGGCCGCCCGCCGATCACGTTCGCATTCCACGACCGCGCCGAGGTTGCACCGGGACTGGTCCGCAAGATCCTGTGCCGCGACGTCGGCCTTGCCGAAGATGAAGCGCTCCGGCTACTGTGAGACAGCCAGTGACCATCCGCATCCTCTACCACCAAGAACCACAGGGATGGTGGGCCGAGTCGCCCGAGATCGGCGGCTGGTCCGTCGCCGGCGACACCTATGAGGAGGTCCGCCAACTCGCCGAGGACGGCGTTCCGTTTGCGCTGGCCAGCGCTGCTGAGGATCACGGCGAGAGATTCGACGAGCAGCGCTACGCATCGGTGAACGTCGAGCACTACGTGCCCGCTTCGGCGTAACTCGGCCACGCGGTACAACGGTGCGCGTGACTTCGGAGCTGTCGGACGTTGTCGTGCGCATCGCCGATGCGACCGACACTCGGGCGCTCGCGTCGTTGCGCTCGGTGTGGAGCGCCGACGGCGCTGGGGAGCACCCTGACTTCGAGAGGCGTATGGACGCGTGGATCGTCGGCGAAGGCGATCGCTGCACGACCTGGCTGGCCAGCATCGGTGAATCGCCGGTCGGGATGGCGTCGCTATTCGAGTATCGGCGAATGCCTCGCCCGTCAGTCCCGGACTCGCGGTGGGGCTACGTCGGCAACCTGTTCGTGCGCGAGGACGCCCGCAACCGCGGCATCGGATCGGCGCTGCTGACGAGCATCACCATGGCCGCCGACGAGCGCGGCTACGCGCGCCTCGTGCTCTCGCCCAGCGCGCGGGCTCTGCCGTTCTTTCGACGGGCCGGCTTCATCGTTCCAGATGAGGCGGCGCGCGGCGATCGCCTGCTCGTGCGCCCCAGCTCGCCAGGCTAGGGGGGTCGATCTGCTGCTTCCGCGCAAGCGACACTGAGCAGGTTGGTCCGCGATGGCGCTCGCAAGGCGGCGTCAGCGCAGGATCAGAGACACCAGTAGGCAGACCCGCTTTCCGCGAAAGTCACTCTGTAATGAGGTGTACTTGACTAGACGGCGCTGAGCGGCTACGAATGTCCCGCGGACCGCAGGCATGTCCGAGACAACGAGAGGGGTCGGAGGATGAGGCTGGCAATCACGCTACTGGCGCTTAGCGCGGGCCTGCTCGTTCCCCAAGTTGCCACCGCGAACTCGGGCTCGATCACCGACGTTCATCCGAGCCTCGACGGCACAACCGTTTACGCGACCTACACCACCAGCTTCGATGTCTGCGACACCAATGGGTTCTGCGGTTGGTACCCGCACGCCTGGCAGGTGCCGGCAGCCCAGACATGTTTCGTCGACAACTCGCACCTCACGTACGTCGGCGACTACCAGGACGCCTCAGGCACCCAGACTGGTACGGACTACTTCTACCCGAGCTTCAATCCAACGCGGATCTGCCTCTACGCCTCGAATGGGAGCCAGGAGTACTTCATCGCTGACTACGTCTACGGTCCAGCGGCTCCGCCACCAGTTGCTCCTGCTCCCGTGGCTCCGACTCCCGCTCCCACGCCCGCGCCCGTATCGCGCGTTATGGCGCCGCTGACGATCGCGGAGGGGAGATCGCTGCTGTCCGGTGTCCTGCAAAAGAGGTATGGACGCAGGTTTGCGCGCTCCTCGCTGAAGCGTGCCTGCTACCGCCTGACGCGGGCGAAGGTCCGTTGCCGGGTGTCATGGCGCAAGAGTCCCTACAAGTACTCAGGCAGGGTCACTATGCGAAACGACCCAGATGATCCCGTGAACTCCTTCGTCTACAGCGTCGTCGTCAACCGCAAGCGGATCAATCGCCGCCCCCCGCTGAGGCGACAACCTTCCCAGCCGGCGCCTGCCCGACCCCCTTCGCCTCCGTCGTCGTCGTGTGATCCGAGTTACAGCGGATGCCTAGATCCCAACGCCTACGACTACGACTGCGCGGGCGGCAGCGGCGACGGCCCAAGGTACACGGGGCGTGTACGCGTTATCGGCAGCGACCACTACGACCTCGACCGAGACGGCGACGGCGTGGCATGCGACGAATGAGGGCTGAGAGCCCCCGCGTCGGTCGCGCGATCCGCCGCCTAGCGGTTTCGCGCTGCCGTTTGGCGGTCAGTATGCGCAGCTTCGGCTGGACCTGCTCATGAATCCGATTGTCGAAGCACTGCTGTCTCAGTTCATTAGGACGCAGGAGCTCGGATCGGTCGACAAGTCGTCCGCATTCGAGCAGCTGATTGCCTACTGCGCGCTGAGCGCAGAGCGGCTCGATCAGGGGGATTTCCGCGACGCGTTGACGGACGCCGGCGAGGAAGGCCTCGATGCTGTGGCAGTCCTCGTGAATGGAACCTTGGTCTCCGATCCGTCCGACATCGAGGAACTCGCCACGAAGTTCGCCCGGCTCCAGGTGTCCTACGTGTTCTGCCAGGCAAAGACAGGCGAGAAATGGGACGGCGGCGCCGTCCTGAAGTTCACGAGGGCAGTTGGTGGGTTTTTCGACGACACGAACATCGGCAGTTCTTCTGTGGTCGCGACCGCTCGCGAGATTCACCGAGAGGTTCTTGGCCACATTGGGCAGCTGGACGAGAACCCTCGGATCAGCGCGTACTATTCGACGAGCGGCAGGTGGGACCCCAATAGCCAGGCAGCGAAGCTGCTGGACGAGCTTCGACAGAAGCTCGAGGCCACTGCTTACTTCTCAGGTGTCCGATGCGAGCCCATTGACGCCGCGCGCATCCAGCATCTCTACCGCTCCGCAACCGCCCCCCCGACTGCGACGGTCGAATTTGCGTCCAAGGTGACGCTCCCGGCGATCAACGGCGTTGATCAAGCGTACCTGGGCGTCTTGCCCGCCGCGGAGTTGATGAAGCTCCTCGAGGACAGCGAAGACCGCAGTCTGCGTCGGTCCGTGTTCGAGGACAACGTGCGCGATTTCCAGGGTTCGAGCGCTCCGGTGAACAGTAGGATCCGTGAGACCCTACGGGGGGCCGACAGGGAGCGATTTGCAGTCCTCAATAACGGCATCACCGTCGTCGTCCGTGATCTGCAAGTCACTGGTAACGCCTTTCGGCTGCGCGACTATCAGGTCGTCAACGGCGCGCAAACGTCGAACGTCCTTTTCGAGAACCAGGACGTTCTGAGCAGCGACGCGAATGTGTTCGTGCCGACACGGATCATTCAGACTGCCGACGAGGACCTCATTACGGCAATCGTCACGGCGACTAACTCGCAGACGGTTGTGCCACCTGAGCAACTCAACGCTCGCGCGGTAGCCGAGCGCAACGTCGAGCGCTACTTCGCCGCTAGCGAGCCGCCACGAAATCTGCTCTACGAGCGGCGATCCAAGCAATACGAAAGCACCAGCGACGTCATCAAGTCCCGCGTTATCGATCGGTTGACACTCGTCCGATCGGTTGCCGCGGTGGTCATCGACGAGCCACACCTCGCGACCGGGTACCCAGCTCAACTCATGTCTCGGCTGGCAGATGCCCGTCGTCAGTCAGAGGAAGGCGCTGGGCGCGTTCTGTTCTTCGGCGCAGAAGATGAACCAATCATGTATTTCGCAGCCGCCGCAGCGTACTACCGGCTTGATGTGCTGTTCCGCACGGTACGGATCGATCCGAAGTACAAACCGGCTCGCTGGCATATCCTCACGGTGGCTCGTCACCTTGTTGTTCCGGGTCCGGCGCCAGCTCTAGATGACTCGAAACCCGCTCGGACGTGGCCGAAGCCGTTGCTGGAGAAGGTGTGGGAAGACAAGGCCATCGACTTGTTCACGCAAGCCAAAACGCTCGTCGAGGGCACTGGGTTGGAGATTTCGCGGCCAGCGTTGCGTAACGCGGCCGCTACGGCCCAAGTCTTGAAGGCTGTCCAAGGCGAAGCGTTCTGACCGATCGGATTACTGCTTCGCGTGGGAAGCCTCTCGTGGGATTCCTGGCGCGTCGAGGCCGGAGTGCCCCTTCCGCGTGGATCGGGCACTCCAGCTGGTCTCGGGCGGACGCGGTTCCCGACCGGCGGATAGCCGCATCTGCCCTGGGTGTTGCTAGGCGGCGACCCCATGTCCGTAACGAGCGCTCGCGGCGCGGCGCGACGGAGGGAAGTGGCTACGGATAGGGCTACGGACTCGCGGTCCGTAGCCCGCCCTCGTTTCCCCGCTTGCCAAGACGACGTTTCGGTATGGGCTGTTCCTGACCCCGCCCGCCCTACGTACAACCATCAGGGGGCTGGCGGGGTCAGGAACAGCCCATGAGATCTGCAAGGGCAAGCGGAAACGAGGGCGGGTGGCGGCAGGGTCAACCCGAAGAGAGCAAACCCAGAACAAGCGGAAGATCAAGACAAGGACGGAGGACGGAGGACGGAGGACCAGGACAACGCGCGGAAGCCGATCGACGGGCACGAAGGGACGCGACGACGCCGGGAGCCGGAAGACACCGCTCTAGGCCGTCGCGACGAATCTGTTTGCTCACGGCGCACTCTCGACGGCTTAACGAGTATGGCCGCTTTGAGCCGACCCGCATGCGCGAGGAACGCGCGATACGAGGGCGAGAACCCGGCTAGCGTCTCGAGCACGCGGATGCGGTTGGTGGCTGGGCTGGCGTCCGCCGGCCGGAGGTCGTAGTGCCGGACGTCCGCGAGTTCACCGACCGATCTGCCCGTCGACTGCCGGCCGGCGCTCCAGCCGGCGTTCCGGGCACGCCGCGGGGCCTGACTCGTTCCGAGCTGATGACGGCGCGCGAGGTCGCCGCGTTGCTCGAGGTACCCGTCTCGACCGTGCACGAGTGGGGGCGCAACGGCACCCTCCCGCGCGTAAAGCTCGGCCGCCACGTCCGCTTCATTCGCAGCCGCGTCGAGGCGGCGATCCTCGGCGCCGCGAGCGACGGACGGTGACCGCCAGGCCGCAACTGCGGCGGCCTCGTCGGGCGTGCATGCGGAGGAAAATCCGCGCGCCACGATGCAGATTGGTCCGCTCAGCTGGTCCGCTCGCGCCTTGAGCGACCGCCCGACCCGACCCCAGATGCAGAGAAACCTTGCGAATTGCAGGGCTTCTCTGACAAGCGGCCGAAGGGACTCGAACCCTCGACCTTCTGCATGGCAAGCAGACGCTCTAGCCAACTGAGCTACAGCCGCGTGGTGAGCGCAGAATAGCGGGGCTTCACCAGCGTGCGAGCTTCCAGACCTCGGGCTGGGGCTCGCCCTCGCCGCCGACCTCGGCGAAGATCGCGACCGCGCGCTTGAGCTGCTCCATCGCCTGCTCGGGGCGGCCTGCGGCGTGGAGGAGGTCGGCGAGGTTGTTGTGGAGGGCGGCCTCGCGGTGGCGGTCGCCCAGAGTCGAGCAGAGCTCGAGCGCGGTGGTCGTGAGCTCGAGCGCGCGGTCGAGCTCGCCGCGGGCGCGGTGGGCGAGGGCGAGGTTGTTGAGGGCGGCGACGCGGGCGCCCGGGTCGGCCGTGGTCTGGGCGAGGGCGAGGCTGCGGTCGAGGTGGCCGAGCGCCGTGGCGGTGTCGCCGGCGCTGGTCGCGAGTGCGCCGAGCAGGTTGTGGGCCTGGCCGAGCGCGCGCGGGTCGCCGGCCTGCTCGGCCAGCGCGCGCGCCTGCTCGGCGAGCTCGGCGGCGCGCGCCGGACCGTCGTCGTCGTGGGCGGTCAGGCTGAGGTCGGCGGTGATGCGGGCGCGGGCGCCGAGGTCGGATGCGGACGCGGCGGCGAGGGCCGCGCGGAAGTGGGAGTTCGCCAGCGCGCGCTCGCCGCGGCGGTGGTGGACCTGGCCGATCCGGTGCTCGAGGCCGGCGAGCAGCTGAGGCGGACAGTGAGCCGCGGCCGTCTCGTAGCTGGCGAGCGCGTCGGCGTAGTCGCCTCGGAGCGTGTGCAGGTCGCCGATCGCGGCGTGCAGCGCGGCGAGGTCGCCGTGGCCGAGCGCGAGCGCGGCGCGCAGGTGCTCGAGCGCCTCGGCGTTGGCGAACAGCGCGCGGGCGTCGGCGGCGGCGCGCGCGTAGGCCTCGGCCGCCTCGGCGTCGCGGCCGGCGAGCCGGAGGTGGCGGGCGACGGCCGCCGCGGGGCCGGTCAGCGCGTCGGCGGCGCGGCCGTGCAGGAGGCGGCGGCGCGCCAGGCTCGTCTCCTCGTAGACCAGCGCGCGCAGGCGCTCGTGCCCGAAGTCGTAGTCGAAGCTGCCCTCGCGGATCAGACCGCGGCCGACCAGCTCCTCGAGCCCGCCGACGGTCTCCTCCTCGCTGCGGCCGCTGGCCGCCCGCACGGTCCCGACGTCGAACGAGCGCCCGATCACGGCGGCCGCGGCGAGGACCTGGCGGGCGGTCTCGCCGACCGCGTCGAGACGGGTGAGCAGCAGCTCGCGCGCGCCCGCGGGCAGCGGCCAGGCGGGGTCGTCGCCGAGCGTGCTGAGGTACTCGACGAGCAGGAACGGCAGGCCTTCGGTCTCCTGGTGCAGGCGACGGGCGAGCTCCGCGCCGGCGCCGGGCCGGGTGGCCGTGAGCAGCTCGCCGACCGCGGCCTCACTCAGCCGCCCGAGGCGCCGGACGACGCCGCTGCCGGTGCGCTCGAGCTCGGCGACGACGCGTCGGAGGCCGGCCGGGGGCGGGGCCCGCCAGGTCAGGAGCACCAGCAGCGGACGGCCCGCGAGCCGGCGCAGGCCGTAGGCCAGCAGCCCGATCGTGGCGTCGTCGGCCCACTGCGCGTCGTCGATGAAGAGGACCCCGGGCGCGGCGCCGGTCGCGGCGACGGCGAGCGTTTCCCACACACCGTCGAGGAAGCGCGCCTGCGCGGCGGGGCCGTCGAGCGGCGCCGGCGCGGCGACGCTGAGGTCGGGCAGCAGCCGCGCCGCTTCCGCGAGCGCGCGCGGCGGCACGGCCTCGACCCACGCGGCGTCCTCGCGCAGGTGCTCGCGCAGCGCGGCGATGACCGGGCCGTAGGCAAGCGCCGACTCCTCCTCGTAGGCGCGGCCGCAGAGGATCGCCGCGCCGCGTTCGCGGGCGTCCGCGATCAGCTCGTCGGCGAGCCGCGTCTTGCCGATGCCGGCCTCGCCCTCGAGCACGGCGACCCGCCCGTCCGCGCCGAGCCCGGCGTGGAGCTCGAGAAGTGCGCGCCGGTCGTCGCCGCGACCGACGAGCGGCGCGACGGGCGGCGCCGGCCGCGCGGGCGCCGGCGCGGCGTCCACATCCGCCGGGCCTTCGAGCGTGCCCTCGCTGATCGCCTCGTAGAGCCGCGTCGTCTCAGCCAGCGGCGGCACGCCGAGCTCGCGCGAGAGCGTGCGCACGCATTCGCGGTACTGGGCGAGCGCGGCGGCGCGGTCGCCACTCCGGGCATAGAGCCGGATCAACGCGCGATGGGCAGGCTCGTGGAGCGGGTCGAGCTCGAGCCAGCGGCGTGTGAGGGCGAGGTCGCCCGTCACGTCGACGTGTCGCGCGAGCACCGCCGCGAGCTCACGTCGCAGCGCCTCGCCCTCGCCGCGCTGCCAGTCCTCGAACGCGGGCGCGTCGCGCAGGCCGAAGCCCTCGAGCAGCTCGCCGCGGAACTCCGCGATCGCGGCCCTGAGGTCGCCGGCTGCCGCGAACGCCCGGAAGCGATCGACGTCGATCTCCAGGCCCGGGCCGCGTACGAGGCTGACGCGGTCGCGGGTCGCCTCGAGCGACTCGGAGCCGATCGCCGAGCGCAGCGTCGAGAGCGTGCGCCGCAGCGCCCCGCGGGCGTGCACGGCGTCGTGCTCGGGCCACAGCAGCTCCGCGAGCACGTCGCGCGGGCGCGGACGATCGACGAGCGCGAGGTGTGCGAGCAGCGCCATCGCCTTGCGCGTGTCGAAGGCCACGGGCGAGCCGGCGTGCTCCACCCGCGGCGGGCCGAGCAGCATTACGTAGGAGCGCATCATGAGCGAGCTCAACGAGAAGGCCGCGGCGCGCGACGCCACCAACTGGGCGAAGAAGGTCTCGACGCTGAACGTCTCCGAGGTGCCCGCGGGCGCCGTCGCGATCAACGTCGAGGGCAAGCGCCTCGCTGGCCCGATCCAGGGCTTCGGGAAGATGTGGCAGAAGACCTACCAGGTGCGCCTGCCGGCCGAGCGCGCGTCGGCCACCGACCTGATCGCGACCTGGAAGCAGCGCTTCCCGGAGTTCTGGCCCGACGGCAACAGCTTCTACGCGCCGCTGACCGGCATCGAGCCCGGCGAGGTCGCGCTGATCGGCATGACGCTGCCCGGCAGGATGAAGCTCTCGACCGGCGTGATGGTGCTCTACGCCGACGAGGAGTCCTTCACGCTGATGACACCGCAGGGCCACATGTTCGCGGGCTGGATCACGTTCAGCGCGACCGAGCAGCACGGCAAGACCGTCGCGCAGGCGCAGGTGCTGATGCGGGCATCGGACCCGATCTTCGAGATGGGCCTGACGATGGGCGGCCACAAGCAGGAGGACCGCTTCTGGCAGCAGACGCTCACCGCGCTGGCGACGCACTTCGAGACGCCGATGGCGCACGTCGACACGCAGGTGGTGTGCGTCGACAAGAAGCGCCAGTGGTCGAAGTGGCGCAACGTCTGGCACTCTTCGGCGATCCGCTCGACGCTCTACATGCTCGGGGCGCCGGTGCGCGGCGTGAAGGGTCTGTTCGGCTCCAAGCAGCCGGTTGCCTGACGCGGTCGTCGTCGGCGCCGGCCCGAACGGCCTGGCGGCAGCGATCGCCCTGGCCCAGGCGGGCCGGTCGGTCACGGTGATCGAGGCCGCGGAGACGGTCGGGGGAGGGTCGCGCTCGGCGGAGCTGACCCTCCCCGGCTTCGTGCACGACATCTGCTCGGCCGTCCACCCGCACCCGCTCGCGTCGCCGTTCCTGCGCGCGCTGCCCTTGGCCGAGCACGGGCTCGAGCTCGTCCAGCCGGAGCTGCCGCTCGCGCATCCGCTCGACGGCGGCGAGGCGGTCGTGCTCGATCGCTCCGTCGACGCGACCGCCGCGTCGATCGGCGGCGCCGACGGAGAGGCCTACCGCGCGCTGCTCGACCCGCTCGTACGCGACGCCGAGAAGCTCCTGCCCGCGATCCTCGGCCCGCTGCGCCCGACCCGCCACCCGATCGCGCTCACGCGCTTCGGGCTGCGCGGACTGCGCTCGGCGAAGGGACTCGCCCGCCGCTTCGACGGGCCGCGCGGGCGGGCGCTGGTGGCCGGGAACGCGGCCCACTCGATGCTGCGCATCGACCGGCCGCCGACGTCCGCCGTCGCGCTCGTCCTGCTGCTCACCGCCCACCACGTCGGCTGGCCCGTCGCCCGCGGCGGCTCGCAGGCCGTGGCGGACGCGCTCGCCTCGATCTTCCGCTCGCTCGGCGGCGAGATCGAGACCGGCCGGCGGGTGGAGAGCGTCGAGGAACTCGCAGACGCCGGTGCGATCCTGCTCGACGTCACGCCGAAGCAGATGCTCGCGCTTGCCGGCCACCGCCTGCCGGCGCGCTACCGCCGCGGGCTCGAGCGCTACCGCTACGGCCCCGGCGTCTTCAAGCTCGACTGGGCGCTCGACGGGCCGATCCCGTGGACGGCGCCGGAATGCGGGCGGGCGGGCACGGTGCACGTCGGTGGCAGCTTCGAGGAGATCGCCGCCTCCGAGGCCGCCGCAAACGCCGGCCGCCACAGCGAGCGGCCCTACGTCCTGGTCGCCCAGGCCTCGATCTGCGACCCCAGCCGGGCGCCCGAGGGCAAGCACACGGGCTGGGCCTACTGCCACGTCCCGTCCGGCTCGACGCGCGACATGACTGGTGCCATCGAGGGCCAGATCGAGCGCTTCGCCCCGGGCTTCCGCGACCGCGTGCTCGCCCGCGCGTCGATCAACGCGGGCGAGATGGAGGCCTCCAACCCCAACTACGTGGGCGGCGACATCAACGGCGGGCGCATGGACCTCGGCCAGCTCTTCACCCGACCCGTCGCGCGGCCGTCGCCCTACACGACGCCCGACCCGCGACTGTTCATCTGCTCCTCCGCGACGCCGCCCGGCGGCGGGGTGCACGGCATGTGCGGCTACTTCGCCGCGCAGGCCGTCCTCAGGCGAGGATGAGCGAGGCGAGCTCGCCGAGGTCGCCGCCCACGATGCCGGGCTGCGCGCCGACCGGGCTGAGCACCATCGCCGGGCGGCGCACGTACGCCGCCTGCGCGCCCGCGGCGACTGCGCCAGCGCAGTCCCACGCGTGGCAGGCGACGAGCGTGACGTCGCCGATCGGGGCGTCGAACGTCTCGGCCACGAGCCGGTAGGGCTCCGGCGCGGGCTTGAGCCGCCCCACCTGGTCGGCGGACAGGATTGCCTCGAAGCGGTCGGCGATGCCCGCGTTCTCGAGCTGCGCCTGCGAGACCTCGAGCGACGAGTTGGTGAGCGAGCACAGGGTCAGCCCGCCCGCGCGCAGGCGGTCGAGCGCGGGCGCTACGTCGGGGTGCGGCGGCAGCGTCCGCATCGCGCCGACGATCTCGTCGGCGGCGGCGTCGCTCAGCTCCGTCCCTGTGCGCTCGGCGACCATCCGCAGCGCGCCGTGCTGGGCGGTCGTGAAATCGATGTCGCGGCCGGTGATCACACCGACGAACGCGAGCTGGAGCATCTGGGCGAACCACTGGGGTCGCAGGGCCGCGTTGCCGAACACGCGCTCGAACAGCGGGTCGAGCGCGGCCAGGTCGAGCAGGGTCTCGTTGACGTCGAACGCGAGGATCCGGGGCATCCCGGGATAGTACGACGGGTAGTCGCAGAAGATGGCGCTGTCGTACTCGCAGGGACTCGGGACCACCCCGCTGCTGGGCGAGACGATCGGAGCGAACTTCGACCGCGCGGTCGCGACCTACCCCGACCGCGACGCGCTCGTCTCACGCCACCAGGGCGTGCGGCTGACCTACCGCGAGCTGGGCGAGAACGTCGACCGCACCGCGGCCGCGCTGGCGGGCCTGGGGCTCGGCAAGGGCGACCGCCTGGGGATCTGGGCGCCGAACTGCGCGGAGTGGGTGCACGTGCAGTTCGCGACCGCGAAGCTCGGGATCATCCTCGTCAACATCAACCCCGCCTACCGGACGACCGAGCTCGCCTACGCCCTGCGCCAGTCGGGCTGCAAGGCGCTCATCGCCGCCCCCGCGTTCAAGACCTCGGACTACCGCGCGATGGTGGCGGACGTCCGCGACGACCTCCCCGGCCTCGAGCACGTCCTCTTCCTGGGCGACGAGGTCCACAAGCTGCTGCGGAACGCGCCCGCCGAGGTCGAGTGGCCCGCGCTCGACTTCGACGAGCCGATCAACATCCAGTACACGAGCGGCACCACCGGCTCGCCCAAGGGCGCGACGCTCACGCACCACAACATCCTCAACAACGGCTTCTTCGTGGGCGAGTTCTGCCGCTACACCGAACAGGACCGCGTCTGCATCCCGGTGCCCTTCTACCACTGCTTCGGCATGGTCATGGGCAACCTCGGCTGCGTTACCCACGGTGCCTGCATGGTGATCCCGGCGCCGGCCTTCGAGCCCGGGGCGACGCTCGAGGCGATCGCCGGGGAACGCTGCACCAGCCTGTACGGCGTGCCGACGATGTTCATCGCAGCGCTCGAGCACCCCGACTTCGACTCGTTCGACCTCTCCTCGCTGCGCACGGGGATCATGGCCGGCTCGCCGTGCCCGGAGGAGGTCATGCGCAAGGTCATCGACCGCATGCACATGGAGGGCGTGACCATCTGCTACGGCATGACCGAGACCTCGCCGGTCTCGACCCAGACCACCACCGACGACGAGCTCGAGCGCCGCGTGGGGACCGTCGGGCGCGTGCACCCGCACGTCGAGGTCAAGATCGTGGCGCCCGAGACCGGCCGGACCGTCGAGCGCGGCGAGCCGGGGGAGCTGTGCACGCGCGGCTACTCGGTGATGCTCGGCTACTGGGAGGACGCCGAGCGCACGGCCGAGGCGATCGATCGTGCGCGCTGGATGCACACCGGCGACCTCGCGACGATGGACGACGAGGGGTACGTGGAGATCGTCGGCCGCTCCAAGGACATGATCATCC
>Ga0136617_10001496_pt1 | contig 20733 bp, 19 predicted proteins | sample AntDrymUQ3222106_2_FD_129672 | JGI IMG/M metagenome (GOLD analysis project Ga0136617, IMG submission 129672) | Polar desert sand microbial communities from Dry Valleys, Antarctica - metaG UQ322 (21.06) | ecosystem: Environmental > Terrestrial > Soil > Desert | place: Antarctica: Dry Valley...
CCTGCCATGTCGAAGACCAGAAGCTTCTTGCTCGCAACCAGGCGCAGGTTGGTGGCGCGCAGGTCTACGCCATAGCTGTACCTGTCTCCCGCGGAAAGATCGCCGTACGTGATCCGGGGAATGTTCCGCCGCATGATGCTGATCGAGACCGCCGGCAGCGGCCCCATCTCGCGCAGCAGACCCACCCGGGCACCGTACCCCAGCCCCAGGGCAACGTCTCCGATCCTGCGGGCGCCTGCGTCGATCGTGAGGTTGTCGATCTGATCGGTGGGAAGGAGCTGTGCTGAGCCCAGCAGGTCCACCGCGAGGAGCCCCGAGGGCATGCCTTTGTAAACACCGAGAGCACCCTCGACCATAGGGGCCGGCGCCCAGAACTTATCGCCCGCCGGCACCGCGGAGTTGGTCCCGCTGTAAGCCAGGTCGGGAAGCACCAGCTCGACGGCATTGGCTCTCAATCCAAGCGATGCGTGGCCGAGACCGCCCAGAGCACCGGTGGAGCCGATCGTCGGGTTGCCGCCGCTCACCAGAACTCCGATCACCGGATGAAACGCGCGGGTGCCATCCACCGCCGCGGTGCAGACGCGCTGGGCGCTGGAGGCATAGGCAGAGCACTCCGGCGTCTGCGCCAGAACGGGCACCAACGGGGCGAGCAGTGACAGACCAACAATGAGGGGAGCGGCGCGCATCTTGTTCTCCGTTACGGACGGGCGAAACGCACGGTGCGGCTGCCCCGGTAAATCTCGCCCATCACCCATGTGGGGACCCCGTCGGCCTCCGCGGCGCTTTGGGCAGCCGGGACAGCATCGGAGGGCAGCACGGCGATGAAGCCTACCCCGAGGTTGAACACATCCCGCATTTCCCCGGTGGAAACCCGACCCGCCTGCTGCAGCGTAGTGAAAAGCGGCGGCAGCTCCCAGCTATCGGGATCCACCATCGCGCCGCAGTCAGCAGGCAATATCCGCACCAGGTTACCCCCGATTCCCCCTCCCGTGATATGCGCCAGGCCATGTAGCTGGCCTAGTACCGAGACCACGCTGCGATAGTAGCTCCGGTGCACCGCGAGCAGCGACTCGGCGACGGTGCGGCCGGTTTTACCCAACTGATCTGCCAGGCGCAAACCCAACTGCTCGAAAACAATTCGGCGAGCCAGGGTGTAGCCGTTAGTATGCAATCCGGTCGAGGCGTAGCCCAGCAGTACGTCGCCGGGAGTTATCGCGTCTCCGTGAAGGGCGCGATCCTCTTCCACTATGCCGATGATGGTGCCGGCGAGATCGAACGTTCCCGGCTGGTACAGCCCGGGCATCTGCGCCGTCTCGCCACCGGCCAGCGACATCCCGTGGGCCCGACACGCGCGCGCGATGCCCTCGACGATGCCGGCGATTTGCTCAACACCGAGACCGGCACCGGCGATGTAGTCCATGAAGGCGATCGGTGCGGCCCCGTGCACCAGGATGTCGTTCACCGAGTGATTGACGAGGTCCTCGCCAACTGTGTCGAACCTTTGCGCTTTGAGCGCTACCAGGACCTTGGTACCCACGCCGTCGGTGCTCAGGACCAGGGCCGGTTTGCGCATGCCCGGCGGAATACGCACCATGCCCCCGAACGCGCCTACCCTGCCGGTAGAAAGAGCTGTGCGTGTGCCGGACACAAGCTCGCCGATGCGAGCTTTGGCGATATCGGCCTCCTCGAGACTTACGCCGGCTGCGGCGTACTCACTGGGCTCGGCGTCGCGGGGCTTGGCCATCGGTTTCACGCCAGTGATTGTGCGAAGGACACGTGGGTCAGATCCTGGAAGGCGCGAACCCGGGCTTCTACGTCAGGCAGGGTAACCTTTTCGAAGCCACGAATGCCGAACTGCTCTACCGCGTACGACCCCATCGCTGCACCGTATACCATGGCTCGTCGCAAGTTGTCCTCAGTCACCGAGCGGGTACGCGCCAGGTACGCCATGAACCCCCCCGCGAAAGCGTCGCCCGCCCCGGTCGGATCGAACACCGCCTCGAGCGGAAAGGCCGGAACGTAGAAGGTGCGGTTCGGCTCGATGAGCAGCGCACCGTGTTCGCCTTGTTTGATGACCACGCGCTTGGGACCATGCTGGAGGATCCAGCGTCCGGCCCGGTGAACGTTCCAGTCGCCACTCAACTCGCGTGCTTCGCTGTCGTTCACCATGAGAACGTCGACTCGGCTCAACAGCCGGAGAAGGGTGGCCTCCTTGCTCTGGATCCAGTAGTTCATGGTGTCGCACACCACCAGCTCGGGCTTCTCCACCTGCTCCAGCACGCCGAGCTGAAGCTCGGGATCGATGTTGCCCAGAAACAGAAAGCGGGCCGACTTGAACGCGGGCGGCAGCTTGGGCTGGAAGTCAGCGAAAACTCCCAGCCGGGTTTCCAGCGTCTCGCGGCTCTGTAGATCGTAGGAGTACTTGCCTTTCCAGCGGAAGCTTTCGCCCTGAGCCCGTTCGACTCCTGACCAGTCGATGCCCCGCGCTGCCAGCCGCTCGAGCTCGACGTAGGGATAATCCTGACCTACGACTCCTACTACCTGCACCGGATGCAGAATCGACCCGGCTACGCTGAAATAGACCGCAGAGCCACCCAGCGCATCGGCTGTCTCGCCAAACGGTGTGAAAATGGAATCCAGCGCGATGCTACCGACGACGAGCAGAGTCATCAATCACATCCGGTCAGGGGCAGAGATGCCGAGCAGTTGGAGCCCGTTGGCAACGACCACTCTGGCCGAGCGAGCCAGCAGCAGCCGCGCGTGCTCGGTGCTCTCACCCTCCGGCGCACCGACGGCGCGGGTGTGGTGATACCACCCATGCACCAGAGTGGCAACCTCATGAAGATAGGTCGTTATCCGGTGAGGCTCGCGCTCACGCGCGGCGGCAGCTGTCACTTCGGGAAAGACGGCGAGCTTCTTGAGAAGCTCTATGTCCTCGGGAGCCGGGAGCGCGGCCAGGTCGAGCTCCCCGGTTACCGAATCAGGCTCGCGATCGGCGGTACGAAAAATTCCGCTCAGTCTGGCGTGGGCCATCTGTACGTAGAACACGGGATTCTTATCGGTATGCTCGCGGGCAAGGTCGACGTCGAACACGAGCTGCGAGTCACCCTTCCGCATGAGGAAGAAATAGCGAACCGCGTCAACCCCCACGTCGTCGATGAGGTCTCGTACCGTCACGTAGCTCCCCGCACGTTTGGATATCTTCACCTCCTCGCCCGCCTTCATGACTGTCACCATCTGGTGCAGCACGTACTCGGGATAGTCAGGCGGCACGCCCATATCGAGCGCCTGAAGCCCGGCGCGTACCCGGGTGACGGTGCTGTGGTGATCGGCGCCCTGCACGTTGATGGCCTGACGAAAACCGCGCTCCCACTTACTCACGTGGTACGCCACGTCCGGAACGAAGTAGGTATAGGTTCCATCCGACTTACGCATGACGCGGTCCTTGTCGTCGCCCCAGGCGGTGGTGCGGAGCCACAGGGCCCCTTCGTTCTGGTAGGTCTGTCCCCCGGCGCCGAGCGCGCCGACCACAGCGTCAACCTTTCCATCGTGGTATAGAGACGACTCCAGGTAATAGACGTCGAATGCGACGCCGAGGGCCTGGAGATCGAGATCCTGCTCGCGCCTGAGCTCCCGGATGGCCAGGCGCCTGACCTGGTCGAGCTGGTCCGCCCGGGGATCGTCGGGGAACTCACGACGATACGTGGAAGCAATCTCCTTGATGTATTCGCCGTGGTAACCACCCTCGGGTAGAGTCACCGGTTCACCGGCGGCCTCGCGAACCCGCGCCTGCAGGCTCAGGGCCAAATTGGCGATCTGAACCCCGGCATCGTTGTAGTAGAACTCGCGGGTGACTAGATGTCCGGTCCACTCCAGCAGTGCGGCGATCGAGTCGCCCAGGGCAGCTTGCCGGCCGTGGCCCACGTGCAGGGGCCCGGTTGGGTTGGCGGAGACGAATTCGACGTTGACAGCCTGCCGACGGCCAACGGCGCTGCGGCCGTAATCCGGCCCCTGCGTGAGAATGCGCTGGTGCACCGCCGCAAGCTGATCGCCGGCCAGCCAGAAGTTGATAAACCCGGGGCCGGCGATCTCGGTTTTTTCCACCAGGTCTGGCGCGAGACGAAGCTCCTGAATCACGCGCTCGGCGATGGTCCGCGGGTTGGCCCGCTCCCGCTTTGCCAGGACCATGGCCAGGTTGGTGGCCAGGTCGCCATGACCCGCGTCCCGCGGCCGCTCGAGTACGAACTCGATTCCGTCGGCACCCAGGCGCGATGCGACCCGCGTCAGCTCGGCGCGGAGAACTTCGCTCACTCGGGAGGGGCCTTGCTGGAACTCTTGCTGGAAGACTGCTTACCGGGTTTGGACTCCGATTTGTCGGCGGGCTTCGATTCCGACTTGGCGGGGGCACCGGGCTTGGATTCGGCCGCGGGCTTTGCGTCTTTGGGTGCCGCACTGTCCGGCTTCTCCGATGGATCCTTACGGGGACCTTTACCGTCCTTGCCGTAATCGGTGATGTAGAATCCGCTTCCTTTGAAGACCAGACCAGCCCCACCGGAGATCTGACGCGTGGCGGTCTTCCCGCACACGGGGCACTTCGCCCGCGGCTTCTCGCTCATCTTCTGGAACAGTTCGAACTCGTGCCCTTCCGGGCACTGGTACTCGTAGGTCGGCATGGTCGCCCGGTTGGGGTAAACGAAATCGGGGACGAAATTTAGCCGTCTCCCGAAGATGGTTCAAGGAACATTTACCGCCGAGGCACGGAGGACACGGAGGTTAACGTCAGGACCTGGGCACGGTGAATTGGCAGGACTTTGCTAACCGACTTCACCTCGATCAGCACCGACCCGTACGCAATGACATCAAGCCGGTACCCGCAATCCCAATCTCACGCCGCAGTAGTCGAGCGGCAACGCTACCTGGCGCTCTAGCGGAATTTTTCGCCACGACATTCCCCTACAAGGCGTTCTTCATAGCCCGATTCGAGCAACCCCGGTCCAAGGCGACGGTGAACCTCGATAGCTGCAACCAAGATGTCGGAAGTTCGACGTACGGAAGGACCCTCTGCGTCCTCTGCGCCTCTGCGGTAGGTCATGGCAGAATGCTGCAAAGCTATGTCTCCGAGAATGAACCTGGCGGGCGCATCAAGGATCCGAATCACCGCGGACGGTAGATCCCCCAAACTTCACGCAGGGTGTCGCTGATCTCGCCCAGGGTGGTACGGGCGCGGACCGCATCGATAATGTGCGGCATGAGGGGCGCGGTTCCGGCAGCTGCTACTCGAATCCGCGCCAGCGCGCTGGCCACATCGTTGGCATTGCGTGACCGCTTAACCTCCGCCAGGCGGGTACGTTGCTCGGTCTCCAGCGCCGAAAAGTCGGGCGCCGGGATTGTCAAAAGCGTGGAGTCGTCGGTGTAGCGATTGAGCCCGACAACCACGCGGCCGCCCGACTCCTGGGCTTTCTGCAGCTCGTAGGCGCTGCGCGCAATCGCTTCCTGAAAAAAGCCGCGCTCTATGGCCCGGGCCGCGCCACCCAGGGCGTCCACCTCGTTCATCAATTCGCGGGCCCCGTTCTCTATGGCGTCGGTGAGCGCCTCGACGTAATAGCTGCCCGCCAGAGGATCCACCACGTCGGCCACTCCTGACTCGAAACCGAGAATTTGCTGGGTGCGGAGCGCCAGCGTGGCGGAATCGCTTGTGGGCAAGGAGAGGGCCTCGTCGTAGCCGTTGGTGTGCAGCGACTGGGTGCCGCCGAGAACCGCGGCAAGCGCCTGCACCGTTACCCGAACGACGTTGTTGAGCGGCTGCTGGGCCTGGAGAGTGACACCACCGGTCTGGGTGTGAAAACGCATTCGCGCCGTTGCATCGTTGGCGGCGAACCGTTCGCGCACTTCGCGGGCCCAAAGCCTTCGGGCGGCCCGGAACTTGGCAGCTTCCTCAAAAAGGTTGTTGTGGCTGGCAAAGAAGAACGAGAGCCGGGGCCCGAAGCTGTCGATTGTCAGACCAGCGCTCACCGCCACGCGCACATACTCCAGCGCATTGGCAAGGGTAAATGCCACCTCCTGAACGGCCGTGGCACCGGCTTCCCTCATATGGTAGCCGCTGATCGAGATGGGGTTGAAGCTCATCGATTCGTCGGCCACGAAACGGAAGATGTCCGCAACCAGCCTGAGGGACGGCTCGGCCGGATAGATGTAGGTGCCGCGCGCTATATACTCCTTGAGCACGTCGTTCTGAACCGTGCCGGTGAGCTTGCTCCGGGAGACGTTCTGCTCTTCCCCGGCCACCACGTACATGGCGAGAAGGATCGCCGCTGTGGCGTTGATCGTCATCGAGGTGGAAACCTGGTCGAGCGGGATGTCGCGAAACAACGCCTTCAGGTCTTCAACCGTATCGATTGCGACGCCCACCCGCCCAACCTCTCCCTGAGCCATCCCATGGTCCGAGTCGTAGCCCATTTGGGTGGGCAGATCGAAGGCAGTCGAAAGTCCCATTTGTCCCGCGGCTAGAAGCTGCCGGAACCGCAGATTGGTTTCCTGAGCGGTGCCGAAGCCGGCGTACTGGCGCATGGTCCAGAGCCGGCCGGCGTACATGTTGGGGTAGGGACCGCGGGTGAAGGGAAACTCACCCGGGCGCCCGAGATCCCGGACGGGATTGCCGGCCCAGTCTTCCGGTGTGTATACGGTCTTCACAGGGCCGGTTGGGAGACGGCTCCGCTGTTACGTTCGCCTACCTGGCGGACGGTATCGGCAACGAAGCCGACATCCTCGCGCGAGCCAATCACCAGAGGGGTCCGCTGGTGCAGCATCTCAGGCATTATATCGAGAATCCGGTTCACACCATCGGTCGCCGAGCCCTCGGCCTGCTCCGCGATAAATGCCATCGGACTGGCCTCGTAAAGCAGCCGAAGCTTGCCTCGCTGGTTCTTGCTGTCGGCAGGATAAAGGAATATCCCGCCGGAGATGAGGTTCCGGTGGAAGTCACCCACCAGAGAGCCGATGTATCGGCTGTTCTTCGGCACCACTCCGTTGAGCCCCTCCGTCAGGTCGCCCTTGAGCCCGCGCACCGCCGCCTGCATCCCCTTCCCCCAGCGTGGAAAGTTGCTCTCGTTCACGCTGTAGTACTTTCCGATTCTCGGCGTGATGATGCGGGGATGAGAAAGGAGGAACTCCCCGATGGTGGGGTCTAGCGTAAAGCCGTGGGCCCCCTGCCCCGTGGTATACACCAGCATCGTGCTCGAGCCGTACATCACGTAGCCGGCCGCTACCTGCTTGCATCCCGGCTGGAGCACATCCGCCACGGTGCCCCGACCGTGCATGCTGACCCGGCGATAGATACTGAAGATGGTGCCCACAGCGGAGTTGACGTCGATGTTGGAGGAGCCGTCCAGCGGATCAAAGAGAACGGCGTACTTACCGACCGGATACTCTGGGGGCACCGGAATGATGTCGTCGTCTTCCTCGGAGCCCATGATACAGACCCGGCCGGTATGCTTGAGGCAATTCTTCAGCGTCTCGTTTGCGAGGATGTCGAGCTTCTGCTGTTCCTCGCCTTGTACGTTCTGTATTCCGGAGGCACCCAGGATGTTGACCAGCCCAGCGCGGCGGATGGAAGCCGCGATAATCTTGGCGGCAAGACAGATATCGTACAGGAGATTGGACAGCTCGCCCGTGGCTTCCGGGTAGCGATCTTCCTGATCGAGAATGAAGCGCTCGATGGTGGTGACCGATGTATGCAAAAAACCCCCTGTCAGGAACGTAAACGGCAGCCGGTGAACAGGAAGTTCCGGTGACTGCTGGCCTCCTGTTCACTTTTGCCGGTCACGGTTGGAGCTGGTTCTCCCGCACGTCGTACATGGTCTCGCGCCTGCCCGAGTGCATCGTCATCCGGGTCCCATCGGTGGTAACCGTTATGGTTCCGTCGCGATCAGTCCGCCACACGTCCACTTTGTGGTCTCGCAATCGGCGCAACGTGGGGACCGAAGGATGCGCGTACTTGTTTTGACCCACGGATATGACGGCGGCTCGCGGACGCAAGGAATCGAGCCACTCGTCGCCCGTGCTGCCCCGGCTCCCGTGGTGGCCCACCTTGAGCAGGTCAACAGCCGGGGCTCGGCTCCGCATCTCGGCCTCGGCAGGAAACCCCGCGTCTCCAGCGAAAAGAGCCTGGAATGAGCCGTATTCGATCAGCATCACGAGTGAGTCCTCATTCACATCCTCTCCCCAGCCCGACCAGCGGGGATCGGGATGCAGGACCGTGAACGCCACCCCATCGAGGACGAAACGCTCGCCCGTGCGGGCAGCATGCCAAGGGATGGCACCGGCAGCCAGATCGTCCAGAAAACCATAGTACAGGGGGTCGTGCACTCTCTCCCCCGGCTCGATGATCATCCCCGCGTCGAAGCGCTCGAGCACGCTTTGGACGCCGCCAAGATGATCCGCATGGGCGTGGGAGACTATTACCACCGCCAGCTCCCGTACTCCCCGGCTGGCCAGAAATGGAGCCACAACCCGCCGCCCAGCGTCGGCATAGCGACTGCGCGGGCCGGCATCGATCAGTACCCAGCGGCCGGCTGGGGTCCGAACCACGGCCCCATCTCCCTGGCCGACGTCGAGAAAATGTAGTGCGAGATCTGAACCGGTGTTAGCGGTGCGAGGGACCCAGGTCCACAGCAGGCTGCTCCAGAGTACAACAACCGCTGCCCAACTCCAGCGCCTGACCGCCTCAGCCAGAGTGTTTCGCTTGCCGATACACCAGAGGCTGACCGCAAGGCCAGCTGCCCAGGGCACCGCCGATCGCAGCTCAGCCGCTCCAACCGTGTGCCCACCGGGCAGGGACGCACCGGCGAGGGCCAGAAGCTCCAACAGGTGAAGGGTCAGACCAGCTCCACTGGCGAGAGCGCCCGCCATAGCCGGCCAGAGGGGGTAGACCAGCAAGCTTGCCAGCACCCCGGGCACCGCCACCGCAGCAAGGGGTATTGCCAGGAAATTGAGGGCGATACCGACGACGGCCACTGCCCCCAGGGCTGCCGCGGTGATGGGTGCGGTGGCTAGCGTTGCTCCCACCGAGGAGCCGAGAGTTCGCCACCATGCCGCCTCGCCAAGCGTCCGATCGGTCCACTTGCTGAACGTGCTGGCGCCCCAGAGTGCCGCGGCCGATAGCCAGGCTCCCAGGTCTACCATGGCCCAGGGATCGATCAGAAGAACGCACAGACAAGTGACCGATAACAGGGCGTTGGTCTCGACCAGCCGCTGCCGGACGCGGCCCAGCGCCAGGAGCGCTGCTAGAGCCGCCGCGCGTGTGGCCGGAGCAGGCCAACCGAGGAAAGCGACGTAAGCTGCGCTGGCGGCCGCCGCCAGAACGAAAGAGCCGCCGCGGCCCAGGCGCAGAGCTCGGCAAAATAGAAAAACCCAGGCGGTGATCACTCCGACGTGAAACCCTGAAATCGACAGCAAGTGGACCAGGCCCGACTGCGCGAAGCGGTCCTGAAGCGTCCGGTCGATGCCGCCGCGCCGGCCGAGAATGAGTGCGTCCACCATAGGCGCCCGGGCGCCGTATAAAGTCTGGCTGGTATGAGCCAGAGCTGTACGCAATCGGGCCCCGGGAGACGGACGGCCGCTGGCCCCTTCGATCCTCGAGACGACGAGCGTGCCGGCAGGGCGTCCGGCCACCCCCGAGCGCGGGATCCAGCGTGCGACCGCGCTCACGGTAAGCCCGGCACTGAGGGCTCGGTTCTCCGGCCACCGTGCGCTCACCGGACCCCTGCAGGCTCCGAGCGGCTGAACGTACAGGCGCCCGCCCGAAGAATCCGCGGGCTCCAGCAGACGTATCGATAGACTCAAACGGCCGGTCGGAAGGCGTGCGGCGCAGCTTTCGGCCTCCGCCAGCCACGTGATTTCGCCGCTGAGGCGACCGAGGAGAGCAGCCGCGGTGAGGAGAGTAACCAGTGGCCTCTGTGCGAAGAACGCGGCTGCCAGCGCAACCCCCACTACGCCCAGCGGAGCCCCGAAATGCAAGAGGCCGGTCGCTAGACCGGCCCCATACGCCGTGGTGAAAAGGATCGCCGGCCGCAGTTTCACTGCGCCCAGCCGGCTAGCCGGGGGAGGCCCCTCCGCGCTTGCCACATCGAGGGGCCACCGAGATCTTGCGCAGGGCCTCCATCACTACCACCTCGATAGCCGCACGACTCTGCTCCTTCTCCAGATTCACCTCGGTCACCACGGCACCCTCCCGCCGAGAAACGTAGCGCGGCGGAACCCGATTCAGCGCGAACGTCAGTACGTCGTCCCGGCAGAGGTCGCAGCCGCAGTACGCGGGAAAGAGCGGCCGAAGTGTGTCGTATGCAGTGGTGACGTGGTCCTCGACCAGATTCTTGATCACAGGACCGCCATCTGCGGTTGGACAACGCTGCCGGTGAAAGTAGAGCCCGTGGTACCCGTGAAACGGACAGTGTGATACTCCCCCGCAGCGGTGGGAGGAAGGTCCAACAGGACCAGGTGATTGCCACGGGTTCGCCCGAGCATGAGAGTGCCGCGCCGGGCCGGACGCTCGACCAACGCCTCGTGGGTCTCGCCGATACGCGCCATGTTCTTGCGCCGGACATTGGCGCGGACCGTCTCGACCAGGCGGCCGAGCCGCCACGATGCGACATCGTCGGGCACGTGGTCCTTGAGACGCACGGCCGGGGTACCTTCCCGAACCGAATACTTGAACGTGTACGCGTCGTCGAAATCCGCCGCGGCAACGAGACTGAGGGTGGCATCAAATTGGGCCTCTGTCTCGCCGGGAAAGCCAACAATGATGTCGGTTGAGAACGTGATGCCGGGAACCGCCCGGCGGAGCTGCGTCATTACCTCGAGATAGCGCTCTATGGTGTAGCGCCGGAGCATGCGCCTGAGCACCGCGTCCGAACCGCTCTGAACCGGCAGATGAACGTGCTCGCACACTGCCCGGGTAACGGCCATGGCCTCGATGACCCGGGGCGTGAAGTCGGTGGGATAGGGGCTGGTGAACCGAATGCGTTGGAGCCCATCGATCCCGCCCACACCACGTAGCAAGTCGGCAAAGTCATGCTGGCCGTCGTGATAGCTGTTGACTGTCTGCCCCAGCAAAGTGACCTCGCTGGTGCCCTGCAGTACCAGACCAGCCACTTCCCGCTCTACATCGGCCAGGTTACGGCTGCGCTCCGGCCCGCGCGTCTGAGGAACGATGCAGAAGGTGCAGCGGTAATCGCAGCCGCGCTGTACCGTAACGAAAGCGGTAGGTCCCTTCTGCCGCAGGGCGGGGATGTCTTCGTAGTGCTCCCACGAGCGGAACTCGGTGTCGCTGAGGCGCTCTCCACCACATGCCAGATCGATCAGCTCCGGCAAGTTGCGGTACGCATCGGGACCAACCACCAGGTCAACCCGCGGCGCTCCGGCCAGAAGTGCCGGCCCCAGACGCTGGGCCATGCAGCCCACCACGCCCAGAACACCCCCAGCGCGCTTATGCCGCTGCAGCTCACCGACCCGGCCGACGACTCGCTGCTCCGCATTGTCTCGCACAGCGCAGGTGTTCACCAGCATGACGTCGGCATCTTCGGGGGTTTCGGTACGCACGTAACCATCACGGCCCAGGACCCCGAACATCAGCTCGGAGTCGGCCACGTTCATCTGACAGCCGTAGGTTTCGATGTAGACGCGTCTCAGCTCCGTCACGGCCTCACCGAAACTCCCAGAGATATGAGGAAGCCATTGTCCGAGTAGGGCCCTTCGGAGCGCCAGACATGCTCCAACGCCAGGTCGATGCCCGCCCGTTGCTGGGCAAAGCGTGCGCCCGTGCCAGCCGACACCCCGAATTCCTGTCCCTGCTGCCCCGGTACCAAGGGGAACGGCAGAGTGGCATATCGGGCGCCAAGCCGAATGGGGCGGCGGTACGGTCGCCGAGGGTCGGCGGTGTATTCCGCGCCAACAGCAACCTCAAAGGTGTTCTGTGCTCCCGTCCCCCCCATGGCAAGCAGATCGCTGTTGGCCCCCGACCATGTGCGAAACAGCGACTGTCCGGCTACTTCGAGTGTGGCTGCCGGACGCAATTTTACTCCCAGGCCGAAGGCGTAGGGCAAGTCCACCGTACCCACCCGGGTGGAATCCCGGTCCACATTCACGTGACCGTCCGACCGGGCCATCGCCGACAGCGCGAAGTCGGGACCGAACTGGCGCGTCAATCCGAGGGAGAAGCCCACGCCGGCGAACGACAGCTCGGACCGCTGCCTGCTGGAGAGATAGCCCGGGTCCTCGAAGATCCGGACCGACGTGAGCCGGTTGGAGCCGCTGATGATGTGGAAGCCGGCACCCACCGCCCATCGATCTCCCAGACGGTAGGAGCCGGCGAGCCGGAAGTCGTTGAGCCCCCCCCGGGACGAGAATGTGTCGTTTACCGCGAGGGGCACCCCTCGCGGATCGATCGTTTCCGATGTGGCGAGCGTGAAGTCACGGCTGGTGTAGTTGGAGAAGCTGAAGCCCACCGCGGCCGGCAACGCGCGAATCGGTCCCCCAACCATAAGCTGCGGGAATCGAGTGCTCCGAATCGACGCCGTGCAAGCGGGATTCTCCACCTGCCGGAAACCTTGAGTGGCGGTGAACACGCTGGTGAGGGCGACCACACTGGCGAGAGCCGCAGGGTTCTGGCTGGACTCAGCATCGAATAGCCCGAACCCGCCCCCGCTTCCCTGGGAGCGCACCGCGAGGGCGCGTCCCGGAAATCCCAATCCGCGGACCCCGAACTGAGACGACTGTGCCCGGAGTACCCCAGGCACCAACGCCAGAAGGAGAACCAGCAGAACGCGGCTCACTAGGGCGTCTCGAACGGAAACGAGAGCAGGTAACTCAAACGAAGCCGGGGACGGACTGCGGGATCAGCGGCCAGCGTCGAATAGAAGACCAGCCGCGAAAAACTGGATGCTTCAGGTAGGAGCGACAGCACCAGCGCCGTGGGCCGGCTGGTGGAGCCCAACCAGAGCTCGACCAATCGAACCGCTTCGAGAGTGACAGCGGTGGTTCCGACTTCCAGGGTGTCTACCGGGGGAGGAAGCTCCCCGCGACTGCCCACGGTCGGACTCGCCGGCGACTTCGCTCCTACGTCCGAGAGCAGCGCGCGCGCCTGGAGCCGGGCTGGGTCGGTCGGAAGTCCGGTAACAGGCGCTACCGGAGTGAGCTCCAGTGTAGCCCGTACGATGGTCGCCGAGTCCCGTATCCGGGCCGGCAGCTCGAAGCGTAGCAGGGTTCTGGACGAGGGGGCTCCACCCACCGCCAACAAGGTGGGATCGGTTACCTGCGGCACTTCACTGACGTAAGTGTTGAAGGCGGGACTGAGGGAGAGCGTTCTCAGCCTGGCAGTTCCGGTATCGGGAACGTTCAGGGTGACGTAGGTGGTAAAGAGGGGGCCAGTGCCAGCGGCTAGGGCACTGAGTCGGGCGCCGGTAGCGGTGGGTGCCGCGATGCGGACGCCAAGCGCCAGCTTGCCGCTATCGGCCGCGGCGATCTGGAGCCGGGTGAGATCGGCACCCTGAAAGACAGTTCGTACTACCCCGGCGTTGAGGGAATCCGGTACGGCCGCGGCTGCGATGAGGCTTTCGGGAACGAACGCGGGAGCAACATCGACGTAGGTGCTCGCCGAGTCGAAGGTGGGAGCCACCCGATAGAGCAGAAGCTGGAGACCATCCACGTTGGTGTCGCGCGCTACCACGGTCAAACTGACCGCCACGGAGTCGATTGTATAGGAGCGCAGCGTATCTCGTAGGCTTACGGAATCAGCGCGGGCGAGAAAGCGTACCAGCGAGAGCTCCTCGAAACCCTGTAGCCCGTTCGAGACCAGTAGAGACGCGGCCTGGTGAGGTTGGACGTAGCCAGTGTAGCTGGAGTCAGCTCCAGCTATGGCGGTGAACACTTCGTCATAGACCTGAGGCTGGCCGCCCGGGCAAAGCGCGGGACAGTCAGCCGGCGCCGTAAGCTTTTCCTGGCAGCCGGTGAGGACTACGGCTGCCAGTAGCAGGCCTATCGCCCGATTCACCGAAGCTGCTCCGGACCGAAAGCGGCGGGCAGCAGATCGGACAAGCGCCAACGCACGGTTGCCTTGGACCCGACTCCGTCGATCTCCAGCCCTAGCCCGAATTCGGCCAGCACCTGGCGGCACGCACCACACGGTGCCGCAGGGGGGTCCACGTCGGAAACCACCACTGCCCGGCGGAACCGGGTGACACCCGCGCTCACGGCAGCGCAAACTGCAGCCCGCTCAGCGCAGATTGTCAGTCCATAGGAGGCATTCTCGACGTTACACCCGAGAAAGACGGCTCCATCAGGACTTTCCAGCGCGGCACCTACATGGAACTTGGAGTACGGCGCGTAAGCGCGGGCCTGAGCACCCCGGGCGGCTGAGATCAAGGAATCAGTCAAGCCATACCTCGGATAGAAACGAGGTGCCGGCCGCCAGAGCCGGTACCCCGAAAAACTCGGCCACCGTCTGGCCGATGTCGGCAAAAGTGCTGCGGCGGCCTAAATTCGCTGGCCGCACTCTGGGACCGAAGACCAGCAGCGGAACCGTCTCCCGTGAGTGATCGGTCGAGGGCGTAGTCGGGTCGTTCCCGTGATCGGCCGTAAAGATAATGAGGTCGTCCTGCCGCACCGCCCCCAGCAACCGCGGGAGGGTCCGGTCGAGCTCCTCGAGCCCGCCGCGAAACCCAGGCACATCGTTCCGATGGCCCCAGGTCTGATCGAATTCGATCACGTTGGCCAGGAGCAGACCCCGCTCCATTCCGGTGAGAGCTCGCTCGATGAGCCGGTACGCCTCCGCATTGGTATCGGCGTGAGTACTGGTGATTCCGCGGCGAGCGAAAAGGTCGTCCACTTTGCCGACCCCCAATCGAGGAATCTGCTGCTGCTCCAGCCGGTCCAGCAGCGTCGGGCCCGGGGGAGGTAGACTGAAATCGCGCCGGCGCGGCGTCCGTTTCCAGGCGCCGGGCCTGCCAACGAATGGGCGCGCGATAACCCGGGATACTCCGTGCTCGCCCTTCAGAAGCTCCCGCGCCGTGTTGCAGGCGGCGTAGAGCTCATTCAGCGGAACAGTTGCTTCATCGGCCGCTATCTGGAAGACGCTGTCAGCCGAGGTGTATAGGATCCAGGAGCCGCTCTGTAGATGCTCGGTCCCGTACTCGTCCAGCACCGCGGTCCCCGACGCCGGCTTGTTGCCGAGGACACCGCGTCCGGTGCGCCGGACGAACTCATTCACGACCTCGGGGGGAAAGCCGTTCGGGTAGGTCGGGAACGGCGCTTCGAGCACCAGACCGCAAATCTCCCAATGTCCTGTGGTGCTGTCCTTGCCGGGGCTGGCCGGCTCGCAGACGCCGTGCGCCGCACGGGGGGAAGCCACCGGATCCAGGCCCGGCAGCGGAGCGCAACAGCCGAGACCCAGGGATTCCAGTTGGGGCAGGGTCAGGCCATTGGCGGTGCGGGCCACGTTTCCCAGTGTGTCGCTTCCACCATCGCCGTACGCCCCCGCATCATGCGCCGGGCCGATGCCGAGTCCGTCGAGAACGATGATCGCCGCGCGCCGCATCAGGTTTTGGGAAAGGTCTGCACGTAGCGGAAGCGGAGTGAGGTGACCGCCTGATCCAGCAGCTGCTTCTCATCGGGCTCCAGATGGCCTGAGGTCTTCTCCGCCAGCATGCCGAGCGTATCGATGAGCGCCTGCGCCAGCTCGCGGGCGTCGGCGACTCCCTCGGCGCCCGGCGGTAGCTGTCCCTCCAGGGCGGCCTCTGCCTGGTGGGAAAGGCCCAGCACCAGCGACACGAAGTGCGGATTCATTCCGATCTTCCGTAGCGGCGAGCGACTCTGGGCCCCAGCCGGGTGAGCAGCTCGTATGAGATGGTGCCGGCATCATGCGCCTGCTTGTCGAGGGAAACAATTCCCCCAAATACCGTGGCGATGTCGCCCGTCACCGCCTCGGGGCCCACCGCGACCATACACATGTCCATGGTGACTCGTCCCACCACCGGCACGAGGCGTCCGTTAATTTCGATCTCACGGCGCCATCGCTCCCTTCCCTCCGGTGGGCTCCCCCGCGGAAACCCGTCGCCATAGCCCAGAGCTACAGTGGCCACCGTGACCATCTCGTCGGCCTTCCAAGTGGCACCGTACCCAACGGTGTCGCCCGCGGCAATCGAGCGAACCGCCACTACCCGGCCCCGCAGGGCGGCCACCGGGCGTGGGGTCACAGTACCAGCAGCACCCCCGTACAGAAAGATGCCCGGCCGGACGAGATCACCGGCGAACGACTTTCCCTGGAGTGACGCGGCGCTATTGGCAGCGTGAACCATCGCGGGGCGCCGCGGCAGCGTTCGGAGCGCTTCCTGGAAGCGGTCCCACTGGCACTGAGTGGCGCTGGCATCGGACTCGGCCGCAAGAAAATGGGTAAAGGCGCCCTCCCATCCGCTGGCGCTCGCGAGCAGAGTCGCCAGGCGACTGAGAGTGGCGCTGTCGTTCCACCGCACACCGGCGCGACTCATGCCGGTATCGATTTCCAGGTGGAACGGCCGTTCACTCTGCGCTGTCCAGCTCTCCAGAGCCGGAACATCTCCCAGTGAAGGACGCAGGTCGAGCTTCAGATATTGCTCGATCCACTGTGGTATCAGGGGCGTGAAAACCAGGATCGGGCGGGTAATGCCGGCTGCTCGCAGTGCAGCTGCCTCCTCGACCGCAGCGACGCCAAAGCCCCACGGATCGACACTCTCGAGCGCGCGGGCCACCTCCACCGCACCCAAGCCGTAACCGTTAGCTTTGACCATCGGCAACAGCCTGCTGCCAGAGACCGCGGCCACCGTTCGGGCGTTAGCTGAAAGCGCCGCCAGGTCTACATCCACCCAGGCGCGTGTGGTTTCGGGGGAAAGGGTCATGGGCGAGCCGGCGTTATCATATTCGTCGAGAGGGCTAGATGCAAGACAATTCAGCGCTCGGACGCGCAATGGCAACGGTTCGCGACCTCCGAACACGCTGTGCGTGGGATCGGGCACAAACCCGGGAAACTTTGCGCCCGTACCTGATCGAAGAGGTGCTGGAGTTGGACCACGCGTTGGGGGAAGGAGATGCAGGGCAGATCCGGGCGGAGCTGAGCGACCTGCTGCTTCACCTGGCATTCCAGCTGGTGCTTGCCGAAGAGCTGGATGAATTCCAAACCGGTGAAGTGGCCGATGAGCTCGAAAGAAAGATGCGACGCCGCCACCCTCATCTCTTTGACCTTGGCGCCGCTGAGCCCTGGGAGCGAATCAAACGGCGCGAGCGAGGCGGCAACGTTCTTGGCGGCCTGGTCCCTACCCTGCCACCGCTCTTGATGGCGACCCGGCTGCAGGAACGCGCCGCGTCGGTTGGCTTCGACTGGCCCGACGTAGCAGGTCCCCTCGGCAAGGTTCGGGAAGAGCTCACCGAGGTGGAGGATGAGCTGCGCGGCCGGGTAAACTCCGGACCCGCGGACCGAGAGCCCGATCCCAATGCTCCCGGGGACGGACCCAGCGACGAGCTACGGAGCGAGATCGGCGATCTCCTGTTCGCGGTGGTGAACCTCGCCCGAAAAGCAGGAGTTCCCGCCGGTCCCGCTCTTGACGGAGCCAACCGAAAGTTCCGGGAGCGCTTCGAGAGGATAGAGCAACTGGCGTCTGAGCGGGGGATCGAGTTGGGATCGGCTGGGCTGCAGGTGCTGGATGGGCTGTGGGACGAGGTGAAGAGCGTAAGCGGTAAGCGGTAAGCGGGAGATGGGTGGTGGCCCGCTCACCGCTCACGCTGTTTCATCACGGATACAGCCGATGAATCTGCCTGGGAAAGGCAATCGCCTCCCGGATGTGGGGGATCCCGCAGATCCAGGCTATGGTGCGCTCGACCCCCAGGCCGAAGCCCGAGTGGACGAACGTGCCGTACCTGCGTAGGTCGAGATACCAGCGATAGATTTCCGGGTCGAGACCCTGCTCCTCGATGCGGGCGAGAAGTTTGTCGTAACTGTCCTCCCGCTGAGACCCGCCGATGATCTCACCATATCCTTCGGGCGCTAGACAATCATTATTCAGCACCGTCTTGGGGTCATCGGGATTCTCCTTCATGTAGAACGCCTTCACCTGCCTGGGGTAGTTATATACCAGGACCGGGCGGTCGAATTCCTTCGCCAGAAGGGTCTCGTCATCGCCTCCCAGGTCCTTGCCCCAGGTAATATCGGAACCGAGGACACTTAGGCGGGATACGGCGTCGGAGTACGAGATCCGCGGAAACGGTGCTTGGACTCGCTGCAGCGAGGTGGTGTCACGCTCCAGCTCCTTGAGCTCCTCCTGCCGGCGGTCCAGTGCTCGGCCGACGATGTAGGTCACGAACTCTTGCTGCAGCCGCATGTTCGCGTCGGAGTCGCTGAATGCCACCTCCGGTTCGACCATCCAGAACTCGGTGAGATGCCGCCTGGTCTTCGACTTTTCCGCGCGGAAGGTGGGGCCGAAACAGTAAACCTTGCCGTGCGCAGCGGCCGCTGCCTCTACATAAAGCTGCCCGGTCTGCGCCAGGTACGCATTTCCGAGATCGAAGTACTCGGTCGCAAACAGGTTGCCGGCCTCTTCGCCGATGGCCCCGGTGAGGATTGGGGTGTCTACCAGGATGAAGTCGCGCTGATAGAAGAAGTCGCGGATGGCCTGAACCACTTCGTGGCGAACTCGTGCCACCGCCGCCTGGCGCCGACTTCGGAGCCACAGATGTCTATGTTCGAAGAGGAAAGTCGTCCCATGTTCTTTGGGAGTGATCGGATACTCGGGGCTGGCTCCAAGTACCTCGATGTCCTGCAGTCCCAGCTCATAACCGCCCGGAGACCGCGGCTCTTCCCGCACCGTCCCGGTAATGCCGACACTGGTCTCCTGGGTGAGTGATTCGAAAGCCGCCCAGATCGGGGCGGGCACCTCTTTCCTGGATAGAACCCCTTGCACTGTTCCCGAGCCGTCCCGCACCACCACAAACGCGACCTTGCCGCTCGAGCGGGTGGTGACAACCCATCCCCGGACCGTGACCGTCTCGCCGACGTGTGCGCGGAGTCCGCTGATCTCTACAGCCGTCATGCCGTATCCGATGGGAAAATGAGGCCGACCCGAGGAGCGTTGAGTCTAGCCCTGCTCCTGGGAAGCGTCAACGCGGGCTGCGTGAACTTCCGGCCGCCCCCAACGCCCCTTGCCGCCAGCGCCGCGGGCGATGCACCTACGCCGGTTTGGACCACCCGCGCAGGCCGAAGGCTCGCGGGCAGAGTCGTGGTCCAGGACAACATTCTTTATGCCGGGGGAATGGACCGCAAAGTCTACGCGGTAGATCTCGCCAGCGGAGAAGTGCGCTGGTCCGCACGTCTCTCCGGCATGATCGTGGGAGGCGTGATTCTGTCCGGCGACACCGTCTTCATCGCCACCTCCCGCCCGGAAGGCCGGGTGCAAGCGCTCGGCAGCGCCAAGGGAAATCGCATCTGGCGCACCTCAGCCGACCCTGTCGCTGCACCGCTTGCCATGATTGGCGGGCTGCTCGTAGCGGAAACCCAGCGCGGCGAAGTTCTGGGCCTGGACCCACGCAGTGGCAAGGTTCGTTGGCGCCGCCGGGTGGGAACGGCCCGTGGTCCCGCTACCGATGTAGGAGACGGGGCGCTGCTGGTCTCCACTACCGATTCCTTGTTCCGGCTCTCGCTCTCCGACGGGAGGGTTACCCACCGGACGGCGTCTCCCGGCACCGTCGTCGGTTCCTGGCTACACCTCGGCGAATCCCTTATCGCGGGGACCGCCGATTCACAGGTCGTGTCGATTCGGCCCACAGACCTGCGCCGTAACTGGACTCTGGCGGTAGATGCGCCGATTCTCGGTTCGCCCGCCGCGCTCGGAGACACCCTGTTTCTGGCCACCCGCATCGGCTCGGTTTATCGTGTCGATCTCAATGCGGAGCCAGAGGCCCGGCGGGTCGCTAGTCTGGAATGGCCGGTCACTGCCCCCCTCACCATCGCAGGAGGACAGTTTCTGCTGGGAGGCGCAGACGGGACCATACGTGCATTGAGGTCCGACGGCAGTGAAATCTGGCGGATCCGGATCTGGCGGCCGGTCGAGCTGGGCCCCATTCCGCTGGCTGATGGTCTTCTGGCCATCGGCGGCAACGGCGACCTCCACCGGTACCGCAGATGACGCGTATATTTCTGGCCTTAGCCGTTTTCTTCACGCTGAGCGGCCAGGCTCAGGCCCAGGGACTCGGCCCTGCCGTCAAGTATGGCAAGTGGGCTCTGCTGGCCGGCGCTATCGGAATGAATTACCTGGCAGTGCGGGCCCACGATCGCGCCGACGATGTCTTCGGCGCCCTGGAAGCCCAGTGCGTCGATCTACACGAGCGTTGCGCCCTTGGGCCGGACGGTGGCTACGCCGATCCGGGTATCGAAGCTCTTTATCAATCTTCCCTGCAATATGATCGCCGGGCGCGGCTGTGGCTCATCGGTGGTGAGAGTGCTCTGGTTGGCTCTGCCGCGCTGTTCATATGGGAGCTGGCCCGTCCCAAGAATCGCCCGGATAACATTCCGTTTGAGCCGGAGGTCCGCAGTTTACAAGCGGGCGGTACCGGATTGGGGGTGCGCCTGGCGTTTTAGCAGCGCTCTTCAAGGGCACGGTGCTAGCTGGCATCGTCCTGACAAATTTCACCACCGAGGCACAGAGGGAGCGTCTACAGCCA
>Ga0136617_10001497_pt1 | contig 20733 bp, 10 predicted proteins | sample AntDrymUQ3222106_2_FD_129672 | JGI IMG/M metagenome (GOLD analysis project Ga0136617, IMG submission 129672) | Polar desert sand microbial communities from Dry Valleys, Antarctica - metaG UQ322 (21.06) | ecosystem: Environmental > Terrestrial > Soil > Desert | place: Antarctica: Dry Valley...
AAACGGCTGATTACGAAATTGTCAGCGGCGGCGAAACCGGACACGCCGAAGCCGTGAAAATCACTTACGACCCGTCGCAAATTTCATACGAACAACTACTCAAAGTCTTTTTTGCCGTCGCGCACGACCCGACCGAACTCAACCGTCAGGGACCCGACACCGGCACGCAATACCGCTCGGCAATCTTTTACGCTGATGAAGCACAAAAACGTCTTGCCGAAAGCTACGTCGCAGAATTAGCGAAAACGAAAACTTTTGCCAAACCTATTGTGACCCAAATTGCCCGGCTCGAAGCGTTTTATCAGGCGGAAGATTATCATCAGGATTATCTGGTTCGTCATCCAAATCAGCCGTATATCGTCATCAACGACCAGCCGAAAGTGGAAAATCTGCGAAAGCGGTTTCCCGATTTATATGTCTCGAAATAAAAATTATGTTGATTAAAATTTTCGCTTTATCACTGCTCGTTTTCACTTTGTCTTTTAACGTGCGTTCGCAGAAAACCGTTATGAACGGCGCGAAAACGCTTGACGATAATAAAATCGTGTCTGCCGACGGCGCGGCTAAAAACGCCTTAAACGTAGGCGCGAAAATGCCTTCGTTCAGTTTAAAGGACTCAAACGGCAAAACAATCGAAAGTGTTGATTTGCTCAAACAAGCGAATCTCGTCGTCGTTTTTTATCGCGGCTCGTGGTGTCCGTTCTGCAATCTTTACCTGCGGAATTTGCAAAAAAATCTCGCGCAGATAAAAGCGGCGGGCGGAAATCTGGTTGCCGTTTCGGTTGAAAACCCGGACAACAGCTTGAGCGTCGCCAAGAAAAACGAACTCGGTTTTACAGTTTTAAGTGACTCGGGTTTAACGGTTGCGCGCAAATTCGGCATTGTTTATCAAATGCCGAAGGAAACCGACGAGCTATATAAATCAAAAGGTTTGAATGTCGCCGAACACAACCAAATGGAAAAAGCGGAATTGCCGCTCTCGGCGACTTACATCGTCAATCAAAAAGGCGAAATCGTCTATGCGTTTCTCGAATCCGACTACAAAAAACGCGCCGAACCGCAAGTAATCATTGAAACATTATCAAAAATCAAACCACCTTCCTTTAAAAAGTAATAATTAGGGCAAATCGGACAGCAAAGAGGCGAATTACAGTAAAGAGTGGCTAATGCCGACCAAGCCGCCGTCAAGAGTTGTATTGATATTTACGGTAATTTGGTTTGGGCGTTGGCAAAAAAAGATACTAACTTGCCGGAGGACGCGGAAATTGTGACACAAGAAATTTTTCTCGACATCTGGAAATACGCCCTTCGTTGTGACTGTTCAAAAATCGATAAAACTGCCTTTAGAGAACTGATTGCATACAGAAGGTTATTTAAGCGGTTGAAATAATTTTTATAATTAAATTTGATTTTAACCTCAAACCAATTTTAACAAAATGGTAATTCTGATTTTATAAAATAACTTACGATAATGTAACTTATCGAAAGTTATTTTTAGGGACAGATTAGACATAATCGGATGACTTAATCTTACCCATGATTGGAAGCAGTCCTTTTCTAACGTCCATAACTCTAGTTTTTGAACGTGATCAACCATCTTTTCTTTATAGCATTCACTTATTATTAGTGATCCAAACTCATAAGAGAAGGAACATCACTGACGGATCCCCATTTGATGCTACTGAAAGATCCGTCTTTACTCTTCAACATATACCAAATACCATCGCTTGGTCTGAAAACCGCGATGTCACTTTTGTTATCGCCGTCGAAGTCATTTGGTGCCGGAATGTCTTTAGCCGTTCCAAACTTTTCATAGAGAATACTGTTCGACCTGCTTTGCAAAATATACGAGTAAGAACTGCTCGGACGATAAACTGCAATGTCCGCTTTTTCATCACCGTCAAAATCAGATTGAACCGGAATATCTTCCGTTAATCCCAACTGTTGAAGCTTTGCTTCGCCAGTCGAACTCAATCGGATATACCAAACACCTTCAGAAGGACGATACACAGCAACATCTGTTTTGCCGTCGCCGTCGTAATTTCCGGCAACAATTTTATCTGAAGACAATCCAAAATTGATTGCGCGATATGAAGAATCCTTGCTGAATAATGTCCACCAGATGCCGGTATTCGGACGAAAAATTGTAAAGTCGGATTTAGCGTCGCCGTCAAAATCCGTGTAATAACGCGACGGATTCGGCGCGTTGAAAAATACTGCGGCTTGATTATTCGGAGGGTCAGCCGAAAGCGAAGCGGCTATATCAATTTTTCCGTTCAAATCAAAGTCAGCAGCCGCGTGAGCGGGAGTGTCGCGCGAGAAAACGCGTGAATCAGCATTTCAAAAATTAAGAGTAGCGATAGCGTAGGAAAAAGCAAAATGAATTTGCCAGCAGTATCCATTATTCCGCCCGGCGCACACCACATAACTCGGATTATGCTCGCCGGCATCGGCACCACACGGTTTATCTTCAATCAAACTTTAATTTTTCCGCATCAATGAACAACCTGCCGATTGAAAGCAAAGGCATTTGAAGCGATTGATTAGAACTTCCGGCAAAGATTTCCAGCTTGAAACTAAGTTTTGATGAACTGTTTATCACCGGCTTGGTTGATTTGATCCAATCAGTCACGGCGTTCGTAAACGGCTCGACGACCGGCAGAGGCTGACCCGGTTTCGGTGTTACCTCAATCGGCGGCAGCAGCGCAATCGGAATATTCGTGTCCGGAAAATCGCTTATTTCCGGCAGAAGATTATATGAAAACACGCCCGTCATTTTTACTAAGACCGAAATCCCCGAAACGTCCTTGAAGAGCGAATCGAAAAACGTATTCAGATAAGCATCGAGTGTCGGGGGCGCAGCTTCGAGCGTGCCGAGATCGAAACTCGGGTAATCGAGCGAAGGAATCGCCGAATTTGCAAACTTGACCTGCGGCGTTCCGAACTGAAATTCGGCGTTGGTTTTTATCGTATTTTCCGGTAGGAGGTATTCGTTTCTCAAAACCTGAATTTCCGCCAAGCCGTTTTGCAGATTGAAAACGTTTAATTCGTCCAGCGCAATCGTCCGGTCGGGAATTGCCAGCGCATCTTTGTAGGAAAGATAAGTTGCCGGTTCGGAATTCGGCGAGGTTATCAATTCGTAATTATACGAAACAAGCGCGTCCGCCGGTTTGTCCGGCGCGTCAACACGTTTGTAAACGGTCGGCTTGATCTGAATAAGCGGCGGCGGAAGCGTTTGTCCCAATGGCAAAATTTTCTCTTTCAGCACATCAATCCGGGCGTTTCCGTCTTTACCGTCTGCCAGAACGATGTCGAATGTATATGTAACTTGCGTTATGCTTCCGCTTCCGAACAGCAAATCTGTATCGGAAGGATTTGCCCACTGGTCGTAAGCCGTCGCAAACGCGCCGACGATTTTCTCGAATGCGTCCAAAGCGATTTGAGCGTTTAAGACATTTGTGTCCGTCGGCTTGCTCGAAGCATTTACCTTTCGCAGAAACGCTTCAAAATCTTTGAAAATATCGTTGTAGACGCTGACAAACTGCGCCAGAGGCGTAAACAAAATGCTTTGGTCCTCGTCGCCGGTCAAAAGCGTGTTTTGACTGTTAAGCGTGATGACGGTCGTCATGGAATCCTGCGCGCTGTTGTTGTATTCGTAGCTGAGCGAATAATTCCAGTCAGCCAAATCGGACGGTAGAGCGGACGCGAAATCAATTTTCAGAGTTTGAGAAACAGGTGCGGCAGTTTGCGCCGTGATGCTCGGCGGTGTCGGCAAGGCGCGCAGCACAACCGGAAATTCCGTCGGGACGAGTTCGTTGTTATTTATTTTTCCGACCGCGTTATTGAGCGGCGGATTGACAAACTGAATCCAGGTGCTTTGCTCGTAATTTTCGATGCCCGGAACATTCGTGATATTGCATTCGAGATGCGTCAGCGCGTAGCCGAGCAAAAGCGAGACAAAGGTTTGTTCCTTGATATTTTTAGATGAAAAGATAAACGGTAAACGCCATTCGCCGGCGTTGCCCGTTGCGAGCGGGAAGTATTGAATTTTTCCGGTGGTCAGCGAATAATTCAACTCGGCTTAATCCGAATCTGCTGTGGGAAGTTTTGCCGAATCTTCGCCGCCTTCCCGATATTTTTGCGGCTGACCGTAAAATCTGGTCGGCGAAACTTCGTTTTCTGTCGGCGGATTGACCGAAACATTCGAAGCGGAAAAAACCGTTATCGCAGTTGTGATGAACGCATTGCTCAAACGATTTAACAGAGATTGACGGAGTTTTTCCCGCGCGGCTGAAAGGCTGAAATAATCGTTCGCGCTCGTATTCAAAATCGGAATCGTGGTTTGTGCAATCGCCCCGGAAAGCGTTTGTTTGTGCTGGAGAATTTTAGCCAGACAGCCGTCCTTTTCGGGGTCGGAAACGAGAAGCGAATCTACGATAAAAGCCGAATTTGCAAAATTCGGCGCGAGAAACGTATCAATCGCGGCAAGTGCCGTGTTTGCCCACGAATTTAAATCTACGCCGGTAAATGTCTTGCTCACCGAATCGCCGTCCGGATATGATTTTCCGCTGGTGTAATTATTTATGGAAGCCGTTGCTGTTTCCAGAGTTTGAGCAATCGGTTTAGGCGCATAAAAACTCGCCTGATCGCCGATTTCATAATAAAAACCGACACCTTGTTTTTTACCCATTCTGACTGCCCAGATGGTTGGAGTTTGACTGCCGCGCGGCGCGCTCGGATCGGGCGCGCTCGAACCGACGAGCATCTGCCAATCGCCGGTCTGGAAAATCGGCTCGAATGTATTGGCAAAATAAACGAGATTCTGCGGATTCGGATTATCACCGGAACTCGATTTCGATTCTTGTTTATCACCCTTGTTTGTTGAAGGCGCGTCCATCAAAGGCTTGATTTCCGTTGTCGCGCTTGTTCCGCCTTCGATGGCGCGTAAAGACGAATCGCACAGCTCGCTTTGTCTTTCAAGCGTCAATGCAAGTGAAAGCTCGATGATATCATCTGCCGAAATTTGAGAAATCGAAACCGGAATCTGTAACCGGCACGAGGGCTGAGTGCCGCCGTCTTGATTATTGGCGCGTTTAGTAATGTAAACCAGACAATCGGCGACGAATTGACGAATGCTTTGTTCGTCATTTGACGAAAGCCGGGTTTTTTTATCCGCGAGCAAAGTGTTCGTCAAATACATCGAAACCGCGTTGCCGGAAATTCCGGGAATGTTCAAATTGTCATAATTTTGATTGAGCTGGAAATAAACGGACGTAAATTTTTTCTCGTCGTTAATCGCATTTTGCTGCCAAGCCGGAATGTCGGTGACGGCTAATTGATTCAGCGGGTGCAGCGATTCCAGCGGCGGCTGATACCCGGCGGTTTGCAGTTCTAACTTCACGCTTAAAACCGGATTTGCCGACGTTCCCGAATAGCTGTAATAGGTGCGAACATTGGTCCATTCACCGATGCCGATGAGACGGTCAACGTAATCTATTTTAATCGGAATGTTATTAAGCGCGCCGCTCCTGTTGTCGGACGAATCGGTAAAAGTGTTGACGATTCGATTGCCGAAAACGTCTGCCCATTGCAGGTTAACCTGTGCGATTGTTCCGACTCCGATATACGGATTCGGGCTTTTCGAGTTCGGCGGATTGATCGGTAAAAGTTCGTTTTCGGATTGCGGCAAATTCGGACAAGCGTCTTTCGTCGAAAAAATACTAAAGCCGATTGCCTGCGAATAATCGAAATCTTCAACGGCTTGCGCGGTAAGCAATTTCCGCCGCGCCTGCGGCTGACGAATCGCGGCGGCTTCCTCGGATGAAAGCGGCTTGCGCGGTCCGAACGGAATTCCCGGCGAACTCGGATTAAAGAAAGCGTTCTTGTAAAGTCCGGCGGTCAACAGCGAGTAAAGCGACGACAAATAGCCGTTGGCAAAAGCCGCGATTTGCTGAGCCGTCGGATTGACGGGCAAATCCGGCGGATCGCCCGGATTGGCGCGTGTTATTTCGACTCCGATATTTCCCGAGCCGAGCGCGGGCTTCACGTCGTGACTGATCGAATCGGTGTTTAGCGGCGTGGTTTGTTTGAAAATTCCCGCAACATTTCTCGCCAGCCCGGCAATCGTATCGAGCGAAAGATTGTAATAATTCTGCACTGAATTGAAAGTGCTGCCCGCGTTGGCGGAGCCGACAACGTAAGTTACGGGCGGAATTCGGAAAACCGAATAAACCGTCGGCTGAACATCCGGATTGAAATTGCCGATGTCCGTCGCCGAAATCGGCTGTGCTGCTCCGGCAGAATAATATTTGGCGAGAGTTTCCAGAACATTTCCGGCGGAAACGTCGGCGGGTGTTATTTGACGGGCAATTCCGCCGATCGGAATTTGAATATTGTCCGACATAGGAATTTGCGCGTTCAGTTCGGCGAGCAAGCCGACTTCGACACCGTAATGATCCGAAATATTTTGCAGGCTTTCCGTTCCCGTTAAAGGTTTTGTCTTATCGGGCGAAGACTGCGATTCGAGCGTCATCACCGAACGCTGCACGTCAATCGCATCGGTAGTGACAAAGCTGTTGACGTAATCGGTAATTCGCCCGCCGCAGGTTGGTTGATCTTTGCGGTTGTAAGCGATGACCAGTGTCAAAGTCGCCGCGCCGCTATCGTCAAAAAGCGTTTCGGGCAAGCCGACTCCCTGACCGATGACTTCATAATACAAATAATAGCCGCCCGAACGAACCGTGCTTAGTTCCCACATCATTTTGATAAAATCAGCCGGACTGTTGCCGATACCGTTAAGTTGTGTTTCCGCAATCGCATCGAAAAACATCGGCGGCGGATTCGTTTCGGTTGAAAGATTCGTCTGCGTGATAAAGCTCAAAAATTCGGAATCCGCGCGGCTGACAAGACCCGAAGTCGCTACGGCTGAATCGGGATAGAGCATAAATAATCCTGAAATAATTTTTTCGCCGAGACTGTCCATCGCGGTCAAAAGTCTTTCGAGCATCAGAGCGTCGGACGGATTCGGTCCGATGAGTTCGTATGTAAACGGCGCGAGTTCTTTGGCGGGCGAGCCGCTGATTCCCGAATCGGGCGGAATGATGTCATTGGCAAGCGGAGTTTGCGGCGCCTGATCGTCTTGCTGCGCGAGCCGCTTGATCTGAAAATCAACCCGTGTCGAAAAAGCGTAATTATTCGCCGGAGAAAACTCGGTCGTATGCGTCGCCGGATCGGTCGTGCCGATTTGCGGCTGATAAACAGGCAGATAATTTATTATGTCCGTAAATTTAAAATTTGAATTCGCCGAAAGTTTCGCTTCGCGGTCTTCCGCATCCTTTAAAACGCCTTCCGGCAATTGCCACAAAATCGGCTGAGTTTGCGGCTGCTGCGATTCGGCGAGAACACTCGACGTTACGGTCGCGGGCGGCGCGGTAATCGAAATCAGTTTTTGCTGATCGGAAGTTGACCATTTGGTCGCGCTTTTGACCGCTTGACGTTTCGGATTGACGACTGCATCGGCTTGAACGGCAACAATCGGATTAGGATTGTAAACATTTCCCTGCGCGTATTGCAGCAGATAAAAAAGCTGTGCGGCTTGCGAAGCGTTTCCGCTCGAAGAATTATTTGAAAGCGGAATGGTTAATGAATCAGTTTCCGGGTTGCCGTTAAATTGAACCCACGAAAGAGTCGAATCTTTGCCGAGCGAAATCGAATAATCGGGCGTTGCCGACAAAGGCGGTGCCGGAAATTGCTGTCCGGTCAATTGATAAATGCCGTAATCGGATTGTCCTGCCGGATAAGTAAACTTTTCAGGCAAAGCCAGCCCGTCGAGATTCGGCATACGCATTCCGTGAAGTTGATAACGGGCGACCATTCCGGCAATTTGTCCGATCTGATGTTTGGTTTTGATGATCGCCCAGAGATCGGAAACATTAAGCGATTCGAGATTGGCGATATTGATGCTTGCCGACTGCGTTCCGTCAAAAAGATAAGCGCAATTCCGATTCGTCTGATTCGAAAGTATCGCGTCTAAACTGATTGAAAAAACCGTCATAATGCTTTGCAAAGTGTCGGTGCCGGCTGTCATGTATTGGATATTGGGAACGGTTATTTGAACGGAAGGCGCGATGAAATTGGCTAAATCACAGAGGCTTTGCTGATTAGCAAGAGCTTCGACCGACATTTTGACGGCGGCGGCAATGCTCTTGAATGAATCGCCGATCTGCGTTGTGTATAAAGTTATTAGATTTCCGCCGTTATTGATGCTCAATTTTACATTCGGCAAAATTAAAGTATTCAATGTTTGATTGGCAATAATTATGTTAGCGCAGGAAGTCGTCCACCGTTTTCCCGCGCTTGAATCGGAATAACGCGACGAGATTGATTGCAGCGTGTCGTTTTTTTGGACTGTGTAATTTATGCCTGAAAGCACCAATGAATTTCCGCCCGTCAAAGATTTTGTAAGATTCGGCGCGGCAATATCCGTAAATTGGATATGCGAGTTTCCTCTCTGCGTCAACCAATCGAAAATAGACTGAAGCGAATCGGTCGTGTCGCCCACCGGCGGCATTGCCGGTTTTGCCGAAATCGGGAAATCGAAATCGTCGAGCGTGTCGGAAGCATACTGAATTAATTGACGCGCAATCGAAAGGAAATAATCTTCAAAAACGAATTTGGCAAAAGGTTCGGGATCATCGGCAAGCAGACTTTTATCCGTATTCTGCCCGTTGGTTTCAGCGCTGACCTGCGCGGCGAGTTTAGCAAGCTCTTCGGCGGCTTTTTGACGATAAGTTTCGGTAATCGTTACATACCGGTCAAATATAATGGTCGAAGTCTTTCCGACTTCCCCGTGTGGGTCGGGAAAAGTTACCGAAAATCCGCTTAATGGCGGAAAAATAGTCGAGCCGCTTTGCAGTTTTGTTTTATTTTGAGCGGACGATAATTCGACATTGATCGTGAAATTCGGCTGTAAAAACTTGGTCATAATGTCATCCGCCGAAATCGCCGGAGCCGAAGTGTCGGACAATCTTGACATTATTTGATCGAGTTCCGATTTGCTGACGGATTCCCCGGCAAATGCTTCGAGAGCAAACGCATTTTCGGTATCGGGATTTTTCAGCGCATCAATCACCCACGGAAGCAAATCCTGACACAAAGATTCGAATGAAGAACCGTCAAGATTTCCCGTGCTGTCGGCGGTCGGCGCGTCCATTGCCAGAAGCAGCACGAACGCGCCCTTTTGATTGGCGGGATTCGGGTCGTTTATATCCGGCTGATGAACGGTAAATTGCGGCGCGGCGACCAGCGTTAAGGTTGGATTGACGGCGTTACTGCGGACGAATGATTTAAATCTCAAATCGGGCGGCGATTGAAGCATCATCAATCTTTCCCGCGTCAGAGCCGGGCGATTTCCGGTTAAGAAAGATTTATTTCCGTCATACCAGGGCGCGTTTTGTATTTCATCGTGACCGATTGTAACTTGCGCTTTGACCGTCATCGCAAAAGAAAAACTAATGGTGATTGAAAACAGCCAGAGATCGATTGTCAGCGAAACTTTGACCGAAACGTGCGCCGCTATGACCAGAGGAATTGCGCGGTATGATTCGTATGTCGCCTGAACATACACTTGTATGAGCAGCTCGACGCTGCCTTTAATGATGACAAAATCGACCGTCCCGTAAAGTTTGCCGATCAAACCGATGGTGCCTTGAAGTTTGAAATAATAATCCTTTTGCAGCGAGCCGTCCGAGCCGTCGGTCAATGAATAAGGATTAAAAGCAGCGATCACGCCTTCAACGATGCCGAAAACGGTGATGCTGAAACCTGCCTGCAGTATTCCCGCGTTAATACTATAACCGACACCGAGCTGCAGACCGATACCGAAAATGATGACCGGATTGAACAAACCTTTCGTAGTTTGCGGAACTTGCGTCGCGGTGGCACTGCTCAATTTTCCGAAATAAAAGCCAGCCGAACCCATAACCGGAATTCCCGGCGGAATGATTGCCGCGATCGAGAACGAGCGCGAAAAATCGAGATTATACGGAAATCCGAAATCGAAAAAGAAATCGCCGTTGGTGTAAATTTTGATTTGAATACTCGGCAGTGTAATCGTAAACGCGCCGAAATTCAGCGTGCGTAAAATGCTCGGAAAACTGAAATCAATTTGATAAACGCCGACATCATCGGTAACTTTTTTATAAAGAATATCAATTACCAACCCGGCGAGGACTTTGGCTTTGTCGCCGCTCAGCGCGAGCCGCAAGCCGTAAAGATTCGGGTCGTTAAAGACGACCTTACAATCGAATGTGTAAACTTTGGTTTCGCCGATTCGAAGCAGACCGAAATCGAAGGCGATCAGCCAGTTGTTATTTGCGTTGTAATACGGCTGTCCGGGTGTCGAAGTTGTCGGATTTACGGGATTGGAACCGCTCTGCGACGACGGGATTTTTTCGAGAGCCGTAAAAACCGCCTGCACGGATTCGAATGTTTCCGAACCGACAATTCCGATGCGCTGACCGAGAGCCAGAAAGCGGACATCAAAATAGGCATTTCCACCGCCGGTCGGAGTCGGCATTTCCTTAACATTCTGACCATCGCCTTTCGGGTTGAAAAGAGGTTTCGTGTCCCATCCGGGAATTCTTACATCGGCATCTAGAGCGAGCGTAACTTTGCCGTCCTTCGTGCGCTGAAAGACGATTCCCTTGAGCGTCATAAATCCCAATTCGACGGGTTTCGGCAAAGAATAGCTGGCATAAATCCAGCTTTTTCCTTCGGATTTTGCCTTGAAATCGAATGTTACTGAAAGCCCGTCGAGCGAAATTTGATTAAGGAAATCCCACGGCGAGCTGAGCGTAAAATACGGATTGTCGATCATCCTGACGAGTTCCTGCAAAAGTTTTCCGACCGTCCAGCCGGTTAATCTGAAAGTCAGAGTTTGATCGGCGAATTTATATTCGGCGCGAAGCCCGTTCCACTGCACCCAGAGCGTCTGGCTGTTGGTCGGTTGGTCGGCGAGAACCGCGTCCGGTTGTTCGTATTGTTCGTCACCCGAAGTCAGCAGAAGAGTTTGACTGCTCGCCGGCAGGGGACCGAAACTGTAGCCGACCATCAGTTGGAAACTATTGTCAATCGTAACGCTTCCGATGACCGAGCCGGAAAATTGTTGTCCTTGCACTTTATTGCCGTCGTATTGCAGACCGACTTCTGCCGCGATGGTTAGCTCGCCGTTCGAGCCGAAAGGCAAATTTTTCAAAACCCATTGCATCTTTCCGGCGATTTTATAAGTCGGCTGATTCGTCGTGTCGCCGTCAGCCAGGATTAAAGAATTGCCGTCGGGCAGAAGCATTTCGGATTTGGAGCTTTTGCTCGGAATCGTCGCTTCGACGCTGAAAGCCGTCACGCTCAGATCGCCGGGCAAAAAATCGGGAAAATTTTTGATGTCGAACGAAGCGAAAAATTGATTCAGTAATTGGCTGATCTTCAGAGGCTGGGCGAGAGAAGTTTTCAAAGTCCAGACCGAAGGCTGTTTCGTTCCGTCAAACTCGACAAATGCGTTAAGCGACAGCGCGGGCGAGAAACTTCCGTCCGGATTCTTTAACGCACCGATATTCAGTGTGCCGTTAATGGTCGCGTCATAGACGGTTTTTGCCGCTGCACCGTTTGTCGCCGTGTTTCCGTTGCTTGTCGAGGCGGTCGGCGTCGAAGCCGAAAGCTGAAGCTCGAAGTCCTGAAACTGAATCAAAGGCTGAGTGTTTCCGTTCGAAGTCGTTTGGATCAGATTAAATTCGGCGTTCAGCGTCAGACCGAACGAATAGGATTTGACCTTCGGATTCAGTTGAAAATAAACGTCGGAAAAACTCGCTTCCACGCCGTTCGGCAGACCGACGTAGCCGCCGGTGATCGCTTTCAGCAAATCGTCAAAACTTGCCGTCCCGTTAAATTTTCCGTCAATATTCAAATCCTGATCGAGCGTAACTTCGAAAATTCCGCCGGGCGTGCCGTCGGAATTTTTAAAGACATTCGGAAAAAGCGTAAAACTGCTGGAAATTGTGACAAGCTGTATCCGGTTGACCGAATCAAGCGGATTGAGAATTACCCAGGCAATATTAAATTCCTTGAGCGTGAACGCCTGATTATTTGTCGGGTCGGTAAAATTTATCGGCGATTGATTTGCCTGTATACTGCTCGTTCCAATTGAAACTGAAAGCGAAGAAATCGTGAGTGGCTTGATTGTTCCGGCGACGGCTAAACCCTGCAGACCGATTTTTGTTAAAAACTGCTGCAATTCGGGCGGGACAAGCGCGAAATACGACTGACCGACCATCAAACCGATGACGGTTGCGGGTGTCAGTTGAATATTGCTTTCCGGGTCGACATTGAGCGAAAAACCGTAGTTGGAATTCGTGATGCTTTTGGCGGCGGCAAAATCGAGAAGCAGATTTTTGCCGTTGACATCGCCGATTTGCAGGTAAACTCCGAGATATAAAAAAGGCGTTTGGCTGTATTCCTTCGTATCATCATCGTCGCCGGTCGTCAGAAGCAGATTGCCGTCTTCATCGGTCGTTTCCTCAACCGTTTTTATCTGCAAACCGATAAACGGATTGAAAGCCGACATAAAACCGAGAATCGTTACTTTGCCGGTGCTGAGCGTGGCGCGCATATCCATATCGGGATAAAGAATTTTCTCATTGTCGGCTTTGTTGAGAACTATCGAACCGGCAATCGTTGCCGAGGTCGGCGGATTAAATCCGTTTATAAGACCGAAAAGCGGCTGAAATTCCGGCGGAACCTGAAAGTTTGCGACATAATTTTGTCCCTGCGAAAGCGAAATTAACTGGCTGATTCCGCGAACCTGATAAGCTTTTAAAGCATTTGTCGAAAAAATAAACGACTGGTTGGAAAATGGCAGTAAACTGAACGGAAAATCGGTCATAAATGTGAATTTATCCGTAAATTTCCAATTGCTCATCGTCGTTTCGATCTGAACCTGCACGGGCGATTGGTCGTCCGCCTGGCTGAATGTGAGCAAACAATTTGTTTGAGCCGATTTGGCATTGAGAAAATCCTGCGCGAGTCGGGCATTGCTGACCTGAAACTGATTATTGCTGATATTTCCGACATTCGACGGATCAAACGTGATCTGCAAACCGGCGGCTGTGTCAGCCAGACAAAACGCCGCTTTTAAGTTCGCATCAAAACCGGTTGGCGGCGTAACGCCCGCGCTCTGGATAAACACAGCGTTCAGCGTAACGGGTTGTCCGGCGGTTTTTAATTTATCGGCAAGACTTTGTAACATTTGCAAACTCCTTTGAATTTGAAAAAAAACAAAAAATTAAACTTCAACCAGCAGGGCGAAATGATCGCTCACACTGTAAATGCGTCCGTATCTGCTCCAGCCTTTAAAATTGGTTTGAACGCCGACATTATATGCCGGGGCTTGTTGCGGCGGATCGCCGCCGACACCGAAAAAATCATTCATAAAATGATGAAAAGGATAATCGCCTTCGGGCGTGTATTGATTCGGCGGGTCGTAAATATCGAACGGCGCGCCGACAATCGTATTCAAAATCGTTGTAACCGGAGTCGGAGTTGGCGCGCCGTATTGGACGAAAATATTGTCAATCGCAATAAAAGTGCCCTGATCCGAACCAATGTAACCGTAGCCGGGATAGTATTGGATATTTCCAAAAGTAGAGCCGTATCTAGCGTGTCTTGCCGGTTTGATATGAGTTGCGAAATAGCCGGGATAGCCATCTAGCGGATTGGGAACGTTGTTTGTGGTGGCTAAGGTCAAATCGTAATTTTGGGCAATAAGATTAAAATAAGCCGGACTCGGAACGTATCCGTTAGTTGTTTGATAAACATTGACATTAAAATCTCCGGCAATTATCTTTACCTCATTCGCGGCGGGCGGGCTGACAATTTCATTTACATTTGCCAGATTTTGAAGATAAGTCTGGGCGGATTGATAACTCGCAGGAGAATGAACCGAGAAAATCGTAAGCTGTCTCTGAAACGCTCCGCCACCTGTGTATTCGGCAAAAGTCGTCGCATACGGCGCGCGCCATTTATCAAAATCAATTACCGTTCCCGCTAACGGCACTCCAACGTGAGCCGCAAACGTATAATTTATTCTGGCGGCAACTCTTCTCTCGGAAACTCCCGGATTAATCGGCGAGGTGCCGGGAATAAGTCTGTTCGGAAGCCCATTCATTAAATTGGCGGGATAATTATTCGTCATAAGTCCTGGAGCCTGCGAAACGCCGTTTGCACCGCCCGACCAAGTATTCGGTCCCGTAAAAAAGCGGTTTGTCGAGCGGTAATAAACCGCCACGCCTTCTTTCGGACCTGTAATTATCGGCGGAACAAGCATCCAATCTGCGCGTTGTGTCCGGTTTCGTATCTCGGTCAAAAGCTGGGTCGCGGCGGTTTGCCCGCCGCCTCTGACCAGAGTTCCACGCGCATTTCGAGTCGTTTCGTTTTCGACAAGAATAAAAATATCGGGATTGGCGTTATTGATCAGCGTCAACATTTGATTCAGCCGGTCCAGCGAGGCGGCGTTGCGCGAAATCGTCGAATGAAGCTGGCGTTTGAGACTCGGATTGTTGATTTTGTTAATGGAAAAATCCCGGACATTCCAAAATAAAATACTGGTTGGCATCTAAGTTCCTCCGTTTGCTGGCGATAAAAAAAATGAAAAAAGAATCGGAAGAAAACAAACCGCGAGCCGAAGCGGTTTAGTATTTATCCTTTTCAACATTTTCGGTTAACAAAATTAAATTGGGATCAGCTTCCGAAAGTTCCGCCGAGCTTTTCGTGGAAGAAGAATCCTCGATGTATGCGGCATACCAGCCCAAGCTGCCTTTGCCCTTCGGCGCGCCGAACAGGAAAAAATTAATGGTCGCGCCGGGCGGCAGTTTGACGATGCCGAGAAATTTGAGTCCGACATTATTGAGGCGCAGAACAAAGGCTTTTTGATCAATCGAGCCCTGAACCGGATCGCGCGTCAGCATAATGCTGTCAATGGAAACTTTGAGAATTCCCTGAAGACTTAAAAGTTTCGCGCCGGGAGCCGCGCCGGGAAGTTGAATTCCCGTAAGGACGCTGTAATTGGTCGAAGATTGACTGGTTTGCGGACTCCACGCGAGAAGCATTCTCGATTCAAATCCCGCGCCCGAAACGAGCGCGCCCGGCGTTCCCATCGTAATTTTATAAACCACGCCATACCACTTTCCGGAAATTTCGGTCATCGGAATCTGCGCCTGAACCGGAAGGTAACCGAAATCGGACGGGCGTTTTTCATCCGGCGAAGCGATAAATCCGTCGAGCTGAAGCCCCAGATCGGAAAAAAGATTATCAGCCGTTTCCCCGCCGGACATTCGCAGTGTACTTCCTCCCAAATCGAATGCGAGACCGTTTGATTCAAATGTATATGTAATGGAATTCGGCGTCGCGACAGGCGATTGCAGATTAATCTGAAGATTTGAAAAAGATAAACCCGCCCCGAGTTTTTCCGGCGGAGTTGCGGCGGGAGAGCCGAACGAAAGGACGTCGAAATCGCTTTTATCGGTGGCGGACAAAAGCGCGAAATCGAGCATTCCCCAAATCAGAAAACGGCTCTGAATTTCCTCTTTGTCACCGCCGCTGTTCGAGGTCAGAGTATTGAATTGAATATGAGCGAATTCGACCGCCTGCAAAATGTTACTTTCAAGAACAAAAAAAGTCGGATTGTCCTGCTGGAAAACATAAGTCGAAGTTTTGCCTTGCGTTTGATAAGAGCCTTTTAGAACAATCGCCGAAACGGGAGTTTGACCGTTTTGACCAAACGTTTTGTTAATCGCCGAACCGAATAGATTATTGACGTTCAACTGAATTCGACTGCGAAAATCAACAAGAGCCGTGTTTTTAAAGAGCGCCTGCAATTGCAGAACCGTAAAGCCGTAATCGCCCGAAACAGAAACAGGAAGCGGCGTGTCGGCATTACCGCCCGTGCTTATATTTTGCCGGAAAAGCGGCTGTTGATAATCAATCAAACCGAACATACTGCTCGGCACCTGCATCTTGATGTCCGTACCGCTGACGGTAACGCGGCTGACCGTGATGCCGAAATGATGAGCCTCGAAACTTGACGCATCAATTCCGGCGGCGAGACCTTTAATCTGATCGGGAAATCCCGAAGTGTCAACATCCGCGCGCAGAACCAAAATGCCGTTCCAGTTTTTATCCGTAACGATGCCGGCAAAATTCTGATAAAGGGCGTTTGTTGCGGCTTCGTCAATTGCCGATTGAATGAAATTTTGCAGCCAACTGGAAAGACCGATCAAAGCGATGTTCGGGTCGCCAAACGACGGAACGGAAAAGTTTCTCGAGTCAACCCATTTGCTCGGACTGTTAACCCAATCCTGCACCGTTCCGTCGGAAAATTTGAAAATCACCACATTACGGTAATCGGTCGCCGTCGCGCCGCTTCCGATTTCGGCGGTGAATGTCCAACCGCCAATCGTCGCCGTGTTTTCAAAACTCGGAGCGGTATCGGTCGGCGATTTTCCGTTTAAAAGTTTTCCGAAGTATTCGGGATTGACCGCGACGCTGAAAAGCTGGTTGGTTTGAAGAAGCTGCTGGAGTTCCGTCTGAACGTAATTAAATGCCATATTCGGCGAGAATTCGCCCGAATCAGCCGAAACTCCCAAAGTTACTTTTATATAATTTGTTCCGGCATTGCCGTTTATAACTTTTGCCAGAAGACCTTGCGGTGTGGTCGTCAAAATCGCGTCGTCGTCTTCCGCGCCTAATTCCGCGGCGGCTAATTTTGCCGAATGAGCCTGCTTCATCGCTGAAATCAAGTGAGAAGTTTGTTTGGAAATTTCCTGTTTGCGCGTGGCGGCAATAATCTGACTTTCAAATTTTTGCAAATCTCCCACGCTGAAACCGTTCGGCGGATTTGGAACGATGCCGGTGTATGGAACAAATGGAAAATGCAGACTGGCGGAGGGCAGTTTTATTTTCGGATCGTATGCCGAGAGAACCGTGATTCCGTTGTCGTTTTTTGCCGACTTCGGAACATTGTAAAGCGGACTCGCTTCGGGTTGGGCTTGATAATAAACGTCCGTCTCGTCGCTGTTTATCATATTCGCCCAAGCCGTCTGATATTGATTGTTCAAACGCGGCTGGTCGGCGGTGTTATTAAAATTTTCGAGCGAAACCGCAGCGAACGGAAAGTTCGGCGCATATGCGTTCTGATGCGGCGTAAAATTTAAAAAATCGAATTTTGTGTCCATCGCATACGAGCGAAAACTCACGGATTCGGTTCCGAAAATTCCGCAGAGCAGATTACTGCCCGCGCCCGCGCCCGCGCCGGAAAGCGGAACGCCGTCAACGGCAAGCGCGAAATTTCCCGCCGCAGTCAGATAAAACTCGGGCATATTTCCGCCGGTCGGCGGCGCGGCAATCTCAAAAACGAACGCGCCGGAATTCGGCGCGGGACCCGATTGAATATCGCCGCTTCCGAGCGGAACGAGACAGATGCTTTGGTTGGTTGTCGTTCTCAGCCAACTCGGAAACTGCGGATTTCCGGTCGGCGCGAAAAGCGTCCGCAGCTGTCCTTCGGCAAGATTGACGGTCGTCGAATTCTGATTTACCGGATCAAGCAGATCGAGCGCGCCGATGTAATTGAAAATCGGTTGGGATTGATCGGTCAGAAGCAAAGGATAATTTTGCAAACTGTCCCCCGAAGTACCCTTCCCGACATTTGCGTGGGCGTATTGAAATCCCGTGTTGAAAAAATTGAAAGTCAGATTCGGTGTAATCTGACCCGACAAAAGAAAGCATCCTTTGTATAAGCCGTTAAACGGAATCCAGACTTGATTCGGCGATATGGTCGGGCTGAATTTCGTTCCCGAAGTGCCGGAAAGAAGAGAAATACTCTGCCTGGTTCCGGTTGAAGCAACGGTCAGACCATTATTGTAAGTTTGCAATATCGCGCCTTGCTGGACGGAAAATGTGATTCGCGGGCTGAACGAAGTATTCAAATTAGATTGGACAAAATTATCATTGCCGATGCCGGTTGTGGCGAATGAAAAATCATAAGTGTTGACATTACTCGGGTCCAAACTGTCGGGATTCGGCATCCACATACACACCCGCACATTATTACCGTAACCACCCCTTATGTAATTTCGGACATTTTGAATAAATGTGTTTACATCATTTTCGGTTGAAAGATTCGGGCTTTTCAGCGCGAAGAGAAAATGACCGGAAAATGTGTTCAGAGCATCATTAATTGTAATCGGTTGGTCGGGCGGCGAATCGCCTGTGCCGAGAAGATAACCGCACCACGAAGCGGCATCGCCCTGCGCGGGCTGGATAACATACAGAATAGAAGACAAAACGCGAATAAAATCAGGAGCTGAATCAGCCATTTTATTTCCTCTGAATTATTTCATATAAAAAGGACCCGTTACCGGGATAGCCGCAAAAAATGGTTGGTTTGAAGGAAAGTCGATGAGGAACGAGTCTAATGAATCGTTCCTCAAGCCTTCGGGAATGTTTTTTTAACCGATCAATTTGCAAATCGGTTAATTAATCTGTTTTTTAATACTTATCCGACTTATTGGCTTCGGCATTATCGCCCGTAGATTCATCTTTCTCATTAGACGAAGATGAACTTGTTAAAGCCCATTGAGCAATGAACGCCTCATACGGGGACGGATTGCTTGGCGGAACAGTTATCGTCCCGTTCATCAGGACTGAACCCATTTGCATCGGACTCGGAATACTCAACATCAAAGTTGTGCCTGCGGCTATCTTTAAATTGCCGAGAATTAATTCCGGCAAAGTTGCGTTGGGGCTAAATTGAAGCAGAGTTGCGCTGTAAACCAACGCCGCGCCGCTATAAAAAGCAACACTTGCATTTTCGCGGTTACTGCCGAAAACCGATGTTGTGACCGAAGCCGTCGGTGTCCAATAAAACGTTATCTGAATCGGACCGTTGGCTGTCAAAACATCTTCTTGATTTTCAAAAAACATATAGAATATTCTCCTTTAAATTATTTAGTTAGGGGAAAGATTAGAAATTTTCTAATCCGACAAATTTTCGGATGAAATCCGAAAAAACCGTTATCGCCACGATAGCTGCCTGGATAAAACTCAAATTTAAGCATCAACCGTGCTTGTCAAAGTCCAATGAGAGATAAAGCCCGAAAACTTCTGCGATGAAATTGTCGGTGAAGAGTAAGTAACACTGCAAAAGACGCTTCCAAATTCCATTTCGGTGGGAATAGTCAGTGTAAAGGAACCCCCTTTATCTATCTTGTTATTTCCGCCGATAAGATCATTACCTAACGTCGCATTGGGAGAGCTTTGAAGCAGAGGCAAGCTGTATATCATTATACTTCCGAAATAAATATCAACTCTTACCGCATCGCGGGCTTCTCCGAAAACATTTGTTATCATTGATATAACCGGAGAAAGAAATTGTTGAATCTTTAGTGGACCCGTTCCGCTTATAACTGATTCAAACAAATTCATAACTGGATTTTCTCAACCCAAAACAAGCAAATGAAATCGGGTTGAACCAATTCTGAGGAAAAGTCTTAAGTCGAAAACGGTTCTGAAATACAACCGCAACATAAAAAATTATCGATTTATTTAAGTTTCACCAATTTATTACTATATCTTGGTTCAAGAATTAAATGATTGTGAATACTTTGTATCACGGGTTTTTTAAAATAGCAAACTATACTTTTCCCCGTTAAGGCAAATTTAATACAGAGTGAATATTCTAACCGAATGGGAGAATACTTCTGATGGGAAAATGCAGAATCTGACCTGTTCTTTAAATTTACGTGAGCGCGTTATTGCGGCGTATGAAAACAGTATCGAAACAATTCCGGAAGCTGCCGAACGCTTTGCCGTCAGCGACCGTTTCGTTAGGCGAATCGTCAAAGGCGTTTATGAACTTAAACGTCAAATCGAAAACTCGATCAGAAGCGAGATTCAAGCGGTCGTCAGCATTTCGCGCCGTTACCGTAACGGCATTTTCGATATGGAGGCGAACAAGCGCGACTTGGACGATTATCTGAAACACGCCATCGGAAGGAATGCCGATGCCAGCCTTAAAAACTTGGAGCGGCTTGCCCGTCTCGATTCGTCTTTCGAGCGAATGCTTTACGACCGCGAGATGATTCTGGCGGAGATTGCTCTGCTTTACAAAGAGCAGGCGGAATTGCAAGACCGCGTAACGGAACTTAGAAATCTGCCCGGAAGTAGCCAAGACAAAATCGAAGGAATGCTCGCGCAATTAAGGGAAATCGGCTCGCGCATCGCCACGCTCGAACTCAGGCTTGAGGAGCTGAAAAAGCAGATTGAGCAAAAATGTAAGGAATACGGCTTGAAAATCGAGCAGATGGCGGAATTCGGCAAACAAATCCGCCGGACCGAAGAAATGATGACGACCATCACCACGGACAGTCAGGAATTTTATTCGGAACTCGAAAAATACGAAGTCTGGCGCAACGACCCGCTCGATAATCAGTTCCCTTGGTAAGAAAAGCGAAAAATAAAAATCGGAACAAAAAAATGTCGCAAAGAAACGAAAAACAAAAATCAAAGGGCGGTTAAAATTTATCTCCCTTTTAGGAGTCTTGCTGTTGTCGCTTTCGAGTTTGGCAATCGAATCATTCGCGCAACGCCAAACGCCCATCGGCGAGATAAACGGCAAGCCGATTTACGCCG
>Ga0136617_10001498_pt1 | contig 20729 bp, 15 predicted proteins | sample AntDrymUQ3222106_2_FD_129672 | JGI IMG/M metagenome (GOLD analysis project Ga0136617, IMG submission 129672) | Polar desert sand microbial communities from Dry Valleys, Antarctica - metaG UQ322 (21.06) | ecosystem: Environmental > Terrestrial > Soil > Desert | place: Antarctica: Dry Valley...
CCTAATGGAGCCGGCGAAGGGACTTGAACCCCCGACCCTCTGATTACAAATCAGATGCTCTACCAACTGAGCTACGCCGGCCCGCTATAGATTGCAATAGCGCATTCCGACAAAAGGCGGATACTACCAACAGGGAGACGAAAACGCAAGTCACAGGTAGAGTTGGACATAACTGTTGTCCTGCGCGTTTAGTGAGTCAGTACGCGACCGGACGAAGTGAGGCATAGTTCCGTACTGGCGAATCCACGCCCGATTCAGCTAAAAACTTTCCTAATCAGTTGTCAAAATCCGGCCGGGCTTCATCGGCTAGTCCGGCACCGTAGCAATCCTCGCGCTCTCGGTTTTACGTCTCTCAGATCGAGATGCAAGAACCGAGGCGTAAAACGAACGGAAGTATCCATACATCGACAGGCACGCTGAGATTACTACCAGCCACAGCAGTGCCCGCCCGGTTGTGTAGATCAACACCTGCCAGTCGTTACCCCTTGTCGGGCCTTCGCCGAAAAGGTGCAGTAACGCCGTCCGCAATTCCGGCACCGACCAGAACTCAATTGCTGGAAATGGCCTGCCAAAGTTTGCCACAGGTGGCTTTCCAGAGACGCTGGAGGCAATTAGCAACGCAACGGTCACAACCTGCGCCAACATTTTAAACTTACCCATCTTTGACGCTGCTATGACTACGCCATCCGCTGCGGCGATTGAGCGAAGACCGGTAACTGCAAACTCACGTCCGATGATGATCACCACGGCCCACGCTGGAGCCAGCTGATTCTCAACGAGGGAGATTAGGGCGGCGGAGATAAGCAGCTTGTCAGCAATCGGATCGAGCAACTGGCCCAGACGCGTTACCTGGTTCCGGCTGCGCGCGAAGTGCCCGTCCAAAAAGTCAGTAAGAGCGGCACCCAAGAAAAGCGTGACGCCTAATATATGCCGCGGCACGCCGAACCAGTTCTCCGAAAACGGTGTCAGGAGAACCACAACCAGCAGCGGGACAACAAAAATTCGCAGCAGTGTTAAGGCGTTTGGAAGATTCAAGCTCATACCTGCCCCAGGGAAAAGCAACCAGAATTAGTTCGTGGGCGCGATTGCTCGCAGTGTATGACTCGCTAGGAAACAGTGTCAAGATAGTCAATCCGCAACTTGCTCAATTAGTTTGTGCTCGGTAGAATCATGGTTTCTCCGCCAGGTGATATTCATATCTGTAGTGGCGTGCTCGGTTAAAGTCCATGGCAATCGACCGCATAACTGTAAGAGGCGCTCGCCAGCATAACCTCAAAAACATTAACGTAGAAATACCTCGCGATCGCTTCACAGTTGTGACCGGTCTCTCCGGTTCCGGCAAGTCATCCCTCGCTTTCGACACCATCTATGCTGAGGGACAGCGTCGCTACGTTGAGTCGCTGTCGGCTTACGCGCGGCAGTTCCTGGACCAACTCGAGAAACCAGATGTCGATTCGGTGGACGGCCTTTCCCCGGCTATTTCAATCGAGCAGAAGACCGTTTCCCGCAGCCCTCGTTCTACGGTGGGCACGGTAACCGAGATTTATGACTACATGCGTTTGCTCTTCTCTTCGATCGGTCAGCCGCATTGTCAGGTATGCGGAGCTGCAATCACTCGGCAGAGTGTGGAGCAGATCGTGCAAAATGTCCTCTCCCTGCCTGCAGGCGAACGCGTTATGATCCTGGCCCCCATAGTTAGAGGACGTAAAGGTGAGTTCAAAAAGGAGCTCGAGAAACTCGCAAAGGACGGGTTTCTGAGAGCGCGCGTCGATAATGAACTGCTTTCCCTGGACGAAGAGATCAAACTCGATAAGCGGCGCAACCACACCATTGAAGCAGTCGTCGATCGTTTGTTAATCAAACTTGGAGTCAACGAGCGACTCTCAGAATCCGTTCGCACAGCTCTAAAGCTTACGGGCGGAGCCGTACTGGTGTCGGTTGTCGATGGCGAGGAGAAGCTTTATTCAGAGCGGATGGCCTGTGTCAATTGCGGTATCAATGTCCCACCACTCGAGCCGCGGTCTTTCTCATTCAACTCCGCCTACGGCGCCTGCAAACGATGTCATGGCCTGGGCTCAGTTTTCGAAGTCGATCCCGCCAAGCTCATTGCCGATACGAACACCCCTGCTGACAAACTGGCCTTCATGGGTTCGGCGGACCGGCAGGGTTCTGCCTATCTCAAGAGCGCGCTGTTGGCGGTCATCAGTCACTTCAAAGGTAATGCGAAGACCCCTTTCAACGAGTTGTCGCGCGAAGTTCGCCAAGGCTTCTTCGAAGGACTTAGCGGCCAATTGCACTTCCGCCAGGGTGCTTATTCTTATGAGAGCCGCTGGAAAGGTGCATTGCATTGGCTACGTGAGCGTCTCAACGAGGCGCCCTCTGAGATAGTCGGCGTAGCGCTCGAAGAACTTGTTTCCCCGGGAACCTGCCCGGACTGCAAAGGAAGGCGCTTGCGTGCGGACTCGCTGGCCGTGCGTTTAGGCGGGCGAGGCATTGCCGACTATACGACCTTGCCGATCGAAGACGCGACTGCCGTTTTTGCCGAGATAAAACTGAATCCGCGCGAGGAGAAAATTGCCGGCCCGATACTTAGAGAGATAATCAACCGGCTTCGATTCCTGCTAACTGTTGGGCTCGGCTATATCACTCTTGATCGAGTCTCGTCCACGCTTTCCGGTGGCGAGGGTCAGCGCATCCGCCTGGCGACGCAGATTGGATCACAACTCCGAGGCGTGCTTTACGTTCTGGATGAACCCTCTATCGGACTTCATCCACGCGACAATCAGAAACTACTGGAGACGTTGTGCGCGCTTCGCGATCTGGGCAACACAGTACTGGTTGTAGAACACGACGAAGAGACGATTCGACGAGCCGACTACGTCGTTGACCTGGGACCTGGAGCAGGCGCTCATGGTGGCCAACTGGTTGCATCCGGAACTGCAGAAGAAGTGGCTAACAATCCGAATTCGATCACCGGACTCTACATGCGAGGTTTGAGGAAAATCGATGTACCGAAGCAACGCCGTACGGCTACCGGCAAGTCCATTACCATCCATGGCGCGCGTGCAAACAACCTGAAGGAGATTGACGTATCATTCCCACTTGGTTTGCTGACCGTCATCACGGGGGTTTCCGGTTCGGGTAAGTCAACGCTGGTTGGCGACATCCTCTACCCGGCTCTGGCCCGTCACCTGTATGGTTCTCTGATCGAGGCCGGTCCTTACACCGCGATTGAAGGCCTTGACAATGTTGACAAAGTAATTGAGATCGACCAGTCGCCGATTGGCCGCACGCCACGTTCGAACCCAGCGACTTACACGGGGTTGTTCACGCCTCTACGTGAACTCTACGCAATGCTGCCCGAGTCGCGTGAGCGCGGCTACAAGCCTGGGCGCTTCTCTTTCAACGTCAAGGGTGGCCGCTGTGAAGCTTGCGAAGGCGATGGCATGAAACGCATCGAGATGAACTTCCTGCCTGATGTTTATGTTCTCTGCGACGTTTGCCGGGGCGCTCGCTACAACCGCGAAACCCTGTCCGTGAAATTTAAAGGCAAGTCGATTGCGGAGTTATTGGACACCACGGTCGATGAAGCGTTGCCGCTTCTGGAGAATATTCCTCAGATTCAGCAGAAGTTGCAGACGCTCCTGGACGTAGGGCTCGGCTACATCAAACTGGGCCAATCCGCAACCACACTATCCGGGGGCGAAGCACAGCGCGTCAAACTGGCGAAGGAGCTCTCGAAACGGGCAACCGGCAGAACAGTCTACATTCTCGACGAACCAACCACTGGTCTTCACTTTGCCGATGTTCACAAACTCCTGGACGTGCTGCAGCGACTCGTTTCACTCGGCAATTCCGTGCTGGTGATTGAACACAATCTTGACGTAATCAAGAGTGCGGACCACATCATCGATCTCGGACCAGAGGGTGGCGAACATGGCGGTCGGGTAGTGGCCAGCGGCACTCCTGAGGAAGTCGCGCGCTCGCGCCGATCTCACACGGGTCACGCGCTGCGACCTCTGCTCAACGGACGGGCCGAACGCAATGGCAACGGCGATGGCTCGCGTCGCGATGAGAAGAAAATCGCGTGAAAGGTCGTGATATACTGGCCGTCATAAGCTACCGTTCGATCAAAACAGGATAGTTAGTAATGTCGATCTACGGCGATGTTCTGCTCCCGCTTAACCTGGAAAGTGTGAACACCTACACACTTGCTTCACGCCCGAGCAAAGTCTGTCTAAATGACTTTGCTCGTCCGATCGACGAGACCTCTTCAATCGAGGATTTCCTCGCCAGTCTTCCAAATATTCTCGGCGTTCAAAGCTTGCATAGCGTTGCCGCGCAAATGCGCAGAGCGAAGCAACTAGGCAAACCGATCATTTGGGGTCTGGGCGGTCACGTAATAAAGGTGGGTTTGGCGCCCGTGATCATAGACCTCATGAGGCGTGGTTTCGTCACCGCCATTGCGGCCAACGGCTCAGTGCTGGTTCACGACGCGGAGATAGCTCTGGTCGGTTCCACCTCGGAAGATGTGGACGCGACGCTAGGCGAAGGCGCGTTTGGCGGCGCTGATGAGACCGGGCGATTGCTGAACAGCGCGGCGCGTGAAGGCATGCGAGATGGTATTGGTCTCGGTGAAGCACTCGGACGCGCTTTGGTGACCCTTGAGCCCCGGCATCGCGACTACTCCCTGCTCTGCGCGGCTTACCATAGCCGCGTACCCTTTACTGCTCACATTACGATAGGGGGCGACATTGCTCATTTTCATCCAAGCGCCGACGGGGCAGCTCTGGGGGCAACCTCGCATACGGATTTCTGTTTGCTCGGGGAACTCGTGCGCCGCATGAACGCTGGCGGAGTCTATCTAAATGTGGGCTCCGCGGTCGTCTTGCCGGAACTCTTCTTAAAAGCCGTAACTCTAGTCCGCAATCTGGGTCACGGACTAACAGACATCACGACTGCCAACTTCGATTTCATCCAGTCTTATCGTCCCCTGACCAACGTTGTGCGCCGGCCTACCGCCGGTGGCGCCGGGCGAGGCTATTCAATTACAGGCCATCACGAACTAAGTATTCCGCTTCTCGCCGCCGAGCTGATCTGCGGCAAAGAGCAAGAATAAACTCGTTCTATATCAGGCACGCTTTCAGGCCTGGCTTTGGCCACGGCAAATATATGCTTTCGGTCGTCTCCATAACTCAAGTGCCATTTCGTTTCGACGCTAGAGACCGCAAGACCCGCTTGCTCGATTAACCCGCAAAGATCCTCCGCGCTGTGGAGAGCGTGCTTGTGGGCCGGTGTATAACTTTCAGCGGGCACCGTGACCAGTAGCAGCCCACCCGGCGCGAGCACTCTTGATAATTCTTTGAAGACGCGTTCAGGATTAGGCAGGTGTTCAACCACTTCCGAAGCGATTACAACGTCGAGGGAGCGACTGGCGAACGGAAGATTCATCAGACAGCCAGTTTGAAATTGCGCGCGCGGTGCAACACCTTTGTGCGCGGCCAATCGAAGCGCATAGTTGATCGCCGCATCGCTGATGTCTAGACCGTAACCGGTCCAGGTTGGTCTCACTCTTAAGACTTCACAAAGCATCGCGCCTGAGCCGCAACCAAGATCAGCCACAATTGCCTTGGAGGCCACAGACTCGACGAGGCGTCGTACAAACCTCATGCGCGCAACTGCTGAGGGCTGAAATGCCAGTGTGAAGTGCGTTACCAGTGGATAGAACGCCTGATCGTAGATACTCACTCGCGCTTTCTCAAGTGAGAGATTGTGGTCCTCTTCGCGTTTCAGTCTGACGTACTTGCGCAGCGATTTCGCAATCTTATTCGGCGACATTTCAGAAGCAGCCAGGAGATCTCCCACGATTGCATCGGCGTGCTGCCAGAGATTCCTGATGTTGCTGCCAAAGCATCGAGCCAGCCACGGTCCAATGCCGGCATAGACAACGAGCAGCACTCGTTCCCACCAAGGCGCGAAGTCAGCGTAGGCATCAATGAGGTCGAGGCAGTTTTTATAAGCGCCGAGTCGTGTTCTCGCGAAGAGCTTTACTTCCCAGGTCACCGAATCTTCCTCCAACCTCAAAATTGTCGTCGAGTCAGAAGGTTCGCAAAACGCGTACCCTTTCCCGGTCTAAATTCGGTGTTTATCTCCAACTCGATCAAAGCTCCGGATCTACAGGAGAAGTTTGTTTGTGGAGAAGCAAGGCGCAAGGAGGACGTAACGACAGCGCAAAACAGATTTGCGGCGCGCCCTGATTGTTTCGGTTGGAGGCGATTTAGGTATTGCAGTTGGAGCTCAAGCAACTGCTGCAAGGGTACCGGCTGGGAACCGGGGCCGTAGGGGATGATAGTTTTGGCTCCCTTAAATCAGCGCGGACCCGCTTGACAAGATCCTTCTTAGATTTTAATCTAAGGGCCGAAATTGAAAATCATTTTCAATTAGTGCCCGGGAGAAAGCGGAATCCATGCTTCATAAAACCTTCAACCCGCGCGCCCTTTGCATCCTCGCACTATGGCTCGTGCTGCCCGTTTGCGCTGCAGCGCAATTGAACTCCGCCTCAATTTCGGGACGGGTATTGGATCAGAATTCAGCGGCGATTAGCGGTGCGACGGTTACTCTCCAGTCAAACATTTCCCCCGCTGAACTTACTGTTCTCACTGACGAGGCTGGCCGGTTCCGTTTTGAGGGTCTTCCCGCCGTTGAGTATCGCATCGTGACCAGGCAAGCAGGGTTTAGTACTTCTAACAGAGTGATCACAGTTACGGGCACTGGGAATACCCCCATCGAGGTTCTTCTTCAAACGGCTCAAATAGCAGAATCCGTGGTGATCACCAGCAGCCATCTGCTAACGACACGTGAATCGATGGCAGGGATTCCAGGATCATTCGGCATGGTTGATGCAGAGCTACTAGAGCAGAGCCGAGCACTTACTTCCACCGAAGTTTTGCGCAAAGTTGCAGGCGTTAACGTACGGGATGAAGAGGGTCTTGGCTTGCGTCCGAACATTGGGATACGGGGCATGAATCCCACGCGGTCCACCAAACTCTTGCTGCTCGAAGACGGCATACCACTTACATATGCCCCCTACGGCGATAATGCCTCTTACTATCATCCGCCCATAGACCGCTTTGAAAGCATTGAGGTGCTTAAAGGGTCGGGCCAAATATTGTACGGTCCGCAAACCATTGGCGCGGTGATTAACTATCTCACCCCTACACCACCGCCGAAACGTGAGGGCTCGATTAGTATCACGGGTGGCAACCATCATTACTTCAATGGCCACTTGAGCTATGGCGATACTCTGGGCGATACGGGGTTGCTTTTTGGTTTCACGCGCAAGCAGGGAAAAGGATCGCGCGAAAATACTCGCTCACGTCTGAATGATTTTAATTTCAAGTCTGTCACGACTCTCACCCCTCGACAGGCTGTGACGTTCAAGTTCAATTACTATGGAGAGGATTCAAACGTCGCCTATTCAGGCTTGCGAGAGGACGAGTTTCGAGCGAACCCGCGTCAGAATCCCTTTCGCAACGATTTCTTCTATGGCGATCGCGTGGGCGCTTCCCTTACCCACGCTTTCGTGTTTAGCCCTGACGTTGCGCTGACCACCAACCTCTACGGCTCTTATTTTCGCCGTCACTGGTGGCGACAATCTTCGAACTCTAACGAACGTCCGAATGACGCCGCCGATCCGCTCTGCGGAGGCATGAACAATCTCAACACCACCTGCGGCAATCAGGGACGGCTGCGGCGCTACTTGTTCGCAGGCCTTGAGCCGCGCCTTAGCATCACAAAACGGATTTTTGGTCTGAGGAGTAAAACAGATTTTGGCTTCCGGGTGCATGTTGAAGATCAAGAGCGGGTGCAAAAAAATGGCGACCGCCCGAATTCAAGAGACGGGCTTGTAGTTGAAAACAATGAGCGCCGCAATCAGGCCTACTCGGCGTTTGGCCAGCACCGGCTCATTTTCGGAAACGTGACGGTCACGCCGGGCCTTCGCATTGAGCACGTGAAGTATCAACGCACGAACCGGCTTCTGCCCGTAAACGGCAAAACCGAACTGACTCAAATGGTACCCGGACTGGGTATTTCGTACAACACCGGCGATAAACTAACTTTGTTTGCAGGAGTACATCGCGGCTTTGCCCCACCCCGGACCGAAGACGTAATCAACAATACAACTGGCGGCACCATCGTTCTCGACTCTGAGTTGAGTTGGAACTACGAGGCAGGTATTCGCTCGAGACCGCATGCCGCCCTGCAACTGGAAGCGACTCTCTTCCGTATGGATTACGAGAATCAGATTGTCCCGGCCAGCCTCGCTGGTGGTATCGGCTCCACCTTCACTAACGGAGGTCAGACACTGCATCAGGGGCTTGAATTCTTGGCGGCTTTGGATACTGCGACACTACTTAGACGCCGCTACAACATCTATCTGCGAACCGCTTATACCTTTCTCCCTGCGGCGGAGTTTCGCGGCCTTCGGTTCAGCAGTGTGCCCGGCTTCAGCACTACCAGCGTGACTGGCAACCGCCTTCCCTACGCGCCAAAGCAGCTACTGAATGCCAGCATAGGCTATGCACATTCAAGCGGGATCGATACTTTCCTGGAGGCGGTCTATGTCGGCTCTCAGTTTAGTGAAGATCTGAACCGCATAGACCCGATCAACACCAATGGGCAAACCGGACTCATTCCCAGCTATACCATCTGGAACGCGACTGCCAACTACAGAATAGAAAGACTTCGGACCACGCTGTTTGTAACTGCTAAGAATCTTTTCAACCACTTCTACATTGCTGACCGCGCGCGCGGTCTTCTGCCAGGACCCGCGCGCGGAGTACAAGGGGGATTTAAGTTCGAGTTCTGAGCCGCTTCGAACGAAGCGCTGGATCCGCGACGTCTTGCCACTCCTGGCGATCTCATCGTTCCCGCGGCGTGGCTAATTCCGATCTCCCCGAACGTAGGTTATAATCCAGCTCCCCTAATCGAGTAGCATTATGCAAAATTTGCGCGCGTACTGGCGTCGTAAAGGAAGCAGATCATTAATGGACGCAATGAGACTTGAACATTTTCGCAGCCTTCTACTCTCACAACTGCCACAACATAAAGAACATATCCGGAACGATCAGGCAGCCGCTCTTGAGTTGTCGGATGACGGAGTGAAAGACAGTAGTGATCTTTCAATGATGGACGTCAATAAAGAACTCGCCCTGCGCCTTGGCGAACGCGAGTCGCAAATGGTTGCTGATATTGATCAAGCGCTTTTACGAATCAAGGAAGGAAGTTACGGCATCTGCGCTCGCTGCGGTAAACAAATCGATGAACGCCGGCTTGAAGCCTTGCCCATCGCTAGATACTGCGCGGACTGCCAGGCGGCAATCGAGGCCGCCAGCGGAGAGGACGTAACGTCCTCACTCTAGGAAAAAGCTATTAATGCCTCAGATGATTCTCACCTCGTTACCGCCTGCTAAGCCTTTTGGCTTCCATTGCTGAAATCACGCCTTAGGGTGAGCCTTGTCGTAGACCTTGATCAGTTTCTCCATCGAGACATGCGTGTAAATCTGCGTCGATGAGAGACGCGCGTGGCCTAGAAGCTCTTGAATGTCGCGCAGGTCCGCCCCACTGTCGAGCAGATGAGTCGCAAATGAATGGCGCAGAGCGTGCGGGCTGATGTCGTGAATCCCGGCGCAGATGCGAATGTATTTTTCCACCATTCTGCCAACCGAGCGGGTCGTAATTCTCGTACCCTGGTAGTTTAGAAATACAGCCTCGGGCTCGCGCTCGGAAGCTGCCGCGTTGTTGAGAAATCGATCACGTGCGCCCAAATAAGCCTGCAACGCTTCGCTCGCCGGATCCCCGAAAGGAACGATGCGCTCTTTCCGCCGTTTGCCGGTCACGCGGATCAATTTGTTCTTGAAGTCCATGTCGGACAGATCCATTTTTGTGAGTTCCGAGACGCGCACGCCAGTCGCGTACATCAATTCCAGCATCGCCCGATCGCGCTTGCCCAGATCGGTTTCCGTGTCCGGGGTTTCGATGAACTTGATCGCTTTCTCAACGGAGAGATGTTGCGGCAGCTTTTTCTCAAGGCGCGGGGTTGAGACAAGCTTCGCCGGGTTAAGCTCAATCACGCCCTCCCGCACCAGAAACTGGAAGAAAGTGCGCAGGGCCGCAAGTTTACGAGCCACCGAAGCTTTTTTCTTTTGAGCCAAATGAAGCGTGGAAAGCCACTCACGAATCGTGAGGTGATCGATTTCGTGGATGTCTGGTGGGTTCCTTTTTCCCGAACCTTGGTCAGGGGAAAGATAATCGAGAAACTGGCTAAGGTCGCTCCTATAGTTGCGCAGAGTGTGTTCGCTGACATTGCGTTCGTAACGCAGGTGATCGAAGAACTGGAATAACAGCTGCTCCATGAGTTAGGAAGAACTACCTCTTAAGATATTCGGCCGCGTATTTACGCGGATAAACACAGATCTGAAAAGCCCAACAACATACTCAGATACGTTGATGCCTGCCCAGTCAGCGCGGGATTCCGCGAATATGTATCGACTATATATTGACCTGTTATGATCCGCGTTCATCCGCGTAAATCCGCCGGCTATTCTTCATCTCCAGACTGCCTACCAATCACTCCAGCCGGCGCCAGACCTCTTCCGAGAATAATAAACCTTGCGGGCACGCACGCGAGCATCTTTGCGGGATTTTACCCGCAGATCGATGACGTGATAGCGCCCATCCCGTTGCGCCTCCGATTGGTAGTAGCTCAAGACGTATTGTTGTGCGAGATCAGCGGCGACTTGTTTGAATGCCGCCTCAAGGTCCGTGGTTGTCTTTGGGATGAACGCAGCTCCACCGGTCTGCACTGCTAGCTGCTCCATGCGTCGCTCAGCGGCAAGGGCGCGCAAATTTGCCCCCTCATATAATCCAGTCTGGACTACGAAAACTTGACAGTCGTCTGACAGTACGCGCAGAAGCGTCGTTTCAAAGTCTGCGCGACTGGTCGTCTCAATACCATCCGAAACTATGACAATAACTCTCCGACCCAGATAGGGCCTCAAATAAGCAGCAGCATCAACAATCGCGTCGAAGAGTGAAGTACCACCTTCCGGCTTGCCGAAGCTCGAGATCGTGGCTTCAAGCCTCCGTACATCGCTCGTCATGGCTTGCGCGAGATAGGGATCCGTCTCAACGGAGTAGATGGCCGCCTCGTCGGAGGTGCGCATTACTTTGCGAAAAAAGTGTATAGCAGCTTGCTTCTCAAACTCGCGCGCGAAAAGGGTGCTGCCACTGTTGTCGAAGAGCATAGCCATCCGGACAGGTAACTCCGCGCGAGCAATATCGCTTATCGACTTCAACTGACCATCAACCCATAACTCAAAATCCTCAAGCTTCAAACCGCTGATCGCCCGACCACTGGTGTCGACTACCGAGGCCGGGATCGGAACGAGGTTCGATGAGACGTGAATGACGTCCGCTGGATCCACGTGATCGCTCGCTTTACTCTTCGGGCCAGGTGGAGGGACCGGAGGTGGAGACTTTTGTGAGGTAGGTGGCCGACCGGGCTGGGTGATGGGACCTTGAGAGGGCTTCGTCTTCGGTTTAGGGTCTTTCAGCCGCCCAGACTGAGCGGCAACGCTCGCCGACAATGCCGCCGCGAAGGTCAGAACAAGTACAATGAATACGATCTTGATGAATGATTCCGCGTCTCGACGGAACGCCGACGTCACGGGGTCGCCTGCAATGTTGTGGCCTGATGCTTTGTTTCTTGAAGCCAAGCTTTCCACTCTTTCAGTGCCAATTCAACCTGAAATTGATGGCGGTCACGCTTTCTACGAAAGCGGCTTCGATCTTGTTCATCGAGCGGCTGCAGCAGGGCGAAAGTAATATTAACGGGCTGGAAATTCCTGGTTTCCGCTTTTGCGACATAGCGCGCCAGGGCGCCGGTGGCGCTTCGAGGTGGCGCTTCAATCAGCGTCTGGCCGGTTGCGTATCTTGCTGCATTCACCCCCGCCAACCATCCCATCGCGACTGATTCAACATACCCCTCAACTCCGGTTATCTGGCCGGCAAAAAAAACGTCCGGCCGTTCACGCATCTGCATCGTCGGTCTGAGCACCCGTGGTGAACAGATGTAAGTATTGCGATGGATTTGTCCAAACTGCAAGAACTCGGCATTTTCCATCCCGGGAATCAGCCGCAGAACTCTTGCCTGCTCTCCGTAGCGTAGATGATTCTGGAAGCCAACAAGGCTGTACGCGTCAGCCATTAAATTTTCCTGCCGCAATTGCACTGCCGCATAAGGCGCCCGGCCGGAACGCGGATCGACAAGTCCCACCGGCTTCATGGGCCCGAAGCGCAGGGTGTCAACACCTCGTCGGGCTAACTCTTCTATGGGCAAGCACGATTCAAACCAGCGCGTTTCTTCGAAACGCTGTAGCGGAACGCTCTTCGCCTCGATCAGCGCTTGATAGAAGACCGCATACTGCTCGCGGTCAAACGGGCAGTTAAGATAGTCGTCGCCACCCTTACCGTACCGAGCAGCAGGGAATGCAATCGCACGGTCAACTGAATCGGCAGAGACAATTGGCGCGATGGCATCGTAGAAATAGAGCTGATCGTTTCCGGTGAGTTTCATAATCTCGACCGTGAGCGACTCGGAGGAGAGCGGACCTGTCGCGATGATCACAATTGCGTCGTCGGGAATTCGGGTAACTTCTTCGCGCACCAACTCGATACTCGATTCGCCTGCAATTCTTTTTGTGATGTACGCAGCAAACAACTGACGATCAACGGCGAGGGCAGCTCCCGCAGGCACGCGCGTAACCTCTGCAGCCTCCATCACCAGTGACTCTGCGCATCGCAATTCCTCCTTGAGTAAGTAAGGAGCAGTGCCCGGCTCGTCAGATTTCAGTGAGTTAGAGCAAACGATTTCGGCCAGCTTATCCGTTCGATGGGCCGGAGTTTGAGAGATGGGTCGCATTTCGAACAGACGAACGTGCACTCCGGCGCGCGCCGCTTGCCACGCGGCTTCAACTCCGGCGAGTCCGCCCCCGATAACGATTACCTGCTGCAAAGAGAGTCTCGCGTATTAACAAAAAAAAAGGGCCAAACAACCTCAGCCGTCTTACGCAGTTGCCTCGAGAGGGGACTAATATTTACAGCAACGCGTCTATCAAGAGACATCAGCTCTGTGGCAGATGCATGTCGCCCATCTGGGGCTGGATTCGAGTCCTATGCCGGAACTTATAAACATTGCGCTTCCTACGGGACTCATAGCGAACGCTACGGCTTCTTCTCCGGCTCAACAACCTTCGGCGCCTCAAGAGTATATTCGCCCACGTCGCCTCTGAAATGTTTGTAGTCGCTCCACTCGAAGGTCTTGTTCACATCGCCACCGCCGAACAAAAGCACTTTTACAGACAGGTTAACCTGGGCCAGACGCGGCAGCCAGACGCCCTCTTTCATGCGCGTCTGTTCAATCACGAATCCAGCACCTGGGCGCAGCGAGAGCAGCAGGCCCCCGGCCATCTTGAAGCTCTCCGCGAGTCGCGCTTCAAGTCGCATTACCTGCTTATCAATCGGATCAATCCAGACGACGCCCACGAGTTTAGAGATCAACGTCTCCTCGCGATTGCCCGGCCTAAAACCGGGTCGGGGACGAAAATCAAAGACGACAGCGTTCCGGTCGCGAAAGCGTTCGCGGCGAGGTGAAACAAACTCGCATATCTTCAAAAATTGGGAGAGCTCCGGGTCGTCGCCGCCTTCCGCTTCGCCTTTTGCGTGTTTCCTGCGTTGCCGCTCTGCGCGACGCCGTTCAACACGCTGTTCATTCTTGTCGCGGTCTCGCTCCACTTTCAAAAACTCTTCCTCCACTCGCTTTGATTCTTTCGTTGCACGCTCGGCGGACAGCGCGACTCCATTCTCGCTTATCAACCTCATGATCGGAGCACGGTTGACAACCGGAAACACTTCATAAATTTTCGTCGCTTCTTTCTTGATCTCCCCTTTACCGCTGATCTCTCGGTCAGTCTCCTTCTGCATGAAGGCATACTCAGAGACCCGCTTCTCCACCAGCTCCTGATTGCGTCCGACTTCGCGCAGGAGAGCCGCCACATCCAGCGACTCAACAGCGACCGGAGGATCGAACGCTGTATCCGGAATCGCCGTGTTGTAGTTTACCCGTTGAAACACGAAAGTCAGTTCCCCGGAGCTATCTGTGGCCAAGCTCACTTGATGGGGTTCAAGAACATTGCTCGTGGGTTCCGCCACCCGATAATCGGCGAGGCTCGTGATAGTTCTGCGCGCCTCGTCTTCAATTCTCACGAGCAACTTGCTGTTCACGCTAAACCAGTAGCAAAGCCGGGCTCCGTTGCAGGTGGAAAACTCGACGACGTAAGCCGGGTCGGCAGCTAAATCGTTCAGCGAGACAACCCGGGCCAGTATATTCAGCTTCTTGTAATCAACAAGACGAGTCGCCTCCAACAGCGACTTCAGTTTGGCGGCGTTGGCCTCGGCGCCGGTGAGAGTGCGCAATTGGCCGTCCAACCCGTGCACCCAGGCCGAACGCATATTTGCGCTCGAGATAATCTGACCGTTACCGAAAGTCATCTCGGTACGAACCGAACCAGGCGTCTTCATTTGAGTCCTGGCTACGCCCATCGTTTGGTCTTTAAGTTGAATTACCCAATCGTAAGCAGCGTGGCGGATGGCCGCCATACGTTTCTTTCCACCGCTCGCTTTGAGGTAGTTGTCTACGACCTTCTCGGCCGAAGGTAACTTGCGCGCGGGTGCTGAGGCCTTCTTCTGAGCAAGAAGCGGATCGGGTACGCAACCTAACAGGACCACGAGCACCGTTACAGTCCGCAGACCCCTCAGGCCCAGGCACAGCAACCTGCGCGGGCAGCACAAGCTGTAGCTTTCAGGTACTATATTGTTATTCAGGATCACTTCTTTGTGCCGGTTTTCTCGGCGGCACTTTTGGCACTTTTGGCCGCTGAGTTAGTCGTCGACTTTTTCTTTCCGGTTGCCGCGGCTTCTTTTTTCTTCTTTTTCTCAACCTTCTTATGCGCGGCGGCCATTATCTGCTTCACGCGCTCTGCCTGCGTGAGAGGCTTCGCGCCCTTGGCCGCGCTGGGGTGCTGTTCCAATTGTTCCGTCAGCTCGCCTTGGTTTTTCTGATATTCAAACTCGTTAACCTGAGCGCCCCCAATCCTGGAAGTATCGAGATTTCGCATTTGTTCCCTGCCCATATCCTGCTCCTCCTCGCGCTTTGTTGTCGGCTGCTTGACACTACAAACTGCGCATTCGTATAGTGCAATTCTTCGAGAACACGGCTCGCGTTCGCTTGAAAAGCCGGCTTAGCTCAGTTGGTAGAGCGTCTGATTCGTAATTAGAAGGTCGCCGGTTCAACTCCGGCAGCCGGCTCCAGATAATCTAAACTTCGACAATGACTTAGCGCAATCCTGGAAAACAACCATTCGCCTTCCTCGTTAGTTTTGTGTGCCTATAGTGTGCCAAGTGCTGAAACGAGAACCCTTCAATGAAGGATCGACATCGCCAAGTCTGCCTCAAGTGCTCTGAACGAGTCTCGGCAGTTCCTTGCAGCACACAGCACTACCGCCGCTTTCCTATTCGCCGCGATTGCCGCCGAAGTGGGTTTCAAATCTACACTCTTCACACCTGTAGTTCATGGTCTTGTCCACGCTGAGCGCTGCGGCCCTGATAACGAAGCTAGTTATCGCCCCTAGGGATGAAGGCTTTACCCAGAATACTATTAAGCCTCCTTGCCAAGCAAAATCTGATCGTTCATCAAGCTGAAACGGCATCGCAGGAAGAAGCTGAACCGGCCATAGCTGTTGCCGCTTGGATTCTTGAGGAGATTTTCCCGGGAGTTGTAAAGAAACTTGGTCTTTATCTACACGGAACGACAGTGCGGGATGTTTCGCTGAAATCTTCCGACGCAGCCGTTCCAAGCACGGCCAGTTAGTCCCGACCTTGCGGCAATGAACCGTCTAGTAGAACCAAAGTCTTACCGGCGTCCTTCTAGCCATAAAGGAGCTTTTCTAGCTTCTCTGTAGCAGCTTGTTGCATTGATGGTAGGACGTGCGAGTAAGTGTCAAGCGTTAGAACGATACTGGCGTGGCCCAGGCGCTCAGAAACAACCTTCGGATTTTCACCAGCGGACAACAGCAGAGTAGCGCAGGAATGGCGCAGGTCGTACAGCCTAAAAGTTAAGGGGATAGTTGCACGGGTAAGAATCGGCTGAAGATGGCGTCTCACAAGATTGCGCAGCAATATTGGCGAACCATCTCGCGTAACGAACACTAGATCGTTGTTTTCATAATCAGACCCTCTCTTCAAACGTCGTTCTGCTTGATTCCTTCGATGCTCGGCGAGAGCGCCCACAAGAGACTGCGGCAATGGCACGGTTCTCCGACTACGCGAGGTCTTGGGTTCGCCAAAATACCAGCCGCCGCCCTTCCGCCAGATAAGTGTTCTCCGGACAATCGCGGTTCCGGCCTTCAAATCAATATCTGACCACTTCAAAGCAAGGTATTCTTCAGGTCGCATACCAGTTGCCAACGCAAAAACGAGCACGATTCCGTGTTTGTCTGTTTTGGCAGCCTCAAGAAATTGACTTGCTTGCTCTGGTGAAAGCGCTTGCATCTCTCTGCGTACCAAGCGTGGCAGGTCAACAAACTCGCAGGGGTTTCGCGCAAGCATGTGCCAGCGTACAGCTTGCTTTAATCCTGACGAGAGAACGGCGTGAGTCATGCGCACAGTCCGCGCAGACAATTTTTTCTCGTTCAGCATCTCGCCGTATACCTTCTGAATGTCAATCGAACGGATGTCGCATAGCTTGAGAGCGCCAAGAGTAGGACGCAAATAACGTTCGAGGAGGTATTCGTAATCATCAAACGTCGCTTCCCTCACGCGAGAGCGCACAACGCTTTTTAGCCACTTATCCAAGTATTTGCTCAGCGACTCAGAGGCGGGTTCGATGTTAATCCCAAGGTCCTTATCTCGTAACGTTGCGGTCCTATACTTCTCAGCGTCCTTTTTGGTCCCATGAACTGTCTTGTTGACGTATCGACGCCTGCCATTCTCATCGCGGCCCGTAAAGATACGCACCATCCAAACATTGTCACCGCGTTTGATTATTTGTCCTGCCATGTTTTACCTCCGCTTCTTTGTTGCCTTTCGGCTTTCAACCCTCACGAGCAACTCCCCTGGCTGGCATTCCAGCGCTTCGCAGATCCGGTCAAGCGTATCCATATTTAGACGAGCTACCCCGCCCTTGCCCATTTGCCAAATAGTTGCGTAGCGCACACCTGTCCGCTTCCACAACCAGTACAACGTCTTCCCACGCTTCTCTAATACCTCGGTTAGTCGCAAGTTGATCATTTCTTGTATATATATACTACTGTAGGATATAACATGTCAAGCAGTACATCGAATAAAAACATCAAGGATTGCAAGAATTATTAGTGCGGGAGCCAGGCGAGGGCATAGCCTTTATAAAAGACCTGTGATTCCTCGTCACCGTTGTCACGATTTGTCACAACCTTCGCTACTCAACGGTTAGAGCAACAGACTCATAATCCCAAGGAGGCTTCAACACACAGTTGCACTGAGTGGACATGGAGTAGTAACGACGCCAAATATCGATTGCTCTGCTATTCCATATCACTCCATCTAAGCAGGTGGTCGCTACAGTTTTCGCTACACTGTTTTCGTAAGCGTTTCGCCCTATCTCCATGGCCCAATCGCGACAATCCTTTTTTTCGCAAGGTCTTGATTTGAAATCGGATTCAAGAACGGCTTATCATCCAGTCAATCAAGCAAGCAGTAATACGTTTCAAGTCAGTCACAAGCGAATAAGACCTGTATTCAGGGAGGGGTTGGTTCCTCCATTTCGACTTCCCCGATAGGACCGCGACGAATTGGCGTACAAATCACGGACTCTAGTTTCTGGATCGGCATGTAACCATGACTAATCCATTTTTTGACCACCCTATCCTGAACTCCCCCTACGATTGTCCGCGGCGACATTGGGAGCTAGATAAGGACGGACAGCCGACCCAGCAGATCGAAGAAACCCGGCGGCCCGCCAAGTTCATCACTCCGATCCCAAAACCTAAGAAGCGGAAACGCTCTGCCGCGCAGGTGGAAATCGTTTTCGATGAAGGCATGGGGCTTTCAACGAAAGATCAGCAATACGACCCCACCTCGATCATAAACGAAGTCCGAAGTCGGGTGGATGCCTGGCGTTCCTTGACCAATTCCAATCATTGGCAGGTTACACCAGAGACAGCTCGTCTTCTTCAGCACTGGCGGCACCACACGTTCGGCAGTATCCGTCCGTTCTTCTGCCAGATAGAGGCGGTCGAAACGGCGATCTGGCTCACCGAGGTTGCGCCGTGGTTCGTGAGTGTACCTGAGTTGGTGAGTGGATGCACATTTCATGCACATTTTTGAACGGGGAAAGGATGGCTGACGATGAGAAGGAGGTAGTATGCCGGCAACCCAATCACGACGTAGCGAAAATCTGCCGGGTCGCATAAGTATGGCAGCCCTAAACAAAGAACTTGCCGCCGAAGTACTCCTTGGGGCCGTTTTCACGACTGACGAACAGGCCTGTCAGAAGTACGGCGTTTCGCTGCGTTCGCTCCAACGTTGGAGGCGACAACTTGCCGATGGAGATCCTGAGTTGGCGGGTTTTGTCGCCACTAAAAAAGCGGCTTGGGATGCAGCATGGGCTGAGGGATTGCCAGCTGCGCTCGCGCGAGGCCTACAAGCCCTGGAAAAATGTTTTAAGGAGATTCATGCCGACACAAGTGCTTGTAAGAACCCAGTTGTAATCCACGCAGTGGCGGGAGCCGTTCGTATCGTTGCCGAGATCCATCTAACCAGTAAGGTGATAAATGCTCGCCTTCGTGACCACTTGCCCGTGCCAGACGATCCGAATCGGCACAAATACGAGAACTGACCGGGGGCACGACGGCCGCGAAATGGGAGTCCTACTAGGGGGCTCCTTTTTCATCGCTGCCAAGCCTCTGACCGCTTTATGCCTAAAGGCCATTGCGGACAGCGCGTGCTGTGGTCTGGCTAGATCCGCTTATTTGCGCCTATTTTCGCAGATCTATCAGGAAGCTTGCTGTCCGCTTTTCTGCGAATAAAACGAAATCGGGGGTCAGCGCGTGTTTCTGGTCTGACTAGATCTGCTTATTTGCGCCTGTTTTCGCACGTGCGGAATGAGAGCTTCGGTATGCTGTCCTGTTTTGTCCGCACTACGCGCGCGCGAGGGGGGGCGGCGAGCGGGCGCACGAACTTGACGAGGTCGAAGCGTTCGCGCGCTGTCGGCCCGCTTGCTTTAAACTGATCCCATAATTGTTGTCAACAGTCGCCGGTCGAACGTGTTGTTAGGCCTGCGTTCTCTACTGGATGGAGGACACATAGCCCGATGGCAAGCCGATCCGGTCAGCGAGTTCTCTGAGCTTTGATACGTACTGCGGATTTCGCTCTTCAATCGAAGGCGGCACAGGAAGATTGAAACACAGAGCCGGAATGGCGCTCCCGTCAGCTAGCCGTGCGGAGACGGCTTCCGGACGGTATACACTAACCGACGCTTCCGAATATAGAGCGTCCACTTCGCCATGTGTCAGCGAGAAGAGAACACCATGCGCTATTCCGTTTGCGCACGGGACTAAAGTTGCGCGGGCCCCGATGACCAGGCAGAAGTTCTCAACGGATGCAATCCGGCGATTTCCCGGATTCATGCCTTTCTCTCGTAAGAGGGCATCGTCCATGAACAGTCCGTAGAAAAAGAGGTCGATTCTTCTGGCTGTGTCATCTATCATCGCAATCACCTCAGTCGAGGGCCTAACGCCCGGCATCACCCGCCGCGCATTCAATGTGATTATGCCCAAGTTAACGATAAGAATAACGCTGACTCGCGGTCGGGTGCATGCCGTCGTTAGGCTACGGCTCGCGGGCTCGGCGGCATGCTCGTAAAGCTCAGCTATCCCTTAGGCTGGAGGTTCTTCACGAAGAACTTCAACTGGTCCTCGACGACGATGCCCTTCCCGACGGAGAGCTCGCATGAAAGTCCGATCTTCTCCATCTCAGCCTTGAGGATCTCGCCGAACTTCCGGCTGTGTATGCCAGCACCAGGCTTGTCGCTCGGTTCGTCCTCGCCCGTGTAGGTGACCATGATCGGCGGATCATCCTTCGTGAGATGGTTGATCGGCGACGCATCCTCGTACAACTTGGCCGCCTTGTCGCTCTCGACCTCCTCGGGCTTCACGCCGAAGAGGTGCTGTAGCGCCGGATGCTCGTGTGCCTTCCCGCCGATGTTCTTCTTTATCCAGCGCGGGTCATAGGAGCACTGCGCCTGCGTCCCCAGCGCACAGGTGATGCGCGTCGACTGCCTGAGCACCGGATCGCCCGCCTTTTCGTCCGCGAGATCGTCGTGGAACGCAAGCCACAGCGAAATCCCCGCCCCCGCCGATCCGCCCGTCGCGGCGAACCGTTTCGGATCCAGATTAAATTCTTTCGCCCTGAGGCGGAGGTACTGTACGGCGCGCGCGCCGTCCTGCATCTGAGCCGGATACGGAGCGACGACCGTGAGGCGGTAGTTGATGGATGCGACCGAGATCCCCGCCCCCAGGCACTTCTGGATCAGGGGCGCCGGTATCTGCTCCTTGCTTCCCCTGCGGAACCCGCCA
>Ga0136617_10001499_pt1 | contig 20723 bp, 22 predicted proteins | sample AntDrymUQ3222106_2_FD_129672 | JGI IMG/M metagenome (GOLD analysis project Ga0136617, IMG submission 129672) | Polar desert sand microbial communities from Dry Valleys, Antarctica - metaG UQ322 (21.06) | ecosystem: Environmental > Terrestrial > Soil > Desert | place: Antarctica: Dry Valley...
CGATCATCCGGATGAACTGTTTACGAACGTCCGGGAGTTCCCGACGGGGAAGGCGACGGATCTTCATGTCCAAATAATAGCAGAATGGCAGAGAGTCCGCTAGCCCAGTTTCTCCTTAGTACTGCTCCAGTCAGGAAAGACCGGGGATCGCCTCAGTACAACGATGGATGCATCGCGTGTCGCGATTCAAGTCGGAACAAGGGAATTTGAAGAGGATTGGGACTCGATATACCAGTCGGTGACGGCGTCGTACTTCAGAGGAATGGGGTGCGGCCGTCGCGAGTCTCGAGGCCTGGCCGAGGAAGCAATCCGCCGACTTCGCGCCCTCCATGAATTTGCGCTACCCGACAGCAGCCGCTCCTCCGAGAGAGGATTGATTATCCGACCCGACTCCTGATTCGATCAAGCAGATTGCCACAAAGCGGCTCCTCATAGGAGAACCTAAGACGCAGGCGTCGACCATCCGTTCAGCACGCCTGCAACTTCTTCCACCAATCGCTGAAGCTTTTCCTCGAACTCATCGATCGGTATGCCCAGAACAGCTTCAATGAATCCGTATAACAATTGGCCCTCCCGCCAGGAGTCGATTGGGATTCGACTATCAATATCGTAATGCATAAGGGAATTGCGCAGTGGGGCGGCGTGTGCACCTATATACGCCGAAACTCCGTGAAGTGACACAACTCTGCCCGCTGCGTCGCGTGAACGATTGGTTAGCGGGTACTGCCTCGCACTCAGGAGCAACCGCAAACTCCGAACCACCTCATAAATGGTGAGGTACTGAAGCTTCATAATAGTCTGTCGCGATTCGGGCTCCGTATCGAGGCGTTGCACGCGTGCAACCAGATTGACCAGCCCTTGAAAGACGCAAAGTAGCGCATTAAGATCCGGGGTTGCCCTATCATTAAACACGGCTGAGTAGTACTTCTTCGATCGGACATCCTTGTCAATCTCAAGGACGTTCAAATCGACTCCGTCCAGGAACGAACGAGCGCCAGGCAGCAGTTCGGCGCCAAGCTCGCCAAAGTACTCCCCATATGCGACTGCCGTCTGCCTAACCGCCACTGGCCCGCGACGTCGATCTAACGTTAGTCTGGAGTTGATTCCCATGAAGAACCCGGCCGAGTGAGTATTGCCGATCGGATTCCCCTCATAACTGAAGACCCCAAGGTCGCGACCAAGCCCTCGCAGGAGCCCGATCCGGATCCCACCAATAAACCGATCCCGGTGAGGGTCGACTACTTCATTCCGAAAGAAGTCGACCTGACCATCAATGCCACGCTTCGTGTCTTCGAAGAGTTTCAATGCGTTCCGAGAGCGAGCCACTATGTCTCGCACCTCATCGGAGAGACTAATACCTACTGCCACCTCCGGAAAATCCAGATCAATCCTTCTTGCCGACTCATGAATAAAGAGCGCCATGAAGGGGGCCATCCACAATGCTGCCACTCCTGACAAGGGCGAGCCAAGCCGACGCGTCGACCCCACGTACCGTGCAACATACTGCACATCCGCTGTAATAGCGTGGCGAATGATCGCCCTTTTGAGATCGGCTGCTGCGCCAGAGGCTTCCGTTGGCATAGTAGGATGGTCCCATATCGGGACGTTCGCCTTCCTGGCATCGGAGTCATCAGAGTGCTGAACGAGGGCGCTGCCCTCCATACCCGACACCGCTCGGGAGGACCGGGCTCTCCCTCACGGCGCACCTGTGGCGATCAGGAGCGGGGCCGGGCGCATCGGTCGTTCGTCCGGCAGGGCGCTCCACCGATGCGCCCGGCCCCGCTCCTGATCGGGCGTTGCCTGCGCCGCGAGGGAGAGCCAGCTCGGGCACGTGGTCTGAAGAACCGGCGGTGGTGAGGTCGGCGAGGTAGCGCGCGAGCTGGGAGGCGAACACCGAGCCGTCGTTGACGCAGATGAACCCGCGCCCGTGTTTGAACAGCTCCTTCCGCACCGTCGAGCGCCGGTAGGTCACGCGGCCGGTGGACTGCTCGACCCGCTGCACGGTGATCGTCTTCGTGAGGCCCTTAGCCCGGTACCAGCGCCGAGCGATCCGGCCCGCCGCGATCCCGACGTCGGGTGTCACCTGGCGGATGGCCAGCTCGCGGTGCAGGCCCCGGTAGCCCCAGAACCGGCCCACGCGCCCTTCCTCGGTGACATCGGCATCGGGGCAGCCACAGTCGGGGCACTCGTCGAGGGCCTGGTCGTAGCCGGCCCCACAGTCGGTGCAGACCAGCACTGTCGTCAGCCACTCTCGGGCACCTGGTGTTGGTACTCCTTGCCCGTGCCGGCCGCACCGTACTTGGCGAAGTAGTCGCCATCCGGCGCGGGTCGGTGAGCTTGATCCCCTGCGCGTAGTCCACGCCGGTGCCGGCGAGCACGTGGCGGCGGCGCTGCTCGGGGTCGGGGTGGGCGACGATGTCGGCCCAGGTGATCGAGAGCCAGCGCTTGAAGTCCACCCGGATCGGCTGCCCTGTGGCCGGGTCGTCGACGAGCACCGTACCCATCGGAGGCGTGGTCGAGAGATGGAAGTGCGGGGCACCGCGGCCCTGGAACTCCTTCTTCCACGGCTCACCCAGGTCCGGGCGTAGCGCTTGCAGAGCGCCTGGAAGTGCCGCGTGACCGTCTCCGTGTCGGGCGCGACCGTGAGCCAGTCGCCGGGGTAGGTCAACGTGAGCATCGCCGGGAGCCGGCCCCGCCGGTCCTCCGTCGTACGGCCAACGTGCCGGCAACGGGGACAGCGGTCGAGGGGCTCGTCGTACTCCTCCCGGCAACCAGCGCAGATGTGGAACCGGCCGTAGAGGCGCGTGTAGTCGAGGTCGGAGAGGCGCTCGACCAACCGCGCGCGGGACTTCCGCGTCCAGGCTGTGATGGCGCCTCGCGTGGGCAGCGGTTCGGGCATGTCGCCCTCCCAGGTGGCCGCGATGTCGCTGTATTTGCGGTGCCGCTCCACGGCCCGCTCATGGGTCCGCTCCGCGCGGGCGTAGTCGCGGGTGCGAACGCGGAACACGCCCGGACTGACCACGATCTCCCAGCGCGGCCCCTCCGACAGGTAGCCGGCCGGCGTCGCCGGCCGTGATGTGCGGGATCAGGTCGGCCGCGTGCTGCACGAGCTCGGCGCTCGGGAACGTCGGTTGCCACAGCGGGGCCGGGTCGACGGCTAGGGCGTTCTCGTCCTGACTGCGGACAGGTATGGCACATGGGACAAGCCCTGCCGGGCCGCCTGGCTCGGCCTGGGCGTGGCCACGCCCAGGCCGAGCCAGGCCTGCCCGGCGCTCCTGCCTCCGGCCCGCGCCGGGCGGCCGGCGCCGGCCGGCGTGGCCCGCGCCGGTCCGAAGAGGCGGCCCGGAAGAGACGTCCCGTGCTCGATCTGTCCCGTGATCACGAGGCCGCACCGCGTCGACGAGCACGGGGCAGCGACGTCCGAGTCCGTGTAGCAGCCGTGTAGCAACGACCCCAGCCGCACGCCCGCCGATCTGGAAACAACCGGAGGTCAGCGTGCCCCCGCTGTACCCTGGCGGACCGCTCCACACGGGCTGCCGCAGCTTTGGGAGCGAGGGGCCGTGGGTTCAAATCCCGCCACCCGACCAGGTCAGACCAGTTTCGACGATCTTGCCGCCGGACTGACAGCGGTTGGTGACAGCAACGCGAGGCTTGTGGGCGCTGGTCAGCTGGTCCAGCCGGGCCGGAACGATTGCTCGACCTGTGCCCTCAGCTTCTCGAACGCCGGCTGCTGCTTGCGCGTGAAGACAACCGAGTTCTCGCTCCGCGCCGACGCTGCTGTCTGCGCCAGGCCCTGCGCTCCCGAGATGTGGTCGCCTACCTCGATGAACTGGATGAAGCCGTTGACCAGGCCGCTCGCCGCACGCAGGTGCACCTTCATGACTGACTCGACCGGAATCCGCTTGGACCGGTTTCCCGCAGTGAAGGCAGCTACTCCGCTTCTGCTGATCTCCACGACCGCGCCGTCGAATGACACGCGAGCCCCCATGTGCCCTACCGCCGTGATCTCCACACCGTGTAGATCGACCGGGGAGACGCAACCGCTACACCACGAGCTTCCATGGTCTTGCTTCTGGCCGTAACATCGACTTCTCCTCGTCGATGATCACAGGTGGATCCCACATTGCAGCAAGCAGTACCGCGCGTCCGCACCGCGTCGGTCATGGATCCAAGGTCGGCCGCTGCGACTCCACACCGTCGCAGGGCGGTTATGGCCGTGCAGGCCCGGGCGGCCGTGTCGACAGCCTGGACTGCGATCGACCTCAGACCGCGCCGAACGGGTTGTCGATCACGTAGCGCCAGCGCTCGTCCGGGCCGCGACGGACCACGTCGGTGGCCGTACCACGCATGGGCGCCTCGGGACCGCCGAGCGACCAGTCGACGACGAGCAGGGCGACGTCGCCCGCAACATAGCTGTGCCGGAGCACGGCCCGCATCGGCAGGCCAAGCCCCACCAGGTGCGCGTTGGCAGCCGACCGCTCCGCGCCGCCGACGGGGTGGCCCGGCTGGGGCACAAGCACCCCGCCGGTCTCGTAGGTGTCGTCGAGAGCGCGCAGGTCACCGGCGTTGAACGCCGCGACGAACGTGTCGATGTGCTGGGTGAGGGCGTCATGAGCAGTGGTCATGACCACGTGAGCATACCGCGGGGTCAGGTCGCGAAGTCCGGAACGGCGCCGCGGACCGTCTCGGAGCGGCCCTTCGACTCCTCCCAGTCCTCCTGCCGGCCCAGCGCGGTGAGGTCGAGGAAGTAGTACGAGCCGCCGATGGACTCCGCGCCGCGGGCGTACTGGGAGTAGGTGTGGAAGACACGGTCGCCCTCGCGGAGGAAGCAGCTCAGGCCGGGTAGCTCCACCGGCCACTCCACGTCGTCGACGTCCATCGGGCGGTAGTTGTACTCGACCGGCACGACGGCGGGGTCGAGCGTGACGTGGAAGTCGTAGTTGAAGTCGCTGCCGTGGAAGGAGTACCGGGGGAAGTTCCACCCCTTCCTCGCCTTGTACGCCTCGATCTTCGCCAGCGGTGCGCGCGACACGGCGACGAGCGTGGTGTCGCGGACGTGCAGGTGCGCGAACAGGCCGTCGGAGAACTCGTCGGCATCCGCCGAGCAGCTGCCACAGCCGTCCTCCCAGTCGGGGTGGAACATGGAGTGGCTGACCATCAGCTGGCGGCGGTCGTCGAACAGATCGAGCAGGTCGACGGAGCCCTCGGGACCGTCGACCGATAGTCCTTCGTAATCTCCACCATCGGCAGCCGGCGCCGGTCGGCGTTGAGCGCGTCCCGGACGCGGGTCAACCCCTTCTCCCGGGCCAGCAGCGCCGTGCGAGCCACCAGCCACTGTCAAGTCCCGCAGCCCGAGCTGCACGAGCACCTCCGCGCGGCGGCTCACGGCCACCGACGACGTACCATCGCCGGAATGATCGTCCGCGCAGAGCACCGCCAGCACGCGCACCGGGTCCGGCTGGAGTGGGGCGTGGAGGGGGTCGCTCTGCTGGCTGCGGAGTGCGCCGCGGTGGTCGTCGTCGACGTGTTGTCGTTCTGCACGGCGGTGGACGTGGCCGTCGGGCACGGGGCGACAGTGCTGCCCCAGCGCACTTCTGGTGGATCAACGCCGCCAGGCGGAGGCCCACCAGGGACGGCACAGCGCAACGACGACCACGCGGCCGCCGCACGCGAGGCCATCGACCGGGGTGCGATGCCCGCCGGGGACCGGCACGGGTGCGGGCCCTCCCTTCGACCGTCGTCGCTGGTGGGGCTCGCGCCGGGCACGAAGCTCGCGCTGCCGTCACCGAACGGGGCGACGCTCTGCGCAGCCGCGGCCAGCACCGTGCTGTTCGCCGGGTGCCTGCGCAACGCCTCCGCGGTGGCCGCGGCCGTGCGCGACGTCGATGGGCCGGTCGGGCTCGTGCCCGCTGGCGAGCGGTGGCCGGACGGCACGATGCGCGTGGCCGTGGAGGACGCTCTCGGCGCGGGAGCGATCGCCGCGGCGCTCGACGACCGCTCTCCCGAAACCGACGCAGCCGTCGACCTGTTCACCGCGACCCGCGCGCGGGGTCTGCACGCCGTGCTCGGCGGCCTCGCCTCGGGACGGGAGCTGATCGCCGACGGGTTCGCCGCCGACGTCGACCTCGCGGCAGAGCTGAACGTCAGTCGGGCGGCGCCGCGAATGCGCGACGGCTTCCTCACGTAGCTCGACCGACCACGTCCTGATCGCGGCCATGACAGATCGACAGTTGCACCCGCTACTCTCCCAATCCGGCAGCTCCCATCAGGCGGCCACGTCCCACCGCCACTGCTCGGTCATCGCCGCACCGCAGTCCGGGCAGGGCACCTCGCAGCCCCAGGTGGCCGTCACCGGTAGCTCGGCCTCGACATCGCAGCAGGGGCAGTTCCACCAGCCGGTCGTGATCGTCGTCTCCATAGGCACCGATGGTAAATGACATCCGTGTCATTCGCTGCATGCCGTGACCGCGGGCGGCGTCCGACTCACGGCCAACACCTCGGTGCCCCACCCCCGACCACTTCCCGTGACATGTATGCGACGGTCCGGCGAAGGGTGCCGCTGTACCACTCGCAGCGATCTTGTCGAGCAGCTGGCGGACGCCCGTGCTGGCCACGAGCACCACGCATCACACCGAGGTACCCGACGAGCCCGGACGGCGTGCACCCCGCGCAGCTGATCGTGCAGCAGGTATCCAGGCCCAGCACAGGAGAATTCCTGCTGCACGATCAGCTCGGCGACACTCAGCGAACCTGCCCACCGGTCGTGCGCGGATAACGCTGTTCCGGCGTTGGTTTCCGCGCACGGGCCGTTAGGCGGGTGGTTGGCAGGTGGGGCACCAGAACAGGTTGCGGGCCAGGTGGGAGGCGTGCGCGATGGGCGTGCCGCATACCAGGCAGGGCTCACCGGCGCGGCGGTAGGTGTAGACGCGCCGGGCACTGCGGGGCACGGGCACGGGATCCGGCGACGGCAGGTCGTGCTCGGGTCGCAACGTGTCGATCAGTCCACGTGTCACGCCGTCCCGGAGCAAGGCGACGAGGTCTGCCCACAGCCCGTCCCACTGCTCGCGCGACAGCGCCTTCCCGGGCAGGTGCGGATCGAGTCGGTGGCGGAACAGCGCCTCCGCCCGGTAGACGTTGCCCACCCCCGCGATCACAGACTGGTCCATGAGCAGGGTGGCCAGCGGCGCGCGCGAGCGGGAGATCCGGGTCCAGGCCCGATCCGGGTCGGCGTCGCGGCGCAGCGGGTCCTCGCCGAGCCGACGATGGATGGCCTCGACCTCGCCGTCGGTGAGCAGCTCGCAGGCCGTCGGGCCGCGGAGGTCGCTGAAATACGTCGCGCCGACCATCCGCATCCGCACCTGCCCGCGCGGCTCCGCCACCGGCATCGGCGCGTCGGTGAACGTGCCGTAGAGCCCGAGGTGAACGTGCACCACGAGATCGGGACCGTAGTGGTGGAACAGGTGCTTGCCGTGTGCCTCGGTGTGCTCCAGCACCCGCCCGTCGACGTTCTCGGCGCTGGTCGCGAACCGCCCCTGCGGGCTGGAGACAGCGACCGGCTTCCCGGCGTACCGGCGGCGGTGCAGCCGCGCGAGCCGGTGCAGCGTGTGGCCCTCGGGCACTACGGGATCAGGTCGGGAGGCAACGCCGGGGGCTCGCCGGTGCGCTCGTACTCGGCGAGGAGGTCGATGCGCCGCTGGTGACGGGCGTCGCCGGAGAACGGCGTGGCGACGAATGCGGCGACGATCTCCGCGGCCTCGTCGAGGCTGTGCATCCGGGCTCCGATGGCGACGACCTGCGCGTCGTTGTGCTCGCGGGCCAGTGTCGCCGTCTCGACGCTCCAGGCGAGCGCCGCCCGGATCCCGGGCACGGCGTTCGCCGACATCTGCTCACCGTTGCCCGATCCGCCGGTCACGACGCCGAAGCTGCCGGAGTCGGCGAGCACGCGCCGCGCCGCCTCGACGCAGAACGGCGGGTAATCGTCGGCGGCGTCATAGGTGGCGGGGCCGACGTCGATCGCCTCGTGGCCCAGACTGGTCAGATGCCCGACCAGGTGGGCCTTGAGCTCGAAGCCGGCATGATCGGAGCCGAGGTAGACGCGCATGGTGCGCGATCCTGCCTTATCACGCCGGTCGCGGGCGTCGACGGGGTTCCCGGTGGCTGGGTGGTCGCCCGGGTGGCGCCGGGCCGCATCGGGTGGTCGATGTGCGCCGACGCACCCACGGTGCTCGCCGCGACGGCCGGTTGCGCCGCGGTGGGCGTCGACATTCCCCTCGGGCTGCCATCTGGGCGGACGCGCCGAGCGTGTGACGACCTGACGGCCGCCCGGCTGGGTCGGGCCCGGTCCTCGGTGTTCCCGGCCCCGCCACGGGAGGTGCTGACCGCCGCGACGCATGCCGAGGCGTGCGCGCTCGCCCGCGAGCTCACCGGCCGCGCGATCAGCCTGCAGACCTTCCACATCGGACCGAAGATCCGCGACTGGGACGCGGTCGTCGAGCTGCCCGACCATGTCGTCGAGGTGCATCCGGAGCTGGCCCTGCGCGTCCTGGCGCCGGGGGTCGTCTTCGCATCGAAGAAGACCGCGCGCGGGGTCGGGCAGCGGATCGCGGCGCTAGCTCGCTGGGTGGACCCGGCGCTCGCGCTGGCCGACCTCCCCGACGGCGCCCGCCTCGACGACGTGCTCGACGCGCTGGCCGCGTCCTGGTCGGCGGGGCGGTGGGCCCGCGGCGAGGCGGAGATCCTCGGCGGCGAGGTCGACGCCCGCGGCCGTCCGATGCGGGTGGTGGTGTGATCACCACCGCCGGCATCGTGCTCGCCGGTGGGCGCTCGTCACGGATGGGCGAGCCCAAGGTCGCGCTGGAGTGGCACGGCTCCACGCTGTTGCACCGCACCGCCGCGCTGCTGGCCCGCACCGTCGACGGCCCGGTGGTCGTCGTGCGCGCCCCCGGTCAGGCGCTACCCGCGCTTCCGGCGAGCGTCGAGGTCGTCGACGACCCGGTCGCAGGCCGCGGCCCGATGCAGGGCATCGCGACCGGGCTCGCGGCCGTCGCCGACCGGGCACCTGCCGCGTTCGTCTGCTCGACTGACCTCCCGTTCCTGCACCCCGCGTTCATGCGCCGCGTGCTGCGCGAGTGGAACCCCGACCTCGACGTGGTGCTTCCGGTGGCTCGGGGCTACCCACAGCCACTCGCCGCCGCGTATCGCACGACGCTCGCCCCGCGCGTCGCTGAGCTGGTCGCCGCCGGGCGGATGCGCCCGGCGATGCTGTTCGAACAGGTCTGCGTGCTGCGCCTCGACGACGCAGCCCTGCTCGCTGATCCAGCCTTCGCCGCGGCCGACCCGGCGCTGGACTCGCTGCTCAACGTCAACTCCCCCGCCGACTACCGCGCCGCCCGCGCCCGGCCCGCACCCGAGATCACGGTGCAGCGCCACGGCACCCCAGCGCCGAACGGGCACCGCGGGCCGGACACCGTGCGGGTGGCGACCCTGGGCGCGGCCGCAACGGCCGTCGAGCTAGCGCTGGACTGGCACGTCGCCGCCACCCTGAACGGCGACCAGATCACCTGCGACCCCGAGCTACCGCTGGTGGCGGGCGACTCGGTCGCCTTTCACTCCGCAGACTCAGAAAGCTGATCGCGGCAGGCGGACGCGCCGATCGGGGCTAAAGAAGCCGGTCAGACCTTTTAACACTGGCTCGTCACCCCCGACCACGCAGCAGGGCGAGCAGCTCGTCGAGCTTTGACCCGTGCTCGGCCAACATCGAGCCGTGCTCCGCGAGGACCGACCGCTGTTCGGCCAACATCGATCCATGTTCGGCCAACATCGAGCCGTGCTCGGTGAGCACCGATCGTTGCTCGGCCAGTAGGGAACCGTGCTCGGCGAGGGTCGCCTTGATCTGAACGAGATCCTCGCGGTGATCGGTGAGGATCTCGTAAATCGCTTCCAGATCGTTGTCGTGCCGGCGTACCTTGCGCTCGAGATCAGGGGACGAGGACATGGGCCGAGGGTAGCGCCCACCCCTCGACCGCAGGGTCACAACGCGGAATGTCAAGGACGCGCAGCCCGCACCGCCCACTCTTGACCTCGACCTCACTTCAACTCCTAGCCTCGCACTCGACACGGAGACGTCAGAGTGTCGGTGGTCCACGCCACACTGAATGTCCGAAGCCAAGGAGCAGCTCATGAGCATGGAGATGACGGCGTGGATGTCGATGTACCACGCGATGCACGCCGAGCAGGAGCGACGACCGTTCTCGCGCGCCACCTTGCGTCGGATTCTGGGGTTCGCCCGCCCGCACCGCCGTCAGTTGGTCGCGTTCCTCGTGCTCAGCGTGCTCGGGGCGGTGCTCGTGGTGGCCACGCCGGTGCTCGCCGGCCGGGTAGTCACCGCGCTCACCCAGCGTGAGCCCGTCGGTGTCGTCGCCGGGCTCGCCGGGCTGATCGCGGTGATCGCGGTAGCCGAGGCAGGCCTCGGGATCATCACCCGCTGGCACTCCGCGCGGATCGGGGAGGGCCTCATCCTCGACCTGCGCGCCACCGTGTTCGACCACGTCCAGCGGATGCCGATCGCGTTCTTCACTCGAACCCGCACGGGGGCGCTGGTCAGCAGGCTCAACAACGACGTGATCGGCGCGCAGCGAGCGTTCAGCGACACGCTGTCGGGCGTCGCGGGCAACCTCGTCACGCTGGCGCTCACGCTCGTGGTCATGCTGAGCCTGTCGTGGCAGGTCACGCTGCTCGCGCTGGTGCTGCTGCCGGTGTTCGTCGTGCCGGCCCGCCGAATGGGACGGCGGTTGGCCGGGTTGGAGCGCGAGGCAGCCGACCACAACGCCGCCATGGGCACGCAGATGACCGAGCGGTTCTCGGCCCCGGGCGCCACGCTGATCAAGCTGTTCGGCCGGCCCGCCGACGAGTCCCGCGAGTTCCGCGCCCGCGCCGCCCGGGTCCGCGACATCGGGGTGCGCACGGCGATGGTCCAGTGGGCCTTCATCACCGCGCTCACGCTTGTCTCGGCGCTCGCCCTCGCGCTGGTCTACGGGCTCGGCGGTTGGTTTGCGATCACCGGCACGCTGGCCACGGGTGACGTCGTCGCGCTGGCCCTGCTGCTCACCCGGCTCTACGCGCCGCTCACGGCGTTGGCCAGCGCGCGGGTCGAGGTGATGAGCGCGCTGGTCAGCTTCGAGCGGGTCTTCGAGGTGCTCGACCTGCCGCCGCTGATCCAGGAACCGGCCAGCCCCCGCGCTGTCCCCGAGGGGCCGCTGTCGGTGGAGCTCGAGGCCGTGCGGTTCAGCTACCCTGCCGCCGACACGGTGTCGCTCGCCTCGCTCGAGGAGGTCGCGCAGCTCGACGGGCGCGGCGGCGTGGAGGTGCTGCACAAGGTGTCGTTCCGGGCCGAGCCCGGGCAGCTGGTGGCGCTGGTCGGCTCCTCGGGTGCCGGCAAGTCCACGATCGCCCAGCTGCTCCCCCGGCTCTACGACGTCGACGCCGGCGCCGTCCGCCTCGGCGGGGTCGACGTCCGGGAGCTGTCCTTCGACACAATCCGCGCCACCCTCGGGCTCGTCACGCAGGACGGCCACCTGTTCCACGAACCGATCCGGTCCAACCTGCTGCTGGCCCGTCCCGAGGCCGGCGAACCCGAGCTGTGGGACGCGCTGCGTCGCGCCCGGCTGGCCGAGCTAGTAGCCACGCTGCCCGACGGGATCGACACGGTGGTCGGCGAGCGCGGTTACCGGCTGTCCGGGGGTGAACGCCAGCGGCTCACGATCGCGCGGCTGCTGCTGGCCCGGCCACGGGTGGTGGTACTCGACGAGGCCACCGCGCATCTCGACTCCACCTCCGAGGCCGCGGTCCAGGAGGCCCTGGCCGAGGCGCTCGACGGCCGCACCGCGGTGGTCATCGCCCACCGGCTGTCCACCATCCGCGCCGCCGACATGATCCTCGTCGTGGAGGCGGGGCGGATCGTCGAGCGCGGCACGCACCCCGAGCTGCTCGCCCTCGACGGCCGGTACGCCGAGCTGCACCGCACCCAGTTCGACCAGTCCCCAGCCGTGGCCGTGCCATAGCGGCCAGGTTTGCCGGGCCCGCCGTGATCACCGTATGGGACCTGGCAACCGCGCCCGACACAGCTCCGCGTTCCCACACGATGATCACCCCTGATGGTTAGCCGCCCGCCATGGCCCCCACGATCAGATAGGGTTCGGCCCCTGTCGCCACCGCCTCAGGCAGCGGGGCGTCCGGCGGCTCGTGGGACATGTCCTCCTCGCAGGCGAAGAACCGCACGAACGCCCGGCGCTCGTGCGTGACGTGGTCGCGGATGGTCCCGCGCAGCATCGGGTAGCGGGCCTCGAGCGCGTCCAGGACCACACGCTGGGTCGGCTGACCCTCGACCTGGATCTTGACCTCACCGTCGATGTGCGCGAGCGCCCGCAGGTGGGTGGGAAGTCTGACGCGGATCATGGCAGGGCCTGGACCTCGACGGAGAGCACCGATGGGAGATCCCGGACGATCGGCGCCCAGCTGTCCCCGGCGTCGGACGAGGCGTACACCTGCCCGCCGGTGGTGCCGAAGTACACCCCGCACGGGTCGAGCGAGTCGACGGACATCGCGTCCCGCAACACGTTGACGTAGCAGTCACGCTGGGGCAGGCCTTTCGTGAGCGCCTCCCACTCGTTTCCGCCCGTCCGGCTGCGGTATACGCGCAGCTTTCCCTCGGGCGGGAAGTGCTCCGAGTCGCTCTTGATCGGCACCACGTAGATGGTGTCCGGCTCATGCGCGTGGACGTCGATCGGGAACCCGAAGTCGGTGGGCAGGTCCCCGCTGACCTCGTGCCACGACTCGCCGGCGTCGTCGCTGCGCATCACGTCCCAGTGCTTCTGCATGAACAGCACATCCGGGCGCGCCGGGTGCATCGCCAGGTTGTGCACGCAGTGGCCGACCTCGGCGTTCGGGTCGGGGATGCCGTCGGACTGCAGGCCGTGGTTCACCGGCCGCCACGTCTTGCCGGTGTCGTCGGTCCGGAACGTCCCCGCGGCCGAGATGGCGACGAACATCCGCCCGGGGTCACTCGGATGCTGCAGGATCGTGTGCAGGCACATCCCCCCGGCACCCGGCTGCCAAGAGGAGCCCGTGTCGTGGCCACGCAGTCCGGACAGCTCCTGCCAGCTCTGCCCGCCGTCGACCGAGCGGAACAAGGCGGCGTCCTCGACCCCGGCATAAACCGTGTCCGGATCGGTCAACGAGGGTTCGAGATGCCAGACCCGCGCGAACTCCCACGGGTGCGGCGTGCCGTCGTACCACTGATGCGTGCCGGGGACACCGTCGTAGGTGAACTGGTTGCCCACCGGCTCCCAGGTCGTGCCACCGTCGTCGGAACGCTGGATCAGCTGCCCGAACCAGCCGCTGGACTGGGAGGCGTACAGCCGATTCGGGTCAACGGGAGACCCCGCGAGGTGGTACATCTCCCAGCCCGCGAAGTGCGGGCCGCTGACGTCCCACTGCTTGCGGGTCCCGTCCGACGTCAACACGAACGCACCCTTGCGCGTACCGACCAGTACTCGTACCCCGCTCATCTGAGCTCCTCACCGTCTGTACAACTCCGAGATCGAAGCTGTCAGCCTAGGACCACGATCGGGGTCGAAACTCATCGCACCCACCCCCAGAAGTGACCGCGATCACACCTGATCAGGATCGTCGGGGTCGGTCTCCATGGCGAGCACGAAGTTGCGGACCGCCTGCCGAGCGAGCGTCTGCGGATCCGCCGGTTCCGTGGCCCAGAGCTCGGCGTCCGCGGCGAGGGTCAGGCACTGCTCCTCGCTGAGTCGCTCGATGATCTTGATGGAGAGCTCGTCCGGATTCGCCCCTGGCAGCTCGCGGCGTACCACCGCGTACTCGATCACCAGCTCTTCGTCGATGTTCATCGTCGGCTCCACCCGGCCAGAGTTCTCGCCATGAGGATAACGAGGCATCAGATGTCGATGACGACCTGACCGTTCTCGTCGCGGACCGGGAACACCCGGACGGTGTAGTCACCGTTCGTACAGGCTCCGTCGGCGAGGGCGAACACGTGGTTGTGCAGCGGGCAGATGACCGTCGTCGCGTCGGTGTGGCCGTCGGCGAGTGGGCCACCCGCGTGCGGGCAGATCGCCTGCATCGCCCGCAGGGTCCCGTCGCGCAGCCGAAACACCGCCACCTGCTCGCTGCCGACCGCGTACGCCCGCCCCTCGCCGACCGGGATCTCGGCGATCAGACCGAGCCGGTGCGCGGTCACCTCCGGGACGGTCACCTCCGGGACGGTCACACCGTTGCCCCCGCTCCACTCGGCGACGCCGTCCCGTCGCGCACCGGCACCTGCGGCAGCGGGAGCAGCGGCAACGAGTCGTGGAACTGCCCCGTCGTCACCGGCTCGCCGCCCTCCAACCACGGGTCGGAGTAGGCCTCGACCGAGGCCTGCATCCGCTCGTCGAGTCCGGTGACGACGCCGTCGCGGTCCTCGACCAGGATCGCCGTGAGCTCCTCGAGCCCCACCCGGGGCACGAAGTCGTAAGTCCGCTCCAACCAGCGGGCGTTCTCCCGGTAGTACTGCATGAACCTGCCCGTCAGGGCCATCGCCTCCGCGCGGCCGGTGACGACGGCGAGCACGTCACCCTTGCGGACCGACGCACCGGCCGCGCCACCGACGTAGACCTCCCACCGGTCCTCGCCCACCGCGACGAGCCCGATGTCCTTGACCATCGCCTCCGAGCAGTTGCGCGGGCACCCGGCCACGGCGAGCTTCATCTTCGCCGGGCTCTCCAGTCCCTTGTAGCGCTCCTCGATGTCGATGCCCAGCTGGGTGGAGTCGCCGAGGCCGTACCGGCAGAAGTCGGTGCCCACACAGGTCTTCACCGTGCGCATCGACTTGCCGTAGGCGTACCCCGACGGCATATCGAGCTCGGCCCACACCGCGGGAAGGTCCTGCTTGCGGACCCCGAGCAGGTCGATCCGCTGCCCGCCCGTCACCTTGATCATCGGGATGGTGAACTTGTCGGCGACGTCGGCGATCCGGCGCAGCTCGGCGGCCGTGGTGACCCCGCCGGACATCCGGGGCACGACGGAGAACGTGCCGTCGCGCTGGATGTTGGCGTGCACCCGGTCGTTGATGAACCGGGCGTCGCGCTCGTCGAGGTAGTCTCGGCCCCACACCGTCCGCAGCAGCGACGCCAGCGCCATCTTCGACCCGGCGTCCTCCCCCTGCGGCGCGAGCGCGTCGAACACCGCCGACACCGACCGCAGTCCGCGCGCGCGGACCGCCTCGATCAGCGCGGGCTTGTCCAGCGGGATCGACGACACGTACCAGGACGCGCTCTCCTCGACCTCCACGGCGCCGTCGGCGGCCCATTCCACGATCTGAGCCACCAGCGACTTGCAGGAACCGCAGCCCTTCCCGGCCCGGGTCGCGGCCATCACCCCGGTGACGCTCTTCGTGCCGTCTCGGACGCAGCCCACCAGTTCGCCCTTGGCGACGCCGTTGCAGTTGCAGACCTGCACCGAGTCGTCCATCTCGGCCGCACCCTGGGCCTGCTCCGGCCCGCCGAGGGTGAACAGCAGCTCGATACGCTGCTCGGGCAGCGGCAGCCCGCGGTCGAAGCTCTGGGTGAGGAACGCGACCTTCTCGACGTCGCCGAGCAGGGTCGCCCCGACGAGCCTGCCGTCGCGCACGACGACCGACTTGTAGATCCCGCGGTGTGGCTGGCGGAACTGCACGAACTCGTCGTCGGACCGTTCGGGGCCGGGGATCCCCATCGACGCGAGATCCACCCCGGCCACCTTGAGCTTCGTCGCGTTGCGCGAGCCGTGGTAGGCGGCCGCCGGATCGGTGGCGGTGATGTGGTCGGCCAACACGCCCGTCTGTTCCCACAGCGGCGCGACCAGCCCGTAGACCTGGCCGCGGTGCTGGGCGCACTCGCCGACGACGTAGATGTCCGGATCGTCGACGCTGCGCATCTGGTCGTCGACGACGATCGCGCGCTCCACGGTCAGCCCGGACACCACACCGAGCCCGACGTTGGGCCGGATGCCCGCGGTGACCACGACCATCTCCGTGTCGATCGCGGTACCGTCGCCGAACACCACCCCGGTGACCGCGCCGGCACTGCGGATCGCCGACGGTCGCTGCCCGGTCTGCACGCTGATGCCCAACCCCTCGACGACCCGGCGCAGGATCGCGCCGGCGTCCGCGTCGAGCTGCTGGTTCATCAGCACCGGCCCGGACTGCACCACGCGCACGTCGAGCCCGTGCCGGCCCAACCCGTAGGCCGCCTCCAACCCGAGCAGGCCACCGCCGATCACCACGGCGCTACGCCGCCCCCGCGCGTAGGAGAGCATGGCGGTGGTGTCGTCCATCGTGCGGAAACCGAACACACCCGGGGTGAGCGTGCGGTCGTCCACCCACATGCCCTCCATCGGCGGGAAGAACGTCCGGCTACCGGTCGCGATGATCAGCTTGTCGTAGCCCAGCACGGTGCCGTCGTCGGCGAAGACCTTGCGGGCGAAGCGGTCGATGCGCACCACGCGGACCCCGGCGTGCAAGGTCACGTCGTTGTCGGCGTACCACTCGACGGGGTTGAGGTAGATCTCGTCGGTGCCCTCGCCCGCGAGGACGTGGCTGAGCATGATCCGGTTGTAGTTGCCGTAGGGCTCGTCGCCGAACATCGTGATCCGGAACCGCTGCCCCCCGCCGCGGGCCAGGATCTCCTCGACCACCCGGGCGCCCGCCATCCCGTTCCCGACGACGATCAGCTCCTGCATGGTCACACCTCCACCAGGCCGAGGTCGAGCACCACGATGCCGGTCAATCCCGCCGGCGCGGCCAGCTGCAGCTCGAGGGTGGTGCCGTCCTCGAGGTCCTCCACGACGGCGAGCGCGACGTGGGTGTCGCCCCGGGCGCCGATCGGGAAGTAGCGCATCGGCACCCCGTCCCGCATGAGCAGGACCGTGATCAGTTCATCGGTGGCGTTGCCGCCGCGGAAGTACAGCGGCTGGGTCGTCACGCCCGCGGGCACCGTGTAGGTCAGGTCCGCGTTCAGTGGCGTGGGCTTGTCCGCCCCTTGACCGTCGAAGGAGTAGATACCCTGCAAGAACACCGGCTTACTGATCATCAGTGCCTCTCTCGCCGTAGCGGGGTCGGGGAACGGGGTTCAGGAGCACGCGCCGGCGGTAGCAGCGGCGGGACGGGGGGCGATCAGATCGGGCGGGCCGGACGCGGTCACCGCGACTGCGCAGGTCTTGAACTCCGGCATCCGGGAGGTCGGGTCCAGGCGCGGGCTGGTCAACGCGTTGACCCCCGGCCAGTGGAAGGCGACGAACACGGTGTCGCGGCGGATCCCGTCGGTCACCCTGACCTGCACCACCACCGATCCGCGGCGGGTCGAGAGCCGGATCTCGTCGCCGTCGGCAACGCCGACCGTGCGGGCCAGCTCGGGGTGCACCTCGGCGTAGGCGTCGCGCTCGGCGGCGGCCAGTGTCGGGCTGCGCCGGGTCTGCGTACCGGACTGGTAGTGGATGCGGGAACGACCGGTGGTCAGCAGGTAGGGATAGTCGGGACTCAGGTGCTCGGTGACACACCGGTAGGTGACCGCGACGAAACGCGCCCGGCCGTCCGGGGTCGGGAAGGTCTCGGTGAACAACCGCGGCGAACCCGGATGCGCGGTGTCCGGACACGGCCAGAACAGCTCCTCGCCCGCGTCCAGACGGTCGTAGGTGATGCCCGCATAGTCGGCGCTGCCCCCCGCGCTGGCCCGGCCGAGCTCGTCGAAGACCTCCCGCGGGTCGGTCGGGAAGTACCGGCCGCGGTCGAGCCGGTCAGCCAGCGCCCGCCAGATCTCCAGCTCGCTGCACACCCCCGGCGGTGGTGCCACCGCGCGGCGACGCCGCAGCACCCGTCCCTCCAGATTGGTCACGGTGCCGTCCTCCTCGGCCCACTGGGTGGTCGGCAGCACGACATCGGCACGCCGCGCCGTCTCGGACAGGAAGAAGTCGGTGACGACCAGGAAGTCCAGCGCGGCGAGCCGCTCGGTGACGTGGTCGGCGTTCGGCGCGGACACCACCGGGTTCGACGCGGCGACCAGCAGCACGCGCACGCCGCCGTCGGTGCCGAGCCGGTCGAGCAGCTCGTAGGCCGAGACCCCGGGCGCGGGCAGCTCGTCGGGCTCGACCCCCCAGACCTCGGCGACGTGGGCGCGCGCCGCCGGATCGGCGAGCTTGCGGTAACCCGGCAGCTGATCGGCCTTCAGCCCGTGCTCCCGGCCGCCCTGCCCGTTGCCCTGGCCGGTCAGGGTGGCCCACCCCGAACCACGGCCGCGCCCGGGCAGGCCCAGCGCCAGCGCGAGGTTGATCCAGGCCTGGGCGGAGTCGGTGCCGTCGGCGTGCTGCTCGGTGCCGCGGGCGGTGAGGATCATGGCGGTGCGAGCCCGGGCGAGGGCGTGCACGGTGGCCACCAGGTCGGCGACGGGGACGCCGGTGATCCGCTCGGTGCGGTCGGGCCAGTCGGACCGGACAGCACGGCGGACGGCGTCGAAGCCTGTCGTGCGTCGCGCCACGTACTCCTCGTCGACCAGGCCGTCGCGGATCGCGATGTGCAGCAGGCCCGCGGCCAGCGCGAGATCGGTGCCCGGAACGGGTTGCAGGTGCCGGTGGGCCAGCCGCACCGTGGACGTCACCCGCGGGTCGACGACGATGTGCTCGGCGCCGCGGTCACGGCCGGCGTCGAACCACTGGATCGCCGGGGGCATGGTGTCGGCGGGGTTGCTCCCGACCAGCAGCACGACATCGGCCTCGGCGACGTCGGCGAGCGGGAAGGGCAGACCGCGGTCGATGCCGAACGCGCGGATGCTCGCCGCCGCAGCCGAGGACATGCAGAACCGGCCGTTGTAGTCGATGTTCGCGGTGCCCAACCCGACCCGGGCGAACTTGCCCAGCTGGTAGGCCTTCTCGTTGGTCAACCCACCGCCGCCGAAGCACCCGACGGCGTCGCGACCATGCGCCGCCTGCGCCCGCCGGACCGCGGTGGCGACCCGATCGAAGGCCTCGTCCCACGTCGCCGGGCGCAGCGACGCCGCGCGAAAGTCCCGAACCAGCGGTGTCGTCAACCGCTCGGGATGGGTGAGCAGCTCCCCCGCAGTCGCACCCTTGCGGCACAAACCACCCCGGGTGACGGGGAAGTCCTCCCGACCGACCAGCCCAACACCACCGTCGGGTTGCGGGTCCAGCGTGATCCCGCACTGCAGCGAGCAGTACGGGCAGTGCGTCCCGACCGATGCTGGCGTCACACGATCCAGCGTCGACGACCACTGTTACCCCGCTGTTGTGGGTCGGTTACGTTGGGTCGGGACCGCGGTAGGCTCCCGTCAACCGGCAGGGCCGCGAGGATCGGATCGGGCTACGGGCTGACGAGGCAGCCGCCTTGCGTAGCCTCCGATCACCCGTTTGCGCCTGTTCGACCAGGGAGGAGGGTGCTCTGATTCTACCGTGACCATCCTCCCTTTCCGGCCTGATGATCCGCTGTTCCCCTCGGTCGCGCTGTTGCCGCTGTCCGACACCCGAGGTGGCCAGCTGCCGCTGGTGGGGTCACCCGGCTCGCTGCGGCCCTTGTCCGCAGCGCTGGGGGTCGTACCGATCGAGTGCGGCAAGCACGACACGATCGCTTCCCGCTGGTGGGAGGAGGATGCAACCGAGACCACTGATGACGGCGTGGTCAAGCCGGACACGGTCAGGATCTTGCGTACTGACACGTGACCTCCACGTCGGACCGAGACACCGTTCTGGTGATCAGCGGCGAGGACGCTACCGCCAGGGCGGTCATGGCCGAACTGCGTCACCATCCCGTTGAAGCGGTGCTGCTCGACATCGGGGAGTTCCCGTCCCGGCAGTCCCTTGCCGCAGCGACGACCTGTCCCGGGGCGTGGTCCGGAGGATCCGTGGGACCGGCGCCTACTACCGCCGGCCCACGAGGTTCAGCATCCCCGAGGGCCTCTCGGCAGCGGACGCGGTGCTGGCGGAGTACGAGACGCGCCTCGGCCTGGGCGGAGTGCTGCTCTCGCTGGACTGCCCGTGGCTGTCCCACCCCCATGCCGTCGCACGGGCCGAGTACAAACCGCTCCAGCTCAAGGCCTTGCGGGAGGCCGGACTCGCTGTGCCTCGAACGTTGATCACCAACGACCACGCCGCCGCGGTGGAATGGGCCGCGACGATCGACGGGCCGATCGTGTGCAAGCAGCTGTCTCCGGTCGCACTGGAGCAGGATGGGCAGCTCCGCATCACCTACACCACCCCGATCGACCTCGGCGACGTCGATCCGGAGACGCTAGCCACTACGGCACTGCCTGCAAGAACAGATCACCGACAAGCTGTTCGAGGTCCGCGTGACGATGGTCGGTCGCACCGCGTACGGCGTGGCCATCCACGCCGGTTCCGAGGCTGGCAGGCTGGACTGGCGCCGCGACTACGCCAGCATCCACTACGAGCCCTTCGACCCGCCCTCGCCTGTGCTGGCCGGGATGCGCGCCTACCTCGACGCGATGGATCTGAACTACGGTTGCTTCGACCTGGTGGCCACCCCACGTGGCTTCCTAGTACTACAGTGCTAGATCGTTTTTGTTGGTGTCGTCGTTGCAGGTGAGGGCGTTGTCAGCCGGTTCCTGGCGGTGTGGCTGCGCGTGGGCGCCGGTCTAGTGGCGCCTCCGCGGTCGTTC
>Ga0136617_10001500_pt1 | contig 20712 bp, 26 predicted proteins | sample AntDrymUQ3222106_2_FD_129672 | JGI IMG/M metagenome (GOLD analysis project Ga0136617, IMG submission 129672) | Polar desert sand microbial communities from Dry Valleys, Antarctica - metaG UQ322 (21.06) | ecosystem: Environmental > Terrestrial > Soil > Desert | place: Antarctica: Dry Valley...
AAAGTGCCGGCCACGCTCGTAGACGCGGAACGATCAAGGGCCTTGGACGGGGAGTTCGACCCTCCCCCATCTCCACAGACGCACGAGGCGCGCCGCTGGCGCGTACCTATGCAACTAGAAGAGGAGCGTTCTAGCTCTCTTCTAGTTGCGGGCGGGGCAGCCAGCCCGTGCAAGGAGAAACTGCGCACGAATTTCCGGGCATTCGCCGCCCTCTGGCCTCCGGACGGGCGCTCTTCTTTTAGTTGCAACCGGGCCATTTTTCGCGTTTGTAGTTGCACGGCGGGGCGTGCAACCAAAGATTGAGCGCACCGAACCGTCTAACCCTGGCGTCAGCCGGAGTGAGAAGTCATTGGAGTTGCTGCACTCATAACCTCTTCAGGCCCCGAGGGGACGGGTGTCGGCCGCTCGCGCAGCAACTTGGCCAGGTCGTAAATAGCGGCCCGTGCCTGGCCATCCAAACCATGGGCCAGTTGCTCCCACGTCGGCTCGACCAAACCCTCGATGATCGTTTCGGGGCGAGTTCCGCAACAGCGCGCGAGATGTAGGAGTTGCATCACGGATGGCGCGCTCTTGCCGCGCTCCCAGCGGGAGATCTGCCCCTTGTCGATTTCTAGCGCATGCGCCACTTGCAGCTGCGTCAACTTGCGTTGAGTGCGGGCGCGTCGCATCCGCTCGCCCATGAGTTGCCGCATTCGCTCGTCGCTCAGTGCCACTGCTGCCAGGATGTTCATTTGCGTCTACAGCATAAAAGTTGTGCTGTAGCCCACCAAGCTACCGACCCCTCATTTTGATACTGCACCACTGGATGTTGGGCCAGAGTGTCCTCTTGACCCGACATCTAGTGGGTGAGACCTTCATGCGGGGCTGACCGGAGGATGAAGGGGCAGATCCGTGCCCCGCAATCGCCCGGGACCGCTCACTAGGAAGTGTCGATAAAGGGGATCAGGGACATGGCGGAAGTAACGGTCAACTGCGTGATCAACGGCAAGACCTTCTCGGTATCAGCCCAGGACACGGCGGCGCTCAATGCGCTGATTACTCGCGCCCTCAAGGATGCGGGGGCTACTGCGCGTCCGCCCAAGGATTGGGTCGTACGTCTCGACGGTCAGACTCTTGACCACAACAAGAGCCTCGCAAGCCAGGGCGTCACGGACGGCGGAACCCTCTTCTTCAGCCTCGGCGGCTCCGAGAGCGGTGCGGCCTAGCGACGGACTCCTCGACGAGCGCGTCGCGCGACGCAAATTCCAGGAGGCGGAGGAGCTGTATGCGAACCGCTCCTTGTTCGTTGCTCTGGGTTGGGAGTTATTGCGTCCGCGTTTCTCGAGGATGCTTGTCCTACGCGAGCGCGCTAGTGGATCGGACGCCATTGGTGTCGAACTCGAACTGCGAAACTACGACTTCCTCCCAGCGTCCGTCGTCTACACCGACGCGCGCGGCAGGCCACTCGAGTGGCCGGCACTCGCCCCTCGGTGCGATCTTTCCCGGCGACTGACGGCGGCCGGCCTCGGGCGTGGATCGTTCCGGCGCACGCCTCGACCAACTTGCCGTTCCTCTGTCTGCCCGGGGTGCTCGAGTACCACACTCACCTGCAACACAGACATGATCGCTGGGTGGAGCACCGCGCGGCAGTGTCACTACAGACGGTTCTGATTCGCGCATTCGATGCTTTGACGGATGGTTAGTGGGTAGTGCGATCGCTCCGTAGCATTCTTGTGCCGCGCGAGGTCGTTCTCAAAACTCTGGACGCGTTGCAGGAGGGCGGTGAGGCGGGGCTCGAGGCCCTGGTGCTTTGGCTCGCACACTTTGACGGCCAAGGGGCAGAAGTCACTGACGTGTGGCAGCCCAAGCAAGATTCCACCCGTACGAAGGACGGGTTGCACCTGCGCGTTGGTGGAGCTGAGCTTGCGCGCCTGAACGAGGATCTCTATCGGACTGGGCGGGGGCTGCTGGCCCAGGTGCACAGTCATCCTGGTCTCGCGTATCACAGCGAGCTCGACGACGCGAAGCCGATCGTGACCGAGCAAGGCACGTTCTCGATCGTCGTTCCGTTCTTCGGCTTTATTTCGTTGCACGACCTCACGGCGTGCGCGGTGTTTCGCATCGAGGACGGCCTGTTCGTTCCTGTGCCGCCGAGCGAGTCCGCGCGACTCTTCGTCCTGCCCGGGTGAGCCTTCCTCGCTTCTTCGACAACGTCTATTGGAGCGTGCGGTTCCAGCAAGGCGACGCACCGGCGCAGGAAGCGGTGCGGCACAGGGCGTCGGCCGTAGTGCCGGAGGTCCGTGCAAGCGTCGAGGCGGCGCGTGACCGCGGCTGCGTAGAGGGGATACGGCTCCTTGTGAATCTCTTGGCCCGCACTTTCGGCTCGATAGCGCTTGATGTGGAGCCGGGCCTTCGCGGGGAACTCACGAAACTCGCTCGCGCCATAAGCCCGCTCGTCGAGGTGCGAGCGCGCGGCACCCTCGTTGTTGGTTGGGGAGAGGTGGGTCCAGCTGGCATCTCAGTCTGGGCGGGAGGTGCGGGGTGGACCGCATCCATCTCGCGGACGAAGCCGGTCCTGTTCGCGCCGAACCGAGCGGCAGGACTTGTTGCTGGGGTGCTCGCCTACGGTGAGATATTCAAGATGGCTTTCGGCGAGTTCTTAGGTGATAGATGGGAGGCGACAGACGAGGCCCACCTGTCGCTCCTGACCTACGAGGTCACCGCGACGCCACAACCTGATCCGGCTCCGTTTCCCCCATCAGCGAACGTGGGCGAAGTCCACCTCGTTGGCGTCGGCGCGATTGGTTTCGCCGTGCTGGCTGCCCTGCGCGCGTTTCCCGGCGTCGTAGGGCGTCTCCATGTCATTGATAACCAGCGCGTCGAACTCTCGAATCTTCAGCGCTATGTCCTCGCGTACGACGCGGACGCGATGCGTCAGCCGAAGGTGAACGTTGCGAAACGAGAGATGGCGGCCACCAGACTCACCGTGACCGTGCACGCGTCCACCTGGGAGCGCTACGTTGCTGCTCAACCGGGCGGGTGGCGCTTTCGACGCATCGTTACCGCCCTCGACTCCGCTAGTGCTCGTCAGGCGGTTCAAGCCTCGCTGCCGCTCGAGGTTCTCAACGGCGGAGTGACCAGAAGCGTCTTCGACATCGGGCGCTTCGGCTTTGACGGGGTACGCGAGTGTCTCAACTGTGCGTATCAGCGGTCGCCCATTCCTCCGCTGTTCGACCTGATGCTCAAGACGTTCGGTTTGACGCCAGCGCGCCTACAGCAACTCGAGGACGGCCACCTCGGTCTGACCGTGGAGGACGTGCGCGCGATCGAGCGTCACGTGGGGCGACCCAACGATCTTCGGCACCTCGTTGGCCTGAGTCTGCAGGCCGCGTACATGCGCATGTGCGGGTTCGTCACCGCTGACGTCCTTGCGGAGTACGAGCCTGCACTCGTGCCAGCTGCCCACGTGCCGGTGTTGAGCGGGATCCTCTTGGGCGTGGAATTGCTGAAAGCTGGCGTTCCAGAGCTGGAGGCCTTTCGGCTCGATCACGTGCTCCAATTCGACATGCGGTACAGACTTGATCCCACCACACGCCTGAAACAGACCTGGGGCGTGGGCTCCGCTTGTATCTGCACAGACCCCGCCTACCAGCAGTCGTATCGCGACAAGTGGGGCGCGGTCGGTGCTCCCACCGGCCGATAGCGAGGCCTTGCGGTCCCCCGCATACTCCGTGGGCCACGTGCTTGACGTATACGGTGCGCTCGGGGTACGGCACGAACGGAGGACGACATGAACGAGAAAAGGCCGCTAAAAGAGACCAGCACCGACGATCTGCTCCGCGAAGCCGCCGCGCGCCAGGACCTCCCCGATGCGGTAAGCCGGCTCGGCGGCAAGGCGCTCTTATTCGAGGCGGGAAAGCCCGAATGGCATGTTTCGATACCGGCCGCAGCCAGCGTGGTCGAAAGCTTTTCGCGCCCCGGCACCTCTGGTAGTCACAAGGCGTAGCCGCCAGGCGGGCTGGATAACCCAGGAACACAACCACCGGTGGCCGCGTGAACCGATGACTCCTGCCTTCCCAAGTAGTCGGCGCCTCTTCATCGGTTGCCGGACGACGGCCCACGTTGGTGCAAGCCACGCACAGGGCATGGGCCGCTAGTCGGCGAGCGTACGTCACGCGGCTAGGAGAGAAGCCGCTCCTCGATCAAATTCGGATCGAAGCGAGCATCCAGCATCAGGATCGCGACCAGCGCCCGCCGCAGATAGTCGCGGGACTGCTCCGCCAGCGTGGGTAGATCGAGCTTCGACGTCTCCGTACCATGCAGCACTTTGGAGCGGCCGTTGTAGGCCTTCTTCGCACCTGCGAAAACGGATTGACGATCGTCGGCATCGCGTCCGATCAGCGCGGCCAGGCGGAGCGATGCCCGATAGGCGATCTCCGTGGATTGGTCACGGAGGAGCAAAGATTCAAGACCAACCCACGCGTCAACGATCAGACCCTGCGGTCGCCCGCCGACAGTGAGGCTGCCCCATCGCTCAAGCGCAATGTCGCAGATCGCCAGATTGGGGCTCGCGGTGAGCTGTCGGTACAGCGCACCAACGGCGTCCAGGTCCCGCGCCCGTAGCGCGCCGCGCCGCTGACTGAACCGCAGTGGTCCAGTCACGGTCCCGCCAATGCTCGCGTAGAAGGTCGCGTCGCGACGGAAGCGAACGAACGCTTCGTACGCATCGCAGTCGCACTGAAGCTGAATCGCGCGCATCAGACGGCTGATCACCTCCTGCGACTGCCGAGCCCCGAGCTCCCGGTCGCGCTCTTCGACATAGGGCCGCTCAAGTACCGTGTCTACGCCGATGTCGTTGATCTGGGGTCGTGCCGTGCGCCGATTGATCCATTCCTCAAGATCGGCGTTCGTCCTCGGCCGCGCCATCACGCCCGGCAGGACCTCGAGGGGGCCCTCAGGCAAGGCGAGGAGATCAATTCCGGCGACGGCCGTGTGCGGCGTCGCCTGAGACTGCAGCTCGTGCTCGAGTTCATCGAAGACCGCCTCGAACAGTGCCGGGTCGAAATGGATCCGGCCGGAGCGCTTGAGATAAGTTCGCAAGATGGGTTCGCCGAGCGCGACCGCCGCCCACACCCGCTGCGTACCCGTCTCGTTGTCGGTCGCCGGAACGAGTGGGAAGACGTCCCGCCGATGTATGGCGATGTCGCTCACCTGGTCGAAGGATGGGAGGTCCAGGTCGCGCGCGATTCGCTCGATCGCCAGGAGGTCCAGAGTGAAGGCGTCGTGCGTCTCGTATCCGGTGGCCGACACCGCAGTGAGCACCGACCTTCGAGTTTGCGGCGGATCCTCCTCGAGGGCGTGGCACACGTCAGCTACCCAAGTTGCGGCAGCCGCCCGAAGGCGGCGCAGCTCATCGGGGGTCGGAACGGGCGCGCTCAACACTCCGCGAGCAACATACCGCGGGAGGACCCCTGGGTTGAGCCCTGGCGAAGCCGTGACAGGGCTAAGGCGTTTTCGCGTTTGTGGCGTCCCCCACCACGTTCCCAACCGCCCGCGGGGCTCTTCACGAACCGATGGGCCGCACACCCGCTGCCGTTCCACACCTTCCTGCCGTGGTCGAATCGGCCCCGTTTCTCGGCGGGCACCCGCGCTCGCGGGGCCGACTCTCGTCGTCGAGCCGCTTGCCGGGGTGTGGCGCTTCGTCATGGGGGTGGCCAACCCGCCGCTCGCGACGCTCATGGTCCTCGCCACCAACGGCCCAGCGCCGCACGTCTGCGATCTGTCGGGCCTGACGCTCGTCGCGCCCGATGTGCACCAGCCCTTTGAGGGTCGCTTGCCGTCGGCTTCGGACACAGCGGCATGCCGGGCGACTACCGCACGAAGGGGATGGTCGAGGACGAGGCCGCGGAGTGACTTGGCGATGCGAATCGTCAGTGAGGCCGGGTTCCTGGCCGCGCCCATCGCCCAGTAACCGACCTCTCAGACCTGACTGATCTCGGTGCACAAGCCGAGGTGCGATGTCTACGGCGTGGCATGCCCCCACGTGCGGAGCAGTCGATGATCACCGGCGCCTCGGCCAGGGGGCGCGAGCCATGAAGCAATCTCGATCGTGACCGACGCAGCCCGCCGACCCGTCTAACGCATGAGCTGGCGGCGAATCGAGTCCAGGACCACCACTGCCGCAGAGATGAGATGCCGGTCAGGCTCCGGCGTGCTGCTCAGTGCCTGCGCGAGAAGTTCAGTTGCTCTCGCCATCGCGTCCTCAGGGCGGACAGGGAGGGTGTCAGCAGCTATAAGGTCAGTGCTCTGAACGCCCAGCCGGCTGGCGATGTGGGCGATCGCCTCCAGCGACGGGCTTACCCGTCCGTGCTCGACGTTGCTGATGTAGCCACCGCGGTAGATTGGTGCAGCAACCTGCTCCTGGGTCAGACCGAGTCGGACACGGTGGTCACGGATCCGTTCACCGAGCCCAGACGGGACCCGTAGCGGTGGCCGGCCTCTCGCAGAGCCTCGTCCCATACTCCTTCTCTAGCAAGGGAACGCCGTCATGTGGGCAGGTGGCGCCCAGATCAGGTTCCCGTAGGCGGCGGCCGAACCGTGTGTCGAACCAGTCATCGGCCACTTCCGCGAGTACGTGCGGCAGCGCGGCCAGGATGCACGGGGAGCGTCACGGCGATCGCCGCGACTAGCCCCGAATGGGCGTCGCCGCGATCGAGCTTTTGCAACCGTCAATCGCCTGAGGGCGACCATTTAGTCGAAGACGCCAATACCGAGTCGGTCATGTTTAGAGCATTCCTCACGAGTGGCCTGCCGGCAGTCAGAGTTCACGGCCCATCTTGGTGCTGACCAAGCTCGCTCGCCTGCTTGACTGTTCGGCGGCGTGCCGACTTGTCTCACTCCTCTAGCCAGTATGTCTATGAGTGTCGGCCGGAGTCAGGCGGCTCCTCTTGCGCGCGCGCGGCGGGCCGCTTTGGGGAGCAGCGCTATCGCGAGCGCTTGCGCAAACGGGTACGCGACGGCGTTCATCCACATTTCCGACGGTCGGGATCACCACGCCGACCAGGCCAAGGGGCAGACCAATTAGGAGACTCCCCAGCAGGGTGTTCTGCCAAGGTTTTCCCTGGCGCCGCAGGCCGAGCGCGATGAACGCGCCGAGAGGCGCCAACCAGGCGCCGGTGGCGAACTTGATCACCGCCTCGGGCGCAGGCGAGGCAGGTTCCCGCAGCGCCAGGACGTACGGCCCGGGACCCGATGGACGTGCCCTTAGCTGATCGACCAGCTCGCGGTAGATCGGCCCCAGGCTGGCGTCCGTCGCTACGCCGTCGCTGCTGAGGTGGTTCAGCTCGCGCAGCAACCCGACGCGCCTCTCCGCGCCCTCGAGGAAGAAGTGGTTCGTCTGCGCCTCGAACAGAACAAAGCCTGCAGGCACCAGGGCTAAGAAGAAGAGCCAGAAGAACAAACGGCGCCATCGAAACTGCAGGAAGAGCGCCTCGAAGCTGCCGAACAGCCCCGAAGCATGCACGGCGCCGGCCGCCCGGCTCAGTTCGTCCACAGCGCGCGAGCCTACGCCCCGCTCGGGCCGAGCGCGCTCGCTGTTGCCATCCCGTCGATCACGAGAGCGCGATCGTCCGTCCGGCCATGGTCAAGCAGTCGCGGCCGGCCCGCTTGGACGCGTACATCGCACGGTCGGCCTGGCGGCGTAGTTCGATGTCGTCCGACGCGGACGCGCTTGAGACGGCGCCGAATGACGCACCAAGGGACACACGGGCACGCCTGCCGCACCGCACAACGCGGGCGCGCATTTGCTGCACGAGGGCGAGCGTTCGCGTGTCCTCGCCGTCCACTATCGCCGCGAACTCATCGCCGTGCTGCCGGTAGACGAGGGCGCCGGCCACGTCACGGAGCTCCTGCCCGATGTCTCGCAGGATGTCGTCCGCTGCCAGGTGGCCAAGCGTGTCGTTGACGCCTTTGAAGCCATCCAGATCGAACGCGACCAACGTGAAAGGTCGAGACACGCCTCGCAACGCAACCAGGTCGCGGGTAAGCGCACGATCGCTGCCTAGATTGACTAACGGGTCGATCAATAGCTGACGTGCCACCGCCGCCGTCTCCTCCTGACTCTCGTCCGCCAGGAGGAGGGCCACATAGAGCGGGACCGGCAAAAGGCCGTAGACCCATACCCAACTGCGTTGGCGCGGCCACCACGCGCGGCCCACGAGCGCGCGCGCGCAGAGCGTCTGCAACGGCCACACGGTCAACATCGTGCCGACCACTCGGACATTTACCAGCCCCGACGCGGAGATCCGTTCGCGCTGTCCGCGTCGCAGTCGAGCGAAGGCTGCGGTGACAAGCAGCGACCCGATGCCGGATACCACTCCCATGGCTGGGACGACAAGCAGGTTCGCCCACCACAGGTGCAGGCGACTGCCCCGCGCGAAGACGGCCAGCGCGACGCCAGCGACCAACGAGGTGACGACGTGGAACAGGAACCAGCGCCACTCGCGCGCTAGCGCCAGATCCGCCGTGGGGTCGCGCGGGAGCTCTTCGACCAGCGAACGCGCCTGCCCCCGGCTGCGGTCAGCCGGCTCCCGCCGCGCGGTCCCACTCACAGCCGGGTGGCAGCTGGAGCCGCGATCCTCAGCGTGCGCTTCAGACGATCGCATCGTCCGCCGCCGGCGCCGCGCGAGCACGGACTAGGCATCGATGATCGCGTCGAAGGCGAAGGAGTCGTAGTAGTTCATGGGTAGCTCCAGGAAGCGCGGAACGCTGGCGACCGGGGTTCCCCGGTGCTCGAGCGCCGAGCGCGCGATCTCTTCGGCGCCATCGAGGGTCAATGGCTCTGCTCCTGGGCGCGTCTCCACGAGCACTTGGCTTGCGACTCGCACGCCGCCGCCTTTACAACCTCTCGCCCGCGTGCACGGAATGTTCGGAAATTCCGTCTTCTGTCAGTAAGCATGCATGGCGTGCAACTCGTGCAGCTGAGCACGAATCAACATCGACGCTAGGCAGACCGACGGCGACGTGCCAGCGCGCCCAGCAGTACCGCGAAGACCGCCATGGTCGCGACGAGCAGTGCCGACACCCCATCGGTCCGGGGTCCTACCTGAGATTCGCTCTGCGTCGCCTGTGGCGCCGCGGCTGCTGTGGCCGTGCTCGGCAGCGAGGTGACGGGACTTGTGCCCGGCGTCGCGGTGGGGGTGGCCGTCGCTGCCAGCCGAAGGTCGTACGGTGAAACGTAAGGCGTCACCCCGACTACGTGCACGTACGGTCCGCTGATGCACACGTTGGCGAAGCGCTGTACTGCGCCAGGCTCCGTTCTCGACGCGGCTGCAGATGGGTTCGTGTGGTGGAACGCAATGGAGACCTCACCGCTAGCGGTGCGCAGCCGGAGTTGTCCGTAGCCGTGCCTGATGTCGTCGCTCGGCGGCGCGACGTAATCGAGCACCTGGCCGCAGGAGGACTCCGAGTGCGCACCCTGTGCGCTCGTTCCCGGCGCGAAGAGCGCGGACAGGACCGCGACCGCTATCGCGCTGCGCCGACGAGGCAAGCGCATCCCAGGCAGGCTAATAGATTCGAACCCTCCTTGGATCACCCTCCAGATCCTCACGGCTAGTGGTACACCCAATACCAGTACGGGTAGTTTGACGGGCCGGTGACCGGGTCTTGGTCGTTGTTGATCACGGGTGACTTGCGAGCTGCTTCAACGTGGATGTGCGGACCGTTGGAGTGGAGCTCCGTGCAGCTGTCGTTCTTGTACAGCGTGCCGTAATCGACGGTCAGCCAGGAGAGGTTCCCGATGTTTGCTCCCCTAGGCACGGTGGTGCCAGCAGCGTAGTGGTAGTTGCTGAGATGCCCGACGGCGATCCCAGCGGCTTGGCCCGCCGGACTCGGCAGGTTCAGCGCCATCGCCATCGACCATTCGATGCCGACCTCGCGGCAAGGGAAGTCAGCCCACACCCGCTCGGGCAACGGGGCGTCCGATCCGCTGAGGACCAGCGCTGAGGACCAGTCGGTCGTGCCCCACAGCCATATGTTGGCGTCGCGTGACTCGTCGAGACTGTTGATGTCGTTGGAAAACCGGTTGGTCCAGCCGACGAAGTACCAGACGCTGTGCCTCGGGCCCGTGGTGGTGTTCGACAGGGACATCGGGTTGTAGACCTGTGCGGCGAGGTGCGTCGCCGACGCCTGCATCGTCACGATGAGGGCGACTACGAGTGAGAAGGCAAGTGAGGCGAGAGCCGTCCCCCTGAGCGTTCGCATGCGTGACCTCCCTGTGCGGACGAAGTGGATTCCTGGCGAACGCACGGTCAGCAGCCCCCCGGTCCAGAGACCCACGGCGCTCGGTAGGGTCCGCAGCTCGTGCGGCTGAGGTCCTGCCGCGGATAGTGGTGGAGCGCTTCCGTCCAGTACCACGCCCCTTGGATCTCGCCGACGTACAGGTCGACTCGTGTCGTCTGACCGCCCTCGCTCCACTCGGAACGGAGGAAGAACCGCTCGTACCGGTTGGCACCCTGTCCCTCAACTTTGGCACGCGGCTCGGGGTCGACCAGCACGACCAAGTCGCTGCTAGCGAAACGAGTGTGCAGGGCGTCAGCGAATCCGGCGACGGAGCGGTTCACGATGCAGCACATCTCCGACCCTCGCTCCACGGGCTCTAAGACCGTGTGGATGCCGAACCGGCACGTGGGCATGTGGCGCGCTACGGCAGCCGCGTCGCGCGCGGCGAATGCGGTGAAGAGCTGGCGGCCAAGCTCTGCCGCGGCCTCGCGGGGCTGCGCGCGGACAGCTGCTGCGGGGAACGCCTGGGGCGGCGTCGGCGCGAAGGTGGCCGCGATGTCGTCGAGCGCGTGCTGGGCGGGAGAGAGCCACATGGTGGGGGTGAGGACGTACACCCGGTCGTTCGCGCGAATGGCGTAGGCCATCGTGATGCCTTCGTTCACGAAGCGTGCCGCTTCGAGGACGCCGACGCGCGCGGACTCAACGGCTGCACGAGGGGTAGCGAAGGGGGACTTCCTGGCCCAGTCGGTGGCTCCCAGACCCGCAGGATTGCGGAAGACGACGACGTGGAGATACGCAGCGTTCGCGCGGTCTGGAGTGGAACTCCCGTCGCGCATGCAATTGGCCCGCTCCTCGCCCTCCGTGAGCAGCGTGTACACGTCTCGACCGAGCAGATCGCCGCTGCTGGAGAGGCTCGAGGTGGCGGGACGGTACGACCTCCGCAAGTCAATGCGGTAGCCGAGCGCCGCATTTTCGTGCGTCGCCAGGCTGGTCGGCGCCGAAGCAGCCTGTGCCTCAGGCACCCGCGCGCGCTGCCTCTCGCCAAGGGATAGGCCGCCGACGACCACGGCCACAGACGTGGCTACCACGAGTAGAACCTGCGCGGCGACCGCGCTCGAGCGGATCAGTGCAGTCATCGGTCCGTCGCCTCTCTCGCTAGTCTCGGACGCCAAATGCATTACGCGCGCGCACCGCAAGCCTGTCAAGTAGATGTTTAGTGTCCCATCCTTAGTGCTATACTGCGGCCGCAACGGCCCCAGGGCGATGCGCAGCATGTGTGCGACCTGATGCTCCTCGTTGACACGACGTCGGCAACCGGTCCCACGCGCCAATGGTCGAACATCTGCTGTCCGCCACGCTTACGTTCAGCCATTGCTGCCCGCCGTCTTCCTTTCGTAGGCCGTTACCCGGCGTGCGTTGATATGCCCAGTTCGTTGCCGGCTCGGGCTACGACGTCGCCGCGCGCTCGTGGGAGGGAAGCGCAGGTCGCGCCGTCCTGCCAAGTCAGACGCTGCCCATCACCGAGGATGCCCCGCTGCGCGACGCGCCGTATCCCTGGGCGGCGCCGGGCCACGACAACGCGGCCATGGAGCGCGCCCTCGCATCGGCACGTCAGGGTGAGGCGATCACGGTGATCCGGCCGGGCATGATCTACGGGCCGGAGAGCGCCGGGCGCGAGTGGACCATCGTGTCGCGCGCCCGCGCGGGAATTCGACGGATCGAGCTGCCGGATGGTGGCGCGCAGTTCTTCGCCCGGGTGGCTCTCGATCGCGTCGGCCGCGCGGTGGTCGCCGCCGCTGAGCGCGCGCCCGATGGCTTCTGGCCGGTGAACGTCGTCGACCCGTACGGCTGGACCTACGCCGGTCTCGTCGGCGAGATCGGGTGCCTGCTGGACTGGGAGTGGGAACCGGTTCTCGTTCCATGGGGAACCGCTTGGCATCCGTACCAAGCGCAGAGTCCCTACTTCTGCTCGGACAGGCGGCTGCGAGAGGTTCTCGGAGTCAACGACCCGGATCCGCGAGCCGCGCTCGCCGACACGGTGCAGTGGCTACTGGCGCATGGGGCGGAGCGCTATCCCGACGACCACGCGCAGACGGTCGCCACTCCGCGCGGCCCGGAGAAGAGCGCGACCACCTGATGCGCCCGGAGACCGACGCATGGCTCGTCGCCCTTCCGTCCGAGCTCCGCGCACAGCGGGATGCGCTTCGGCGTCTAGTCGAAGCAGCCGAGAGCGATGACCGCATCCGCCTGGTCGTCGTCGGGTGCAGTATCGGGCGGGGAGTCGGTGATGCGCTCTCGGACATCGACGCCTATCTCGGCGTCGCCGCAGCGAGTTGGCCGAACTTCCTCACCGACGTGCCTTTGCTCGCGGAGACGCTCGGCCACGTCCTAGACCTACGCAGCGAGATCTTCGAGGCGCCAGCGGGGACAACGCGGCCCTATCAGCACACCTTCGTCCAGTTTCGCGACGGCCTGCAGCTTGACCTGGTCGTCGCACCCGCTGCGCCGCGGGCACCGGGCCACGACTGGGTCGTCCTACACGACCCCGACCACCTGATCGGAGGCGAGCCCATACCAGGCACGGCGACACCAGATCAGGTGACCGGCTGGATGTTCAACGCCTTCGTACGGCTAAGTGCCTGCGCCAAGTACCTCAACCGTGGCTCGCTTTGGGAGGCGGCGGAGATGCTGCATGCGGCGCGCACAGACCTGTGGCGGCTGTGGGCGACGGCTCGGTCGATCACAGATCCGCAATACGGCCTGGCAGCGGTGTCCGACGCCGCACCGGTCGAGCTCCCAGACGGCATCGAACAAACGATTGCCCCGCTCGAGCGCGCCGCGCTGAGTGCAGCCGCGCTCGCATGCGCCGATCTACTCCTCGGGGTGTGGCCGACGGCGATCAGCGCCGCGGGCCTGCCGAGTGCCGCTGCTCCCGCCTTCGCCACGTACGTTCGTGCCCAGCTTGCTGCACGGCACCAATCTTGATCACGCGCTCAAGCCATGGCGACCGACGTCGGGGGGAAGCGTGACGAACAAGACTCCGGAATCCTTCTATGCGGGGCTGCCTCGCAAGCGGGTCGGAGCGGGTGCTCTCATCACCGATGCGAGCGGCCGGGTGTTGGTCGTGGAGCAAACCTACCGGACGACGTGCGAGGTGCCGGGTGGCGTGGTCGAGGCATCGGAAACTGCTCCCGCTGCCTGCGCGCGCGAGTGCCGAGAGGAACTCGGTATCGACGTCGCAGTCGGCCGTCTCCTTGTGACCGAACACCAGACGGAAGACAGCTTCAAGGGTGACTCCATCATGTACATCTACGACGGGGGCGTGGTCTCCGACCCGGGAACGATCCGGATCGCCGCCGATGAAATCAGAAGTTTCCGTTTCGTCCAGCCAGATGATTTGCACGCACTCATGACGGCGAAATTGGCGCGTCGCCTTGCCGCTGCTCTCCGGGCGCGTGCTGGGGGCATCGTCGTCGAACTGGAGAACGGCGTGGAGCGTCAGCCCCCCGGACGCCTCTAAGCGAACAGGAGATGCCTCTGGATCCTGCCGCCCGTTGCCCTGGCCACGGATGTCGCGTGAGTACGAACCCGAGAGATAGAGCCCACTCACTGCGCAGAGGTTCAGAGCGTATGGCGCGGGCCTAAGCGCGCAAAGATCATGATCTCGACGGTCAGCGACTTTGTCAGTGAATCTGGTCAGCGACTCTGTCCGTGCCCTCGGGAGGGAAAGGACGGAGTCGGATGGACGAGGTCAGGCGCGAGGCGGTCATCCGCCGGGTGCTCGCGGGAAAGCTGGCGGTCGCGGACGCGGCACTGGTGCTCGGAATCTCGGAGCGACAGGTCTGGCGTCTGCGGGCTCGCTTCGTCAGCGGGGGCAGCGCCGCGCTGGCGCACGGCACCCGCGGGCGCGCGCCCGCGAACCAGATCGCGCCGGCGCTCGCGGTGCGCGTCGTGGCGTTCGCCCAGGACGGCTACGTCGGGATCAACGACAGCCACTGGCCGAGCTCTTGCCGAGCGCGAGGGCCTCGCGCTCTCGCGCAAGAGCGTGCAGCGGATCCTGCGCCGGCGGGCCTGCCGAGTCCTCGGCGGCACCGCGCATCCAAGTACCGCAGCCGCCGAGAGCGGCGGCCGGCCGCAGGGATGCTGGTGCAGCTGGACGGATCTCGCCACCGCTGGTTCGGCCGGGCACTACCGTACGCGGTGCTGCTGGGCGCGATCGACGACGCCACCGGCGAGTGCATGCTGGCCGCTGTCAGCAAGCTAGGCTGGCTCGTAGTCGGCTGGCCGTGTGTCGTCCCGAAGCGAATGGTCGCGCGCGCGAGCAGCGATTCGATCGTCGAACCCTCCGCGGAAGCTCACTCACGGTTCGGGCACGAGAACCCAGACGTCACCCTTCACTCCATCGCGCTCAAGGTGGAATCGCCAACAACCTGACTTGGGCAAGACGAAAGCACTGCCCCATTCGTCGCCTGGGCGTTGCCAGTCGGACCCACTGTGAGGCCCAATGCGCGCCGGGAGAACCCGTGCTCCGTCGGTGTGCTCAGCGAACGCGCGTAGCGCTCCTGTACCGGTGACTCGCCAGATGATCTTCTCCTCCGTCTGGGGCCGAAGCGGATCGCTCATTCGCGCGAACACCGACCCGCCTTCAGAGGTCCCGAGCAGGTCCAATCCTAGGTTCCCGCGCACGCGCGGCGACGGAGGATTGCAGTCTAGTCCGCCGAGCTGCGGGCCAAGTGTCATCGCGACATGCGGCGTGCTCGGTGCTGCGCATCCCAGGACCAAGAACACGACACCGATCGCCCAGCGGCGCAAGTTAGGACCGCTCGATGATCTTGAAGGCCTTGGAGAGACTCGTGCCGCCCTTGAAGACAAACTGGCCCGAGTGCGCGAACGCCATCGCGCGCAGTGCCTCTGTTAGCCAGTAGTCCTTCTCAACGAGGGCCGGTTCCAGGTCGAGTTGCTGCCCCGCCGCAGTGAGCGTTTGCTCGAAGTTCGGTTCGTCGCGAAGTAGTGACAGGTCTAGGCCGCCAGGCCGCCGACGTTCCGAGCCAGGCTTCGCGTCCGCTCGCTGCGGGCTTCGGGGATTGCGGCGGACAACGCGGCGAAACCGGCTCGATCCAACAGCATGCGCAGACGCTCACGCACAAGGGGACGTTCGGAGACCGCCGCCCGGGCCAGACGCGCGACGTCCACGCGCTTTCTTAGCACGTCGACCAATTCAGCGACTGCATCCCGATCCGGCAACTCGACGACATCGTCCCAATCCTCGAGCACCTCAAGCACGGCCACCTCAAGCGCCGTCAGATCTTCGGAGACCCGACCCGTGCGACTCGCGCGGTTACGAAAGGTGATTCCGGCAAGACCGGACGGAGGTCGTGCCGGCACAGCGATCTCCGGCTGCCGAGGAAACTGGGTAGTGAGACCCAACTGCAGTGCTGCGCTTGCTCCAGCCGGACCAACGCCACGCCGACCAACGACGGCCTCCACTAGCTCCGACCGATCGGGTGGGGCCATCCCCAGGGCGGTTTCCACACCTCTCCAGTAGAGGCCACGACGAATCCGTCGTAGCACTCGATCGCCCTCGAGACGCGAAAGGGCACGGTCGACCGTTAGCGGGTTTGCCTCAAAGTCCTCTGGGCGCCAAAAACGAGCCCCGCCATCGAAGACGGCCTGGCGCACCTGTGTCGCTACCTTGACGTTACTTTTCATGTCTGTACTATGCTACGAGAAGTGGACAAAGGCAAGACTGAATCTGTCATCAGCCGCACAAAAACGCACTTTAGTGATGTGCAGTGAAAGGTCGTTACTCTAAACTATGCCTGTGACCGACCAAGAGATTGCATTTCCGCCCGAGTTCACACCATCACTTCGCGATCGCCTGCTCGTAGCTCTCAGGCTCGCATACGGAGCTAGCCGCGCGCACCACGATCCCTCGGTTGGACATGACTCACAGACGTTCGGAACGCTCGTCTACAAGAGTGCTTGGCACTTCCTCCGGCTCGTGCTGATCGAGGAACCGGGCGTGGAAACCGTGTTCATGGACGGGGCCCTGCAGGTCCGACTCGGGCCATACGTTATTCAGTGTTACAAGCTCGGTCATACGGCGCGCGAGAACGTCTGGCGGTCGTTCCCCGGCAACGAGGACGCTGCCGGGATCCTCTCCGAAGCCAACGCCCGTCAGCTTGCTTTGCCCACGACTCCGCCCATTTACCCGTCCAACTATGTTCTCGGGCACTTCGGCAATCCCGTTGACGGGATGGCCAAGGCCTACCTGTGTGTGCCATTTCGGGCGTCATCCGGCCAGATCACGCAATGGATCGCCTGCGATCGACTCGATGCGACGACGGACGAGCAGGTTGTCGAAGACAGTTCTCCGCAGGCAGTTCCACTGGCGCGACCCGTCGTAACTCTGCGTCCGGGCGTGCGCGGCCCAGGACGCGGCGATCAATCACACGAGTCCCCGCCGGGTGCGAGTGGCTAGCCTGGAGGACCTTCGCGCGGCTCGCAAAGTGTTCGACGGCCGTCGCCTCACCCTCGCACGGACCTTCCGGGGACTGAGAAAGAACGAGTTGGCGCAGCTGCTCGGGGTGACGCCTGCGGCCGTGGGTCAGTTCGAGAACGGGCACACGCGCCCGAGCCCGGAGACGTTGGCTCAACTGACACTCGCGGTGGGGTTCCCCTTGGGCTTCTTCGAGACGGGCCGCCCGTCCTTTCCCGTATCCGAAGAGCGTTTCCAGTTTCGAAGCTTGAAGGCCGCAACGAAGCTCGCTCGAGTGCGGGTCCTAGCCCGTGTCGAACTTCTGGCGGAGCTCGTGTCAATGCTTGAGGCTTATGTCGAGCTTCCTCCAGTCGACCTGCCGAATGTGTCGACCACGGATCTCGAGAGCGGTGACATGAACGCGATCACATCTCGCCTCAGGCTCGAGGCGGCTCTCGGGCTGGGTCCCCTGGACAACGCCGTCGGCTTCCTCGAGTTGCGCGGATGCATCGTCACGCGCCTCCGGGCCGAGACACGTGAAGTGGACGCATTCTCTGGCTGGGTAGGGCAGCGTCCGTTCGTCGTCCTGAGCGCTGACAAGAGCGATACGGCGCGCTCACGGTTCGATGCCGCGCACGAACTGGGCCACCTGCTGCTCCATCACGATGTGGATTCGGACAACGAGGAGCTAGAGTTTCAGGCTCACGCCTTCGCATCAGCGTTCCTGATGCCTAAGGAGTCGCTCTTGCGGGAGCTGCCTCGGCGTTTGGATTGGGGGCGACTGATTGAGCTAAAGCTTCGTTGGCGCGTGTCGCTCGCAGCGCTTCTGCGCCGTGCACGCGATCTGGGCGCGCTGAGCGAGTTCACGTACCGTCGCGCGATGGTGCAGATGTCCTCCTGGGGTTGGCGTGTCAATGAACCGGGTGAGGTGGGCGCTGCAGAGCAACCGACCCTTCTTCACGACTCTCTGCTGCTCTTGGAACGTGGTCTCGGCATCAGCAGCGATGACGTGTGTGAAGCGCTACGAGTCTCACCTCGTGACCTTGAACTCCTTGTGGGAGAGTCCCCAGTCCGCCTGCGCCTAGAACCGTCGTCGACAGCGAACGCTTCCTAGGGGTCATCGGACAGCAGGGTTCCTACACAGCACGAGCGTTCTCGCGAGGCAGCCTGACACGACCAGCATCACGGCAGGGGTCGAGCTTCGCCGCGCACCATGCAAGCGGGGAAGACACCGGAAAGGCGCGCCGAGACACCTAGCGCGATGCGCGGTCTCACGTAGGGCCGGCTTATCGGTGAGCATTCGGAGGATTAACGTCGACAGCTACTAATGGCTCGCCACCGACATCGCGAGCGTTAGCGGCTACTGCCGCGAGCGGCAAGCTAATCCGAAACACAAGGGAACCCATGAGGCCGCCGGCGCGCTCCCCCTCGGCCCTCATCGATTCGACACGTCAGTTCGGCTGCGGAGCTGAGCGCGACGACGGCTGCCCATAGCAACGCGAACATGGCGCCTTGGTCGCGTAAAGCACCAGAACCGCACTCCATGGGGTGAACCACACCCGATCAACTCGTCGTGACTCCATAGGCACTCAATGCCGCGAGATCACGACACGCGTCAACCCGACGAATTAGCGCGGCGTACTTACCGCGAGGCCCATACCGAGCCCGAGGAGCCAGGCCGACCCCCATAGCGGTGTACAGAACTGCCGCCCAGGTCATCCGACTGATGCGATTGCGACGTCACTGCCCCGATTGCTCTCGTCCTGACGATCAATTGCTACCCAATACCGTGGCGCGCGCCTCGCTTGAACATCGCCTGCCCTCAGGTCGCCGCGCCGATGTCGCGTTACTCGACGTGAGTGGCCAGGTACTGGCAGTGATCGCCTACACGCAGCAAACTTCGTTCCCAAATATGCGGCCGTGCTTTGCTCTCCGGCGGTAACGTGAGAAGTGCACTGTCTTTCAGTCGAGCCAAGGGGGAACTTCTCCCGACGGAGTTCACCGGGCCGCTAGCGGATTCGTACGCTCAATGCTGGCCCGAGGTAGGCCCCGGCCACGAAATCCAGATCAATGACGCGGACCTCGAGATTGCGTAGGTACAGTGCGACACGGAACCTGTCGCTGCCGGTCGCATCCGACGCACCTGAGCCGTCCTGGCGTTCGCACCTGACTGGGCCGCTCATCATGCTGACCGGCCTCTCAACTAATCCGGCCGGGCACCGGAAGTCGGCGTATGCGAATACCGTGTGCGGATCCGAGATGACCGCAACTCCGGCCAGCAGGAGTAGCAGCAAAGCCAGCGCACGTAGCTTCCGCCCGCGGCGCGAAGCGGGGGACGTTGTGCCTTCGGTGCGGCGCGACAAGCTTCTAGGTGAAGTGACGGTCAGCGCCGGACTGTGCGACGAAACGGGCACTCATGCGGCTCCGCACTGCGGGTGTGGCTGGCGGCGGCAACTGCGGCTGCGCCGGCTCGAGATGGACTCGGAAGCGCAACAGTGCCCTTATTCCCCAATTGTCGGTCACTTACCCCGATCGCGAACTCTCGCGAACATGTCGGGCCAGGACTCATGTCCAGCGAAGGTGAAGGCGTCTGCTCCTGTGTTGGCGTCATAGGCGACAATGCCCCAGCGGAACACCTCGCCGCGCGCGAGTTGTGGCCTGAACTCGCCAGAAACTGCCACGAGCCATATCTCGCGATCTGGTTGCATTGCAGCGATGAACTCGTCAGTTACGCCGCGCGCGATTTGGAACTCCATCCAAGTCGTGAGCTTCGCCTCAATTCGATCGATGCGGGTCGCGATCGTCTGACGCCCCTTGGTGGCGGCGATGACCTGCTGCCGGGTGATCGGTGGGGCGGCCGCAGGGGCGCCCAATGCGGCTGGCTCGTCCACCAAAGTACTCGCCACGAGAACTCCTACTGACACCGCAAAAATCCCCGCGACGACTGACGCTACGAATCCGATCAAACGCTGACGCGGCGTTCTCATGGCTTGTTTGCCGACCATTGCACGCCAGAGTTCCATTGTCCGTTGAGGCAATTCGGGGGCACCTGTCCGAGATAGCAAGGATACTGCTGATACCGTCGCTCCGTGCCCTGAGCCCAGCCGCCTTTCCCCTGTCTATTTTGGTCGTACCAGTAAGTGTCGTGGTTCATCGTGTACGAAACATATCCAGATTGCACGCCGCTGCCGTAACGCGACACCTCTAGCCCAGCTTGCGCAATGCAGCTTCCATAGCCGAGCCCCCCGCCACTGAATTGAGCCTTGCACTGGAGGCTCCCTTCTACGGACTGACCAACCTCCCGTACCATCCGTCTCGCAGGCGCACTCGTCAAGCGAAGGTCTTGTAACACTATCTCCCGCCGCGCAGGGTATCGCCCGTCGTTCTCGCATGAGTCAGCATGTGCGGTGGCCGTGTGCTCGCCCGCGGCGAAGTTTCGGCATGCGTACGTTCCTGCTCCACGCGGCGGCCGCGGCCAGCTCCCACCACCGATCGACTACGGCAAGCTCCTCCTTCGACGACGCTCTGCTGCGACATCTTGACCCGGAATGCATCTCTCGCGGAATAGCACGCGCGGCCGGCGTGCTGCCCCTCAGAGAGCCAGCGGCACGCCAGAAGAGCTACGCGCGCACATTCCGCCTTGATGCGGCCTACCGGGGCGGTCGCAACGTTGCGCGTGGCCGTCATCTAGCTGAGATTCCCAGTGGTTTCTGGCACTCGCTCAGGCCGCCTTTCGAAGGTCATCGAGCCAAGGCACGAGGTGACTCAGGGCCGGGACGTGGTCGAAGCCGCGGTCGGTAAAGGGCGTCCCGTCGAAGCTCACCGGGCGTGAGCCAGCCGATCTCGCCGTGCAACCGGTGGTAGTTGTAGTAGCGGGCGAACTCGGCGAGCGCGGCCTCGGCGTCCTCCAGCGAGCGGAAGATCTGGCGATCGAGGACCTCGCTCTTGAGGGTGTGCCAGAACGACTCGATCTTGCC
>Ga0136617_10001501_pt1 | contig 20710 bp, 18 predicted proteins | sample AntDrymUQ3222106_2_FD_129672 | JGI IMG/M metagenome (GOLD analysis project Ga0136617, IMG submission 129672) | Polar desert sand microbial communities from Dry Valleys, Antarctica - metaG UQ322 (21.06) | ecosystem: Environmental > Terrestrial > Soil > Desert | place: Antarctica: Dry Valley...
CGCCGACCTCGGCGAACTCCAGCCTCCGCGACCACGCCACGCCACGACCATTACCTGCGGAGCCGGCTTCATCGGCCACAGCCGCCGACACCTCCACCCTTGACATCTATAGGAACGTCCCGGAGAGCCTGCCGTGCGCCGCGCGGGTGGACTCAGCCGAGGCGGTTCTCGATGCTCATCGGCGCGGCCTGGGCCGGATCGCCGGTGGGCGCCTCGGCGGGCGCGTCGGCCGGCGTCTCGACGCCGAGCGTCGTCGCAAGCTCGCCGGACTCGTACATCTCCGTGACGATGTCGCAGCCGCCGATCAGCTCGCCGTTGTGGAACAGCTGGGGGATCGTGGGCCAGTTCGACAGCGCCGAGAGCTCCTGCCGGATGCGCGGGTCGGGCAGGATGTCGACCGCCGCGAACGGCACGTCGAGCGACTGCAGCATCCCCACGGTCCGCATCGAGAAGCCGCACGCGGGCTGATCGGGAGTCCCCTTCATGAAGAGGATCACTTCGTTCTCCTTGATCGCCTCGGCGATCAGGTCACGGATCTGGGTGTCGCTCATGTGGCCTCCGTCTTCAGTTCGAGGGCGTGGATCGAGCCGCCGAGCTCGCCGGTGAAGATGTCCATGACGAGCCGGTGCTGCTGGACGCGTGACAGGCCGTCGAAGGCGCTGGCGCGTACGCGCGCGCTGAAATGCACCTCGTCGGGCGTCTGCACCTCGGCTTCGGCCCCGGGAATCGCCGCCTCGATCCGGTTCTTGACGTCGTCTGCGCTTGGCATCTGGTAGGAAAGCCTAGCGACTGAGCTCCTTGTCCAATCCCCGCGCGGAGGGCGCTACACTTCCTGAAGTATTGGCCGATCGACGGTCCACACTGGAACCGAGCCGGGAGTTTGCACACATGATCACGATCACGGACAAGGGTGCGGAGAAGGTCCATGAGTTCCTCGCCACCCAGGGGGCCAGCGACCCGGACGCCGGCCTGCGCGTGGGCGTGAAGGGCGGCGGCTGCTCGGGCTTTCAGTACAACCTCGCCTTCGACCAGAAGCGCGAAGGCGACCAGGTCTTCGAGTACGCGGGCCTGAAGGTCTACGTCGACCAGCCGAGCCTGCCCTACGTGCGCGGCTCGGTCATCGACTATGTCGAGTCGCTGCAGGGCGCCGGCTTCCAGGTCAACAACCCCAACGTCGTCGCCGCCTGCGGCTGCGGCTCCTCGTTCCGCGTGGCCGAGGAAGAGGAGTGCTCGGCGGTCTAGTCTCGCCGCTGCGCCGGTGCCGCGCCGCCCGCGGCGCGCATTGCTCTGCCTCTCATCGTCGGCCCGCGCGAGCCGGGCTGGCCAGTCGGCGCACGCCCTCCCGCTGAGCGGCTGCTCGACGGCGGGTGAGAACGCCAGGGCCGGACCCGCGGCCAGGGGATCATCGATCGCGGCTGCCGCCTGGGCCGGGGCGTCTGCTTCGCGGCGCCCGATGCCCGCGCACGCGTCGGCGGCGCCGCGGTGCCGGTGTCGCAGCGGGGGCTGCTGACGTCGTTGTACCAAAGGGTGTACAACGGGCCGCGGGACTGGCCCGGGTGGCGGTTCATCGGACCCGAGATCGAAGGTACAACCGTGTTGCCGCCATGCCCACGTCGATCCTCTCGCCAGCGTTGACCGCGCCCGCCGAGCGCAGTGCGCTTCGCTGCGCCATCGTGGGCCTCAGCACGTCGGAGATGCGCGCGCCGGAGCGCATCCGCCACGACCCGCACAGCGAGCCCGCCGGCCGCGAGCTCGCGCTCAACCTCACGTACCCCGACGCGATCCGCCGCGCGGGCGGCGTGCCGATCGTGATCCCGCCGATGGACGAGGCCGCGATCGAGCCGCTGCTCGACGGGCTCTGGGGCCTGTGCCTGTCGGGCGGGCCGGACCTGAAGCCGTCCAGTTACGGCGCCGAGCCGCATCCTGGGCTCGGCCACACCGAGCCGCACCTCGACATCTTCGAGATCGGCCTGGTCCGAGCCGCCGAGGCCCGAAACATGCCCGTGCTGGCGATCTGCCGCGGGCTGCAGGTGCTCAACGTGGCGCGCGGCGGAACGCTGATCCAGGACCTGCCGAGCCAGCGGCCGTCCGCCGTCGAGCATCGCCAGGCGCTGTCGGGCTCGACAGCGACGCATGACGTGATGCTCCAGGGCAGCCTGACCGCCGACTGCCTCGGCGTGCGCGAAGGTTGCGTGAACTCCTTTCACCACCAGGCCATCGACCGCCTCGGCGACGGCCTGCGCGCCGTCGGCTGGGCGCCCGACGGCGTGATCGAGGCGGTCGAGGCGACGGATCGCGCCTTCACGGTCGCCGTGCAGTGGCACGCCGAGAGCATGGTCCGCTCGCCTGAGCAGGCACGGCTGCTGGAGGCGTTCGTCGAGGTCGCGGTGTCGTACGGCACGAGGACCGCCGATGTCGCCTGATCGCGGCGCGACGCCCGTTCCGTGGTCGAAGTGGCGCCACGGCCACGCCACGGACTACGACCTCGGCGTCGAGGAGGAGGTCATGCTGCTCGATCCCGCCCGGGGCTTCGCGCTCGCGCCGGCGATCGACGAGGTGCTGGCGGCCTGGCCGCAGGAGCTGCGCGAGCGGGCCAGCTCGGAGACGCACGCGAGCGCCGTCGAGCTGCGCACCGGTGTGCATGCGACCGTCGCCGAGGCGGTCGCCGAGCTGGGCCAGCTGCGCGCGGTCCTCAGCGGGGTGCTCGACGGGCTTGGTCTCGTGGCCGGCGGATCGGGCACGCATCCCTCCGCGGTGTGGCACGAGATGCAGGTCTCCTCGCGCGAGCGCCATCAGCAGGTGTACGGCTCGATGCGCGAGCTCGCGCGGCGCGAGCCCACGTTCGCGCTGCACGTCCACGTCGGCGTGCCATCCGGCGAGGCCGGGATTGCCGCGTTCAACCGGCTGCGGGCGCACATGCCGGTGCTGCTCGCGCTGTCGGCGAACTCGCCGTTCTGGCAGGGCCGCGACACGGGCCTGGCGTCCGCACGCACGCCGCTGTTCCAGGCCTTCCCGCGCGTCGGGATCCCGCGCGTGTTCGGCTCCTACGGCGAGTACGTCCGCGCGGTCGACCTGCTGCTGGACTGCGGCGCATTCCCCGACCCGACCTACCTGTGGTGGGACGTACGCCCGCAGCCCCGGCTGGGCACCGTCGAGATCCGGGTCATGGACACGCAGTCGACGCTCGCCACGACGGCTGCGCTCGTCGCGCTCGTGCAGTCGCTCGTGCGCCTGGAGCTCGTCGACGGGCATGCCGACGCCGCGCTCGTGCACGCTCCCGAGGTGCTCGACGAGAACCGCTTCCTGGCGGCGCGCGACGGCGTCGAGGCCGAGCTCGTCGATCCCGTCCGCGGCCGCGCCGTCTCGGTGCTCGAGATCGCGACCGAGCTGATGGACGCCTGCGCTCCCCACGCCACCGCGCTGGAGTGCGGCTGCCAGCTGGACCTGCTCGCCGACCTGCTCGACGAGCCCGGGCCGGCGCGCCAGCGCGTGCTCGCCGCCCGCGACGGGCTGGTGGGCCTCGCCGCTCGCCTCGCGCTGGACTTCGAGGCGCCGCTGCCCGAGCTTCAGCGCGACGCCGCGTAGGCGAACCGGCGCTTCCGACGACCCGGCGCGCCAAGAATCTCAGCTGCTGCGCATCCCCGCGGCTCGCCTCACGTTGTGCGAGGTGTAGGGGAAACCACATCCGATGGAGGAGATCGCATGCCACGACACGCCCGAGGGTGGCCCGCTGCGGCGCTCTTGACGACGGCTCTGGTCGCCGTCCCACCGACCGCCGCCGGCGCCGCCGAGGACGCCCCGCTGATCGGGCGCGGCGCGCCCGGCCTCGGCGCGGTCGCGCCCGGCGCGCTGCCGGGAGCGCAGATCAAGCCCGCTGACCGCGCCCCCGCCGCCGACCAGTACATCGTGCAGCTCGACGCGCCGCCGCTGGCGCGCTACCAGGGCGGCGCCACGGGCTTTGCGCGACCGCGCCGGCTACCACCGGCGCCAAGCTGGACCGCACCTCGCCGGCCGCTCGCGCCTGGGCACGCGAGCTCGACGACCGCCAGAACGCGGTGCTCGCCGCGGCCGCTCCCGGGGTGACGCCGTCGGTGCGCTACCGCACCGCCTTCGCGGGCTTCGCCGCCAAGCTGACCACCGAGCAGGCGCGGGCACTGCGCGCCCAGCCCGGCGTCGCGCATGTCACCAAGGAGCGGTTCATGCGCCTGACCCAGGCCACGCCGGTGGCAGCCGCCCCCGGCGGCGCGCTGGCCGGCTCGGAGGCGGCCCTGCTGAGGCTGCCCGGTGGCCTGTGGAGGCAGCTCGGCGGCGCGGCCCAGGCCGGCCGCGGCGTGATCGTCGGCGTCGTGGACTCGGGCATCACGCCGGAGTCGGCGAGCTTCGCCGAGCGCGGGCTCGCCGCGCCTGCGCTGTGGGACGGCGCCTGTCAGGCCGGGGAACGGTTTCCGGCCTCGACGTGCGACAACAAGCTCATCGGCGCGCGCTACTTCGTCGAGGGCTTCGGTCGCGAGAACGTCGAGCAGGGCGCCTACCTGTCGCCCCGCGACGAGCTGGGTCACGGCACGCACGTCGCCTCGATCGCGGCCGGCAACGTGCGCGTCGACCCGCGCGTCGACGGCAACCCGCTCGGCGTCGATCGGATCACCGGCGTGGCGCCGGCCGCCCACCTCGCCGCCTACAAGGTGTGTTGGCTACTGGGCTTCTGCTCGGACGTCGACATCGTCGCGGGGATCGACACCGCCGTGGGCGACGGCGTGGACGTGCTCAACCTCTCGCTGGGCCTGCCGCAGGATCCGTCGCAGCACGTCGATCCGATCGAGGCGGCCACGTTGAGCGCCGACGCGGCCGGCGTGTTCGTCGCCGTCGCGGCCGGCAACAGCGGCAGCGTGGCCGGCAACGTCGGCTCGCCCGCCTCCGCCCCGTGGAACACCACGGTGGCGGCGACGACCGGCACCCGCACCTTCCGCAGCACGCTGCACGTCAGCGCCGGCGGACGGTCGGCCGACGTGCCCGTCGCGACGACGTGGCCGGGCTTCGCCGACGGCGAGCTGCTCGATGCCCGCAGCCTCGATCCCGACCACTCGGGCAGCGCGTTCGACGACCCGCGCTACTGCGCCGAGGGGCTGACCCGCGAGCAGGTCGGCGGCAAGGTCGTGCTCTGCGACGCGTTCGCTCCACCCGACCTCGTGTCCGAGACGCTGGCGGCGGCGGGCGCCAAGGGCTTCGTCCTGATCGGCGGTGAGGATCTGGACGACCCGATTCTCCACACGATTCTGCCGGGGGCCGTCGTCGAGCGCTCCGGCGGCGAGGAGCTGCGGGCCGTGACCGCCGAGGGCGGCGGTGTCGCCGCCCTGCAGGCTCCGGCGGCGAGCGCGACGCCGTGGACGGCCGATCGCGTGGCCGGCTTCTCGACGCGCGGTCGCAGCGCGATGTCGCCCGACCTGCTGCGCCCCGACGTCAGCGCACCCGGCGTGAACGTCCTCGCCGCGTACACGCCCGACACGTATGCGGCCTCGCAGGGCTGGGAGCCGCGCTCGCCGTTCCTGGTCGGCTCCGGCACGTCGATGGCATCGCCGCAGGTGGCCGGCGCGGGGGCGCTGCTCACCCAGCTGCACCCGGCGTGGACGCCGGCGCAGATGCGCTCGGCGCTGATGACGACCGCGCGGGCGGCCACCGACGGTGAGAAGCCGGCATCGCCGCTGGCCGCCGGTGCGGGCCGGATCGACCCCACGGCGGCGGCCGAGCCCGGGCTGGTCATCGCACCCAGCACGGCCGACTACCGGGCGTTCGCCGACAAGACCCTGGCGGGCCGTGACCTCAACATGCCCAGCATCCGGATCGGCATGCTCATGGGCCAGGCCTCGGTGACGCGCACGGTGACCAGCGTCGCCAGCACGCGGGCCAGCTGGACGGCGACCGTGGTCAACCCGCGCTGGTTTGCGCTCGAGGCGCGCGTCTCGCCGCAGCGGTTCACGGTCGGCCCCGGGCAGAGCCAGGCGTTGACGATCGACCTCGCGGCGTTCGAGGGTGCGCCGCAGCCCCAGGCGCTGAGCGTCGTCCTCACGAACGGCCAGACTGGCCGCAAGGTCACGCTCCCCGTGGCGATCACGAACCCCGGGATCGAGGGAGTCCCGAGCACCATCGACGTGACGGCCTCCGCGGCGGACGGAGTGCAGCCGGTGACCGCGAAGGTCATCGGCACGGTGCACCCGACCGGCCTCGGACTCGCCGCCCCGCAGGTTCGGACCGGCCTGCGGACGCGGTCGCTGGACATCGGGGGGGTCCAGGAGTACACGCACCCGGTCACCCTGACCCAGCCGACCCAGCTGCTGGCCGCCAAGGTGACCGCGCGGGATCCGGCGGCGCCGCGGCTGCTGACGCGGATCTACCGCGACGTCGACGGTGACGGGCGCTTTGCGCCGGTCGACCAGAACGACGAGGTCAGCCGCCCGGTCGTCTGGGACGGCCCGCTCGACGAGGCCGACGCAATCAGGCTGCCGGCCGGCAAGTACCTCGTTCAGGTCCAGGCGGTCGAGCCGCATGACACGTCGATCGCGTTCGACCTGCGAACGTGGCAGGTCGACGATCCCCGACCCGACGATCCGGCGCCGGCGCCGGGGCTCGTCGCCACCGGCGACACCGATCGGCTCTGGCCGGCGCAGGAGCACACGTTCGACGTGCGCTTCGACGGCGTCGAGGGCACCGAGTCGCTACGCGGACTGCTCGAGTGGAACGGGACCGACGACGGCGACGCCAACGCCAACGTCCTGGCCCGTTCGGTCGTGCGCGTCACACCGGCGGCCGCGCGCTGACCGATTGACCGGCCGCGAGGCGGCGCGCGGAAGGACCCGCGCCCCGTCTCGGGCCGGTGCGACGTCGCACCGCCCGGGAAGTGCACGCTCCCGGCCCGCGCGCCGGCAGTGGCGCGAGCGTGCTGGCAGGGAGCACGACGTCGCCATCGCTCGCTACATCGCCGCTCGCACGCTCGCCGCCAGCGCTTCGACCGCCGGCCCGATCGCCGCCTCGGCGAGGTTCGCGTAGCCCACGACGACCGACGGCGGCACGCCGCCCGCGCCCTCCAACGCAAGCCCCCGTGTCCGTGCGTGACGCAGCACCGCGCCCTCGCTCACCCCCGCCGGCAGGCGCAGCACCACGAACAACCCCGCCGCCGCGCCGCTGACCGCGACCTCTGGGAGCCGCGCCGCCAGCGCGCCGAGCAGCGCGTCGCGCTGGCGCCGGTAGCGCCGCCGCTGGCGCCGCAGGTGGCGGTCGAGCTCGCCGCGCTCGATGAGGTCGGCGAGCGCGAGCTGGTCGAGCGCCGCCGGCATCCCGCCGCGGCGCCGCTGCAGCGCGGCCATCGGCTCGACGAGCTGCGCTGCCACGACGAGCCAGGCCAGGCGCACCCCCGGCGCCAGCGACTTGCTCGCCGACCCGCCGTAGACGACGTGCTGCGGCGCGAGACCCTGGATCGACCCGATCGGCTCGCGGTCGTAGCGGTACTCGGCGTCGTAGTCGTCCTCGACGATCAGCGCCCCGCGCTCCTGCGCCCACGCGACGAGCGCGGCACGACGCGCGGGCGCCATCACCGCGCCGCTGGGGTACTGGTGCGCCGGCGCGACCGCGACGGCGTCGATCGCCTCGAGCCTGGCGAGCCGCTCGACCACGAGCCCGTCCGCGTCGACGGCGACCCCGGCCACGTCGAGTCCGCCGTCGAGTGCGGTCTGCGCGATCCCGCCCCAGCCGGGATCCTCGACGGCGACGCGCCGCGCGCCGCCTGCCGCGAGCGCACTCCACAACAGCCCGAGCCCCTGGCGCAGCCCGTTGCAGACGATGACCTGCTCGGGACCGCCGAGCACGCCGCGCGAGCGGGCGAGGTAGCTCGCGAGTGCTTGGCGCAGCTCGGGCAGGCCGGCCGTGCCGGGCATCCCCAGCCGCTCGTCCGGGGCGCTGCGCAGCGCGCTGTTCAGCGCGGCGCGCCAGGCGGCGCGCGGAAACGCGCTCAGCGCCGGCACGAAAGGGCTCAGGTCGTGGCGGATCGCGGTGGCGACCGGGGCGCGCCCCGGGGCCGGCGCACGACCGGCCGCGCTGGACGCCACCGTCGTCCCGGCGCCCTGGCGCGCGTGCAGGTAGCCCTCGGCCGCGAGCTGCGCGTAGGCCTCGACGACCACGCCGCGCGACACGCCCAGCTGCGTGCAGAGCGCGCGGCTCGCCGGCAGCCGCGCGCCCGGCGCCAGCCGGCCGCTGCGGATCGCGTCGCGCAGCGCGTGCTCGACGCGGGCGCGCAGCGTCGCGCCCACAGCGCGCTCGAGATCGAGGTGCAGGTCCAATGGTCCTGAATTCTCGCAGCAGATTGGCTCTTACGGACATACCAATCCCCGCGTATCGTCGCATCACCATGGCGACGGCTCCCTCACAGCGCACGCGGGTACGCCGCGCTCCCGCCCGCGCCGCGTACGACCGCGAGACGATCGATGCGATCCTCGACGAGGGCCTCATCGCCCACCTCGGCTTCGCGGTCGACGGTCAGCCATACGTCATCCCCACGCTGCACGCCCGCGCCGGCGACACGGTCTACCTCCACGGCTCGGCCGCGAGCCGCATGATCCGTAGGCTGACGGCGGGCGCGCCGGCCTGCCTGACCGTGACGCTGATCGACGCGATGGTGCTCGCGCGCTCGGCGTTTCACCACTCGATGAACTACCGCTCGGTCGTCGTGCTCGGCCAGGCTCGCGCGGTCGCCGATCCGGCCGAGCGGCTGGTGGCGCTGCAGGCGTTCACGGAGAAGCTCGTGCCCGGGCGCTGGCAGGAGGTACGGCCGCCGAGCCCCCAGGAGCTGAAGGCAACCCGCGTGCTCGCGATGTCGCTCGACGAGGCGTCGGCCAAGGCCCGCAGCGGCCCGCCCGTCGACGACGACGAAGACCAGGAGCTGGACGTGTGGGCGGGCCTCATCCCGCTGGGTCTCGCTGCCGCCGCGCCCGTCGCCGACCCGCTGCTGCGGGACGGCGTAGAGCCGTCCGCGGTCGTCACCGGCTGGAAGCCGGGCGGGCGCTGAACGCCGGCGTCACGGCTGGCCGCCGGTGCCGCCCGGGACGCCCGTGTTCGTCGAGTACTTCGGCTGGATCTTCATCTCCGGCCGGAAGGAGTGGACCGCCTGCGCGATCGCGATCGCCGACTCGGCGAAGCCCGTCGCGATCAGCTTGAGCTTGCCCTCGAACGTCGTGATGTCGCCGCAGGCCCAGACGCCCGGCAGGTTGGTCTTCATCACGGGGTCGACGACGAGGGCGCCCTTGGAGATCTCCAGGCCCCAGTCCTTCAGCGGCCCGAGCGCGGTCTTGAAGCCGAGCTGCAGCAGGATCGCGTCGACCTCGATCTCGATCTCGTGCGCCTCGTCCTCGGAGTGAAAGAGCCGGACGCGCTCGATCGAGCCGTTGCCGATGACCTCGCGGATCTGAAAGGGGACGTGCAGGTCGACATGGCCGTGCTCGGCCGCCGTCATGACCTGGCTGACGGTCAGCTCGTGGGCGCGAAAGCCCTCGCGGCGATGGCACAGCGCGACGGACTCCGCGGTGTGAAGGAGGTTGACGACCCAGTCGCAGGCCGAGTCGCCGCCGCCGATGATCAGCACCTTCTTGCCCTCGAACTCGGACTTCGAGCCGACGAGGTAGTGCGCGCCACGGCCCTCCCAGGGCGTCATGTCGAAGCCCGGCAGCTTCTTGGGCTCGAAGGCCCCATGGCCGCCGGCGATGATCACCGCGCGGCTGCGCAGCTGCGGGTAGTCGGGGTTGTTCGTGTTCAGGACGACGATGTCGTCCTCCCAGTCGATCGTCTGCACCGTCGTCTCGAGGTGGACCGGCACGTCGAACTGCTCGAGCGTCTGGCGGCGCAGCTGCTCGACGAGGTCCTTGGCCAGGATCTTCGGATGGCCGGGCACGTCGAAGATCCACTTCTCCGGGTACAGCGCCGTGAGCTGGCCGCCGAGCTGGGGCAGCGAGTCGACGATCCGGGCGGAGGCCTCGCGCATGCCGGCCCAGAACGCCGTCGACAGGCCGACCGGCCCGGCGCCGATGACGGTGATGTCGCGGATCTCGCCCGGCTGCTCGTGCATCGGCTCAGCCCGTCCTGGCGGTGATCGTCTCGCCGTCGAGCGCCGACAGCGCGCGCTCGACCGACGCGCTGATGCACGTGAAGGTCGGCGTGTCGCGCAGCGTGAACGACGAGGACTCGGTCGTGCGCAGGCGCTGGACGAGGTCCAGGAACGAGCCCGGATCGTCGGTCTCGAAGGCGACGACGAACTCCTGGTCGTCGAGGCCGAAGGAGTACGAGGTGTTGAGGTCGATGCTCGGATACTCGCGCCCGAGCGCGATGTGCTCCTGCATGATCCGGTAGCGCTCCTTCGGGTCCAGCGCGTACCAGGCCCGCGTCTTGACGAACGGATAGACGAACAGGTACTTCGCTTGCGCGGGGCGAACTTCGAGGCGTGACTCCTCGGAGTACTCGGAGACCTTCGTCATCGCGAGATACGAGTAGGGGATCGTCGCCCACGTCATGAGCCCGCTCTGCCCGAGGACGACGTGGAACTCGTGGATACGATCGAGGTTCTGTGCCTGCGTGAGCACCATCAGGTCGGTGTCCCCGCGCGTGCCGATCGTCGAGAACGCCCGCAGCAGGTGGCCGTCGGCGAAATCCGCGCAGGCGGCGGCAAACTCACGCTTGCCCGCCTCCCGGACGTCGGCATCCAGCCGCCGCCAGGCGGGATCCATCTTCAGGAAGGTGTACTTGACGAAATGACGCGCCGGCACGGACAGACAGGATAGAACGGCGATGCCGCGCGTCCCGCACGCCCTGGCATGTCTGTGCCTCACAGCGCTGGCGCTGGCCGGCGGCCTGCTCGCCGCCGCGCCCGCGGCGGCCGCCGCGACGAGCGACCGGCGCGTCGTGCTGGCGTTCCTGCCGGCGGGCGGAGACGACAATCCCGAGCCGGTCCTCACGCGCCTGGAGGCGCGCACGCGCTTTGCGATCGGCCTGGTCAGCGCCACCCAGGGGCGCTCCTCGCCCGAGCAGATGGTGCTCGACCTGTCGGCCGGGACGCGGACCTCGCAACGGGTCTACGACCCGCCGACGCCGCCGGCGCTGGAGCTCGTGCCGGGCGGCGATCGCAGCGGCTTCATCTTCGGCTGGCGCAAGGCGGCCGACCGTGCCGCCACGGCGCTCGCCGAGATCGAGCCCGGCCTGCTGGCCGAGCAGATCCCCGGCGGAGCGGCCTACGCGGGCGTTGCGGGACGCACGCACATCGAGGCGGCCGTCGCAGCCGATCGCCGTGGCGACGTCGCGGGGGTGTCGCTGGGCCCGGCCGCGACGCTGGCCGACCGCGCGGCCGTCCTGCTCCTGCGCCACCGGCTCGTCGTCGTCGGCCTGCCGACGTCGGTCAAGGGCGACGCGGCGCTGGGCGGCCTGCTGCGCGGCCACCGCGCCGCCGACCTGCTGATCGTCGCGCAGACGCCGCCGCGCGCACGGGTGCCGCTGCTGCTGCCGATCGGCGTCGTCGGCCTGCGGGACAACGGCCAGCTGACCTCGCCGACGACGCACCTCGAGGGGATCGTCGGCGGGATCGACATCCCGGTGACGATCATGCGACACCTCGGGCTCGATGTGCCCGCGGGCGTCAAGGGGCAGCCGATCCGGACCGAGGGCGTCCGCGACGCGGCGGCGCTGTGGGCCCTCGAGGCGCGCCTGCGCGTCGTCAGCGGGCGCCGCACGCCCGTGCTCGGCGCGCTGGCGTTCGCATGGCTGGCGGTCGTCCTGGCGCTGGGCCTCGTCGCGGATCGCCGCGGCATCCGCGCGGGGCTGCGGATCGGCGCGATGGCGTTCATGTGGGCTCCCACGATGCTGCTGTTCACGGGCTGGCTCGCGCCGCCACGGCTGGCCGAGATGGGGATCGTGGTCGGCGGTTCGTTCGCGCTCGCCGCGCTGACCGACCACCTCGTGCGCTGGCCACGCGGCCCGCTCGTGCCGGCGGCGGTGGCGGTCGGCGCCTACGCCGTCGACCTGATCTTCGGCTCGCCGCTGATCATCCGCTCGCTGCTGGGCGTCAACCCGCGTTCGGGTTCGCGGTTCTACGGGCTGGGCAACGAGCTCGAGTCGACGCTGACGGTGCTGCTGCTCGTCGGGCTCGGCGCCGTGCTGTGGGGCCGTGCTGAGTCGCGCCGCGGCGCGGCGATCTTCGCACTCAGCGGAGCGGTCTTCGCCGTGTTCGTCGGCGCGGGCCAGCTCGGCGCCGACGTCGGCGGCGTGATCACGGTGGGCGCGGGAATCGCGGCGGCGGCGCTGGTGATGCTGCCCGGCCGGCCCTCACGACGGCTCATCGCGCTGGCGGCGGGCGTGCCCGTGCTGGCGCTGGTCGCGCTCGCCGCGCTGGACCTCGCGACCGGCGGCGACGGCCACTTCACGCGCACGGTGCTGCAGGCCGACAGCGCCGGCTCGCTGTGGGATGTCGTCAAGCGCCGCTACACGCTGGCCTTCAACGTCTTCACGCTCGGCGCGATGCCGCTGATCATCGTCGTCGGAACGCTCGCCGTCGCCTACGCGGTGCGCTACCGCGAGCGCATCTACGCGCCGCTGGCCGGCTCGGCGTCCTGGCGCGCGGCGCTGATCGGCGGGTTGACCGCCGCGATCGTCGGCGCGCTGTTCAACGACTCCGGCCCGATGCTGTTCGTCTTCGGCGTGGCGGTGCTCGCCTGCGCGACGGCCTACATCCGCGGCGACCCGCGGCTGGCGGAGGATGCCTAGCGGCGCATCGGCGCGGTCGCCCGCGGCGAGCTGTGTCGGTCGCTCACGCAGGCGGTGTCCGCCGCAGCACCCGGGTAGGATGCGCGCGATGCGCATCGCGCTGGTGTCCCCGTACTCGTGGACCTATCCAGGGGGAGTGACGCGCCACATCCAGTCGCTCGCGGAGCAGTACGTCGCCGCGGGGCACGAGGTGCGCGTCCTGTCTCCGGTCGATCCCGACGACCGCCTGACCCGGCGGATGCACCGTGGTGCGCGGCCGTCGCAGCGCGCGCTGCCCGACTACCTCGTCCCGCTCGGGCGCACGCTCGGCTTCCCCTCCAACGGCGCGGTCTCGAACGTCGCCTACGGCGTCTCGACGGTCGTCGCGCTGCGCCGCGAGCTCGAGCGCGGCTACGACGTCGTGCACCTGCACGAGCCGGTCGCGCCGATCCCCGGCTGGGACTCGCTCATGACGGTCGACGCGCCGCTCGTCGCGACCTTCCACTGCTACTCGGAGAACGTGTTCTCCAACAACCTCGCGAACCTGTTCGGCGCCCGCCGGCGCCTGAACCGCCTGCACGTGCGGATCGCGGTCTCCCAGGCGGCGGCCTGGACGGGCCGGCGCTTCTACGGCGGGACCTACCGGATCATCCCCAACGGCGTCGACGTGCCCGAGGCGCCGCCGGCGCCGCCGGCGGTCGAGCCCGCGGACGCGGTTGCCGAGCCCGCGCCACTGCGGATCGCCTTCATCGGTCAGGCCGTCGAGCGCAAGGGGCTGCCGGTCCTGCTGCGCGCCTTCGAGGCGCTGCGCGACCACGTTTCGGCCCGCCTCGACGTGGTCGGGGTCGACGCCGAGCAGCTGCAGCCGCTGATGCTCGACACGCGCGACGTCGTCGCCCACGGCAAGTGCAGCGACGAGGAGAAGACGCGCGTGCTCGCCGAGGCTGACGTGCTCTGCGCGCCGTCGCTGGGCGGCGAGAGCTTCGGCATGGTCCTCACCGAGGCCTTTGCGGCCGGCGCGCCGGTCGTCGCCTCGGACATCGCCGGCTACCGCGACGTCGTCGAGCACGGCGTCAACGGGCTGCTCGTCCCGCGCGGCGACGCGACGGGGCTCGCCGAGCAGCTGCGCGACCTGGCGCTGAACCCGGTGCGCCGCGCGCAGCTCGCCGCCGCCGCGGCCGGCTGCGCCTCGCGCTACGCCTGGCCGCGCGTCGCGGCCGACGTGCTCGCCGCATACGAGGACGCGATCGAGCTGCACGCCCGCGCGCCGCAGGGCGCGGCCGCGCGCCTGGGCCTGACGCCGGCCGACGGCGCGCGTGTGCCCGCCGGGCGCCTGACGACGCTCGAGCCGGCGCTGCCGCGCAGCACGCGCGACGCGTCGCACCCGGGAGCGCGGATGGCGCGCCGGCTGGCGATCGGCGCGGTCGCCCTCCTCGCCGCGGCGCTGGCGGCGATCGCGCTGCAGCGCATCGGCGTCGACCGCGTCAGCCGCGCGCTGCTGGACGCCGCGCCGCCGTGGGTGCTGCTCGGCCTCGGTCTCATGTGCTTCTCGATGGTCCTGCGCGCGGTGGCCTGGCACGCGATCCTGCGGGCAGCGCTGCCACGCGTTCGCGTGCGCGCGCAGGACGCCCTGCAGGGGACGTTCATCGGCGTGCTGATGTCCGCCACGCTGCCCGCCCGGCTGGGGGAGCCGTCGCGCGCGTTCGTCGTCGCGCGCAGGATCGGCAGCGCCCGCGAGCACCTGCCCGTCGTGCTGGGCACGATCGTGTCGCAGTCGCTGCTGAACATCCTCGCGCTCATCGTGCTCGGGATCACGATGTTCTCGACCGTGGACCTCTTCACGCACCACACCGCGCTGGTCGTCGTCGCGGTCGCGCCGCTGGCGATCGTGCTCACGCTGCTCGCGGCGCCGGTGCTGCTGCGCTCGGGCAAGCCGTCCCGGTTTGCCCGCGTGGCTGCGTTCATGACCCAGGCGCGCGGCGCGCTCGTCCAGCTGCGCGACGGCCTGACGGTCTTTCGCCGGCCGCGGCTGGGCGCGCTCGCGTCCTTCTCGCAGCTGTCGGCCTGGGCCGTGCAGTGGCTGTCGTGCTACGTGCTGCTCGTCGCGCTGGGTCTCGACGGGCAGGCCGGGATCGGCGCTGCGGCGGCGGTGCTGTTCGCCGTCAACGTCACCGCCATGCTGCCGGCGACGCCGTCCAACGTCGGCGTCTTCCAGGCCGCCTGCGTCGCGGTGCTCGCCGCCTACGGCGTCGGCTACGCCGACGCGCTCGCCTACGGGATCATCCTGCAATCCGTCGAGATCGCGACGGCGGTCGTCATGGGCACGCCGGCGCTGCTCAAGGAGGGGCTCTCCTGGCGTGAGGTGCGCCTGCGCGCGATGCACAGCTCACCGGTCGAGTTGGCGCCCGTGCCGGGCTTCGGCCGCGGCGAGGCGCGCGAGCCGGCCTGAGCGCCGGTCGCGCGCAGCGCGGTGGACCTGCTGCGCTCAGCACGGGCTCGACGGCACCTGCGGCGGCCCGCCGGCGAAGGCGAACCACGCACGGTAGGAGCCGTAGGTCCGCTTCAGCGACGGGCTCACGAGCCCGACCGGGAACGCGGGCGCCTCGCGGAACGTGTACTGGAACGCGGCGTCGATCCGGTCGTCCTGCGCCCACGCGCGCAGCGCGGCGGACATCCCCTCGCAGCGGTGGTCGAACGTTCCGGTCTCGGCAATCCACAGCCGCTTGGTCTGCGCGCAGCCCTGGGCATCCAGCGCCGCCAGCACGCCGTCGAGCAGCCCGCGGCGGGCGGACGACGCCGGGTTCGCGCGGCGCAGCGGGCGGCCGCGGCGGGCGCGCCAGCCGACGTAGGCGTGCTGCGCGAACGGACCGTCGGCGCAGGCGACGTCGGGCGGCAGGCCCCGGATGAACTCCGCCGCGCCGGCGCCGTAGACCTGCGGCTGCAGACCGGCGAGGCTGCCGAGCACGAGCGTCTGTCCATGGCGCAGCTCCTTCTGCGCAGCCCGCACGAGCTTGGCGTAGGCAACCGGCGAGACCACTCGGGCGAGGCGATCGCAGGTCGCGCGCTGCGGCTGCAGGAAGGCCGGGTGGTTGGGCTCGTTCCACGGCGTCACGTAGTCGAGCCTGACCCCATCTTGTCGCCGAGCGCGTTGAGCCGGCGCAGGAACCGGCGGTAGGACGCGATCCGCGGCAGCTGCGCGCGCGGGTGGCGGCTGCGCGCCCGCTGACACCCCTTGAACCGGCTCGCCGCCCACGGCGGCGTGAAGTACGGCACGACGAGGACCTTCCAGCCGCCGTCGGCCTGCTGGCGCTGCCTGATCGCCCGCAGCAGGTCGCGCAGGCTGCGGTCCGACCGGCAGCCCGGGTTGATCTGTGGGCAGCCGCCGGGTGGCGCATCCCAGTTGGGCTTGCGCCGCGCGTTGGGCTGCAGGCGCTCCCACGGGACGAGCACGCGCACATACTCGGGCCTCAGCGCGACGACCATGCGTGCCGCGCGCCCGGCCGTGCCGCCGGGGACGAGCAGGCGCGGGTCGCCCTCGGTCAGCCCGATCGCCAGCGCCGGCGCGAGCCTCGCGGGCGCCGTCGCCGGCCGCTCGGCCGGGCTCGGCGCGGGCGTCGGCTGGTGCGGCGCGTCGCACGCGATCAGCGGCGGCAGCCGGCAGGCCTGCGCGCTCGCCGGCGCCGGGAGCGGCGCCCCCGTCGCGGCGGCGACCGCGAGCACGGCGGGGATCATGGCTCGCGGGAATCGCACGGCGGCGCGATCTTAGTGGTCGTCTCCGCCGCCAGCAGGGATGATCGGGGCATGGCGCGTCGAACTGCTCTGGCGATGCCGGACGCCTGGGTCTACCTGCTGCGCTGCCGCGACGGCTCGCTGTACTGCGGCTGGACGTCGGACCTCGACCGCCGCCTGCGCGCCCACGGCGCCGGCCGGGCAAGCCGTTACACGGCGAGCCGGCTGCCGGTGTCGCTCGCGCTCGCCCGGCCGATGGCCGACCGCAGCGCGGCACGCCGCGAGGAGGCGCGCATCAAGCGCCTGACGCGCGCGCAGAAGCTCGCACTCGTCGCAGCCGGACCGGCTGGCGTGTAAGGTCGCGCCGTCGCTGGCGGCCTGCCGGCAGCCGTCCGCGCCAATCATCCAAGCCTGGGAAACGGAACGTGCGCATGAAGGGGTTGATCTCGACCGCTGCGTCGCGGGCGTGGCTGGGTGTGGCGCTCATCGGCTTCGCGATCGTCGTGCTCGTGCTCGCGCTGTCGCTGATCCCGCGCCTGAGCGCCGGGCAGCAGGTCATCGACACGGCAAAGCCGGCGTTCACCGACGAGCGCGTGGCGGGAACCCGCGCGGGCGTCGACCTCGTCTCGCGATACGTGGACCTCCTCGACCCCCTGCTGACCGCGCGCGGCGGGGCAAGCCGGGAGGTCCGCTCGCTTGTGCGGCTCATCGCACGCGAGCTCGGGCTGTCCAACGCGCAGGCGCGCAAGATCCTGCGCCGCGAGGCGCCGCACGCGGAGGCGCTCATGCGCGCCCTGCCGCTGACGGGCGCGGCCGGCGAGATCTCGGCTCTGACGTCGTACCTGTCCACGACGCTGGCGATGAGCGAGGACGAGCTGGCCGCGACGCTCGAGCAGAGCTTCCCGCGCATCGCCGACCTGCTGAGCACGCTGCCCAACGTGACCGCTGCCTGGAACGACGTACCGGGTATCGAGGGTCTCACGCGGCTGCCGCGCGGCAAGTCGGTGCGAACCGTGCCGGGGCTGCGCAAGTACCTGCGCGACGACGTCGTGCCGCTGGCGGTCGAGCACAAGGACGGCTTCCAGAGCCTCGCCGGCAGCGGCGGCATCGGCTACATCCCGTACCTGCTGCTGATCATCGGCCTCGTGTTGTTCGCGTACGGCCTGCTGCAGACGCGTCGTGCCGCCGTCGCGGCGCCAGGCGTTCGCTCGTGGAGCGTCATCGCGGCGATCGGCGTGTTCGTGATCGTGCTCGTCGCCGCCGCGCAGTACTTCCCGCGGCTGCGCGCCGGCGAGAAGCTGATCTCCGACCTGCAGCCCGTGTTCGCGCAGGACCGCGTGAAGGCCACGTCGATCGCTTTCGACACCGTGCACGAGGCGATCGTGCTCGGCGATCCGATCATGACCCGCAGCGGGGGGGCGGCGCTCGAGACGCCGCGGCTGTATCGCTTCGTGGCCGACCGCACCGGCCGCAGTGCCGGCGCGGTGCGCCGCACGTTGAGCCGCCGCACGCCCCGCACGATCGCGCTGCTGGACTCGCTTCCGCTCGCGCGGGTCGCCCGCGAGGTCCCGCGGCTCATCGCCTACCTCGCGCGGGCGCTGCGGATGCCACGCGACCGGCTCGTCGCGCTGCTGCGCAGGCGCGCGCCCGGCCTGACGCAGGCGCTGCTGGCGGCGCCCGCCGTGACCGCGGCCTGGACGGAGGTGCCCGCAACGGCGCAGCTGACGCGCTTCGACGGGCTCACGCCGGTGCGCACCATGCCCGCCGTCGACGACTACCTGCGCCTGGACCTGATCCCCGTGCTCGTCAAGGAGCGCGAGCACGTCGACACGTTCGCGAGCGGGTCGCCGCGGCTCTCCGTGCTGGCGCCCGCGCTGCTGATCCTCGGCGTCGTGGTGATGCTCTACGGCGCGCTGATGACGAAGCTCGTCGCGCGACGCTAGCGCGCCCCGATCGTCGGCGCGCTCGCCTCCAGCGCCTCGACGAGCGAGCCGGCGTCGAAGGAGCCCTCGTGCAGGACGCCGTTGACGAAGAAGGCCGGCGTGCCGGCGATGCCGGCCGCGTGCGCGCTGCGATCGTCGCGCGCGACGCGCTCGGCGTGCGCGCCCTCGGCGACCTCACGGCGCACGCGCTCGCCGTCGATCCCGATCGCGCTCGCGTGCGCCGCCAGCTCGTCGAGCGACAGGTGGCCGCGGGCGGCGTAGAGCGCGTCGTGCATCGGCCAGAAGGCGCCCTGCGCGGCGGCCGCCTCGGACGCCTGCGCGGCGTTCTGCGCAGCGGGATGGACGGGCAGCGGCATGTGCCGGAAGGCGAAGCGCAGCCGCCCGTCGAGGCGACCGCGCACGCGGCGGATGATCGACTGCGCGGCGGTGCAGTACGGGCACTGGAAGTCGCCGTACATGACGAGCTCCAGCGGGGCGTCGTCGGGTCCGTCGACGTGGTCTTCCGGTCCGAGCGCAGGAGCGAGTGACGCGGGCATCGCCGCCTACGCTAGCCGCTCATAGAATCGATGGCCCGTGGGCGAGATCGAGTTCCTCATCGCGGTGCTGTTCGCGGCCGCGGTGCTCGTGCGCCTCGCCGACCACGTCTCGATCCCGTATCCGATCGTGCTCGTCATCGGCGGCGTGGCGATCGGCGTGCCTGGGCTGCCCGACATCGAGCTCGAACCCGACGCGGTCTTTCTGTTGTTCCTGCCGCCGCTGCTTCACTCCGCCGGCTTCTCGGCGTCGGCGCAGGAGCTGCGCGCGGCGGCCGGCCAGCTCATCTCGCTGACGTTCGCGCTCGTCCTCGTGACGATGGCCGCGGTTGCCGTGGTCGCGCACGCGACGCTGGGCCTGGACTGGCCCGAGGCCTTCGTGCTCGGCGCGATCCTCGGCCCGACCGACCCGGTCTCGGCGGCGGCGACCTTCAGCCGTCTCGGCGTCCCCGAGCGCGTCACGCTCGCGGTCGAGGGCGAGGCGATGCTCAACGACGCCGCGGCGCTCGTCGCCTACCGCGTCGCGGCGTCCGCGGCCGCGGCCGGCACGTTCGCACTCGACGAGGCCGCGCTGAGGTTCGTCGGCACCGCCGTCGGCGGGGTGCTGTGCGGGCTCGCGGTCGGCGTGGTCGGACAGCGGCTGCACCGCCACCTGCACGACGTGCCGCTGGCGATCTTCCTGTCGGTCCTGTTCGCCTACGGCGCGTACATCGGCGCCGAGGAGATCGGCGCGTCCGGCGTGCTGGCGACCGTCGTCGCTGGCGTCTGGTTCGGCTGGCACGGGCACGAGATGCTCGACGCCGACACGCGCCTCAGCGCGCTGGCGTTCTGGCAGGTGCTCGTGTTCGGCCTCAACGCGACGCTGTTCGTCCTGCTGGGCCTGCAGTTCGAGGGCGTGCTGGAGACCGCGCGCGCGGACGGGACGACCGGCGAGCTGCTCGTCGACGTCGCGATCGTCAGCGCCGTCGTGATCGGTGTGCGCCTCGCTTGGGTCGCCGTCGCGCCGGTGCTGGCGCGCATCGTCCCGATCGCCGCACGTGCCGACACCGGCGGCGACTGGCGCGAGCGGCTCGTCGTCGGCTGGAGCGGGATGCGCGGCGCGATCTCGCTCGCGGCGGCGCTTGCGCTGTCAGAGCAGATCGAGCAGCGCGAGCTGCTGATCTTCGTCACGGTCGGCGTCATCGCCGTGACGCTCGTGGGGCAGGGGCTGACACTCGGCCCGCTGATGCGCCGGCTGGGCATCGAGGGCGTGCGCGAGTGGAGCCCCGACGAGGCGATCGCGCGCTTGGAGGCCGCGCAGGCGGCGCTTGACCGCCTCGACGAGCTCGAGCGCGAGGAGCGCATCGGCGAAGAGCGCCTGCGCCGCATGCGCGAGCTGTACCGGGCGCGCTTTCGGCGCTGCATGGCGGTGATCGGCGGTGACGGCGCGGATGCACGCGGCGAGGCCGCGCAGCAGGAGACGATCGAGCGCTACAGCGCGCTGCGCCGCGAGCTGATCGGCGTCGAGCGCGCGGCGATCCTCGGGCTGCGCAACCAGGGAACGCTGCGCCAGGAGACGATGCGCCTGATCCAGCGCGACCTGGACCTCGAGGAGGCGCGGCTGCCTGGCTAGCCGGCCTCCCCCTCACGCATCTGAGGGTGCATTCTGAATTCGGACACCAGTGCGTTCGGCACGCAAACGCCCAGAGCTCTCGGGAGTTCTGGCTCGCGCTCAGCGGCGAGAGCTACCTGAGAATGCAC
>Ga0136617_10001502_pt1 | contig 20704 bp, 14 predicted proteins | sample AntDrymUQ3222106_2_FD_129672 | JGI IMG/M metagenome (GOLD analysis project Ga0136617, IMG submission 129672) | Polar desert sand microbial communities from Dry Valleys, Antarctica - metaG UQ322 (21.06) | ecosystem: Environmental > Terrestrial > Soil > Desert | place: Antarctica: Dry Valley...
AGCACAGCCCCCGACCGGTGTGCCCCGACCGACCTCGGTCCGGGATCAACGACCGCCGCGGGCCGCGCGTCGCGCCGCGCGGCTGAGACGCTCCGACTCGTCCATCCGAGCAGCCTCTTCCGGCGTCGGCGCCGTGCCGCCGAGCCGCGCCGGGAGCCACCACCGGTCATCATCGCCGCGGGGCTGGTCCGGATAGTCGCGCTGTGCTTCGTGCAGCAGCGCTTGCATGCGTCGACGCACCTCGTCGGTGGCCGCCAAGGCATCCGCGCCGCGCGGCGCCTCGACCGGCTCACCGACGGAGATGGAGATCGGCACGCCGGAGCGGCCGAGCCGTTTGGGGTGGTCCTTGGTCCACACCCGGTGCGACCCCCAGAGCACCGTCGGGAGCAGCGGAACCTTGGCTGACGAGGCCATCCGCGTCGCCCCGGCCTTGAACTCCTTGAGCTCGAAGGACCTGCTGATCGTGGCCTCGGGGAACACTCCGACGATCTCCCCAGCGCGCAGCGCAGCGACAGCGGCCCGGAACGAGTTCGCACCCGCGTCGCGGTCGACCGGGATGTGCCGCATGCCGCGCATCAGCGGCCCGGACACCCGATGGCTGAACACCTCCTGCTTGGCCATGAACCGCACCAGTCGCCGCGCGGGCCGCGCGGCGAGCCCGGCGTAGGCGAAGTCGAGGTAGCCGATGTGGTTGATGACCATCACCGCACCGCCGGCCCGAGGGACGTGCTCGCTGCCGCGGACGGTGAAGCGCAGGCCCTGGCTCGCGAAGACCAGCCGGGCGAAACCGATGACGGGACGGTAGACGGGGTCGGCCACGGCCCGAACCTATCGCTCGTCGGGACAGCGGCTGCCCGCCGCGATGACCTCGCCCGACGGCACCTGTGCGCGCAGGCCGACCAGGGTGACCGCGCCGTCGCCCCCGACGCGGGCGTCCCGGCCGATCCTGACCTCGTCGTCGATGATCGACCGTACGACGAGTGCGTCCGCCGCGACGTGGGCGCCGGGAAGCAGCACGCTGTCCCGCACGACGGCACCCGCTTCGACGACGACCCCGCTGCCCAGGACGCTGTTGGTGACCGTGCCCCCGACGATGGCTCCGGGTGCGACCAGGGCGTCCCGCACGTCTGCCGAGGACAGGATGCTCGCGGCGGCGAGCCCGCCACCGCGGGTGCGGATGGGCCAGGCCGGGTCGTCGAGGTCGATCCCGGGCGGGTCGCGGAGCAGGTCCTGGTGGGCCTCCCAGTAGGCGTCCACCGTGCCCACGTCGCGCCAGTAGGAGGTCATCCGGTGCTCCCGGGCTCCCCCGGCGTCGACGATGCGCGGGAGCAGGTCGTCGCCGAGGTCTTTGAGGCCGTCGTCGCCGGCGTCCTCACCGAGCTCGTCCAGCAGCTCGAGCACCGGGCCCGGATCGAACACGAAGACCTCGTTGGAGACCAGCCGACCCGAAGGCTGGTCGGGCTTGGAGACGTAACCGGTCACCTGGCCGTCCTGCACCTGGACGACGCCGTAGCGACCGGCGTCAGCCTTGTCCACCTCGGTGGTGACCAGGGTCGCGGTCGCTCCCGACTCGCGGTGTTCTCGCACGACCAGGTCGTAGTCGAGGCGGTAGACGGCGTCCGCGCTGACCACGACCATCGCGTCCGGGGCGAGCTCTCGGACCAGCGGAGCCTGGCGCCACAATGCGTCCGCGGTGCCCTGGTGCCAACCCTCGCCCTTGTCACTGGGCTGGGGGTGCAGGACGAGCAACCCACCCGTGGTGCGGTCCAGATCCCACGGCCGGCCGTTGGACAGGTGATCGCTGAGCGACACCGCGTTGAACTGCTCGACGACCCACACATCGGTCATCCCGGCGTGCAGGCAGTTGCTCAACGGGAAGTCGATCAGGCGATGGGTCCCGCCGAAGGGCACGGCCGGCTTCGCGCGGTTGCGGGTCAGCAGGTCCAGCCGGCCACCCGCGCCGCCGGCGAGCACGATCACGAGCGTGCGGGGAGGGGCCACGGCTCAGGCCCCTCGCTCGGGCCGGTACTCCGCGACGAGCAGGGCCAGGTCATCGGCGAGAGCAGAGCCGACTGCCTCGCGCAGCTGCTGGTGGATCCGCTCGAGCACGGTGTCCAGGGGCCCGTGCCCCATCGCCTGGGCCACCTGCTCCAGGTCGATGAACTCGCCCCGCGGGTCGCGGGCCTCGAGGATGCCGTCGGTGTAGAGCAGGACCCGGTCCCCGGGATCGAGCGCAGCCGTGACCGGGCGCGGGTCTGCCCCGAGTCCCAGCGGCAGGCTGCCCTCGGCGCCGAGGTAGCTGTGCCGCCCGCCGGCGAAGAGCAGGGCGGGCGGATGACCGCAGCAGACGATGCTCGCGCAGCCCTCGCTGTCGACCTCTGCGATCAACGCGGTGACGAAGTCCTCATCGCCCAGGTAGGGCCGCAGGCGGGTGTCCATCTGCCTGGCCACCGCGGCCACATCCTCACGCTCGACCGCCGCAGCGCGGAACTCCCCGAGGACGACCGTGGCCAGCCGCACCGCTTCCAGGCCCTTGCCCCGCACGTCGCCGATGATCAGCCGCACCGATCCCGACACCTCGACGATCTCGTAGAGGTCACCGCCGACGAGCGCCTCCCGTGCGGCACTGACATAGGCCGTGCAGATGTCCAGACTGCCGGAGCGCGGCGGGACCGGCGGCAGGATCGCGTGCTGGACGACTTCCGCGATCCGGGTGATCTCAGCGAGGCGGCCCTTCTGCCTGCGGAACTCCTCGGCGTTGGCTACAGCGAGTGCCGCCCGCCCCGCCAGGTCCTCCGCGAAAGCCAGGTCGGCCGGTCCGTAGCGCCGGCCCGACTCGGCAGCGAACATCGAGATGACCCCGAACGTCGTCCCGCCGCTGGTCAGCGGGACGATCAGCACGCTGGACAGGCCGAGCTCGCGGATGAGCGCAAGGTGCTGGGCGTCCTTGGCCGCACCGACAAGCATCTCGTCGGTGATGTCGGGATAGAGCTCGGGCACCCCGGTCCGGACGACGTTGGGTGCCCCGGTCGGAGCGTCTCCATCGACCGGGTAGCGCTCCTGCACCTCGCGCGCGAAGGCGACCTTCTGCGGATCGACGTGGGTCACTGCCACGGTGCGCAGCTCGCCGTCCTGCAGGAGCTGGACCGAGCACCAGTCAGCGAGCCGCGGAACGACCAGTCGAGCCACGTTCGCGAGTGTGTCCCGGTAGTCGAGGCTGCGCCCGAGCTCGGCGGACGCTTCGGCCAGGAACGCCAGCTTGCCGGTGGCGGTGTGGGCGTCGGCCAGTGCCTGGGCCCGGTCCAGCGCCTGGGCGCACGCCTCGGCGAGCGTCCTCAGGAACTGCAGCTGGGTCGGATCCTCGGTCTCGACGTCGGTCGGGAAGCTGAGCGAGATCACGCCGAGGCGGCGCTCACCGATGGACAGCGGGATGCACACGAGCGAACGGTCGGCGGGTGCCTGGCCGGCCAGCAGCGGGAACCGTCGTTCGAGCTCGGCCAGTGTCGGCACGACGACGATCTCGTTGGTGCGTACCGCCTCACTGCCCGGCAGGGCCGCCGCGACGGGAAAGGTCTGCCACCGGCGAGAGCTCTGCGCACTGGCGCCGCGCATCCGCACGAGCCGCAGGGTCTCGTCGTCGACGAGCAACGACATCGAGGCGATGGGCGAGCCGAGTGCATCGGCGACGTGGCTGACGACGATGTCGGCGATGTCCTCCACGCTCTGGGCGCCGGTGAGCTCGGCGGTCACCTGCTGCAACCTCGACAGCCGGCCGGCCACCTGTTCGGCGGCGGCCCGGGCTGCTCGCTCCGCGTCGTACAGCTGGCTCCGGTCCAGTGCCTGCGCGGTCTGCCCCGCCAGAGCCGTCGCGAAGGCGCGCTCGTCGGGGTCGAACAATCGCGGCGTGTCGAAGCTGAACCGCAGGGCGCCCAGCAGCCGCTCACCGACGAGGAGCGGCACAGCGCACATGGACACGCTGCCGGGCTCGAGCCCGCTGAGCTCGGGGAACTGCGCGTCGCGCTCCTGGCGGGACTCGAGCCACACCGGCTCACGGCGGCGCATCGCCAGCGCCGCCGGCAGCTGCGCGTCCTGCCCCTGTTCTCGCAGCCGGTCCAGCAGGACGGTGGCATAGCCGACGGAGCCGACCACGGTCAGGTGCTCACCGTCCGCCGGCATCAGGAGGCTGCCGCCCCAGGCCCCGAGGGCGTCGACGCCAGCCGACACCACGATCGCCGCAACATCTGCTGCATCGGTCGCACCGGCCAAAGCAGCAGTCACCGACTGGAGCCGGGCCGAGCGCTCGGCCGCCCTCTGGGCGGTGACGACGACGCCGAGCTCTCCCAGCAGCCGATGCTCGAGCGTCTCTGCGGGGGCCGGCTGCTCGCCGGCGACCACGCGACGCAGCTGGTCGACCAGCGCCTCGACGTACCACCGCCGGAAAAGCCGGTGCTGCGGCGGGGTCTCCAGGGTCAGCAGCCGGGCCGCCCGCGCATAGGAGTCGGCCTCGTCCAGGGCCGTGAGGTACTCCTCGGCCGCCTCCCCTGCGTCCGCGGAGAGCTCCAGGGTCAGCTGGGTCCGCTCCTCACCGCAGGCCGCCGCGGCCAGCGCCTGACGCTTGATCGCCTGCCTGGCCTCGGCGAACCGGTGGACCACCGTCTCGATGAGGGCGGACAGGTGGGCAGGGATCACAGCGCTGCGCCCCGATACCGCCCCACCCGCGGCCAGGGTGAACTCACGGACCAGGTTGTCGACGTGGGCCTTCGCGGCCAGCAGCAGATCGGTGGGGACGTCACCGAGCTGCACGGTGTAGAGCCGGCCGGTGGTCAACTCGTCGTCCCACGCGGCCAGGATGACGTCGAGGTCTTCGGCGTTCGCCGCGGCATCGGCCGGGTCGGGCGTCGCGATAGCTGAGGTCAGCTCACACCAGACGACCTTGCCACCGCCGGGCACCCGGTCGACGCCCCAGACGGGCGCCAGCGCCTCGACCAGGGCCAGGCCACGTCCGGTCATCGCGTCGTGGCTGACCCGGGCCCGGACCGGGGCCGCCGAGCTGGCGTCCTGCACCTCGATGCGGACACCGTCGGGGATCGCCCGCAGCCGGAGCTGGACGGGTGGGCCGGCGTGCAGCAGGGCGTTGGTGACCAGCTCGGCAACGGCCAGCTCGACGTCGGGAACGAGGTCAACCGCGCCAGACCCCAGACCGGGGACCGTGGCGGCGACGAAGGCGCGCGCCCGCGGGACGGCATCGGGCTCGCCGCCCAGCCGCAGCTCCTCGCTCCGTGCCTGCATCAGATCGGCATGTCCAGGAACGGCGAGCTGTAGGCGTCATCCCTCTCGAGCAGCTTCTCCGCATCGACCACGGCGATCCGGTCCCGCTCCGCCTCCAGCGTCGCCGCGAGCAGGCGCACGTCACCTGCCGTGGCAAGGCCGGTGATTTCCTCGTGCGCGAGCACCCAGGACACTGCCGAGCGGATCCGGCCGGCGTCGGTGAAGGGTTCGTACCAGGTCGCGTGGTCCTTGCGGTCCGGGTCCGGCCAGTTGCGGCGCGAGACCGTCTTGATGGTCATCAGCCCCGCGTCCTGGCGCTGCACCTCGGCGACGAGATCGGTGTAGTCCGAGCGAAACGCCTCGTCGCGCCAGAGCACGGGGCTCAGCGGGGTCAGCACGGTGGCGAAGGGATGGCGGTGCAGGGCCTCAAGATGCGTCGCGGCTGCCTGGGGACCGTGGCCGGTGATGCCAACGGCTCGCACCAGACCTTCTTCTTGAGCGCGTACGGCGGCGTGCAGCGCGCCGTCGGGTCCGGTGGCCAGGTCGAGCTCAGCCCGGTCGCCGATCGAGTGCAGCTGCAGCAGGTCGAGACGGTCGGTCTGCAGGCGTTCCAGGGAGGCGTTGATCTCAGCCCAGGCCGCTTCCTCGCCTCGTTCCTGCGTCTTGCTGCCCAAGAAGATACGGTCCCGGATCTCGGGCATCCACGGGCCGAGCCGCAGCTCCGCTTCGCCGTAGCTCGCCGCCACATCGAAGTGGTTGATGCCGCCGTCAAGTGCCTCTTGGACCGAGGTGTCCGCGACGTCCTGGCTCACCTCCCCCAGCGCCGCGGCGCCGTAGATGAGGACGGAGCTGAGATGGCCGAGCCGGCCGAGTCGACGGTGTTCCACGGGGCCCTCCCTGGCGTGTGGGACAAAATCGTCCCACGCGCCAGGGGCGGGAGTCAGCCGCTGAGCTCTGCCGCCTTCTCGCGGGTCGCCTCGACGACGCTGGGCTTGACGCACGGGCGCCCAACGTGTCGGCGAGGCCGCTGGCGATGTCGCCGGCGGACGTGGCGTCGCCAGACTTTTTCACGGTCTCGGCGCAACGCATCACCCGCTTGGTGACGTCGATGTGGCCGAACGTGTCCGCCACGACGTCAAGGTCGGCGTAGGCGGCACCCAGCTGGTCCAGCGCTGTCGAGACGTCGGCCTTCTGCAGCCTGACCGAGATCTCGCCGGTCCCCTCGCGCTCGAGGATCTTTCCGGGCCGGGCGGCCACCGTGCCGAGGGCGGCCTCCGCGTGCACAGCGATCCGCCGGTCGGGAAGCACCTCGACGACCCTGGCGAGGGCGTCGTTGGCCGTCCCGAGGACACGGCACCGGGGCATTGTGGGCACTCTGCCGGGCGCAGCCGGCCTCGTCATCGCGGCTGCGCCCGTTGCAGACCGTGATCACAAGGGCAGCGCGACCAGCTGATCCGATGGCAGGTCCTCCGCCTCGTCGCCCACGGCCGGGAGCCGTTTGTCGAGCCACGCCGGGATCCACCAGTTGGCATCGCCGAGGAGGGTCATGGTCGCCGGCACGAGCACCATGCGGACGAGGGTGGCGTCCACGAAGATCGCCGTGGCGAGCCCGAGGCCGAACATCTTCGTGGCTGCGTCCTCGCCGAAAACGAACGCGAGAAACACCGAGATCATGATCAGCGCAGCCGACGTGATGACCCGCCCCGTCGAGGCGATGCCGTTGACGATCGACGTCTGGTTGTCGCCCGTGGCGACGTACTCCTCACGGACCCGCGACAACAGGAACACCTCGTAGTCCATCGAGAGACCGAACAGGATCGCGAACATGAACATGGGGATGAAGGAGACGATCGGCACGGTCGACTCGAGGCCGATGAGACCGGCGGCCCAGCCCCACTGGAACACCATGACCATGACGCCGTACGCCGCACCGATGCTGAGCAGATTGAGGACCACGGCCTTGAGCGGCACCAGTACCGAGCGGAAGACCAGCATCAGGAGGACGAACGACATCGCGAGCACCGCGGCGATCAGCACCGGGAGCCGTTCGTTGACGCGTGCGCCGACGTCGGCGAAGTTCGCTGTCTGACCACCCACGTGTGCCCGCGCGGGACTGCCTGCCAGCGCGCTGGGCAGCACGGCCGCCCGCAACCGCTCGACCGTCTCGTGCGTGGCTGCGTCCTGCGGCCCCGTCGTCGGGATGGCGACCACGACAGCCACACCGGCGTCGCGGTGCACCTCCGGGGCACCCACCGAGGCGATCCCCGGGTCGGCCCTGAGCGCCTCCACGAGAGGCAGGACCACAGCTGGATCGCCGGCCAGGTCGACCGCGACCACCACCGGGCCGTTGCTGCCCGGACCGAACCCCTGGGCGAGCAGGTCGTAGGCCTGGCGCTCGGTACGGCCCTCGGGCAGCGCACCGTCGTCGGGAATGCCAGCACGCAGCGCCACCACGGGCGCGGCGAGAGCGAGCAGCAGTACGGTGACGCCCGCCGCGTAGGGCCAAGGGTTGCGGGTCACGTGCCGAACCCATCTCGACCAGCCCGGGCCGACGTAGGCGTCGACGCGGCCGCGCCCGGGACGGCGTCCGCGCCGGTTGATGCGCTGACCGGCAAGGCCCAGCAACGCAGGCAGCAGCGTGACCGACACGGCCACCATGACGAGGACGACGACCGAAACCGCGATCCCACCCGCGGTCATGAACGGGACGCCGGCCACGACGAGCCCGAGGATCGCCACGACGACGATGCCGCCGGCGACCACCACTGGCTTGCCGGCCGTCGCCAGCGCCGAGCCGACCGACTCAGCGACCGGCAGACCGCGAGCGAGGTAGTCACGGTGCCGGGTCACGATGAACAACGCGTAGTCGATGCCCACGCCCAGCCCCACCATGGCCCCGAGGACCGGCGCCCAGGTCGGGATGTCGATGACGTGCGCGATGAGCGACATGGAGCTGACACCGACGGCGAGCCCGAGCACTGCCGTGCCGAGCGGGAGGGCCGTGGCGACCAAGGACCCGAAGGCGATGAAGAGAATGAGCGCCGCGATGAGCAGGCCGATGAGCTCGCCCAGAGCGGGCTGTGACTGCTCGAACGCGAAGTACAGGTCGCCACCCATCTCGATCCGTAGCGGCGACCCCGCCGCCGCCTCGGTACCGAACGCCTTGAGGTTGCTGAGGTCCTCGGCCGAGAGCTCGTCCACGAGCGGGTACTGCAGCCGGATGAGCGCAACGCGTCCGTCGGCCGACACGTCACCGGTCGCCTCCAGGACGTGGGGCAGTGCGGCGGCGCCGGACTCCAGCTGCGTGAGCGCAGACCGCGCCTCCGCCGAGTCGAAGAACGTCGCGTCCTCGTCGATCGGCGTCACGACCACCTGGGCGGTCAGTCCGGCATCACCCGCACCGGCGGCGGCCAACAACTCGCTCGCCTGCTGGGAGTCGAGTCCCGGCACCTGCATCGAGTCCTTCAGACGGTGACCGAAGGCACTGGAAGCCCCCACGACGACGACGGCCAGGACCAGCCAGGAGCAGATCACTACCCATGGGCGACGGGCAGCCAGGCTGCCCAGACGGTAGAGGGACTGCGACATCATCGGTGGTCCTTTCAGGTCGAGGGCGTCGGGTCGAGCGCCATCTCCGTCAGCGTGGCGACCCGACGCGCAGTGCACATCGGCCGCAGGGGCCGCCGTCTCCTCGTGCTGCGGAACGGTGCGCGTCTCGTCCTTTCGGCCGAGGCGCAACGTCCGGCGTTCTCTAGGCTGGGCTGTGTGATCAGAAGCGCTTTCAGGACGTTGCGGGGCGAGCCCCGAGCGGCCGCGCCCCCGGTGCGGGTCTGGCGCGACTGGGCACTGGTCGCTGTCTTGGTCCCGACTGCCGTGCTCGAAGGCATCATCCGTGCGGATGTCGCCTGGCGTCCGGTAGCGCTCGTGGTCGCCGTCGCGCTGGTGTTCCCGCTGCTGTGGCGGCGGACGCACCCACTGGGTGTCGTCGCCGTGGTCTTCGGCGCCGTCATCGTGCTGAATCTCGCCACGCTGATCGATGGGCCGGCCACATCCGTTGGGCTGTACACGGTGATCTACGTGCTGTTGATCCCCTACGCGTTGTTCCGATGGGGGTCCGGTCGCGAGATCATCATCGGCTTGCCGATCATCGTGGTCGCCGGTCTGCTCGGGACCGCCAGCGACTTCAACGGCTTCGGCGAAGCGGCCGCAGGCTTCGTGTTCCTCATGTTTCCCGCACTTCTCGGAGCCCTGGTCCGTTTCGCGACGACCTCGCGAGCACGCGAGATCGATCAAGCAAGGCTGCGCGAGCGCCAGCAGCTCGCGCGCGAGCTGCACGACACCGTGGCGCACCACGTCTCGGCGATGGTCATCCGGGCGCAGGCGGGACGTGTGGTCGCCACCTCGGACCCGGGCGCAGCGATCGATGCGCTGCGGGTCATCGAGGCAGAAGGCTCCCGTACCCTCGCCGAGATGCGGACCATGGTGGGCGCGCTGCGCGACCGCGAGGATGCCGACCTCGCCCCGCAGAACGGCGTCGCCGATATCGAGCGGCTCGCGCGCAGCGTCGACGACCAACCACGGGTGCAGGTACTGCTCGCGGGCGACCTCGACGAGCTCAGTCCGGCGGTCGGGTCGGCCGCGTACCGCATCGCCCAGGAGTCGGTCACGAACGCGGTGCGCCACGCACGCAACGCCACCCGGATCGACGTGGAGGTCGTCGGGGACGAGCACACCGTACGGCTGACGGTTCGCGACGACGGCGCCCCGGTTCACGCGTCCCGCGTCGCTGCCGGTTACGGCGTCGTCGGGATGACGGAGCGGGCGGCACTCCTCGGCGGGACCCTGGAGGCCGGCCCCGGTCCGGATGGTGGCTGGGTGGTGGACGCGGTACTTCCTCGGGCCGGGCCCATCCGGTGAGCATCCGCGTACTCGTCGCCGACGACCAGGAGATCGTCCGGACCGGACTGCGGATGATCCTCGACGCCCAGCCGGACATCGAGGTGATCGGCGAGGCGCGGGACGGCCGGGAAGCCGTATCTCTCGCTCGCGAGCTGCGCCCCGACGTGTGCCTGTTCGACATCCGGATGCCCGAGCTCAACGGGCTAGAGGCGACGCGCGCGCTGGCCGGGCCGGACGTCGAGGACCCCCTCGCCGTGGTGGTCATCACCACGTTCGACCTCGATGAGTACGTCCATGGCGCGCTCAAGTCCGGCGCCCGCGGATTCCTCCTCAAGGACGCCGGCACTGAGCTGCTCACCCAGGCGATCCACGCGGCCGCCAATGGTGAAGCACTGATCGCGCCGAGCGTCACGGTGCGCCTGCTAGCGGCATTCGCGGATGTACGCACCAGCCAGCCACCGGCTCAGCCGATCGAGCCCCTCACTGCGCGGGAGGAGGAGGTCTTGGTCACCGTCGCTCGCGGCCTGACCAACGCCGAGATCGCCAACGAGCTCCACATCACCCTCAGCACCGTCAAGACCCACCTCGCGAGCCTCATGCAGAAGCTCGGCACGAGGAACCGAGTGGAGATCGCCATGTGGGCCTATGAGACGAAGCGCATCAGAGGCTGAGCAGCTCCACGGGTCGATGACGTCAACACCGAAATCTTCGGCAAACGCGAGAGCCGCCGCAACGGGAGCGGCCCACGTCTTCAGGTGGAGGTGGCGGGAATCGAACCCGCGTCCTTCGGTGCTAAGTCAGGGCTTCTCCGGGCGCAGTCCGCAGTCGCATTTCTCGGCCCCGGCAATCACGCAGACAAGTCTGCCGACGGGCCCAGTCACTGTGAGATTTCCCGCCCGGTCCCGTGACCGGATCGAGCGGTTGAGCCTCCTTGCTGATGCCAGACACCGGGCCGGAGGCACTCCCGGGCTGACAGACCTCGGCCTCTTACTTAGGCAGCAAGAGCGAAGTCAGCGCGATTGGAATCGGCGCTTATTGGTTTGCTGGGCATGGTTTCCGAGATCATCCCAGCGATCCTCGGCCCGCTTCCCCTGGCTCGACATCCAAAGTCGAAACCGTTCACCCCCTATGCAGTTGTTCGTCTTCGATCTTACGGCACCGACAAGCGCCCCGAAGGGTAAGAGGGCTGGCGAGCGGGGTAGGGGCACCGCCGATGAGCCCTCCCAACGCACAAACCAGGCTCCTCGGCGGCCGTTACCGCCTCGAGGAGACCATCGGCCACGGCGGAATGGGCACCGTCTGGCGCGGCCGCGACGAGGTCCTCAACCGGGCGGTTGCCGTCAAGGAAGTCCGGTTCCCACCGGAGCTGGGCGAGCAGGAGCAGAACGAGCTGCGGGAGCGGACCCTGCGGGAGGCCCGCGCCACCGCCAGCCTGAGCCATCCCAACGTCGTCACGACCTACGACGTGGTCGAAGAGGACGGCCTGCCCTACATCGTGATGGAGCTGCTCGACGCCCGCAGCCTGAGCCAGGTCCTGCAGGAGGACGGCGCCCTCCCCGCCCACCGGGTCGCACAGATCGGGCTGGAGATGCTCGGCGCGCTCGAGCTGTCCCACCGGCAGGGAGTCGTGCACCGCGACGTCAAGCCGGGCAACGTGCTGCTGACCGAGGACGGCCGCGCGATCCTGACCGACTTCGGCATCGCCACCATGGCGGGCGACCCGGCGCTGACCTCCACCGGCGTCGTGCTCGGCTCCCCCGCCTACATGTCACCGGAGCGGGCCCGCGGCAAGAAGCCCGGCCCTGAGGCCGACATGTGGTCGCTCGGCGCCACCCTCTACGCCGCGGCAGAAGGCCGTCCCCCGTACGACGGCGACAACGCACTCGTCACGCTGACCGCCGTCATCTCCGACCCGGTCGAGCCACCACGCGTGGGCGGTCCGCTCGCCGAGGCGATTCTCGGCCTGCTGGAGAAGGACCCCGCCGCCCGGATGAGCATCAAGGCGACCCGGACCCTGCTGGAGCGGGCGGCCGCCGACCGGTCGGGGGCCGCTCCCCCCGCCACCACGGTCGCGGCTGCCGCCGACCTGGACCGTGCCGGGCGCACCGAGGCCCTGCCCCTCGCAGCGGCGGCCACTGCTCCTCCCCCGGCGCGACCGGCGGCCGACGAGACCGGGCCACCGCTCTGGCGCGACGTGGACGATCCGGTCACCGACGACGGCTCACGCCGGCGTACCGCCGTGATCCTTGTTGCCCTGGTTGCTTTGCTCGCGCTGGTACTCGGCGTGGGCTACGCCGCGACCCGTGACGACGACCCGCGCACGCCCACCGCGTCGGACCCCACCACGTCCCCGGAGACGAGCGGGCCTCCCAGCGAGTCACCCAGCGAGTCGGAGCCGCCGCCTAGCTCGGCGGAGGAGACCCAGGCCGAGGGCGTGCCGGCCGGCTTCACCCTGCACACCGACGAGACCGGCTTCCAGGTGGCGGTGCCCCAGGGCTGGGAGCCGCAGCGCGACGGGACCCAGGTCAACTTCCGCGAGCCGGGCGGGTCTCGTTTCCTGCGGGTCGACCAGACCGACGATCCGAAGCCCGATGCGAAAAAGGACTGGCAGCAGCAGGAGAAGTCGGTCGAGAACCGGCTGAACAACTACCAGCGGATCCGGATCGACAAGGTCGATTACCGCGACTACAACGCCGCCGACTGGGAGTTCACGTTCGAGAGCAACACCCACGTGCTCAACCGCGGGATGAACACCGGCGAGATGGGCTACGCCCTCTACTTCTCCTCCCCCGACGACCAGTGGGACGAGAGCGAGCCGATCCGGGCGACCATCTTCGACACGTTCCAGCCGGCCGGCTGACTCGCACCGACGGCCTCAGTCGCTGCCGGCCTTGCCACTGGTGCGCCGCGACAGCGCCCGCTGGGTCTCGCGGTTGGCCTGCTTCTCGGCGAGGACGACCCGCTTGTCGAAGCTGCGCTTCCCGCGGCCGAGCGCGATCTCGACCTTGGCCTTGCCGTCCTTGAAGTAGAGAGCAAGCGGGACCATCGTCACCCCACCCTCCTTGGTCTTGCCGATCAGCCGGGCAATCTCCTGCCGGTGCAGCAGCAGCTTGCGTTCGCGGCGTGGCTCATGGTTGGTCCAGGTGCCCTCGGTGTACTCCGGGATGTGCACGCCCGCGAGCCACGCCTCCCCGTCGCGGATGTGCGCGAAGCCGTCCACCAACGAGGCCTGACCGGCTCGCAGCGACTTGACCTCGGTGCCGACCAGCACCAGCCCGGCCTCGAAGACGTCGTCGATGTGGTAGTCGTGGCGCGCCTTGCGGTTCTGCGCGACGACCTTGCGACCCTCTGCCTTGGCCACCGGCGCTCAGCCCCTTCCGGTGCCGTCGAGGGCGGCGACCAGCCCGGTGAGCACCTCGATAGCGCGCCGCTCGGCGATCGTCGGGGCCTCGCTGGCCGGCACGGCGACGTCGGGCTCCAGGCCCTGCCCCTCGATCGTGCGCCCGCTCGGCGTCAGGTAGCGCCCGACAGTCAGCTCCAGCCCGGATCCGTCGGAGAGCAGGGACGGCTCCTGCACCGAGCCCTTGCCGAACGTCCGCGACCCGACGACGACCGCGCGGTTGCGGTCCTGCAGCGCCGCGGCCACGACCTCGGCGGCGCTGGCGGTGGCACCGTCGACGAGCACCACCAGCGGGGTGGTGACGTCGCCCCCGCCGAAAGCGGTCAGCGTCCTCGGTGCCTTGCCGCGCCGCTCATAGGACACGACCGGGCCACCATCGAGGAACGCCGAGGCGACCTCGACCGCCTCGTCGAGCAGCCCGCCAGGGTTGCTGCGCAGATCGAGCACCACCCCGCCGGAGTGCCGCCCGCCGTTGGCGCGCAGCACCGCACGCACCTCGCGGCCGACGCCGCGGGTGAACGCGTTCACCTGCACGCGCACGATGTCCCCGCGCAGGCGCTCCACGACGACGTCTTCTGTGCTGAAGGTCTCGCGCATGACGGCGATCGTGTGGTCGGCACCACCACGTCGTACGGCGAGGCGAACCGTGCTGCGCTCCTCGCCCCGGAGCAACCCGGCCACCGTCGCGACGTCGGACCCGCCGACATCCCGCTCATCCACCGTGAGCACGACGTCGCCGGCCAGCAGCCCGGCCTTGTCGGCCGGTGAGCTGCTCTGCACACTGCCGACCTCGACGCCACCATCGGTCACCGGCCGCAGCCACAACCCGACGCCGGAGTAGTGGCCGTCCAGGGCGTCCTGGAACGACGCGAACTCGCTGGGTCCGTAGTAGGTGGACCAACGGTCTCCGAGTGTGCGCAGCATGCCCTCGACCGCTGCGCGTTCGAGCTCCTCGCGGTCTACCGGCTCTGCGGCGTCCGCGGCGATGCGCTCGGCGGCCTCGTCGATGACTCCCCGTCCGGCATCCCTCGCGGGGGCGTCACTGCCGACGACGCCGGTGACCACACCGCCGACGTAGGCCACCGCGAGGGCCGCCAGCAGGGCGACCACTCGCAGGGCAGGGCGGACGGGACGCACCGAGGGCATCGGGAAAGTCTAGTGCTGCAAGGCGCTTGCGCGGCTCAGCCGTTCGGTCAGAGCCAGCCCATCGGGTTGGCCGTGCCGCCGTTCACATAGACCATGAAGTGCAGATGGCATCCGGTCGAGTAGCCGGCGCCGTACATCCCCGCACCGCCACCGCTGTAGCCGATCACCTCGCCACGACCGACGCGCTGGCCGGCCCCGGCCGTGAACCGCATCAGGTGGCTGTAGCTGGTGGCCACCCCGGCGCCACGCATCAGGCCGTGGTCGATGACCAGTTGGTTGCCGTATCCGCCCACGAGGGTCGCCTGGATGACGGTGCCCGACGCTGCTGCCCGCACGGGCGCACCGCAGCCGGTGCCGAAGTCGGTCCCGTCGTGCAGCTTGTAGATGTTGGTGATCGGGTGCACCCGCATCCCGTAGGACGAGGTGACTCCACCGCCCGCCGGATAGGACAAGGCGCTGGGTGAGCGGCCGCCGCCCCCGCCGCCGCCCCCGCCACCCGAGCGACTGGCTCGTGCCTTCGCCGCCGCCGCCGCCGCCGCTGCCCGAGCCGCGGCGCGGGCCGCTGCGGCTCTGGCCTGGCGGGCGCGCTCGGCCAGAACGGCTTGCAGGCGCCGGGACTCGGCCTGCATCTCGGCGTAGCGCCGCTCCTCGGCGGCCTTCTCCTGCTCGATGGTGGCCACTGCTGTCGACCGCGCGGCGATGAGTGTCTCGACCTTCTGCTGCGCCGCCACTGCTTGGCGTTCGAGGCCCTCGATCTTGCGGACCATCGCCTCCTGCTCGAGCTTCATCTGCTCGAGCTGCTCCTGCTTGGCGTCCAGCGTGGCCTTTTGCGCCGCCAGATCGGCTCGGTCCTCCGCAAGGTCACCGAGGACGGCGCCCTGCGAGCGCAACGCGTTCTGGACGAGCACCAGCCGGGTGGCGAAATCGTCGGGGCTGTCGGACTCGAGCACGACGGCGAGCTCGGCGTAGCTGCCCTGGCGGTAGGACGAGCTGGCGATGCGTCCGATCAGCGTCTGCGCATCGTCGATCTTCGTCTGGGTGTCGCGGATCTGGCGCTTCGCCTTCTGCACCTCGGCGCGAGCGACGTCCAGCTTGCCGGCCAGCATCCGGTCCCGCGCCCGGGCAGCGGCGAGCTGGCCGCGCACCTTCGCCACCGCGGCCTGCGCTCCGGGCAGCTCGGCCTCGGCCCGCTTGAGCGCGAGAATCGCTGACCTGAGCTCCTGCGAGGTCTCGGAGAGCTCGTGCGCGAGACGATCTATCGCCTTGTCGACAGCGCTCTTGCGCTGCCGTTCGCCGGCGGCGAAGGCCGGGCCGAGGCTGCCGGCGGCCAGCGCCAGGAGCAGCAGTGCGACCAGTGCAGGGCGAAGACGCATGCGGCGGAGACTCTTCCGGATCGACAGTCGTGCCTGGGGAATCTGCCTTTCCTATCGGCACCACAGCGCGAAACCGTGCAGCGAAACGCGGCATATGGGTGTTTCTTTGCGATCCCTCGCAACGTGCTGATGCCGTTCGTTGCCGGCCCCGGTCGGGTGCCTAGACCCGAAGGTACTTACGCAGGGTCAGGAAACTGGCCAATGCGGCCAGCGCCACGCCGACGAGAATCATCCAGGGCACGGTGGCCCAGACGTCGGCCCAGCCGACGAACCGGGTGAACGGGAAGGCCGGGCGGGCCACCCGTTCGACCACCTGGCTCTGGAAGAGTGCAATCGCACCGGTGGCCATCGACGCGCCGATCAGTCCGGCGATGGCGCCCTCGAGCAGGAACGGGAGCTGGATGGAGAAGCTGGACGCTCCGACGAGCTTCATGATCCCGGTCTCCCGACGCCGGCTGAACGCGGCGACCCGGATGGTGTTGGAGATCAGCAGGACCGCGACCACGATCATGATCAGTGCCAGCCCCCACGCGCCGGCCTTGAGGTAGTTGAGCACCCGGAAGAACTTCTCGAGCAGCGCCTTCTGGTCCTGGACCTGCTCCACCCCGTCGCGACCGGCGAACTTGGTGGCCACGATCGGGAACTGCTGTGGATCCTTGAGCTTGACCCGGAACGACTCGGGCATCTGGTCGGCCGTGACGTTGTCGGCGATCGCAGAGTCCTTGAACTGCTCCTTGAACCGGGTGTAGGCCTCCTGCTTGGACTCGTAGAACACGTTGTCGACCTCGGCCGTGCTCTGCAGGTCCCCCTGGATCTGGTCGCGCTGAGCCTGGGAGACCTCACCGGCGGCACAGCTGGGAGCGTCACTGTCCTGCCCGCACAGGAAGACCGACACCTCGACCTTGTCGTACCAGAAGTCCTTCATGGTGTCGACCTGCCGGTTGAACAGCAGGCCGAAGCCGAAAAAGGCCAACGACACCGCGGTGGTCACGATGACCGCGATCGTCATGGTGAGGTTACGGCGAAGGCCGATGCCGATCTCGGAGAGGATGAACGAGGCGCGCATTTCGTCCTAGTCGCTTAGTGGGAGTAGCCGTAGACGCCACGCGACTGGTCGCGGACGACCCGGCCGCCTTCCAGCTCGATCACACGCTTGCGCATCTGGTCGACGATGTCGTCGTCGTGGGTGGCCATGACGACCGTCGTCCCGGTGCGGTTGATCCGGTCGAGAAGCTTCATGATTCCGACGCTCGTCGTGGGGTCGAGGTTCCCGGTGGGCTCATCGGCGATGAGAATCATCGGTCGGTTGACGAAGGCCCGTGCGATGGCGACCCGCTGCTGCTCCCCGCCGGACAGCTCATCGGGCCGACGGCTCTCCTTGCCCTTGAGGCCCACGAGGTCGAGCACCTCGGGGACCACCTTGGCGATGTGGTGTCGCGGCCGGCCGATGACCTCGAGGGCGAACGCGACGTTCTCCTGGACGGTCTTGTTGGGAAGCAGCCGGAAGTCCTGGAAGACCGTTCCCATCTGCCGGCGCAGACCGGGGACCTTCCACTGCGAGAGCCGAGCCAGATCCTTGCCGGCGACGTGCACCTGGCCGCTGGTGGCGCGCTCCTCCTTGAGCACGAGCCGCAGGAACGTCGACTTGCCCGACCCGGACTGACCCACCAGGAAGACGAATTCGCCCTTGTCGATCTCGACGGAGACGTCGCTGAGAGCGGGTCGGGTCTGGCTCGGGTAGAGCTTGGTGACGTTCTGGAGGCGGATCACGAGGGGCGTTCCTGCCGGCGGGGTCGGTGGGATCGGAGGGTTCGGTAGCTAGTTCTTCGACGGACCGCCATGCGGCTTGAGCGGCCGGGCCCGAGTCTACGTCGGGCAGGCCGAAGGCCCCGGTTGCCCGAGGCCTTCGGCATGTCCAAGCCGTGCTGTTCAGTCCTCGCTCGTGCCGGGCTAGTGCCGGGCTAGTGCCGGGCTAGTGCCGGCGATTGCGCTCCAGCGCCGGCCGGCCCGGCGCCACCATCAGGGCGCCACCAGCGAGCAGCAGTGCGAAGGACAGGCCGAGGGCTGCACCTAGCGGCAGGTCCAGGCCGGTCGCGGCGAGCGGACCGCTCTTGGTGCCCAGCACCTCCAAGTCGTCACCGTCGCCGTCGTTACCGTCGTCGGTGTTGCCGATCTTGGTGGGCAGCACGCTGGTTCCCGGGCCCACGGTGACCGTCTCGGTGACCGTCACCATCCCGCTCGGCCCCGGAACCGTCGGCGTCACTGTGTCCGTCACCGTCGGAGTGGTCGACGCGGTCACCGTCGGTGTGTCCGACGTCGTGGGTGTGGTTGACGTCGTGGTCGTCGGCTCGGTCTCGACCGCGCATCCGGCGTCGAGGATCGCCTGCCCGGCCGGCCAGTTCTTCCCGCCGTACGTCGCGGTGTCCCCGCCCTTGGTCGGGTAGGTGAAGCTCGGGATGATGTCGCCCCACTTCTGCTTCGCGGACTTCATGCCGGCTTGGAAGATCGGCCCGCCGTGGCCGTCATGCCCGTGGCCCTTGACGACGCTGTTGATGCTGACCGTGATCCGAACGTAGGGGTTGGTCTCGGAGTTGGTGCGGTGGCACAGGGTCACCTTCTGGTTGCCGCCGCCGTTATCGCCCGACGTGCGCTTGTTCCCAGACTTGTCGTCGTCCCGTTGCTTCTCGGCCGCGTCCTCGTCGTCACCGTCGTCATCGTCGTCATCCTCTCGGTCGGACTCGTTGTTGGCTCGGTCCGACTTCTTGGACTTGGCATCGGACTTGTCGTCCTTCTTGCCGTTGTTGCCGGTTTCCTTGGCGGAGCCCTTCGCGTTCGAGGACCCCTTGTCGTTCCCACCGCCGGTGGCCGACGCTGGCGAGGCCCCCAGCCAGGCGACGAGCGCAAGAGTCACCAGCACGGCGCCGAACAGGCGCGTCACCTTGGTCCGAGCAGACACGGTCGACCTCCCTCGTACATCTCGGGTAGGTCTCACCACTCGCTCCCCACGACCGCTCCGCCCCCGCAGAGGGTGACCGCAACCGGTCGTGGATCTCAGCTCCCCTTGGCCCGACGATTCCTGTCGGCGCCGCCGTCGTGGATTCAGTGTGTCGAGAGATCGCTAGCCTGTCAATCACAGAAAGTGACGACTCCAGGCTCGAATGGGCTAGTCAGTAACCCTCTGTAATGAGGAAGCCCCCGGAGGTGATCTCCGGGGGCTTCCTCATTCAGCGGTCAAGCTGCCGGCTGGTCCACAACCGGTCCGTGCTCTGTCAGTGCCGGCGGGTGCGCTCCACGGCCAGTCGGCTCGGCAGAACCATCAGCGCGCCACCCGCGAGCAGCAACGCGAAGGACAGACCGAGTGCTGCGCCCATCGGCAGGTCCAGGCCGGTCGCGGCAAGCACGCCGCTGCCGGTCTTGGTCCCGAGTACGCCGGTGTCGTCACCACCGTTGTCGTCATCGTCGTCGCCGATCTTCGTCGGCAGGACTGCGACGCCACCGGGGCCCACTGTGACCGTCTCCGTCACCGTCACCGTCTCGCCCGGTGTGGAGGATCCGCTCCCGGTCGGGGACGCGGTCTCGGTCACCGTCACCGTCGTGGTGCCGCTCGGCGACACCGTTGCGGTCCCCGTCCCTGTCGGGGACGCGGTTTCGGTCACCGTGATCGTGCCGCCCGGGGTCGTGGTGACCGTCTCCGTCCCGGTCGGGGACACGGTCTCGGTCACTGTCTGCGTGCCGGTCGGGGTCACCGTCTCGGTCACCGTCACCGTGCCGCTGGGGGAAGCGGTCTGGGTCACCGTCTGGGTGCCGGTTGGGGTGACAGTCACTGTCACTGTCTCGGTGGACCCGCCGGTAGACGTCACCGTCGGGCTGCCGGTCGAGGTGATCGTGACCGTTTGCGTCGACGGCGGTTGCGTCACGGTGGTGGTGGCGGTCGCCGTGCCCGACTCAGTCACTGTCGTCGTGGAGCCAGGAGCCGTGGTGGTCACCGTCTGGGTGACCGTGTTCCCACCGGACGGGGACGAAGACGGCGTGATCGTGACGGTCTCCGTCACAGTGACGGTGGGGGTCGAGGAGCTCGTCCCTGTTGTTGCTGTGGTCGTGCCCCCCGTCGGGCTGCCGGAACCGGTGTTGGTCGTCGCGGTCGTCGTGCCGCCGGTCGGGCTGCCGGAACCGGTGTTGGTCGTCGCGGTCGTCGTGCCGCCTGTCGGGCTGGGGCTCTCGGTCTCACCGCAGCGGACCTTGAAGACCTTCTTCTTCTCGCCGCCCGGGGTCGGCGGCGCGTCCTGCTTGGCGTAGGCCTTGTAGTGACCGTCCGGGAGGGTCATCAACTCCGTGCGCCAGTCACCCTCCTCGTCGGCCGTCCAGCGGCCTGACCTGACCGTGCCGCCGCCCTTCTTGTTCTCGATGCGGTAGTAGCCGCTGGACTCGCCGTCGAAGTTGAAGCCGTGCAGGTGGAAGTCACACACCTTCGGCTGGTTCTTGCGCTCCGGGCTGGGCTCCGGCTCGTCGTCGTGGATCTTCAGGGTCCCGTTGTTGCCGCCGGGGTCGCCGTTGTCCTTGGCCTCGCCCTTGGCCTCGCCCTTGGCCTCGCCCTTGGCCTCGCCCTTGGCCTCGCCCT
>Ga0136617_10001503_pt1 | contig 20703 bp, 20 predicted proteins | sample AntDrymUQ3222106_2_FD_129672 | JGI IMG/M metagenome (GOLD analysis project Ga0136617, IMG submission 129672) | Polar desert sand microbial communities from Dry Valleys, Antarctica - metaG UQ322 (21.06) | ecosystem: Environmental > Terrestrial > Soil > Desert | place: Antarctica: Dry Valley...
GCGAGTAAGCGCGGCGGGCGCAGCCAAGTCCCGCGAGGGCCGTCGCCGCGCGACCGAGCGATGCCCGACCACTCGCCTTATCACTCCGCGCCGACCATCGCGGAGGGCAAACCGCGCTTAATCTCGCTTCATCCTATCGATGATCGTCGGCTGCGCTTTGCCGGCGCGACGGTACGCCCATATCATCATCGCTAGGCCGATGAGGATCATCGGCAACGAGAGCCACTGGCCCATCGTCAACCCTGCCGCAAGCAAGCCCAGGAATCCGTCGGGCTCGCGCGCGTATTCGGCGATGAAGCGAAACGCCCCGTAGCCGGCCAAGAAGAATCCCGACACGGCGCCCATCGGTCGCGGGCGTTGCGCATACCACCAAAGCAATGCAAACAGCAGCACGCCCTCGAGCGCGAACTGGTAGAGCTGCGACGGATGCCGGGGTGCGGCATCCACTTGGGGGAATACCATCGCCCATGGGACGTCGGTCACGCGGCCGACGAGCTCGGCATTGATGAAATTGCCCAGACGCCCCGCAGCAAAACCAAGCGGTACCAGTGGCGCCACGAAGTCGGTGACATCGAGCCAGCGCTTGCGCCTGCGCCGCGCGTAGAGCACGAGCGCGATCAGCACGCCCAGAAGGCCGCCGTGGAAACTCATGCCGCCCGCCCAAACCTGAACTATCTCGAGCGGATGCTCGAGATAATAGAGCGGCTTGTAAAAGAGCACGTAACCCAGGCGGCCGCCGAGAATCACGCCGAACACGCCATAGAACAGCATGTCGTCGACGTCGCGTGGGTGCCAGCCGGTCAGCAGATTCTGGCGCGCGCGGATTTTTCCCAGCCAGATGAAGAGCGCGAAGCCGACGAGGTACATGAGCCCGTACCAGCGGACCGCGATGGGGCCGAGCTGAAACGCCACGGGGTCGAATTGCGGGTGGACGAGCATGCGGGGAAGTGTCGCGGGGCAAGGGGATGATGACTACACGGAGTCAGGAGGAGTCCCGCGACGCGATAGAGCGCCACGTGCTTTGGCGGTGACGAGCCTGCGCTAGAATCCCTCGATTATACAAACCGCGCTTGCCGCGCCTCTGCTCAAAATCCCTATGCCGTTCAATCGCCGCTCGCACCTCATTACCCACGGCATCGCGCGCTCGCTCAATCGGGCATGCTCCGCGCTGTCGGCTTCTCCGACGGTGACTTCGAAAAGCCCATCGTCGGCGTGGCCAACGGCCACAGCACGATGAACCCTTGCAACGCCGGCATTCAGCCGCTGGTCGATGCGATCGCTGCGGCGGCCGAGGTCGAATGGTCGATCGATGACTTTGAACGCGTGCGCAAGCGCGTGCCGGTGTTGTGCGACTTGAAGCCCTCGGGCAAGTACGTGGCCATTGACTTCCACAACGCCGGGGGCGTCCCGCGGGTCTTGAAAATACTGCTCGAAGCGGGCTTGCTGCACGGCGATTGCATGACGATCACCGGACGCACGATGGCGGAAGAGCTCGCGCGCGTTCCCGCACAGGCCAAGGGCGCTCATCGGCCAGGGTTTGGGCGAATCGGTGGGACTCGTGATCGATGGCCGTTTTTTCGGCGGCACCTGGGGGGATGGTCGTGGGGCACGTCGCCCCGGAGGCCTACGTCGGCGGCACGATCGCGCTCGTACACGAAGGCGATTCCATCACCATCGATGCGTCGCCTGCTCTTGCAGTTGAACGTGCCGGACGATGAGCTCGCCCGCCGGCGCGCGGCGTGGAAACCTCCACCGCCCCGCTACACGCGTGGCTTGCTCGCCAAATATCGGCGACTCGTTTCGACGGTGAGCAAGGGTGCGATCACCGGCGGAAAAGAAGGTGATTCGACTATTTGAGGTGGTCGGCGTTCGGCCGGAAACTGTCGGCGCGAGCGCTGTCTAACGATGATGGACCGGCGCTCCTTCCTGCTCGCGACGACCACGGCCAGCGTAGCGGCGTTGACCGGGTGCGCCTCGGTTGGAGGAAGTTCGGGGCCGCCGGCGCAAGCCCCCATTTACCGAGTTGGCGACCGCTGGGTCTATCGCGCGCAAGACGGCTTCCGCGACCCCGTGACGTGGGAAGAGACGCAAGAGATCATCGCCGCAGGGCCGAATGGCATTTCCGCGCGGATCACCCAAATCGGCCCGACGGTCAACAGCGTGCGCACCGAAACGTGGTCGGCGCCTGGGATCGTTCTCGTCGGCGCGGTCTTCGACAACGAAATACGGCGCTTTGCCGCGCCGCTCAAGCGTTACGATTTCCCACTGACGCCCGGCGAGACCTGGAACCAGTTTGTGGCCAATGTCAACGAGACAGCGCGCCAAAAGGAAGGTGTCATCAATCGCTACGTCACCGTCCGCGGCTGGGATCGGGTCGCGACTCCGGCAGGGGAGTTCGACGCGTTACGTATGCGCGTTTTTATGCGCCTCGACGATGAAGAATTCTGGCGCTACCCGACGGATTGCAATTACGAGATTTGGTATGCGCCGGCAGCGGGCGCCTCGGTGCGCGAAGTGAAGCGTGCCGAATATTCCCAGCGCCATGATGGCCAGTCGGCAATCCGCATTCGCTCTCAAAACGCCTTGCTCGAGTTGACTTCCTACCGCCGAGGCGGATAAAGCATGCACGTGGCGCTCGTAAGGCCGTGACCACGATAGGTTTGGCAAGCCGTCTTTGGTCGTTTGACCTGTTTTCGCCACAGGTTGTGAAGGTCGCGCTGCCGCTTGTGGTGGCCGCCGCGATTACGACGTTCCCTGTTGCTGGCCAAGCGCAGGCGCCCGCTTCAGGCGCCGCCGTTGCCAAGGTGGGCGACGTGCAGGAAGGCTTGGCCGCGTTTTACGGAACGCGCTTGAACCGGCGCAAGACGGCCAGCGGCGACGCGTATGACCAGAACGCGATGACCGCGGCGCATCGCACGCTGCCGTTCGGCAGCCGTGTGCGCGTCACGGACAGGCGAAGTAATCGCTCCGTCGAAGTTCTCATTAACGACCGCGGTCCAACGCAGCCCAACCGTATTACCGATCTTTCGCGGGCTGCGGCCGCCAAGCTCGGGATGCTTAGGGCTGGCAACGTTCCGGTCCGGCTCGAGGTGCTCAGCGTCGCTCCGCCGGCGGAGCCCCGCCGGCGAGCGCAATAGCAATCACCTGCGGTCAGTAGCGATACGTATCCGGTTTGTACGGGCCGGTAGACGCGACGCCAATGTAGCTTGCCTGCTTCTCCGACAGAGACGTCAGCATCGACCCCAGCTTGGTGAGCTGCAACCGGGCAACTTTCTCGTCCAAGTGCTTCGGCAAGACGTAGACGCCGATGGGGTAGCGGCGGTCGCTTCGCTGGGCATCGCCCCACAACTCGATTTGCGCCATCACCTGATTCGCGAACGACGAGCTCATGACGTACGACGGATGGCCGGTCCCGCAGCCAAGGTTCACAAGCCGACCCTCGGCAAGCAGGATGATCCGCTTGCCATCAGGGAAGATTACGTGGTCGACCTGCGGCTTGATGTTCTCCCACGTGTAACGCTTCAAGCCCGCAACGTCGATCTCGTTGTCGAAGTGACCGATGTTGCACACGATCGCGTTGTTCTTCATCCGCTGCATGTGCTCGAGCGTCAAGATGTCGATGTTGCCGGTGGCGGTGACAAAGATATCGGCCTTGTCGCACGCGTACTCCATCGTCACGACGCGGAAACCCTCCATCGCTGCCTGCAGCGCACAAATCGGATCGATCTCGGTAATCCACACCTGCGCTGACAGAGCGCGCAACGCCTGCGCCGACCCCTTGCCCACGTCGCCATAGCCCGCGACGACAGCGACCTTGCCGGCAATCATGACGTCGGTTGCGCGCTTGATGGCGTCGACCAGCGACTCGCGACATCCGTATAGATTGTCGAACTTCGATTTGGTGACAGAGTCGTTGACATTGATCGCGGGAAACGAAAGACGGCCTTCCATGTGCATCTGGTACAGGCGCTTGACGCCGGTCGTCGTCTCTTCTGTAACTCCTTTAATATTGTCTTTGATCCGCGAATAGAACTCGGGATCGTCCGCGAGTCGCTTGGCGATCGCGGCGTATAGCGCGAATTCCTCCTCGTTGTGCGGATTGGAGATGACGTCGCGGTCGGTCTCAGCCAACGCGCCGAGATGCACGAGCAACGTCGCATCTCCGCCGTCGTCCAGGATCATGTTCGGCGTGCCGAGCGAGGTGTCGGACATCGGCCACGCAAAAATGCGGTGCGTGTATTCCCAATATTCGTCAAGCGTTTCACCTTTGTACGCGTACACGGGCGTTCCGCTCGCAGCGATTGCCGCGGCAGCATGATCTTGGGTCGAGTAGATATTGCACGATGCCCACCGGACTTCAGCGCCCAGTGCCTGCAGCGTCTCGATCAGTACGGCGGTTTGAATTGTCATGTGCAGCGAGCCGGCGATCTTGGCGCCGCGCAGGGGCTGCGTCGGCGCAAATTCCTCGCGGATCGCCATGAGGCCGGGCATCTCGGTCTCGGCAATCAGCATTTCCTTACGCCCCCACTCAGCAAGCGCAAGGTCGGCAACGTGAAAGTCGGCGAAATTCTTGATATCGGCAGCAGTATTCATCGGTCACTCCATTGTTGGTGACCGCGCTGATGGAAAAACGAGGGATCTGGCAGTCGTCTCTCCGTAACGCGATTCACGGTTCAACGAGCGCGGTTCACGAAAGATATGTGAAGCACCCCGAGCCTGGCAGCGTTCCGTTGATGGGAAGCGCAGTTGCAACGCTCCTCGGGGAGCGGGCGTAATTTTACCGGATTATTGATCGGGCGTTTGGACCGCTGCGTTCAAGGTCGTCGCGGGATCGAGTTGGGCAAAGAGCGCTTTGGCTAAGCTCGATTCGCGCTTGTAGAAGCCCTCGGTGTGAAACGTCTCGGGCAGCTTGAAATGCTCGTAATCGAGATGGTGCAAAAACTCGTGCACCAACGTGCGGAGAAATGAGCGAAACGCGACGACCTGCTTGCGTTGCACCGTCCGCATCCACAGGGTAATACGCGCGGGCGGATTCTCCTCGCTGGGTTCGTAGAGTCCGTGCAACTCGCCATAGCTGCCCGACGGACGCCGCGCGAGCACACGCACGCGGACCGGAGGTATGCTAAACCCGCTGACCAGCGCATCGAGCAGAGCCTGGCAGCCGCGCTGCGTCTCGGCAGGGTTTTCGCGAAGCAGGCCGTCGCGAATCGCGCTTACCGATGCGATGACGCCGGTCCCGGCTGGCAGTTCCAGCACCTCGATCGCATCGCTTTCGCGATAGATGCGCTGGCGAGCGCTGGAGAGGCGGTCGTAGTACGAGAAGCGCATCAAATTATTCTACCGTCGTGCGCTGCGACGCCGGTTCGTCGTTGCATGCGCAGAACGCAACGTTCGAACCTGTGCTTCAGCGGCTCATCCTCGCGAGTGAGGGTGCGCGTGGCTACGAGGTGCGAAAAATGAGAAGCCGCCCTTAGGCGGCTCCCACTGGATCGTCACGCGGGCTAGGCTAATTTTTCTTGACCTTCTCCAGCATCTTGAAAATACCCTTTGGGGCGCCGACGAACATGCGCTTGAAGGTCTTGGGCAGGCAGCGCCGCTCAAGCGTGTTGCGGCGGGTGCGGGTACGTTCGGCCATTGAATTTCCTTTACGTGAGGGATACGGCTCGCTTCAACACTGATGACCCGCGAGTTTCAAGCCAGAGAGCAACGGATTCTACCGGAAATGCCGCGGTCTGCCCGCGTTGCCCTTAGTTACGCTTTAGTCACTTTTGCCCCGGCGCAGCATTCGCCGACTCTCGCTCGAAGAGGCCGTAGAGTCGTCCGATCGGGCGGACAATGACGTCGTATCGGACGATCTTCGCTGGCGCAACATCTGGTTCGAACGGTCTCCTGTACGCGAACTCGAGTGTCGCCGCCCCCGGCTCGAGCGTACGAAAGCGGTACGTCGTCGTCCCCGCGACGCCCATCATGCCTGCCGGGACCGGCGCAGGTGTGAAGTCGGGACCTCCGGCCAACAGCAGTGGCGTGCCGGAGCTTCGTTGCAGCTCCCAGACATAGTCAACCGCCGCGTCGCGCTCGAGGCCAATCACGAGAGGCGCGCCACTGCGCACGACGAACGTTCCTCCGCCGGGGCCGGCGGTCGTACCTTCGGGCTTCGCGGTCGCGCACCCGGCGAGGGCGCTCAATGCGCTCACCACGATCGCGCCGCGTAGTACGCCCATGATCGGCGCGCTCCGAATCGGCATTACGCGAGCGCCGGGGCGCGCTGCGCGTCGACTTTGTCGATGCCGGCCGCGGCGCGCAATGCGTCCGCTTTATCGGTGGCTTCCCAAGTGAACTCGGGCTCGTCGCGACCAAAGTGGCCGTACGCTGCCGTTTTGCGATAGATCGGACGCAAGAGATCGAGCATGCGGATGATGCCCTTCGGACGCAGATCGAAATGCGCGTTGACGAGCTCGGCGAGCTTTTCGTCCGAAATCTTGCCCGTGCCCTCGGTGTAGATGGTGACGTTGATCGGCTTGGCCACGCCGATCGCGTAGGAAAGTTGTACCTGACACTGCGTGGCGAGGCCCGCGCCCACAATATTCTTCGCGACATACCGCGCCGCGTACGCGGCCGAGCGATCGACCTTGGACGGATCCTTCCCCGAGAACGCGCCGCCGCCATGCGGCGCCGCGCCGCCGTAGGTGTCGACGATGATCTTACGCCCAGTCAGTCCGGCATCGCCGTGAGGTCCGCCGATCTCGAAACGCCCGGTCGGATTCACGAGAAACTTCGCACCGTTTAGCATCGCGGGAGGAAACACCGGCTTGATGATCTCCTCGATCACCGCTTCGGCGAGCTTGCCTTGGCAGTCGTTCATCGAGGGATCGTGCTGGGTGGAAAGCACGACTGTATCGACACTGTGCGGTTTGCCGTTGATGTAGCGGACGGTGACTTGCGACTTTGCGTCGGGGCGCAAAAACGGTAGTCGGCCGTCGCGCCGGACTTCACTCTGACGCTGCACGAGGCGATGCGCGTAATAGATTGGGAAGGGCATCAAAGACGGCGTTTCGTCGCAGGCGTAACCGAACATCAGGCCCTGATCGCCCGCGCCTTGATTCAAAAAATCATCGGACGCGTGATCCACTCCTTGCGCGATATTGGGCGATTGCCGCCCATAGCACACCATCACCGAGCAGCCATCTGCGTCAAAGCGCAGCGCGGGGTCGTTGTAGCCGATCGAGCGAACGGTCTCGCGCGCCACGCGTGCATAGTCGACGTTGGCGCGCGTCGTGATTTCTCCGGTCATAACCACGAGGCCGGTCGATACCAGCGTCTCCGCTGCAACGCGACCCGTCGCGTCTTGCTCTAGAATCGCATCGAGCACCGCGTCGGAAATTTGGTCCGCTACTTTGTCCGGATGGCCTTCCGACACCGATTCCGACGTGAACAAAAACTCGCTCATCAGTTCTCCCGACCGTTCGTTGCGCCCGTCTATGACGCTATCGGCTCGCAGCAAACGCTGGCGTCCGAATGCGGACAAAGACATAAATTCTAGCAGTATCCGCACACCTGCTCGCTTCAACGTTCGATATGCCTAACGCGGAAACGCGCGCGCGGTCGCCGCGTATTGTGTTACCGGAAAGCGCCGCGGTGCACCGCGCAGCACAGCTGTTGCGTGCTGGAGAACTCGTTGCGTTTCCGACTGAAACGGTCTACGGACTCGGCGCCGATGCGGGGAACACCGATGCGGTATGCAAGTTGTTCGCTACGAAAGGCCGGCCTGCTTCCCATCCGGTCATCGTGCATCTGCGTGACGCGACCCAGATGCCGCACTGGGCGCGCGAGCTGCCAGCGGACGCGCCAAGGCTCGCCGCCGCGTTCTGGCCGGGCCCACTCACCATGATCCTGCCGCGCACGTCGCTGACCTCTGATGCGGTGACCGGTGGACAGGACAGTGTCGGATTGCGCGTGCCGGCGCATCCCGTCGCGCAACGGCTGCTCGCATCGTTCGCGGCGTTGGGCGGCAAAGGCATCGCGGCGCCTTCGGCCAATCGCTTCGGCCGCATATCGCCGACCAGCGCCGAACATGTCGCCGATGATTTGGGCGACGCCGTTTCACTGATTCTCGATGGTGGCGCGTGCGACATCGGCATCGAAAGCACAATCGTCGCGTTTGCCGATGGACAAGCGATGATGCTGCGACCGGGTGCGATCGACAGTGAGGCACTGGAGTGTGTGCTGGGTCATCCGCTCACCTCGCGCTCTACGGCTCTGCCCCGCGCGCCGGGGACCCTGCCGTCGCACTACGCTCCGCGCACGCCGCTTTTTGTCGTGACCGCACGCGAGTTGCCGCAGGACGTTACCCAGCGCGCAACGCGTGGCGAGCGCGTGGCAGTGCTCGCTTTGACTGTACCGCAACCCAACGCTTTTGATGGCGCATGGATCGCCGCACCCCGCGATGCCGCAAGCTACGCGCGCGGGTTGTATGCGCATTTGCGCACGCTCGACGCCTGTTCCGCAACGGCAATCATCGTCGAGCAACCACCCATCACGACGGCATGGTTCGCAGTGCGGGACCGTCTGGAGCGCGCCGCGAGCCATGACACGGACGGAAACGCTCGGAGCGTTTAGGAATCGATCTGCGATAGCGTCCGCAGGCGCTCGAGCTCGGCGCGGCGCAGCGTCGTCAACACATCCGCCTCGGCACGTTCGCGTGCGCAGCGCGTCCGGAGACATGATTCGTTGATACGCGCGACCTGCGCGGTTGCGTCAGCATCGATATTGGCGTGCATTTCGGCGAAAAAAGCGTCGCGTATCCCTGCACTCGAAAATTTTCTCGGTACGAGGCGTATCGACACCTTCCCTGGATACTCGACGAGGGCACCAGTTCCCACATCCACTGCGAGAGCGAGCGGCGCCAAGATACCCAGCACGCCGATCACGCCAAGACCGGACGACACGGCGCCTGGCACGAGACCAACCAGCGGGTTCGAGGCGCCAGCGCCACCGATGGCGAAGCTCGCGAAGTTGGGAATCGATGTGGCACCGACAATCGGTGCGGAGAGGTCCGACGTCAACGTCGATGTGGCGTCGAAATGGCCTTCCTTGCGACAACTGATCGTCAGATCGAACTGCGAGCGCGCGATCTCGATTTCGGCCGGGGTGGATGCGATCTCCGCGATGTCGCCGCCCTTGCGCTTCAACGTGCATTCGGCCCCGGGCGGATCCGTGGCGACACCGAGCGTTTGCGTCCAGCCATACAAGATCGTTGCACAGCCGCTGAGCACGACCGTCGCCGCGAGAAGAGAGCAAGTCGTCGCGAGGCCTGAGGTGAACATACTCGAATGCACAATCATCCCGGAAGACCTCAGTCGACTAACAGCGCGCCGACGTCAACCGAGGCGCCCACCGGCGGCGGCGATGCGTGCAAAAGCGCGAGGGAAAGAAGCGAAAAGGGTGCATTGTGGCGAAGCGCACTGCAACGCTTACGCTAACGGTGAAATGCGTCGAGCGCAAGCTGCATACCGTTTCAAGCCGTCGTAAGATTGCACTGACAGTGCCAGAGCAAGCCGCAATCATTCACACAAACAATCGGAGCTGGACATGCTGAAAATCTGGGGCAGAAAGAACTCAGTCAATGTGCAAAAAGTCCTTTGGTGCTGCGAAGAAATTGGGGTCGAGTATCAACGCATCGATGCCGGCGGCACATTCGGCATTGTCCAAACTCCGGAATACCGCCGCCTCAACCCTAACGCCCTCGTCCCCACGATCGAGGACAAAGGATTCGTTTTGTGGGAGTCCAACGCAATCGTCCGGTACCTTGCCGCGAAGCACACCGCCGGTACTCTGTGGCCCGACGATCTCCGGACTCGCGCGGAAGCGGACCAGTGGATGGACTGGAGCAGTTCGACGTTCTGGCCGGCCATCCGCCCCCTGTTCCTGGGGCTGATCCGTACGCCGGAGCGCGAGCGCGATCCGCGCGCGCTCGACGAGTCCCGTCGCCAGACGGCCGAAGCGGTCGCCGTCGTCGACACCCACCTCGAGTCCCGCGCGTTTCTTACGGGTGAGCATTTTACCGCCGGCGACATCGTGCTCGGCTGCGGGGTCTGGCGTTGGATGGCGCTGCCCATTGAGCGCCCTCCATCGCCCAACGTGCAGCGGTGGTTCGACGCGTTAGCGCAGCGCCCGGCGTGCCAAGAGGTCGTCATGCTGCCGCTGACTTGAAGGAATTTTGGGCGCGTCGCAAACACCGCCTGCATCCGAAAGCAGTGGCGAGCGCGGCGCAGTTCGGGCGCGGATCTGGTCGAAGTAGCGCACTGACGCGCACTACCGAATTGCGGCCAGAGCGATGAGCGCGGCGAAACCCGCAGCGAGACCGACGAGAAGATTCCGCCGAAGGACGAAGTAGACAAAGAGCGCGATCGCGCAGGCAATCAGTCTCCCCCACATCGGAGTGGCCGCGAGCGTACCCGTAGGGAGAAGTACGATCCGCGCCGTAAGTCCGGCGATCAACGCGTAGGCGACGCAGCCAGCCCACACAAAGAACTTGCTGTCCATGCTCACCTTGCGTGAGACCAACATGCCCAACCCGCGCCATAGATAGGTCGCGAACGCGCATCCCAGGATCAGCAGTGCGACGTCAAGCACGTTTTCGCGCCTCGACGAGGCTAAAGGCCAGCGTGCCTCCGATCAATCCTCCCAGGATGACGCTCCACTGCGGCGCTGCCAAATGAATGAGTGGGCCCGCTACCGCACCGCACGCGAGCGCCACGAAACCGTGGCGGGTGCGCGTCTCGCCGGTGAGGATGAGCAGAAAATAAAGCGGTCCGATGAACACCAGTCCCTGGCGCACCAGCGGTGGCAGGGATTCAGCCAATAAGTAGCCGGTCGCAGTGGCCACCATGCAAGCGACCCAGTTGGTGAGCGCAAAGCCGACAAACCACGGCAAGCGCTGCGGAACCGGCAGCTCTGGGCAGCGACGCATGCTGGCGGCCCATCCGGTCATCGCCAGCAGGTGCACGGCGGCATAGAGATGCCAACTGGGCCGTCCGGAAGAGCGCAAAATGGGCAGCAACGCCACCGTCATAGGCAGAAATCGCGCTGCAGTCAGCGACACCGTGATCACCACGACGACCGGCACCGACCCCGCGATCGACATCTCCAGCATCGCGAGCTGCCCGGGTAGCGCGAAGATGGTCGCCGTGGATAGAAGCGCCGCCCATAAGGGAAACGCACTGCCGTTCGCAAGAGCGCCGAACCCCAGGTAACCGGCGGCGAGCACGAGCGAAGGCACGCCGATGGATTCGCGTGCTGCCGCCCAGAAGGCAGCGCGAGCGTCAGGATAACGAGAGGTGCTTGTGGGTTGCACGCAGATTTTGGCGCCTCAATATGGCCATGATCGGAACCTTCGCGCGTGGTTCAGCCGATGGCGCGACAAGGCCACGCAGCGAAGGAAAGACTGTCGCGCTAACCCGCCCTTCAGATCTTGATTCGCGGATCGAGCCAATCGCGCAGCGCGTCTCCGAACAGGTTGAAGGCGAACACCGCGAGGCTGATCGCGACGCCTGGGAAAACGATCATCCACGGCGCCTGCTGATAGAAGTCGATCGCTGATCCAGAGAGCATTAAACCCCAAGCCGGCGTGGGCTCGGTTACGCCCAGTCCTAGGAAGGACAGTGAAGCTTCGAGCAGGATCGCCTGGCCAACAAAGGCAGTGAGCATGATGAGGTAGGGTGCGACGACATTGGGCACGATGTGGCGAAAGATGATGCGGGTGGACGAGAAACCGGCCGTCCGCGCCGCATCGATGTACGGCATCTCACGCACGGCCAGCGCGGATGAGCGCACCACCCGCGCGACTTTGGGGATCATCGGCAGGCCAATCGCGATGATCAAGTTCCAATCGATGCCGAAGACGATGTTCTTGCCCAGCACCGCCACCACCGCCAGCGCGAGCACGATGATGGGGAAGGCGAGGATGATGTCCATGAAGCGCTGGATGATCATGTCGGTGCGGCCGCCGAAGTAGGCCGACGCCACGCCGATGATGGCGCCAAGAGTCGATCCGATGAGCGATGAGAGGAAGCCCACCGCGAGCGCAGTCTGCGAGCCATAGATGATGCGCGACAAGACGTCGCGCCCGAAGTTATCGGTGCCGAGCCAATGGTCGCGCGAAGGCGCGGCCAGAATGTTCTCGTAGTCCACCGTCAGCGGATCATAGGGCGCCACCCATTGCGCGAACGCCGCGGCCACGATCATCAGCACGATGACCGCGAGCCCCGCGGTGCCAAGCGGCTGCTGCAAGACAAAAGCCGTCACCGGATGGCGGCGCCGTGGCACCTTGTAGGTAAATTCGATGGGTGCGGGAACGGTGCTCATCGGTAGCGGATGCGCGGATCGAGCCACGCGTACAGAAGATCGATCGCGAAATTGACGATGATGAAAAAGGTCGCCACCAGGAGAACCAGCGCCTGGACCATCGTGAAGTCGCTGCGCGTCACCGCTTGCACGAAGAGCTTGCCGATGCCGTTCAAGTTGAACACTTGTTCGGTGACCACGAGACCGCCGATCAGAAAGGCGAACTCGAGCCCGATCACGGTCACCACCGGCAACATCGCGTTGCTAAGCGCATGCCGCACCACCACCAGGCGCTCGAACACGCCCTTCGCCCGCGCCGTGCGGATGTAGTCCTCCTGCAGCACTTCGAGCAACGTCGAGCGCATCATGCGCGTCGCCACTGCGGAGTAGCGGTAGCCTACCGCCAGCGCTGGCCAGATGAGCTGCGACAGGTTCTCACGCGGATTCTCGAAGAACGGCGTGAACGTGATGGGCGGGTGCCACTGAAAGTAGGTCAGCAGCAACAGGATGATGATCATGCCGAGCCAGAACGACGGCACTGCGAGGCCGGCGATCGAGACCACGCGTATGACATGATCGATCCACGTGTCCTTGTACAGCGCGGAGAGTGTTCCCAGGGGGATCGAGATCAGCACCGCGAGAATCGTCGCCATGACTGCGACTTGTATGGAAAGCTGCAGCCTGGAGGCGATCTCCTGCGATACCGGATTGCCGGTCCACATCGACACTCCGAAATCCCCAGTCGCCATGCCGGCGAGCCACTTGCCGAACTGCACGTAGATCGGTCGATCGAGCCCCAGCCGCGTGCGTTCTTGCTCGATGACCGCCTGCGAAACGTTGGCGCCTTCGCCGCGCAACATCACTTCCACCGGGTCGCCACCCATGACGCGCAGCATGAGAAAAACGAGAATCGCGACCCCGAGCAACGTCGGGATCATCAGCATCAGGCGCTGGGCGATGTAGCGCAGCAAGAGCTAAGGTCCGATGAGGAGAACTGCAGCAGCGGACCCAACCCGAGGGGGTCGGGAGTCCGCCGTGCGTCCCTTTGCGGATGATTACCGGTCGAGCCAGACGTCGGCCAAGTCCTGCCCCACGTAATGGCTCGGCGTGATGTTCCAGCCCTTCATCGGCTTGTGATGGACGATGATGCGGTGCCACCAGATCGTCGGGATGACGTAGGCCTGATCCAGAAGCTGCCGCTCGAAATCGCGCAGGATTGCCACGCGCTTGCCGCGATCAAGCTCGCCTGCCTGCTTGTCGTAGAGATCATCGAGCTTGCGGTCGACGTGCCCTGAGTAATTGAGCGCCGAGCGATCCGCGGACAGATATTTTTGCAACTGTAGATTGGGCTCGTCCATGAAGTCGCAATTGAAATCGAGCGCGGCGTCGTAGGTCGGATTACCTCGCTGCTGCGCGGCCAAGTACAGCCGGGTCTCGAGCTGCTCGTGCTGCACGGTCAGCCCGATTTGCCGCCATTGGTCGATCAGGAAGACACCCACCGGCGTGTACGGCATCGCCACATTGCGATTGGTCAACTTGAAGGTCAGGTTCTCGGCCCCCGCCTCCTTCAAGAGCCGCCGCGCCTCCGCCCGCGATGCATTGACGTCGCGCGAGAACCCCGGCAGCTTGACCAGATCCTGCTCACTCACGGCGAGGTCATAGCCCGGCCGCAAGAGCCCGCCAACGTGCCGCACCAGCGCGATCTTCTGCAACGCTTGCGCGCCGCCCCAGCGGTCGATCGCCAGCGACAGTGCCTGGCGCACGCGCGGATCGTCGAACGGCTTCTTCTTCACATTGAAGCTCACGACCAAGCTGCACACCCAAGGAGACTCGACGACCACCGCGCGGTCGCCCAGCGCCTGCATCAGGCGGTCCCGATCCGCCGGCGAATGGCCGCGGAACTCCACCATCACCTGGCCCGCAGAGAGCGCATTCACCATCGGCGCGCCGCTCATGAAGACCGCGCGATAGCCTTCGAGGTAGGGCTTGCCCTTCTGAAAATAGCCGTCGAACTTGCGACCCACCCAATGCGAGCCCGCCTGGTGCTCGACAAAGGTAAATGGGCCAGTGCCCAGGATATTGCGCTCGGGAAACTTGGGATCGGCCTTGAGCTTGGCGGCGCTATACACGCAGTCCCAGGGGGAGGCGAAGTTGGACAGCATGGAGGCGTTGGTCTTCGAGAGCTTGAACACCACTGTTTGCGCGTCGGGCGTATCGATCGAAGCGATGTCCTTATAGGTTTCCTCACGCAGCGAGCGCACGCCCTCCGGCGGTTTTCTGAGCCGGTCGTAGGTGGCCCTGATGTCCTCCGAAGTAAACGCGGACCCGTCATGAAACTTGACGTTGGGCTTGAGCTTGAACGTGTAGGTCAGACCATCGGGGGAAACCGTCCAGGATTCGGCAAGGTCGCCCACGACTTTTGGGTAATTCGCCGCATCGAACGTGAGCAAAGTCGAGTAATGCGGCCGCACCGGATGGATGAACGCGAATGAGCTCTGCGCATGGCAGTCGTAGTTGGGCGGCTCCGCGCTGACCGCGAAGGTGAGCGTGCCGCCGGTCTTGGGTGCTTGCGCTAGCGCTTGGGGTATTCCGAAAGCGAGCAGCGCCGCTATGACAGCGAATGAAATCCTCATCTAGAGCCTCCTTTGGTCAAGCAGATTAATTGCGAAAGTTCGCTGTTATTGTTCGATCGGGTCTTATGGTTTCTTATACTTTGATGCAGGCGGCGAAATGCTGCGGCGTAATCTCTCGCAGCGCGGGCACACTTTGCTGGCATTCCTCCGAGGCCATCGGGCAGCGTGTGTGAAACACGCACCCCTTCGGCGGATTGAGCGGGCTCGGAACCTCGCCGCCGAGCACCGAGCGGGCGCGTTCGTGCTCGAGCTCCGGGTCGGGAATCGGCACCGCGTTCAGGAGCGCCTTGGTGTAGGGATGCAGCGGCTCGCTATACAAGCGATCGCGGTCGGCGATTTCCATGACTCTTCCAAGATACATCACCACGACGCGGTCCGAGATGTGGCGCACGACTGCAAGGTCGTGGGCGATAAACAGATACGTGAGCCCCAGCTTTTTCTGTAGATCCTCGAGCAGATTGATGATCTGCGCCTGAATCGACACGTCCAGCGCCGACACCGGCTCATCGCACACGATGAATTTCGGCTCCAACGCGAGCGCACGCGCGATGCCGACACGCTGCCGCTGGCCTCCGGAGAGCTCGTGCGGATAGCGCTCGGCCATGTATTCGAAGAGGCCCACCTGCGCCAGCAGTTCCAACACGCGTCGCCTGGCCGCTGCCCGATTGCGCACCAAGCCATGAACGAGCGTCGGTTCGGAAATGATCTGGCCTACCGTCATGCGCGGGTTGAGGGAGGAATAAGGGTCCTGGAAGATGACCTGGATCGACCGGCGGTAGCGCTTCAACTCCTCGGCGCTGGCGCGCGTGACGTCGAGCCCGTCATACACGATGCTGCCCGCGGTTTCGCGCTCCAGACGCAACAGCGTCCGGCCTACGGTCGTCTTGCCGCACCCGGACTCGCCGACCAAACCCAACGTTTCTCCAGCACGGATCGCGAAGGACACGTCATCGACCGCGCGCAGCACTGCGCGGTCCCCGCCAAGCACGCCGCGACTCACGTTGAACCAGGTTCTCAAGCCTTGGACTTCAAGCAACATCGTATTGGCAAATGTCTTCGGCGCGGCCGGGCGCGCTGCATCGGCAGAGACGAGGCCGATCCCTTGGGGGCCGCGTTGCGCGAGATCCTGCGCCCGCAGGCAGGCGGAATAATGCTTGGGCTCGATTTCTTCGAGCTCAGGCAACGTCGATTCGCAGAAATCTTTCTTCGCAGGGCAGCGCGGCGCGAAGCGGCACCCCTTAGGCGGCGTCAGAAGGCTGGGCGGAAGACCCTCGATGGTTTCGAGCTTCGCGCCGCGCGGCCGGTCGAGTCGCGGCACCGAGCGCAACAGGCCGACGGTATAAGGATGCAGCGGCTTTGCGAAGACGCTTCGGGCCGTTCCCTGTTCGGCCATGCGCGCCGCGTACATGACGTTTACCCGGTCCGCGTAGCGCGCCACGATGCCCAAGTTGTGCGTGATCACGACCATGGCGATCCCAAGCTCGCGGGACAATTCCTTCATCAAGTGCAGGATCTGCGCCTGAATGGTGACGTCGAGCGCGGTAGTCGGCTCATCGGCGATGATCAGCTTGGGATTGCAGGCGAGCCCGATGGCGATCATCACGCGCTGGCGCATGCCGCCGGAAAACTGGTGCGGATATTGGCCGAGCCGTCGCTCGGCGTCCGAGATGCCGACCATCCGCAGCAAGTCGAGGGCGCGGCTCTTGGCTTGCGCTTCGTTCATGCCCTTGTGGATGATGAGCGGCTCCATGATCTGCAAGCCGATCGTCAGCACGGGATTGAGCGAGGTCATCGGCTCCTGAAAGATCATCGAGATGTCGCGGCCGCGTATCGCGCGCATGTCCTCCTCGGAGAGCTCGAGCAAGTTGCGGCCCTCGAACAAGATGCGTCCGCGCGCGACACGTCCGGCCGGCTTGGCAAGCAGACGCATCACGGCCAATGCCGACACCGATTTGCCGCAGCCCGACTCTCCCACCAGCGCCACCATTTCGCCGGGGTAGACGCGCCAGTTGACACCCTCGACCGCGCGTATGACGCCGCGCGAGGTCACGAAGTGAACGTGCAGGTCTTCGACGGAAAGTAACGTTGCTCCGACGACCCGACCGGAAGCTCGAGCAGTTGTGCTGGCGACAGCGTGAACCATGTTCTTGCTTTAACGCTCCGGGGCAGCGATCTCACCGATCTTAATCATTCGACGTGCTCAGCCTCGACATCTTCGAGAACCATGCCCGCCGACGTTCTAGGCTCGCACGTGCAGACGCAATGCGTCAAATGGGTCCGGATTGGCCAGAGCAGGCTAGGCGTCCAACCGTTCGGCCAGCTCGACGAAATCTCCCGCGATGACATCGAATTCGCCGTCCGCAACAGAGGCCGGCGGGCGGTCTGGCCCAAGCTCCAGCGGTCTCGCGACGTAACCGGTCCGGCAACCCGCCGCCCGGGCAGCGCGCAGATCGTCCGGGTGGCATGCGACAAGCATCAACTGCGAAGGAGAAATACTTAACAGATCCGCCGTGCCGAGATAAGTTTCGGGGTCGGGTTTGTAATGATGGAAAAGCTCCGCCGAAACGATACAGTCCCAGGGCAGACCGGCGCGCTTAGCCATGTTGGTGAGCAGCGAAAAATTCCCATTCGACAACGGCGTAATGGTGTACTTGGTCTTCAGCCGCGCGAGCCCTGGCACCGAGTCTGGCCATGGATCCAGGCGATGCCAGACGCGGTTCAAGTCATCGATGTCGCGTTCGCCAAGTCCGGTGACGCCGTTCTCGACCAGCAGATCGTCCAGGATGAGTCTGTGCAAAGCGTCGATCTTGAGCCACGGCAACTCCCCGCTGCGCACCCGCTGCATCGCTGGCCGATAGCCCGCGCGCCACGCGTCGGCGAAGCGCGGCCAGTCGATGCCGATTCCGTGCTGAGCGCCGAAGGCAGTTGCCTCGCGAATGATGCTGCCGCGCCAGTCCACGACGGTACCGAATACATCGAAAGCCAGCGCCTTCACTTCCGTATCGATCGTGGGCTTAGACATGAGTGCTCACCGGCTTTGGTTGCTTTGCGTTCGCTCGACTCTGGCTCGGACGCTTCGCTGTCAGCGACAGTTGCTACGTTACACTGCGGCGCGTTTCTAATCGTTTTCCGCCAGGTTCTTTCCAATGTTGCGCGTCGTCGTCGCACCCGATTCTTTCAAGGGCTCGCTCAGCGCTCTTGAGGTCTGTATCGCGATCGAGCGTGGCGTCACGCGCGTGTGGCGCGACGTGACTGTGGTGGCACGGCCCATGGCCGATGGCGGCGAAGGAACACTCGATGCCGTGCTCGCTGCGACCGGCGGGAATGGCCGGCGGTTGACGCGCACGGTGACCGGCGCGGGCGGCGCTCCGATCATCGCTGCGTACGGAATCATCAAGCAGTCGGAAGGCGCCACCGCGATCATCGAGATCGCGCAGATCGTGAGCATCACCGATCCAGTCGGAATGATGGGCTTGGTCGGCAGCCGGTCGACTTTTGGTGTCGGCCAGCTGATCAAGTTGCTGCTGGATGATGGGATTCGTCGTTTCATGGTGGGGCTGGGTGGTAGCAGCACCAACGATGGAGGCGCGGGGATGCTGACCGCGCTGGGTGTCGCGCTGCTCGGCGTACAAAACCGTCCAGTCGCCCCGACGCCGATTGGCCTCGCCGGCCTGGTACGCGTTGATGCGAGCGGGCTCGACCCACGCATACTCGGGAGCGACATCAAGATCATGACCGACGTCAACAATCCCCTTTGTGGCGATCAAGGCGCAACGGCGATCTTCGGATCGCAGAAGGGCGTCGGCAGCGCGGATCTAGAACCATACGACGTGGCGATCGCGCGTTACGCGCAACTCGCCGAAGCCGCGTTAAAACCGCCGGTCACTCGCCGCGCCGCAGACGCACCAGGCGCCGGCGCGGCGGGGGGACTGGGCTTTGGGCTGCATCTTCTGGGCGGCACATTTGTCGGTGGCGCAGATTTGGTCGCAGACGCCATCGGACTCGACGCTGCATTGACCAGCGCCGACTGGGTGATTACCGGTGAAGGCAAGAGCGATCGGCAGACGTTGTCGCGCAAGGCGCCCTTGGTGGTGGCCGAGCGCGCTCGTGCGCAAGGCGTGCCGGCAACGCTCCTTTCTGGAAGCGTAGATGCTAGCGCGCTGCCGGTGTTAGGCGAACACTTCGCGGGTTGTTTTGCGCTGGCCGATGGGCCGATGACACTCGCCGAATGCCTAGGCCGCGCCGCGGAGTTGTTGGCGGATCGCTCCGAGCAAGTCGCGCGTGTGTGGAACGCCGCGCGACCGGACAACTGAGCTGCTGCGCCAGCGTCCAACCGTCACTCCTAAAGCGAGCGCGTCAAGTCGCGCAGTTGGGTCGAGCGTGCACAATGCGCAGAGCAACGATTGCGCCATAAGCGAGCGAGGAGAAATCTTGCGACAGGAAATCAACCCTCGCGTGAAATAATGACGCCGTTGCGCTCGCGCTCCATCTCGCGCGCAGGCCAAGACTCCAACCGACATGAACGCCAACCTGTATGCGCTTTTCGAGCGGCATTTTCCCGACGATTTGGAGCAGCCGTTCTTGATCATTCCCAATGGCCGGGTCATCTCTTACGGCGAACTCGCGGCGGAATCGGCCCGGATCGCGCACGCGCTCGTCGATGTCGGATGCCGGCCGGGAGATCGCGTGGCCGTGCAGACGGACAAGGACTGGCGCGTGCTCGCGCTGTATCTCGCGTGTCTGCGCGCCGGATTCATCTATCTGCCACTCAACACCGGTTACCAGCGGTCCGAGCTTTCCTATTTCTTCGCGGATTCGGAGCCGCGAGTCATCGTGTGCCGCGGCGATGCGCTTGGCGTCGTCGCTACTCTCGCACAACACGCAGCCGTGCTGACGCTCGACGCGAACGGCGGCGAGCTCGGCGACCGCGCGCGCGAGATGCCCGACACGTTCGCCTCCGTTCACCTTCAGCCAGACGACATCGCCGCGCTCTTGTATACGTCGGGCACCACCGGACGCGCGAAAGGAGCGATGCTCACACAGCGCAATCTCGCGAGCAACGCGATTGCGCTGGTCGCGGCCTGGGGCTTCACGCGCGGCGACGTGCTGCTGCATGCGCTTCCTGCGTATCACGTGCATGGACTCTTTGTCACGACGCACTGCGTCTTGCTGTCGGCATCGAGGATGTTGTGGCTTGCGAAATTCGACGCCGGCGAAGTCGCATCGTTGCTTCCGCGAGCGACGGTGTTGATGGGCGTGCCGACGTTTTACTCGCGGCTGCTTGCCGAACCGGCGCTCACCCGCGAGAGTTGCCGTGGCGTCCGGTTATTCGTATCGGGCTCAGCCCCGCTATTGCCCGAGACGTTCGAGGCGTTTCGGGCGCGCACCGGGCACGCGATTCTCGAGCGCTACGGGATGACCGAAACCGGCATGAATACCTCGAATCCGCTTGATGGCGCGCGCGTCGCCGGGACGGTCGGGCCACCGCTGCCGGGTATCGACGTTCGCGTTGTTGGTGCCAATGGCGACAGCGCTGCGTCGGGCGTGGTCGGCGATGTTCAAGTAAAAGGCCCAAACGTCTTTAACGGATATTGGCGGATGCCCAAAAAGACGGATGAGGAATTCACCGCCGATGGCTATTTCAAGACGGGCGATCTCGGCGAGTGGGTGCCCGATGGTCCCGGACGCGACTATCTGCGCCTCGTCGGTCGCGCCAAGGACCTGATCA
>Ga0136617_10001504_pt1 | contig 20702 bp, 24 predicted proteins | sample AntDrymUQ3222106_2_FD_129672 | JGI IMG/M metagenome (GOLD analysis project Ga0136617, IMG submission 129672) | Polar desert sand microbial communities from Dry Valleys, Antarctica - metaG UQ322 (21.06) | ecosystem: Environmental > Terrestrial > Soil > Desert | place: Antarctica: Dry Valley...
CGCTTCGACGTGCGCGTGGCCGTTGTCGACATCGGGACGAACTCGACGCGGCTGCTGATCGCCGACGTCGCCCCGGGCGGCGCGCTCGCGGAGCTCCATCGCGAGTCGATCGTCACGCGTCTCGGCGACAAGGTCGACGCCACCGGCACGCTCGCTGACGAAGCGATCGAGCGCGTCTTCGCTGCGCTCGCGCACTACGGCGAGCTCATCGACGAGCACGGGGCGACCGCCACGACCGCGGTCCTCACGAGCGCTGCGCGCGACGCGACGAACGGCGCGCGGTTCACGAGCGCCGTGCGCGCGCGCTACGGCCTTGACGCCCGCACGATCGGCGGCGACGAGGAGGCGGCGCTGACGTTTGCGGGCGCGACGAGCGAGCGCCCGCACGACGGCCGCGAGCTCGTCGTCGTCGACATCGGCGGCGGCTCGACGGAGTTCGTGATCGGATGCGACGGCACGGTCGACTTCCACGTCTCGACGCAGGCCGGCGTCGTGCGCCAGACCGAGCGCCACATCCGCGACGACCCGCCGCGCGACCAGGACGTCGCAGCGCTCCGAACCGAGGTCGCGGGCATCATCGAGCAGCACGTCCGGCAGGATCTCCGCGACAGGATCACCCGGGCGATCGCGGTCGCCGGGACTGCGACGTCCTGCGCCGCGATCGAGCTCCAGCTCGATCCGTACGACCCCACGCGCGTCCACGGGCACACGCTCACCCGCGCCACCTGCGAGCGCATCCTCGACGACCTCGCGCGCCTCACCAACGCCCAGCGCCGGCACGTCACGGGCCTGCAGCCTGACCGCGCCCCCACGATCGTCGCCGGAGTCGCGATGCTGCTCGAGGTCTTCGACGCCTTCGGCCTCGACGAACTCGAGGTCTCCGAGCACGACATCCTGCGCGGCGCAGCCCTACGGCTGGCCGCTGGCTCGGCTGAGCACGACATCTAGAGGACGATCTTTGATAGAAGATGGACACATGTCCGATTCACATTTGGTTATCCCATCGTCGATACTGTTGCTGCCGGCAGAGGGAACCCAGCCTTCAAGCAGCGGGGGAACGACGCCGGTCATAGGTTCGAGCAAGCCGTGTATTGCATCGGCGCCTCCCGCCGCTCGAACCACTCGATAAGGCCCAGGTACGCACGTACCCCTGCCCGTCTGCCTGGGCCGGCAACACGGAAGCCGCCCTTTCCCCTGGGGGCGGCTTCCGCCGTTAATCCCGCCTGTATCAGGCGAGGCTCGAGCGCCGCGGATAGGACACCGAGGGATCCGTGAGCACGTTGACGAGCCCCGGCACGCCCGCCGAGAACGCCCGCTCGAGCGCCGTGCGCAACTCCGATGGCGAGCGCACGAGCTCGCCGTGTCCGGCCAGCGCCTCGACGATGTCGTCGTAGCGCGTCTCGGGCCGCAGCTCGGCCGCCACGGAATAGCCGTAGATGGCCTCCATCGGGTGCTTCTCGAGGCCCCAGATCCCGTTGTTGCCCATCACACCGACGACCGCCACCCCGTGTCGCGCAAGCGTGTCGAACTCCATCCCCGAGAAGCCGAACGCACCGTCGCCGAGCAGCAGCACGACCTGCCGCCCGGGGTGCGCGAGCTTCGCCGCCAGCGCGTAGCCGGGCCCGGACCCGAGGCAGCCGAACGGCCCCGGGTCAAGCCAGCAGCCGGGCTCGTAGGAATCGATCATCCGTCCCGCGTAGGAGACGAAGTCGCCGCCGTCGCCGATCACGATCGCGTCGCGGTCCAGCAGCGCGTTGAGCTCGCCGTAGACGCGCATCGGATGAAGCGGCGCACGCTCATCGAGCAGCTCATCGCGTTCGGCTGCGCGCGCGGCGTCCTCGGCGTCGCGCAGCGACGCGATCCAGGAGCGGTCCGTGGCCGGCTCGACCGCCGACCGCAGCGCGTCCAGCACGTCGCTCACGACCCCGTACAGCTCCGCCGCCAGCGGCCGCGGATAGTGACGTGCCGGCTGCGCTCGGTCGATCGCGACGAGCGCGGTCTCCTCCCCGAAGGCGCTCCCGAATCCGAGCCGGAAGTCGAGCGGGGCGCCGATCACCAGAGCCACGTCGGCACCCCTCAGGCCGACAGATCGCGCGCGCGAGAAGAACAGCTCGTGGTCTGCCGCGATGCACCCGCGCGCGAGGCCGTTCAAGAACACCGGGATCCGCAGCTCCTCGGCAAGCTCGCGCAGCGCCTCCTCGCCGTGGGCCCAGTACAGGTCCGTCCCGGCCATGATCACCGGCCGGCGCGCGGCGCGCAGCAACGCGATCGCCGCGTCCAGCGCATCGCCGTCGGCCTGCGGTCCGGTCGTCCGGTCCGGCATCGGCACGTAGCCGCTCGCTTCGACGCCCGTGGAGAACACGACGTCGAGCGGGAAGTCCAAGAACGCCGGCCCGCCCGGCGGCCTCATCGCCGCCGCCAGCGCAGCATCGATCAGCGACGGGATCTCCGACGTCTGCGACGCTGTCGCCGCCAGCGCCGTCAACGGCGCGACGAACGGCACGTGGTCGATCTCCTGCAGCGACCCCAGCCCCCAGCGCACCGCCGGCGCGCGTCCGCCGAGCACGAGCATCGGCGAGTGGTTCTGCTGCGCCGAGGCGATCGCGCTGATCGCGTTCGTCACGCCTGGGCCGGCGGTCACCGCTGCCACGCCCGGGCAGCGCGTGACCTTCGCCCAGCCCTCGGCCGCGAATGCCGCGGTCTGCTCGTGCCGGACGTCGACGATGTCGATCCCCTGCGCGCGGCAGCCATCGTAGATCGAGAACAGATGCCCGCCCGAGAGCGTGAAGAGCTTCGTGACGCCGTGCGCCTTCAGGCGACGGGCGACGAGATGCCCGCCGACGACCTGCTCCGGCTCGCTGGACGATTCGATCGCCATCGCGCGGCGACCTTATCAACGTGTGAACAGAAGCGTTCACACGAACGCACGGCGACCCTCGCTCCCCGTCAGACAGCCGCGCGTGCGGCTGCGGCCTCGAGCAGCCGGTCCTCGCCACAGAAGAGCAACCGCCCGACGCGCAGTGCCGGCAGCCGCGAGGCGCCCGCAGCGAGGAGCGCCCGCCCGGCTTCCTCGATCGGGCCGTCGCGTCCGGTGTCGCGGGCCGCGGCGAGCGCCTCGCGCAGGCCGATCCCGGCGGCGGCCGCAGCCTCCGCGAGGATCTCCGGATCGTCGATGTCAAAGCCGCCGCAGAACGCCAGCCTGGACGCCGCGAGCACGAACGGCGCGCCGCAGCCGCGCTCGGCCGCCAGCGACGCGACGCGCATCGCCCCGCGCACGCTCTGCGGTTGCTCCTCGGGCAAGACGAACGGCAGTCCGAGCAGCGTCGCGCGCTTGTACGCCGCGCGCATCGCCTCGTCCGTCAGCCGGGTGCCGTGCAAGACGTCGGCTGATGCCGGTAGCCACTCCAAGCGCGCGAACAGCCGCTCCGCGCGCTCGGCGGCGAGATACGTGTACGGCGAGCCGAGGTCGAAGAACAGCGTCGCCCGCGCAGACCCCTGGCCAACGACGATCGGCAGCCGGTTCCGGCGCGCCTGACGGTGCTGTTCGAGCGACGTGACGGTGCCCACGCACTACATAACGCGTGGGCCACTCGAAACCTTCGGGAACCTTCGCAGGATATTTGCCACCCCAAAAGTCCATGATCGGGAGCACGCCCTTCCGGTGCGTCGATACGCGACTAAGGTGCGGGCAGGTCGTGGGAGGACGCGCTGCCCGCCGGCCGTTGGAGCCTTATGACAGCTACCCCTTCGCCGAAGCGCCACCCATACCACCAGTGGGCGCCCGATGCCCGCGCCCTCGACCTCGTCGGGGACAAGTGGACCCTGCTCATCGTCCGCGACCTCGCCGCCGGTCCCCGGCGCTTCGTCGAGCTGCAGCGCGTCCTGCCGGGCATCTCCACCGAGCAGCTGCGCTCGCGTTTGAACCGCATGGTCGCCGACGGCCTGCTCACGCGCCAGCGCTACCGCGAGGTCCCGCCGCGCGTCGACTACGAGCTCACCCAGCGCTCGCACGAGCTGCTGCCGGTCCTCGGCGCGCTCGCCCGCTGGGGCTACGACTGGGCCTGGACCACCCCGCGCGACGGCGAGGCGATCGACATCGGCGCGATCCTGCGCATCGCGCCAGGCCTCATCACCGCGCCGGCCGGTGTGAGCGGCACCGCCGAGCTGCACGTCGCCCGACCCGACGGCACGAACCGCCACTACGCGATCACCCTCACGCGTGGCCACGCGACGATCTCAGAGCAGGAAACGCTGGACGCCGCCGCTCGGCTCTCCGGCAGCGAGTCCGACTGGATCGAGGCGCTCGGGCCGGATGCCGACCACGGCGCGCTCAGCATCGACGGCGACGAGCGCCTCGCCAAGGTCGTGCTCGACGGCGTGTGCGCCAGCGCCGAGCGCCGCGTGCGCGCTGCGTAGCGACCGAACGTACGTCCGCGGGCGCACCGGAACACCGGTTGGCGGGTTAGGCTCTCCAGAAGTTGCCCCTCGCTGCCGATGTGGTCACAGACCCCCCGCTGAAAGGAAGCGATCTCCTCGTGAACCGCCGTCTGATCCCCACGCTGCTCGTCGCCCTCGGCCTGCTCGCCGTTCCGGCCTCGGCCCCAGCAGCAACAGTCAAGGTCGCCGTCGGCATCGGCGACCAGAGCCCGAACATGTTCACCGACTCCAACTGGAAGGCGCTCGGCCTCAAGAAGACGCGCTACTTCATTCACTGGGACGCCGCCTCGAAGCCCGGTGAGCTGTCGAAGGCCGACGCGTTCGTCGACGCCGCCAACCAGGCCAACGTCAAGGTCCTCATGCACCTGTCGACGAACAACCTCACCCAGAGGAAGGCCAAGCTGCCGAGCGTCTCGCAGTACAAGACCGCGGCGAAGGCGCTGATCACGCGCTACAAGGCCAAGGGCGTCAAGGAGTGGGGCGTGTGGAACGAGGCCAACCACAAGACCCAGCCGACGTACAAGAGCCCCAAACGGGCGGCGGAGTTCTACAAGACGTTCAAGCGCCTGTGCTCGGGCTGCAAGATCGTCGCGCTGGACGTCCTCGACCAGGCCGGCGTCGAGAAGTACATCGCGAGCTGGCTGAAGGCCGCGGGCTCGGCGGGCAAGAGCGCGAAGATCGTGGGGATCCACAACTACTCCCAGGTCAATCGCCGCATCACCGAGAAGAAGGCGAGCGGCAACTACCCGGGCACGGCGCGCATCATCAAGGCCGTCCGCAAGAAGAACAAGAAGGCGAAGTTCTGGTACACGGAGACCGGCGGCCTCGCGAACTTCGGGTCTGCGTTCCCGTGTGACCGCGACCGCCAGGCGAGCCGCACGAAGTTCATGTTCGATCTCGTCAAGAAGTACGACAAGGACGTCGAGCGCCTCTACACGTACAACTGGTTCGGCGCCGGCAGCGATGGCTGCGAGGGCTTCGATGCCGGCCTCGTCGAGGCCGACGGCGAGCAGCGGCCCGCGTATGCGGCCTTCAAGTCCAAGCTGAAGGGCTACACGAAGTAGTCCGGCCCGTTCCCGGGCGCGCGCGTAGGATGCAGCGCGCGCCCGGGTAGCCGAATGGCATAGGCGGGCGGTCTTAAAAACCGCTGCTCGCAAGAGCGTGCGGGTTCGAATCCCGCCCCGGGCATCCTCACGCCTTCCTCATGAATCGCGGCCGTTGCGCCGCTACGCTGCTGGAAACCGCGGAACTTCGCGCCCCCTGCGGGGTTCCAATCAAGCAGCGGCACGAACGCCGTCGTCAGCCCGTGGAAGCCACAGCTCTCAGAACTCAAGCAGTCGGCCTGCGGGGCCCCACCCCGCTGCTGCGCCTGCAATCCGACGAGCGGCTGATCGCGCTCGTGCGGCGCGGCAACCATGCCGCCTTCGAGATGCTCGTCGCGCGCTACCAGTCGCGCCTGCTGGCCTTCTGCCGGCACATGCTCGGCTCGCGCGAGGACGCCGAGGACGTCCTGCAGGAGGTCTTCGCCGCCTCCTTCAACGCGATCCTCGCCGACGACCGCGCGATCAACGTGCGCCCGTGGCTGTACCGGATCGCCCGCAACCGCTCGCTCAACCACCTGCGCCGCGTGCAGCCGATCGGCGTCGACTCGATGGACGTCCACCTCTCCGAGGGCGGCGCCACGACTGCCGACAAGGTCCACAAGCGCGAGGACTTCCGGCTCCTCGTCGCCGACGTGCAGGACCTGCCCGAGACGCAGAAGACGGCGCTCCTGCTGCGCGAGATCGACGCGCTCTCCTACGAGCAGATCGCCGAGGCGATGGAGACGACGATCCCCTCGGTCAAGTCGCTGCTCGTGCGTGCGCGCGTGTCGCTCGCCGAGGCGGCCGAGGCGCGCACGCTCACGTGCGAGCACGTTCGCGAGGAGCTGGGCGAGGTCGCCGAGGGCCTGCGCCGCTCGACCGCGCCGGTCCGCCGGCACGTGCGCGGCTGCGAGCGCTGCCAGGGATTCAAGGTCCAGCTGCGCAGCACGAACAAGGCGCTCGCCGCTGTGTTCCCCGTCGCCCCGCTGCTGCTCTTCAAGAAGGCGCTGCTCGCGCAGTTCGGGATGACCGCATCTGCGGGCGCCGGTGGCGCCGCGGGTGCCGCGGCCGCGACCGTCGCTGCGACGAGCGGCACGTCGGCGATGTCGGCCGGCATCAGCACGATCGCGACGAAGACCGCGGCCACGCTCGCGGCCGCGGCGATCGTCACGGCGGGCGCCGTCGAGGTCAAGCACGTGCAGATGAAGGCGGCGGCCCCGGCGGTCGCCGCAGCCAAGGCGAAGCCGGCCGTCGCCGTCGCACGGGTCGCGCCGGAGGTCGTCGCGGCGGCGCAGCAGCCCGCCACCCCCGTGACGAAGCCGGCCGTCGCCGCGAGCGCGAAGTCCACCGCCACGTCCAAGCCGGTGACCGACCCGAAGGGCACGAGCACGACCGATCCCGTCGCGCTCGCCGGCGTGAACCCCATGCCGGCCACAGCGACCGGGCCGGTGCAGGGCGTGACCGAGACGCTCACCCGTGGGCCCGGGGGACCGCCCGCGCAGACGGGCGGCGTCCCAGCGCCGGTCGAACCCGTCACGCCGCCCGTCGCCATGCCGGAGGCGACCCCGGCGGCGCCCGCCTTGCCGCCGCCGGCCGCCGTCGAGCCCAACCCGGACGCAGCCGCGGCCGCCGAGGGCACCGGCGGCATCACGCCGCGTCCGTAGCTGCGCAGCTCAGGCGACCCGGTCGCCCGGCTGCGAGCCGGCGTCGGGCTCGAGCAGCAACACGGGGTGGTCATCGGCGACCGCTCCGAGCACGAGCACCTCGGAACGCACGGGGCCGATCTGGCGCGGTGGGAAGTTCACGACAGCGACGACGAGACGGCCCTCGAGCTCGTCGCGGGCGTAGTTCGTGATCTGCGCCGACGAGCGCTTCTCGCCGAGCTCGGACCCGAAGTCGATCCGCAGCTTCCAGGCGGGCTTGCGCGCTTCGGGAAAGTCCTCCACCGCGACGATCCTGCCGACGCGCATGTCGACCTTCTCAAAATCCGCCCACTCGATCATGCCGTGCCTCCCTCACGGTCCTCGCCGAAGCGAAACGAGCGCAGCGGCGTCTTCAACGCACCGTGGTTGCCAATGTCGTCGGCGCTCGGCGTGCCGGCCTTCGGCGTCGACTCGATCTCGATGACGACGCCGTGGCGCCGGCCGTCGGGTTGCTCCTCGACGAGCAGGTAGTGGCGGCCGTAGAGCCGGCGCGTGCCGGTGCGGGCGCGGAACGTCAGCTCGTAGCCGATCGCGTTGTTGATGCGCGCGCGGCCCTCGCCGGCGAGCTCGAAGTCCGGGTAGCGCGCGCGCACGGTCCGCAGGTAGCTGTTGGCGTAGATCGGCAGCATCCCGCCGACCGCACCGCGGTAGGGCGGCAGCGTGAGGTTGCGGATGGCGTAGGAATCCAGGAAGAGCCCACGCTCGTTGTGGCGCAGGGCGACGATCGCCCCGAGCTGGTCGACGCGCTCCCACTGTGGCCCGTAGATGAAGTTCAACGTGACCGGCGTGCGGACGAGCACGGCCGTCTCGTCGGGCCTGGTGGTGAGCGCGATGACGACCGCGCCGCCGAGGATCAGCACCGCGAGCGCGGACGCGGCGATCCGCAGGGCAAGCGAGCGGGGCGCGAGCAGCTGCGGGAGCGTCGGGCCGTACTCGGCCTTGATCACGGGCACCCGGCCCATTCTGACGTCTGGAGGGGCGATCGGGCCACAAGGCCGGCCGTGCAGCCGGATTGGAGCGCGATCGCAATCGCGCTCATGGCGCACGACTGCAAAGACCGAGCGGTCTCTTCTTGCACGCGGGTGGCAGGACGATTGATCGTTGTTGCAGGGCGATCGTGCGGTTTCCGCCCCCTCGACGAACCTGAATCCGGCGCTCGTCTTTGGGCGCAGGCGTAGGCTGGTGTGGTCAATTGGATAGGCCCGAGGCTCACCGAGACTCGACGCTTAGCCGTGTGGAGGGAGGTCCGTCGTGGCCGACCGAACGTCAGGCGATCGTCCCGTGACTTCCATCAACGGGACGAGCGGGCGACAGCGCAAGCGCGGCGACGCTGTTTCGAGCAAGCGCGAGGATGAGCAGACGCTCGCCGATGCCGAGCAGACCCTTGCCGACAGCGACCAGACGCGGGCAGACGCCGATCAGACGAGCTCAGACAGCGACCAGACGAGCGCCGACCGCGACCAGGATGCTGCCGACGATGAGCAGGCTGCGAGCGACCGCGACCTCGAGGCCGGTGGCAGCTCGCGGTCGCACGATCTCAGCCAGCGCGTCCGCGAGGACACCGCCGAGCAGCGTGACCAGACCGCTTGTGCGCGCGACCAGACCGCTCGTGAGCGCGACCAGACCGCTCGTGCGCGTCTCGGCGCCGCCGACGAGCGTGACGCGCTCGCGCTTGCCCGCGATCACGCCGCGCAGGCGCGCGACCTGGCCGCCGAGGCGCGCGATCTCAGGATCGATCAGAGCCAGGCCGCGTCCCAGCAGCACGACGACGCGGCGGCGCTCGGCGGCGCGGACGTCGCGATGTCCGCCGGCGCCCAACGCAAGCGCGCCGCGCAGCATCGAGCGCAAGCCGCCGAGCAGCGCGCGCTGGCCTCCCAAGACCGCCAGAGCGCGGCACACGACCGCGATCAGGCCGCACGCGAGCGGCTGCGCGCCCTCGTCGACCGTGAGGCGCTGGCGCGGCGGCAGAGGCCATGAGGATCCGGAGATCGTGCTCGAGCCGATCTGCGCCGGTCGTGTGCGCGCCGACGGCGCCGTCGCTCATTCGCCGATCGCGAACATCGTCTCCAGATCGTGCTTGGAGAACGCCTCGAAGGCGACCATCGTGTGCGTTCGCGCGACACCGTGCATCGACGAGATCTTGCTCGTCACGACGCTCGCGAGATCCTCGTGGCGCTTGACGTGCACGACGCAGACGAAGTCCCACTCGCCGGTCACGGAGTAGGCCTCGCGGACGCCCTCGACCTCGGCCAGCGCTCCCCCCAGCGTCGACATCACGTCGCGTTCGGCCTCGACGAGCACGATCGCATGTGTCATCACTCGACACCTTCTTCGTTGTCGTTGCGCTGCGCGGCAAGCTCCCGCGCGAGCTCGAAGCCGACCGACACGCCGACGAGCATCCCGAGCCGGGTCTCCTCCTCGACGAGCGCTTGGATCGCCGCCAGGCGCGCGGACGGGTCCTCCGTCCCGGCGGCCGCCTGCAGCTGCGCGTCGTGGGCCTGATCGAACCAGCCGCCCTGCTGCAGCGCCGCACCGAGCACGCGCTGCAGGCCGGGTGCGGCGTGGGTCACGATCTCTTGGGCGTGCCCGAAGCGCTCGGGGTCCTCGAGCGCAGCGACGGCGGCGTCGACCTCCTCGGCGCTGTAGCGCGACGGCGTCATGCACGCGACCGCCGCGCGGCCGCGTAGCCCAGCCCTGCGACCGCGCCGAACGCGGCGCCGAAGAGCCCGGCGAGTGCGCTGCCCTGCGACAGCAGCGGCACGAGCAGCAGCACGGCAGCGATCACGAGCACGCCGAGCAGGTCGGCGTCGTCGTCGCCCTCGCCGCGGCTGCGCTCGAGCAGCACCGGGACGAGCCACGCGCAGAGCAGGCCGAGCCCCGCGCCGTGGGAGCCGAAGACGAGCGAGTCGGAGTCGACGGCGGCCGCGGCTGCGAGCGCGCCCGGACCGCAGAGCAGGAAGGTCAGGACGACGGCGATCGCGCCGTGGCGGCGCTCGATGAGCCACCCGAACAGCCCGATGCCGACAACGGCCGCGAACTGCGCGGCCGTGCCGTCGTTGAGGAAGGCGGCCGAGAAAAAGCGCCACGGATCGCCGTCCAGCGCGGAGATCGCGAAGTCGTCGCGCACGAAGAACGCCAGCGACAGCCACAGGCCGAACGACAGCGCGACGAGCACCATCGTCGCGTACGGGCGTCCGTGCTCGTCGCCGCGAATCCCCGGGATCTCGCCGCTGCGCAGCCGCCCCAGCCCGGGCGCGGCCTTCGGCTGCCGGGGCTTCGCGGGCCGCGCGCTGGCGCGCCCGCCGAGGCGCGGTCCCCGCTTGGGTGGCTTGACCGGCGCATCAGGGCGCTCGATCCGCGGCGCTCGCTTGCGCAGCCGGGTACCGCAGTACGGGCACTCCGTGATGTAGGGGCTGACCTCTGCCTGGCAGTTCTTGCAGACGACGAACAGGTCGGGGGACGACATGGCAATCGATTCTACGGACCGCGTACGAACGGCCGTCCAAGAATCTCTAACAACGACGAGGGCGCCTCATCCCCGGACCGCAACGACCGATAACCATGCGCATGCGACGGATCACACCAGCGGACACCCGCCCCCCCGCAGCGACGCGCAGGCTCGTGATCTCCGACCTGCATTTCGGCTCCGGCGACAAGCTCGCGCACCATCCGCTCGCCCTCGAGCGGCTCGCCCCGGAGCTCGCCTGGGCCGACGAGCTGCTCGTCAACGGCGATCTCTTCGAGCTCGTCTTCGGCCCGCTGCACGTCGCCGTCGAGCGCTCGCGTCCGTTCTTCGAGCTCGTCAACAGCACGGTCGCGACGGTGCGCTTCATCCCCGGAAACCACGACCACCACTTCGTCTCGCTCGCGAGCGACGAGCGTCGCCTGGCCGCGATCACGGGCGATGACCCGGGCCCGGCGTTCCGCGTACCGCCAGCCGAGAAGGTGCTGCGCGCGCTGTGCCCGGATGCGGCGATCGTCACGAACTATCCCGTCACGACGCTCGACGGGGTGACGTTTCACCACGGCCACTACATCGGCCCGCACGTCGAGAGCTTCGGCTTGCGCATGCTCGACCGGCTGTCCTGGCAGCTGACCGGGTCGCAGCGTCCCGACAAGCTCGGCGTCGCCGACTACGAGGCGCTGCAGGCGCCGCTGCTCGAGCTCATGTATGAGATGGCGAACCTGCCGCAGGGCGTCCGCGCGCAGCAGAACTTCGAGCGCTGGCTCGTCGGCGCGGGCGCGTGGATGCGCGCGCCGACGAAGGCCAGCCGCCAGGTGACGGGCCTCGCCGCAGGGCTGCTGCGGCGCACCCCATCCGAGCTGCACGAGAACCCCGAGCTGCCGGGCGAGCAGGCGCGCGCGGCGATGACCGCCGTCTGCGCGAACCTCGACTTCGCGCCCGGGAGCGTCTGCTTCGGGCACACGCACGCGCCGCTCGGCGACGCTCGCTCGGCCGACGGGAGCGCGCGCTGGCGGCTCTTCAACTCCGGCAGCTGGATGTGGGACCGGCGCCTGCGCGAGCACCCGCACTACCGCGCGACGAGCTGGCCCGGGACCGTGCTACGCGTCTGCGGCGGCGATATCGAGCTCGTCGGCCTGCTCGCGGATCTCGGCGAGCGCGAGCTCAGCGCGATGGTGCCAGGCGCGCCGCCGCTCGGACTCCAGCGGCCTCGTCGTGCGGCGGGCCGCGGGCGGCTCGCGGCGCTGCGCGCGCCCGCGCAAGCTATATCGCCGTCGCGGCGATGATCTCCGCCATGACCTCGTTGAGATCGGTGTTGGCCTCGTAGACGACGATCTGCCGGGAGGCGCCGTTGCCGCGCACGAGCAGGTCGCGGATGCCATCGAGCGCGTCGGCCGCGCCGAGCTGCTGGGCGTGCGGCTCCAGGCGCGCGAGCAGGCGCTTCGTGAGGGCCTTCGTCGCGACGCGCTCGCTGGAGGGCAGGTCGACGATCTCGCCCTCGAGGCCGTGGCGCGCGGCGAGCCACTTGTTCTCGTCGAGCATCTGCCACGGGTACTCGGCGAGCTTCGCGCCGGCGTCGAAGTGCTCGGCGAGCTCGTGCACCATCGCCTGGACGAGGGCCGTCAACGCGACGGTGTGCTCCAACCGCGTCTGCGAGTCGCAGACGCGGATCTCGACCGTGCCGAGGTTCGGGTGCGGGCGCACGTCGTACCAGAGGTACGTGTAGTCCTCCATGACGCCGCTGGAGACCATGAACGCGACCTGACGCTCCCAGTCCTCCCAGTCCTCGTAGGCGGGCGGCATGCCGACGCGCGGGAACGCGCGAAAGATCGGCGTGCGCGTCGACAGCAGCCCGGTCCGGTCGCCACGCCAGAACGGCGAGTTGGCGCTCAGCGCGAGCAGCACCGGGATGTGCACGCGCATCCCGTTGGCGACGTGGATCGCCTTGTCGGCATCGTCGATGCCGACGTGGACATGCATGCCGAAGATCAGCTCCTGGCGGGCGACGAAGCGCAGCGCGGAGATGAGGTCGCGATAGCGCGGCCGGGCGACGATCCGCTGGTCCTCCCACATCGCGAACGGATGCGTGCCGGCCGAACCGATGCTGAGGCCGCGGGCGCCGGCCGTCTCGACGACGTTGCGGCGCAGCGAGTGCAGCTGCTCGGCGGCCTCGACGGTGTTCGCGCACGGCTTCGTCGCGATCTCGAGCACCGACTCCATGAGCTCGGGCTTGATCTCGCCGTGCTGGCGCTCGATGTTCGACGCGCCGGCGTCCTCGAGCAGCGACTCGATCGCGTTGACGAGCGAGTAGCTCTCCGCGTCGACGATCATCAACTCCTCCTCGACGCCGACCGTGTAGCTCGGCCCGGTGAAGTTCTTGCCCATCGCGCCGGAGCGTACCCGTAGCTGTCCGCGCATAGCGGCTCGCGGGTACGCTCCAAGACCGATCCGAACGACGACGGAGGCGATGACCGTGGCGACCGCAGGCATGACCACCACGCGCTTGGAGGAGCTGCTCGGCGACGATGCCGAGGACCTGCTGACGCACCGCTGCCAGACGCTCCCCGCGGACGACCTCTACCTTCCCGGGCCGGACTTCGTCGACCGCGTCATGCTCGACTCCGACCGCTCGACGAACGTGCTGCGCAACCTGCAGTGGCTGCGCCGCTCGGGCCGGCTGTCGGGCACGGGCTACGTGAGCATCCTGCCGATCGACCAGGGGATCGAGCACTCGGGCGCCGCCAGCTTTGCGCCCAACCCGATCTACTTCGACCCTGACAACCTCGTGCGGCTGGCGATCGAGGGCGGCTGCAACGCGATCGCGTCGACGATCGGCGCGCTCGGCTCGGTCTCACGCACGTACGCGCACCGCTTCCCCTTCATCGTCAAGCTCAACCACAACGAGCTGCTGACGTACCCCAACACGTACGACCAGATCATGTTCGGCTCGGTGCAGCGCGCGCACGAGCTCGGTGCGGCGGGGGTCGGCGCGACGATCTACTTCGGCTCGCAGGAGTCACACCACCAGATCATCGAGGTGTCACAGGCCTTCGAAGAGGCGCACCGGCTGGGCATGTTCACGGTGCTCTGGTGTTACCTGCGCAACCCGGCGTTCGTCATCGACGGCACCGACTACCACGTCGCGGCCGACCTGACCGGGCAGGCCAACCACCTCGGCGTGACGCTCGAGGCCGACATCATCAAGCAGAAGCTGCCCGAGTCCAACGGCGGCTATCAGGCGGTCAGCGCGCTGAACGGCTCCTACGGCAAGACAAGCAAGCTCGTCACCGAGCGCCTCACGACCGATCATCCGATCGACCTCACGCGCTGGCAGGTCGTCAACTGCTACATGGGCCGCGCGCCGCTCATCAACTCGGGCGGTGCGTCGTCGGGCGAGAGCGACCTCGCCGAGGCGGTCCGGACGGCGGTCATCAACAAGCGCGCGGGCGGCACCGGCCTGATCTCGGGGCGCAAGGCGTTCCAGCGGCCGCTGGACGAGGGCATCGAGCTGCTGCAGGCGATTCAGGACGTCTACCTGTCCGACGAGGTGACGATCGCGTAGCCCGCCGGCGCGCGTCGACATGCGCGCAGCTTCGCGTCGATTCCGCACGCGGCGCTCACGTCGCCGGCGCGCATCCTACGGTGGTGTGCGTGCCGATGTCCGCCCGCCGCCGCATCCTCGTGCTCTACGCGGGTCTGCGATGAGACGGCGCGGTGGCACCGGGCCGGCGATCACCGTGCTCGCCGTCGCCGTCCTTGGCGTCGCCGCGTCTCAGCGTGCCGCCGGCCCAGCTGGGAGCAAGCCGAGCGTGCCGGATGCCGGTGACGCCGTGGTGCGGGTCGTGGACGGCGACACCGTGGTGCTGCGTGCCGCCGGCACGAGCAGGCTGATCGGGGTCGACACACCGGAGGTCTTCGGAAGGCGGGGATGCTTCGGGGAAGCGGCTTCGGACTTCGCGAAGAGGACGCTGCGGCCGGGACTGCGCGTCAGGGTCGAGGGCGATGCGCAGCCGCGCGACCGATACGGTCGCAGGCTGGTCTACCTGTCGCTTCCGGACGGTCGCTCGTTCAACGAGTTGCTCGTCCGCGAGGGCTTCGCAGTTGCGTTGACGATCGCGCCGAACGTTCGCTACGCCGGGCGCTTTCGCGAGCTTGCCGGCCGAGCGCGTGAGAGGAGGGCCGGCCTCTGGTCGGCTTGTTGACAGACAGCAATCTCGGCTAATGTGCCGTGACGCATGGCGGCCAAGATGCGCCAGTCCCTCGACGAGTTCGAGCGGGCCTTCGTCGAACAGACCCATGTGGACCGCGTCCGCCGCGAGTCCCTGCGGCGCAAGGCGGTCCTGCGCTCACGCCAGCGCAGCCTGGAGAAGGTCCATAAGCGCGGCACGGCACGCTTCATCATGCTCGTGCTGACGATCATCGCGACGGCGATCATCGTCACCGTCGCGATGTTCCAGACGCTCGCGTACATGATGGGGTAGCAGGGCCCGGCCGCCCTCGCACCCCGGCGTTCGGCTACGAGCTCAGCTTGCGCAGCGCCGCGTCGACGTCCCCGCCGGCAGTGACCTGCCCGCGCTCGGCCTGGATCTCCAGATAGACCTCCTTGCGGAACACCGGGATGTCCCGGGGCGCCTGGATGCCTATCCGAACCTTCTCACCCATGATCGACAGGACCGATATCTCGATCTCGTCGCCGATCATGATGCTCTGGTTGGACTTACGGGTCAGGACCAGCATTAGATGGCACCCCTCCTTGTGCCAAGAGCACTCAAGCAGGTTGGCTAGGTAAAGGCAATACCAGATGGCCAGTCGTCTGGAGTGTCGTCGTGCGAGGTCGGCCGCTGCCGGTTCTTGTAAGGTCCGCGCCCATGGCACGACGCTCCCTTCGCCCCCATCTCAACCAGATCCGCGGCTGGGTCCGACAGGGCCGCACCGACGCATGGATCGCTCACCAGCTCGAGGCAACGGTCCAGCAGATCGAGACCTTCAAGAAGGACAACGACCTCGCGCCCGCCGACCCGGAGAACGGCGAGGTCGTCGGCGCGGACTTCGACGACGAGATCGACCTGCGCGCGGAGGACGACGCCCTCGTCGCGGCTGAGCTCGAGGCGGCCGAGGCAACACGCGCCGAGGACGAGGCCGCGCGCCTCGCCGAGGATGAGGCGCAGGCGGCTCGGAAGGCCGAGGCGGGCGAGGAGGACGATGCCGATCCCGAGGCCAAGCCGGCGCCCCGCCGCCGCGGGCGCCGCGGCGGCCGCGGCCGCTCGCGCACCGCGACCGGTGCGCTCGAGGGCACGTTCGACCACGGTGAGGAGGGCTACGGCCTGTGGCTCGATCCGGCCGTCAGCGACAACCCGATCTACGCCGAGCACTGGGCCGGCCATCGTCCCGTCGAGGTCACGATCGAGGAGGACCAGATCGTGATCCGCCGCGCCGGCGGAGACGGCGACGACTGAGAACGGCGACCTCGAGCCCGCGATTGCATTCGAGCGGCGCGCGCACGCGCGGGGATCGCGCTGGAGCCGGATCTGCTGTTCATCGTCGCCGACGACAACGACTGGCCGAAGGAGCTCTACGGGCAGCTCGGCTTTGCGCTTGTGGGTCGCGTCCGGGCGTACCACCGCCTGGCGCCCCCTGAGCGCTCAGGGCTCGGTGCGCCGGCCGCCGGCGAAGTCGCGGGCGTCGCGCAGGTAGCGCAGGAACGCCGCGTCGGCCACGGTGCGGGCGTCCCAGGCCCAGGGGGCGTCGGGCGCGGCCGCAGCGGCGAGATCGGTGCACCAGTCCGTTCCGCGGTCATAGAGCTCGGCGAGCTCGTCGGTCGTGAACGTGCCGCCCAGGCGCCTGCGCAGCTCTGCTTCGATCCGGTTCACCGCGACCTCGAGCGCGGAGCGGTGCTCGAGCGGCGCGCCGGCCATCCTGCGCTCGCCTTCGCGCCACTGGCCAAGCGCTATCTCGAAGCTCGTCGCCACCGCCGGGGCAGGCTACCCGCCGGCGCGAGGCGGCATTACTCCCCGCCCGGCAGCCCGCGGATCATGTACGCGTGCTCGCCGCGCTTGACCATCCCCAGCCGCCGCGCCTCGGTCTCGATGCTGCCGGGGCTGCGCAGCGCGCGTGAGCGCTTGAGGAGCTCTGAGTGCTCGCGCTGCAGCTGTGAGACCTCGCCACGCTTCGTGCGCGCCTCCTGCCACGTCGACAGATACGTCCGCAGCGGGTTGATGTAGAGGTAGATCAGCAGCAGCCCGACGAACAGGAGCGCGAGCCGACCGATCCGGTCCCAGCGCACGTGCGGCGCGAAGTCGGTCATGGCTGGAGGTTCGGCTCCCCGGCGCCGACTCCTGCCGCCGGTCGCGGGCGCCCGGCTCAGCCGCGCAGCACGCTGCGCCCCGGGAACTCCGCGGCCTCGCCGAGCGCCTCCTCGATCCGCAGGAGCTGGTTGTACTTCGCCACGCGATCGGACCGTGAGGGCGCGCCGGTCTTGATCTGGCCGCAGCCGGTCGCGACGGCGAGGTCGGCGATCGTCGTGTCCTCGGTCTCGCCGGAGCGGTGCGACATGACGGCGGTGTAGCCGGCCGCGCGGGCCACGGCGATCGCGTCGAGCGTCTCGGTGAGCGTGCCGATCTGGTTGACCTTGACGAGGATCGAGTTGCTGACGCCGGCCTCGATCCCGCGCTTGAGGCGCTGCGTGTTCGTGACGAACAGGTCGTCGCCGACGAGCTGGACGCGGTCGCCGACGGCGTCGGTCAGGAGCTTCCAGCCATCCCAGTCCTCCTCGTCCATCCCGTCCTCGATCGACACGATCGGGTAGCGCGCGCAGAGGTCGGCCCAGTAGTCGGCGAGCTCGCCGGCCGCGAGCGAGCGGCCTTCGTGCTCGAGCACGTAGGCGCCGTCGTCGAAGATCTCGCTCGTCGCCGGATCGAGGGCGATGAAGACGTCCTCTCCGGGCACGTAGCCCGCCGCCTCGATGCCCCGGACGAGCATCTGCAGCGCCTCCTCGTTGGAGCCGAGGTCGGGCGCGAAGCCGCCCTCGTCACCGCCGGCCGTCCCGAGACCGGCATCATGCAGCGTGCGCTTCAGCGCGTGGAAGACCTCGGCGCCCATCCGCAGGCACTCCGAGAACGACGCCGCGCCCGCCGGCACGACCATGAACTCCTGGAAGTCGACCTTGTTGTCGGCGTGGGCGCCGCCGTTGAGCACGTTCATCATCGGAACGGGCAGAACGCGGGCCTCCTTCCCGCCGAGGTGTCGCCAGAGCGCAACGCCTGCGTCCGCCGCAGCCGCGTGCGCCACCGCCAGCGACGCGCCGAGGATCGCGTTCGCGCCCAGACGAGACTTGTTCTCGGTGCCGTCGAGCTCGATCAGCGCGTTGTCCAGACCGGCCTGGTCGCCGGCGTCACGACCCGCGACCGCAGCGGCGATCTCGCCGTTGACGTTCGCGACCGCCGTCGTCACGCCCTTGCCGCCGTAGGCATCGCCGCCGTCGCGCAGCTCGGTCGCCTCGAACTCGCCGGTCGAGGCGCCCGACGGCACGGCCGCGCGCCCGCTCGCCCCGGAGGCCAGCGCGACGTCGACCTCGACGGTCGGGTTGCCGCGGCTGTCGAGGATCTGGCGGGCGTGGACGCGTTCGATCTGGCTCATGGGTCTCCTCGGTGGTTGAGTTCGCGGCCCGTGCCGTCGGCCGCCGCGCGTTGCAGGCGCTCACGGAAGCGCTGCGCGGCCGCGCGGAGGGCAAGCTCGGGATCGACGCGCCGGCGCCGCGCCTCGTCGACGACGGCGAACAGCCGCTCCCCGATTGCTTGGAAGTCGGCATCGCGATCCGCTGCGCCGGCGTCGGGGGCGCGCTCGAGCAGCCCAGCCGTGGCGGCCCGGCGCTGCAGCTTGCGCGCGTACAGCAGCGCGGGCAGGTTCTCCGGGACCTCGCCGAAGATCCCCGCTTCGCGGCCGGTCTCGGTCGCCTTGATCTCGTCCCAGTTGCGCAGCACCTCAGCGGCGGACTCGGCCTCGACGTCACCGAACACGTGCGGGTGGCGGCGGATCAGCTTCTGCGGCAGTGGTCGGCGACGGCGCCGAGATCGCCCGCGCCGCGCTCCTCGAGCAGCAGCGACAGGAAGTGCACTTGGAAGAGGACGTCGCCGAGCTCGTCCAGCAGCTTGGCGTCATCGCCGGCGTTGGCGGCGTCGGCGAGCTCGTAGGCCTCCTCGACCGTGTGCGGGACGATCGAGCGCTCGTCCTGCTCGCGGTCCCATGGGCACTCGGCGCGCAGGCGGCGCGTGAGCGTGTCCAGACGTCCGAGGGCCTCGGTGATCTCGCCCGCGGACATGATCCGTGGCCGGGCTCAGCCCGCGGGCGGCTGCTGCGGCGTCTGGGGCGGTTGTTGAACGCCGCCGGCCGGCGCCGTGGTGCTCGTCTTCGCCTTCGGCGCGTTCTTGCACTGCGTCATGACGTAGTCGTCGGCGCAGTTCGTGCGCTCCTTCCACTTCTTGCGCAGGGAGACGTTGAACTCGTCGTCGGCCTTCTGCTTGTTCTGCGAGTCGAGCTGCTGCTTGATCGCCGCCGTGGCGTCCTTCAGCGACTGCTGCTTGGCGTCGACGCTCTTCTGCACCTGGAAGACGTAGTAGCCGAACTGCGTCTTGACCGGACCCGTGAGCGCGCCCTTCCTGGCGGCGAAGATCGCGTCGTCGAAGGACTTCTGCTGTGTGCCCTTGGCGATGCCGAGCAGCGACCCGCCCTGGTTCTTGGAGGCCTGGTCGATCGAGTACTTCTTCGCCACGGCCTTCCAGCCCTGGCCGGACTCAAGCGCCTTCTTGGCCTCGTTGGCCTTGGCCTCGGTCTTCGTGAGGATCACGCGCAGGTCGCGCGTCGCGGGTGTCGCGAAGCGCTCCTTGTTCTTCTCGTAGAAGGCGGCAACGGACGTGTCGGTGACCTTCGTCGCGTTCTTGACGGCCTTCTCGCGCAGCTTCGTGTAGATCGTGTTGAAGCGCACCTGGAACTTCGCGTCTCCGAGCGTCATCCCGGACTGCTGGAGGAAGGTCTGGAAGTCCTTCTCCTTCGGGAACGACTGCTTCTTGGCGTCCGCGAACTGCTTGTCGGCCTCGGCGGCGGTGACCTTCACACCCTGGTCCGATGCCTCGCCGTTGACCCACTTCTCGAGGATGAGGAACTGCATGACCTGGTCGCGCAAGCCCTCGTACTCCTGCTTGCACTGGGTCTTGAACTGCGCGTCGGTCTGCTGCGGCTGGCCCTTGGCCGGCTTCGGCGCGGTCTTCCTCTTGTTCGCGACGCACGCGGCGTACGCGGGCGGCGAGTAGGTCACCTTGGCCGAGCCCTGAGGCTGGCTCGTCGAGGCGGCGATGCCGAGCCAGTGCCCGAAGTCCGCGCGGGTGATCGTCTCGCCGTCGATGCTCGCGACGGAGTTGCCGGGCACGGAATCGCCGCACGCCGCAAGGGCGATCGTGACCATAAAAAAGGCGCCAAGCGCCGGAAGCGAACGAAGACGGCTCACAACGTGGCCGATGCTAGCGAACGCGCGCGCACGACCGCGCAGATCGCGAACGCTTCACACAAGCTTCATAACGCGCGGCTGCGGTCACGCCGCTTCACGGGTGACGGCGAGCAGGACGTCGGCGGCGCGCACGACCGCGGGGAAGCGCTGCTGCGGATCGTCGGGCACCCGCAGCGACAGCTGGCTCTTGCCCGATTCGTAGAGCGCGCCGGGAATCTCCGCGCGCAGCCGCTTCGCGCGCACCGAATCGAGCTCGATCGGCGTCACGGCGAGGCGCCCGCCGCGGAACGTGACCGCCGTCGCGCCCGCCTGGCCAAGCTTGATCCGCGCGCGCTGCAGGTCGATGAGGTTCGACATCGGTTGCGGCAGGTCGCCGAAGCGGTCGGCGAGCTCCTCGCGCAGCAGCTCGAGGTCGGCGACGTCGACGGCGCCCGCGATGCGCCGGTGCACGTCGATCTTCGCCTGCTCGTAGGGGATGTAGTCGGCCGGCACGTAGGCGTCGACGTTGACGTCCAGGC
>Ga0136617_10001505_pt1 | contig 20688 bp, 14 predicted proteins | sample AntDrymUQ3222106_2_FD_129672 | JGI IMG/M metagenome (GOLD analysis project Ga0136617, IMG submission 129672) | Polar desert sand microbial communities from Dry Valleys, Antarctica - metaG UQ322 (21.06) | ecosystem: Environmental > Terrestrial > Soil > Desert | place: Antarctica: Dry Valley...
CATGAGCACCGACGACGCAATCGTTCCCGCGGAGGAGCCATGAGCACCGACGACGCAATCGTTCCCGCGGAGGAGCCATGAGCACCGAAGACGACAGCGACCGGGCGCTGCGTGCCGACATCCGGCGCGTCGGCGACGCGCTGGGTGAGTCGCTGGCCCGGCAGGAGGGCCAGGGGCTGCTCGACCTCGTGGAGCAGGTACGAAGGCTGAGCCGCGACAACGCCGACCAGGTGGCCACCCTGCTGGGCGATGTCGACCTGCAGACCGCCGTCCGCCTCGTCCGGGCCTTCTCGGCCTACTTTCACCTCGCCAACACCACCGAGCAGACACACCGGGCCCGCGCGCTGACCGCCCAGCGAAGGCAGCGTGGCGGGTGGCTGCATCAGACCGTCAACCGGGTGATCGAGAGCGCAGTGCCAGCCGACGAGATCACGGCGGCAGTCGGCCGGCTCGCCGTGCGGCCAGTGTTCACCGCGCATCCCACCGAGGCGTCGCGCCGCTCGGTCCTGTCGAAGCTGCGCACGGTGGCCGAGTTACTCGACCAGCCGGAATCCTCGCGAACGGGCCGGCGGCTGGCCGCGGTCATCGACCTGCTCTGGCAGACCGACGAACTCCGGCTGCAACGGCCCGAGCCCGCCGATGAGGCCCGCAACGCCGTCTACTACCTCGACGAGCTCTTCGCCGGACCGGTGCCCGACGTCCTCGACGAGCTGACCGACGAGCTGCGGCGGCTCGGCATCGGGCTGCCCGACGGCTCGCGCCCGCTGTCGTTCGGCACCTGGATCGGCGGGGACCGCGACGGGAACCCCAACGTCACGCCCGGCGCGACCACGCAGGTGCTGGTGCTGCAGCACGAACACGCCATCCGCGCCCTGCTGGCCGCCTGCGCCCAGCTCGGGCAGGACTTGTCGATATCAAGCCGGATCGCCGGAGTCTCCCCCGCGCTGCTCGACAGCATCCGAGCCGATCTCGATGTGCTGCCCGAGGTCGAGCCGCGGATCGTGCGGATGAACGCCGAGGAGCCTTACCGGCTGAAGATCAGCTGCATCAGGGCCAAGCTGGTCAACACCCGCACCCGGCTGGCCCGGATGTCGGCACCCGAGCCGGGCCGCGACTACCTGGGTACGGCCGCCCTGCTGGCCGACCTCGAGCTCATGCGGGACTCGCTGCACGAGCATCGCGGCCCGCTCGTCGCCGACACCACCCTGTCGCGCATGCAGCGGACGGTACGAACCTTCGGCCTGCAGCTGGCCACCATGGATATCCGCGAGCACGCCGATGCCCACCACGGCGTCCTCGGCACGCTGTACGACGGGCTGGCCGAGCTCGACCGCGACTACGCCGACCTCGACCGGGATCAGCGCACCAAGCTGCTGGTCGACGAGCTGGCCGGGCGGCGACCCCTGGCCGGGGCCGAGCCCGCCCTCGACGACCGCGAAGCGACGACGTACCAGGTCTTTCGCACGATCCGCGACGCGCTGGATCGCTTCGGACCGGACGTCGTGGAGAGCTACATCGTGTCGATGACGCGCAGCGTCGACGACGTGTTGGCTGCCGTCGTGCTGGCGCGCGAGGCGGGCCTCGTCGATGTCCACAGTGGAACGGCGCGGATCAGCTTCGTTCCCCTGCTGGAGTCGGTGGCCGAGCTGCGCCGCGCCGGTGAGCTGCTCGACGAGCTGCTCTGCGTCGAACCGTACAGACGGCTAGTAGCCGCGCGAGGAGATGTCCAGGAGGTCATGCTCGGCTACTCCGACTCCAACAAGGATGCCGGCATCACCACATCGCTGTGGGAGATCCACAAGGCACAGCGGGCACTCAGAGATGTGGCCAGCGAGCACGGCGTGCGGCTGCGGCTGTTCCACGGCCGCGGCGGCACAGTCGGCCGGGGTGGTGGTCCGACCCACGATGCCATCCTCGCCCAGCCGTACGGCACGCTGGATGGAGAGATCAAGGTGACCGAACAGGGCGAGGTCATCTCCGACAAGTACGCGTTGCCATCGCTCGCCCGGGAGAATCTGGAGCTCACGCTCAGCGCGGTTCTGGAGGCCACCCTGCTGCACACGACGTCCCGCGTGTCGGAGGCACAACTGGCTCGCTGGGACGCCGCCATGCAGGTGATCTCCGACGCCGCGTACACCGCCTACCGCACACTGATCGACGATGCCGACCTGCCGGCATACTTCTGGTCCTGCACCCCGGTCGAGCAACTCGGTGCGCTCAATATCGGCTCCCGCCCCTCTCACCGGCCGGATGCCGGCGCCGGCCTGGGCGGGCTGCGGGCCATCCCGTGGGTGTTCGGCTGGACCCAGACCCGGCAGATCGTGCCCGGCTGGTTCGGGGTCGGCTCGGGGCTGGCGGCGGCGCGATCGGCCGGTCTGAGCGAGGTCATCGACGAGATGTACGAACAGTGGCACTTTTTTCGTACCTTCGTCTCCAACGTCGAGATGACTCTCGCGAAAACCGACCTGACGATGGCGAGCCGGTACGTCGAGGCGCTGGTTGAGCCGCGTCTGCGTCATGTGTTCGACGCGGTCCGCGCAGAGCACGCCAGATCCATCGATGAGGTGCTCGGAGTGACCGGTGAGGCGCGACTGCTGGACAACCATCCCGCGCTTCAGCGCACATTCGCCGTACGCGACACGTATCTTGAGCCCATCAGCCACTTGCAGATCGCGCTCCTGACCCGGCAGCGGGCCGGCAGCGACGACCCCAAACTGGCGCGGGCGATTCTGCTGACAGTCAACGGAGTTGCGGCCGGTCTGCGCAACACCGGTTGAGTCGACCATCCCGATTGGAACAATCGACGGCGTTGGGATCAGATCTGCGCCGGCACGCTCATGGGGAGGGACCAACATGGTAGCTGCGGGCGGGCCGCTGCCGGTCGCCGCGGATCGGCGCGATTGGACCCCCGATGACCGCGAACGAGCCGACCTGGATCTTCTGCTCAACGGCGGATACCCAGCCTTATCGGGCTTTCTCGGCCGGGCCGACGTCGACTCGGTACACGCCAGCGCCCGGCTGGCAAACGGCAAGCAGTGGCCGATCGCGGTCACGCTCGAGGTCCCTGACGCCCTCGCTCAGTGCGGACCGCTGCGGCTGACCGACCCCGAAGGCTCCCCGCTCGCCACGATGGACGTCACCGAGAGCTGGCCCGGTGGGCCGGGCCGCCACTTCGTTGCCGGCCCGGTCAGCCGGCTGGCCGCGACCGAGTACGGCGCCTTCAGCTCACTGCACCTGACTCCGTCAGAGGTACGTCCCGCGCTGGCCGGGAGCCCGGCCCTCGCCGTCATCGCGGGCAGCGCGCTGCACAACGACGACCTAGCGGCCACCCGCGCCGCTGCCGCGGCCCTGGGAGCTCGGGTTCTCGTGCTGATCCCGACCGCCGATCCGGGCAGTGAGCGGTTGGTCCGCGCCGTACTGGCCGGTGCCGCCGAGATCCCCGGTGCGCAGGTCGTGGCGCTGCCACTGCCCAGGCCCGACGGCTCGATGGCCCAAGCGCTGCGAGCCGCGCATGTGGCGGCGGCCTATGGCGCCACCCACCTGCTCAGCCGCGCCACCCTGCCCAGCCCCCCGCTCACGGTCGTGGCTCCACCGGCCCCGTTGGATCAACTGACTCCACTGGATCCACTGGACGCCCCGGCCCTCACCGCCACCGAGCTCGCCGACCTGCTCGACAGCGGCGCACCGCTGCCGGCCGGATTCACTCCGCCAGCCGTCGAGCGTGAGCTGCGGCGGGCGCGTCGGCCCCGAGGCGAACGCGGGCTCGTCGTGCTGTTCACCGGGCTGTCCGGTTCCGGCAAGTCGACCCTGGCGCGCGGGCTGCACGACGTGCTGCTCGAACGCGGCGATCGCACCACCACCCTGCTAGACGGCGACGTGGTGCGCCGGATGCTCTCGGCCGGGCTGGGCTTCTCCCGCGCCGACCGCGACCTCAACGTCACCCGGATCGGCTATGTGGCCGCCGAGGTCGCCCGGCACGGTGGCGTGGCGATCTGCGCGCCCATCGCACCGTACGAAACCACCCGCGCGCGAGTGCGTGCCATGGCAGCGGCCGTCGGCGACTTCCTGCTCATCTGGGTGGCGACGCCGCTGGAGCACTGCGAACAACGCGATCGCAAGGGCCTGTACGCGAAGGCCAGGGCCGGTCAGCTGACCGGATTCACCGGAATCGACGACCCGTACGAAGAGCCGCTCGACGCCGACCTGGTCATCGACACGTCTCACCGGAGCGTGACTGACTGTCTGACTGAGGTGGTCGATCTGCTCAAGCGTGGCGGTTGGTTAGGGGGACCATGATCGACTTCGGCTTGACCTTCGTGAGCTTCTTCATCGGCATGGTCGTGGGTCTCACCGGAATGGGCGGCGGCGCGCTGATGACGCCGGTGCTCGTGCTGTTCTTCAACGTGCCACCGCTGGCTGCCGTCTCCAGCGACCTCGTCGCGTCGGCGGTGATGAAGCCGTTCGGCACCGCGGTCCACCTACGCCGGGGCACCGTACACCTCGGGCTGGTGAAGTGGCTGTGCGTCGGGTCGATCCCCAGTGCGTTCTGCGGCGTCCTGCTCATCCGTGCCTTCGGCGATGGTGAGCAGCTGCAAAAGGTGGTCAAGACCTCGCTCGGCGTCGTCCTGGTCATCGCCGCCGCGGCACTGATCTTCAAGGCCTACCTGGCGCTGCTCGACCGCGCCCGGCGCCGGGCGGCTCGCCGGGCCTCGGGAGGGTCTGCCGACGACACCGCACCGGCAGAGCTGCGGGTGCGCCCGCTGCCCACCGTGATCATCGGCGCCATCGGCGGGCTCGTCGTCGGCATGACGTCGGTCGGCTCCGGGTCGCTGATCATCATCTCGCTGATCCTGCTGTATCCCACGCTGAAGGCGTCCCAGCTGGTCGGCACCGACCTGACCCAGGCCGTGCCCCTCGTCATGTCCGCTGCGATCAGCCACCTGATCTTCGGCGACTTCCAGCTCGAAGTCACGACATCGCTGCTGCTCGGCGCGATCCCCGGCGTGCTGGTCGGCGCGACCATGTCATCACGCGCCCCCGGCGGCATCGTCCGCCGCGCGCTCGCCCTCGTGCTGCTGGCCTCCGGGCTCAAGCTCCTCGGCGCGAGCAATCTGGTGCTCGGCGGCATCCTGCTGACCGTCGTCCTGGTCGGCCCGCCGCTGTGGATGCTCGCGCGCCGGCATCATGGGATGCCGATCCTGGCGACTCAGGAGAAGGCAGCCGCACTCACACCTGACCCCGACGAACCAGCTCTTGATGAACGACCGACCGGCGGCCGAGGATAACCTCGACCGCCGGTGTCTATCAGTTGTTGTCCGCGCCGTTGTCTCGCTCTATCGCCCTGCTGCTGCGACGTTCTTCCAGGCCTGCTTTGAGGCGGCGTCGGTGAGTGTCCAGTTGCCCTGGGCGCCGGTGCCGTTCCAGTACAGCCACATCTTGATCCGGCCCTGCGACCTGATCCAGGCAGCGTCGGCCGCGATCGTCCGTGCTCGCTTGGCCTGCATGGCCGGGTCGATCCCGTAGCCCGGCCTGATCGAGTACTGGCCGTACTCGGTGATCAGCATGGGCCTGCCCTTGCCGAGCATGGAGTTGTACCAGGTCATGAACTGCACGTCCTGGTTCAGCTGGATCGGGTTGGGAGTGGAGTAGTTGTCGATCGCGGTGAAGTCGGCCTTGTCACTGCCAACCCACCAGGCCGCGGCGCCGCCAATCGAGGCGAGCCGTGACGGCTGCCACCAGTAGCTCATGTAGACCGGTCCCCACTGGATGGTCGAGTTGGCGACCTTGACCACGGTATAGAGGTGGCGGTGCATGGCGACGAACTGAGCTCCGGACATGTCGTTCTCCGGCTCGTGGTACGAGGTCGCATACACGCCGGTCCTCGGAACGCTCCTGGCCCAGGCGGCCACCGCGGCGTCATACCTGCCAGCTGCCGCGCCCGCGACGTCGCCGCCCGGCGGCTTCCAGGACACGAAGGACTTGTAGCCGTACCTGGCGTCATCCCTGGCGCTCGATGCCGCGAAGCTGGTCGGCAGCGTCGTGTTGAACGACCTGCGAACCTTCAGCCGGCCGATGGTCGAGTTGCAGGCGTTGAAGCTCGCGATGGTGGCCGACGGCGTGTTGCAGGTCGCCCCGATCCACACCCCGCTGCCAGCCGCGGGGACGACCGGCGCCGGCGGGGTGTAGGTGACCTTGAGGACCGGGATTTCCGGCGAACCCTCCGCCGAGTGGTAGATGGCGGAGGCGGCGGTCGATGACGTGACCGCGAAGGCGACCGTGGAGTTGCCGCTTACCGCAGCCGGCCAGGTGGCTCTGCCGGTCCCCGAAGTCGTGCTCAGCACTCCGAGGCTGGCACCGACCGCCGGGCGGTTCGCGTACGTGATCGACTTCTCCGTCCACGTAGTGCTCGGGACGACCGCCGCGCTGACGGTTGGCGGCAGGAGTTGCGAAGCAATCCGGTTCAACACCAGCGACCCGCTGATGTTGGTCGATCCGGCCGGCAGCGAGTGGACGATGAACTTCAGGTAGATGGTCTTGCTGTCGCCGGCCGCGCTGCTCGATGCCAGCACCGTGCCGGAGCCGAAGTTGGCTGTTGGGTATTTGGCAGAGACATAGGAGTCATCTGCCGCGTTGTACACGATGCTGGATGCCGTTGCCACCGCCGCTGTCGGGGCGGCAGACGCGGGTGTGGCGAGGGCGGTTGCCCCTAGCGCCGCCACGCAGGCGACCACGGCGACGCAGGCGGTTCCTCGTACCCGCGTCCTCCCGGTCGCCGGCCGGCCCGGCCGGCTGCGTTGCAGGGGCGGAGATGACTTCGCCGTCAGGCGTGTACGAGTGTGATCCATACATAGGTATCGTCACGAGGTAGAGGACCTAAAGTGACCCAGCGCCTACTCCATGTGCTGAGACGATCCGAGCGTTGCCATAACGCCAACCTTCGGCAGTCGACTCAGGTAGTTTCGGTTGGGCGGGAGAAATCGCGAGCGGGAGTATGTCATCGCGAGTGGTTCCGACCTCCAGCAACGCCTGAACACGCGCGGTACTCTGTACGCCTCATGGCGTGACCAGCACAGCAACGACCACAGGATGACCCGGGGGGTGAAATAGTGGCCGCGAGAAGCCAGATCACGTCGGCGAACGAGTTCCAGGACTACGGTGACATGCTTCGCCGCCGCTGGGCTTTCATCGCCGTGGGAGTCGTGATCGGGTTGGCGCTCGCGGGCGCTGCGCTGCAAATCCTGCCGAAGCAGTACGCGTCGACGACGAGGGTGCTGGTGCTGCCCACACCCACGGCCGATGCCCAGGTCGCCAACGGCCGCACTTCGGGCGATATCAACCTCGACACCGAGTCCCAGCTCGTGCGCTCGATCGATGTCGCGACCGGCGCCGGCAAGCTGTTGAAGACAAAGGTCGACAGCCGGACCCTGCTGGAGAACGTCAGCGTCGCGATTCCGGCAAACACCCAGGTCTTAGATGTCACATACAGCGCCTCGGACCCCGCCAAGGCACAGCAGGGGTCGCACGCATTCGCTCAGGCCTACCTCGACAACCGCGGCAACGTAAGCAAGGCCACTCTTGCCGAGCAGATCAAGAGCCAAGAGGGCCAGGTCGCCGAGCTGAACAAACAGCTGGCGGCCGAGACGTCCAAGCAGGCAACGCTCGCCGAGAACACACCTGATCGCGAGTTGGCCGCGGCCCGCGCGAAGGCATTGACGGACCAGCTCTCGTCGCTGTCACTGAAGCTGGGCGTGCTCAAGACGACGCAGGTCAAGCCCGGCCGCATCATCTCCGACGCCGACCTTCCAGGCGGTCCGAGCAGCCCCAACACCCTCATCCTGCTGGCGGGCGGGCTGATGGGCGGGCTGATGCTGGGGCTGTGTCTGGCCTTGGTCCGGGAGCGCACCGATCGCAAGGTCCGTCGCGGCGCCGATGTGGAGCGCCTGCTCGACGTTCCGCTGCTCACCGAGTTGCCCGGCCGCAGCCTGAGTTCGACGAGCCCCTCGGCGGTCGTCGAGCAGGGCGGCCGGGCCGGCAGTGGCATCGCTCGCCTGCGTAACACGATCACCGCCGACGTCGGAACTCATCGCCGGGTCCTGCTCGTGGTGGGGGCCTCCGACGGAGCGGGCAGCAGCTTCCTCGCGACCAACCTGGCCGCCTCACTGGCCCGGGCCGGACTCAAGGCGACCCTCATGGCGGCCAATCTGCGCGACGCGGGCGCCGGTGAGGGGCCGCGCGGGACGCATCGTCTCGGCGTCTCGGACTTCCTGATGAGTCACCTCAGCGCCCAGGAGCTGACCATCGCGAGCAGGGACATCCCTGGTCTGTCAGTGATCGGCCCGGGCACTCAGGCAGCGCTCGCGGCGGACCGGCTGCAGACCGACAAGGCACGGGAGCTCGTCGCCGACCTGCTGATCAACGCCAACTACCTGATCGTGCTTGCCTCGTCGACCGCGTCGAGCGCTGACGCGCAGACGCTGGCCCACCTTGCCGATGGCGTGATCATCGTCGCCGAGTTCGATCGCACCCGCAAGGACGAGTTGCTCGATGCGGGCCAGCAGTTGGAGCGAGTCGGCGCCCGGGTGCTCGGTGCCGTCGCGGTACCCCGGATCGGTAAGGGCAACAGGCCGGCCAGAACAACCCGACCTGACCCGAGCGGGCAGGGCGATGCGCCCACTACGGCGCCCGCGCCGCGGGTAGCCCCGACCGACGGCCCGTACCGCCCTCACCCGGCCGAAGACACGCGGCGCGGGGCGGCTGCTGCTGCTACCGGCCATAGCCGGCTGGCCGACGAGGAAGTTCCCGTCCTGCGTCGGCCCGCGTCCGCGGAGCAAGGTGCTCGCCCCAGACCGCGCGAGTCATAGTGCCGATAGAAGTTCCGGTCACGGACAGGCGCGGCCGGCTGCTCTTCGGTTCGCTGATGTGCCTCACTCTCGGCCTCGTGGCTTGTTCGTCGCCATCCGCGAGTGGCCCGTCGGCCGGTAGGGAGCTGCCGTCGGCGAGCCCGTCGGCGTCGGCGTCGGCCAGCCCCGCGCCCGACGCGGTACTCGCACCGATGACCGGCGTCGCCACGACAGCCGCGATCGCCGCCCGCCCGGCGGTCGCCGTTCCGATCTCTGTCGGCGGGACGCGGCCCCCTAGTGGTATCGGTTCTGCCGACATCGTCTACGCCGAATGGGACGGCAGTGCTGGGATCCGGCTGCTGGCGTTGTTCCAATCGCAAGACAACACCGGGGTCGGTCCGGTGGCTGGGCTGGCACCGTCAGATGCCAAGCTGCTCCCGGTCATCAAGCCGGTCCTCGCCGCCGGCTCCAGCTACGCGAAGTTCAGCCGGCAGGCCGATGCGGCCGGGCTCAACGTCGCCACCGTCTCGGAGCACCCGACGGCTTTCCAGCAGTCCGGTGGCATCGCGTACGCCTCGACCGCGGCACTGCGTGCCCTCGCCCCCGCGGGATCCCGGCCACCGCAGGGCCTGTTCCCGCTGGCCGCGGCAGATGACAAGCTGGCCGCGATCGGCATGCGACCGGTCACGCGGTTCAAGGTCCCGACCGCTGCCCAGCCGGTGTTCTCGTGGTCATGGGATGCGGCAAGCAAGCGCTGGCGTGCCACGGTCGGCGGCGCTGCCGTGAGCGCGGCCAACGTCATCGTCCTCGTGATGGGCTACAAGTCCGTGCTCGCGAAGTCGCCTCAAGGCCCCGCCGTCCCCACCGCCAACATCTTCGGCACGGGCAATGCTTATGCCGTCTCCGGCCCCAATGGTGCGGCGGGTCGCTGGGCCCGCAACGGCCCGCTGAAGATCCACACCGTCGCCACCGCCGACGGTGTGACCATGCGGTTCGCGCCGGGCCCGACATGGGTCATCCTGGTGCCAGACGGCAACGCATGGGCGGTAGCGTGACTGCTGCTATCCCAATGCCAGGTCTCCGTCTGCCGGAGGGCTCGCCATGAGCATGGACACCCGGCCGATGGCGGTGCTGCCTCCCGAGCCTGCCGCACCTGACCAGGCCGCCGCCGAGCCGCCGAGCCGCCGCAAGCGGCTCAAGGCTGGCTGGCCGATCACCGCTCTGCTGGTCTTCTACCCGGTGTGGTGGGCCTTGGGGCTCGGTGTGCTGATCTGGATCATCCTTGCGGTCCCGATGGGCCTTTACCTCGCGCACAAGACGAGGGTGCGCGTGCCGTCTGGGTTCGGCATCTGGGCGCTCTTCCTGGTGTGGGTCGTAGCAAGCATGATCATGCTCGGCGTCAACCCGCCGGGCACCGTTCCCAACGACGCCCTCAGTCGCCTCGGACCCACCCTCCTGCGGCTCGTCGAGTATCTGTCCGTCACCGTCCTGTTGCTCTACATCGGCAACCTCAGCGAGGAGCAGTTCCCGCGCAAGCGGCTGGTCCGCCAGTTGGCCGTGATGTTCCTGTGGCCGGTGATCGGTGGGCTGGTTGCCGTGCTGAAGCCCACCCTGCAATTCACTTCGCCGCTCGAGATGCTGCTGCCCGCGAACATGGTGCAGAACCCGTTCGTGGTAAGCCTGGTTCACCCGGCGTTCGCGCAACTCCACGAGGTACTCGGTTTCCAGTCACCTCGTCCGGCCGCGCCCTTCGGCTACACCAACATGTGGGGCCAGAACCTCTCGATCCTGCTCATCTGGTTCGTCGTGGGCTGGCTGATGATGGGCTCAACACGCCGGCGGTGGCTGGGCTACGGCGTGCTCGCGATTGCTGTCGTACCAATCATTTACTCCCTCAACCGGGGGCTGTGGATCGGGCTGATGCTCTCGGTCGTCTACGTCGCGGTGCGCCTCGTCGTCCGCGGCCGGATCGAGCTCCTCGGTGCCCTCGCCGGCACCACGGCCGTGCTCGTCGTCGTGATCGCCCTATCTCCCCTACAGGGATTGATCATGGCGCGGCTCGACAACGGCAAGAGCAACGACGTGCGCGCCTTCAGCACCGCAGAAGCCATCCGGATCTCGAAGCTGTCGCCGGTCCTCGGTTACGGCAACACACGCAATGCGGTCGGCTCCCAGCAGTCCGCCAGCGTCGGAAAGACGGCCGACTGCCCGCGCTGCGGCAACATCGCCCTCGGCAGCAACGGCCAGCTGTGGCTGGTCCTGGTGACCACCGGTTTCGTCGGCGCAGCGCTGTACGTCGGCTTCTTCGTCCACGCCCTCTGGCACTACAGACGGGACCGGTCTCTGATCGGTGTCGCGGGTGTGCTGACCGTCAGCCTGCCGCTGTTCTTCATGTTCACCTACAACGCGATGATCTCGCCTCTCGCGCTGTACATGATCTCGATGGCTTTGCTCTGGCGGAACGAACAGTTCTACGCCGACCAGGCTCTCGAGCGAGCCGCGGCCAGCAAGGCGCGGCTGAGCGCTGTCAGATGACCGGTCCGATGACCTCAGCTGGTCAGATGAGCCAACAGACAAGCCCACCAGACAAGCACAGTCACCAGATGAGCGGGGAAGGGCGAGTCGTGCGCGAGCCTGGCGAGCAGGACTCCGGCGTGTCAGTGTTCGGGCTGGCCGACCTTCTCTGGCCGCACCCCGCCGTCGTGACACTCGAGCGCGCGGGCGGGCAGGCCGAGCCGGCTGTGGCGCAGTACATCCCGCTGCCCAGTGCGACCGATCCCCGGTTGTTGCTTCCGCGGCGGCCTCGGCGGGCTGCCGCGGCCGCCATCCGCCACCAGCCGGCCGCCCCGGGCAAGGCCCGGCTGCGGCGAGACATCGGCGCACTGGGGATCGCCGGCGGCCTCGGCGATCTCGCGCAACGCCACCACATCAGAGTGGTGGCAGGAGCACCGGTCGGCGGGGCCGCCGAGACCGTGGAGACATTCTTCAGCCGGCGACTGGGCCGCGAAGTCCTGCTGAGCATGCACCTGGGCAAGCCGCGGGCCAACCGCAAGCCGGTGGTGCAGATACTCACCCCGACGGGCACGACGCTGGGATTCGCCAAGATCGGCGTCGACGCGTTGACCAACTCGCTGGTTCGAGCCGAAACGTCAGCACTGCATCTCATCGCCGCGGCGCACCTGCGACAGGTGACAACGGCCGAGGTGCTGTTCTCCGACTGCTGGAACGACCTGGACATTGTCATGACCAGCCCGCTGCCGGTCTGGGGGCGCCGCCGGGCCGTACCCGCGGACGTGCTTCTGGCAGCCACTCAAGAGGTCGCGGCCGTCGCGCCAGCATCGACGTTGACGTTGCGAGACTGGATGGGTACGTCCGGCCTGCTCGACCGGCTGGCCGGTCTGGCCCCGGGTGAGGCGGCCAGCGACCTGCGATCCGCGGCGGCAGATCTCGTTGCCGCCGCGGGACACATCCGTCTCGACTGCGGTGCCTGGCATGGTGACTGGACGCCGTGGAACATGGCCGCCGTCGCCGACCGGCTGTTTGTCTGGGACTGGGAGCGGTTCGCCGCGCCGGTGCCCAAGGGATTCGATGCCCTGCACCACAGCCTCCAGCAGGCGCTGGTCTCCGAGCGCCGGCCGGCCCGCGCCGCCACCGAGGCGCTGACCCGCGGTGCACCGGCCACGCTCGCGCCGTACGACGTCCCGCCCGACATCGCGCCGGTTGTCGTGCTCGCCTACCTCACCGAGTTGGCCGGCCGTTACCTGCACGACGGGCAGGAAGCAGCCGGCGCGCGCCTCGGCCGAGTTGGTGAGTGGCTCGTGCCCGTGCTCGCGACGCTGGCCGCGGACCTGTGACGGCCCGGGCCGGCAGCGGACGGCGGCTCGACAGCGGCAACGTCCCGCGGCGGTTGAAGCCGGTGCTGCTCGGTGCCTCGCGGGCGCTGGGCCGGGCAACGAGTTCGGCTCGTACCCTGCCGTCGTTTCTCATCGTCGGGGCGCAGCGATGCGGCACCACGTCGATGTACCGCACGCTGGCGCAACACCCGGCTGCCCTCAAGCCGGTACGGCAAAAGGGGGTGCACTTCTTCGACACCGACTACGGCAAGGGACTGGGCTGGTATCGCGCCCACTTCCCACTGGAGCTCACCGCCAGGTCGGTCCGGAAGGGCACCGGAGCGCGGCCGCTGGCCTTCGAGTCCAGCCCGTACTACATGTTCCATCCACTGGCCGGGCAGCGGATCGCCCAGGACCTGCCGGACGTGAAGTTATTGATCCTGCTGCGCGATCCGGTCGAGCGGGCCTACTCGGCCTACACCCACGAGTTGGCCCGCGGCTTTGAGACCGAGCCCTTCGAGGCGGCGCTCGAGCTGGAGCCCGAGCGGCTGCGCGGGGAGGCCGAGCGGTTGAGCGCCGACCCCGACTACTACAGCCACGCGCACCAGCACAACGCCTACCGGACCCGCGGGCAGTACGTCGAGCAGCTCGACCGGCTCACGGCCGTGTTCGGCCGGGAGCGGCTGCACGTGGTCGACAGCCAGGACTTCTTCGAGCGGCCGGAAGCCGTCTATGCGGCCGTACTCGATTTCCTGGGACTGCCGGACCTGAAGACGCCGGTGTTCGAGCGGCACAATGCCCGCCCGCGCTCACAGATGCCGGCGTCGGTGCAGGCCGAGCTCCAGCAGCACTTCGAGCCCTACGATCAGCGCCTGGGAGAGTGGCTCGGCACGGTCCCGTCATGGCGCCGATGACGACGTCGTCGGGCCCGTCCTCACCCGCTGGCGCCGCCGCGAAGCCGTCGGCCCAGTCCGAGCTACGCCAGCTGGCCCGTGGCGGGGCGATGAACCTCGCCGGTGCCGTGGTGTCCAGCCTGGTGAACATCCTGCTGGTAGTGGCGATCGCCCGGAGTATCAGCCAGACCCAGGCGGGCCGCTTCTTCGCCGCCACCTCGGTGTTCCTGCTCGTGGCGATGGTCGGCAAGCTGGGCGCCAACACCGGCGCGGTCTACTTCATCGCCCGGCTGCGGGCGTTGGGCCGGCCGGATCTGGTCGGAGCTCGACTGCGGACCGCGCTGGGCCCGGTGTTCAGCACGACCACCCTGCTGGGTGTGGCGCTGTGGGCCTTCGCCGAGCCCGTCGCCGACCTGGCCGTCCGCGGCGACACCGCGCAGACGGCGACCTACATCCGGATCATGGCCGTCTTCCTGCCGATGGCAGCGCTGGCCGATGTGATGCTGGCGGCCACTCGAGGCTTCCGCAAGATGACGCCCACCGTGGTCCTCGACCTGCTCAGCCGCCCGGTTCTGCAACTGGCACTGACCATCGCGGTGCTGGCCCTCGACGCGCCGCTGGGTTGGCTTGCGGTCGCGTGGGCAGCGCCGTACCTCCCCGAGTTAGTCGCAGCGGCGCTCTGGCTGCGGTCGGTCCGGCACCGGGACACGCGAGTAGCCACCACCACGGATACCGCCGGATTCGCTGCGACTGACTTCTGGCGGTTCACCGCGCCTCGGGGGATCACCGCGGTCGTACATCTGGCTCTGCAACGGCTCGGCATCATCCTCGTCGCGGCACTACAGGGCCCGGCAGAGGCTGCCGTCTTCACCGCGGCCACGCGGTTCCTCGTCGTCGGCCAGCTCGGCAATCAAGCCGTGTCAACCGTTATCCAGCCACGCCTGTCGGAGCTGCTGGCCGTACACGACCGAAAGGGAGCCGGATCGGTTTACCAGGTGGCCACGGGCTGGGTCGTCCTCATTACCTGGCCGATGTACCTGCTGGCCATCGTGTTCTCCACCCAGTTCCTCTCGATATTCGGCTCGGCGTACACCGGAGCCACCGAAGTCGTTCTCATCCTCGCCGCAGCCATGCTCCTGGCGACCATGTGCGGCATGGTCGAGACCGTCCTCAACATGGCCGGGCGCACCACCTGGACCCTGATCAACACCGTCGCGGCCCTAGTGGTGATGATCGGCGCAGATCTGGTGCTGATCCCCCGGTGGGGCATTCTTGGCGCCGCCGTCGGTTGGGCGGCGGCGATCGTGGTCAAGAACGTGCTGACATTGATCCAGACCATCGTCTCGCTACAGCTGCACCCGTTCGGACCCGGCACCCGGCGTGCGCTCTTACTGGCCAGCGTCTGCTTCGGCGCTATCCCGCTCGGTGCCCGATGGGCTGGCGCAACGGACCCAGCCTGGCTGCTGGTCGCTGTGGCCGTCGGGACAGTCGGGTACGCGATCGGTTGCCAGCGGATGCAGCACAGCCTGTCCCTGCATGTGTTGCGGGACATGTGGCGGCGGCGCAGTGCCCGGCCGGCCGTCACGATCGACGGGGGAGCCTGATGACAGAGACCGAAGGCGGCCGGCCCGATCAGCCGCATCGCGACCTGTCGTGGTTGCGGGTCGCCAAACTTGGCCTGGTCGGCGTGGCCACCGACGTCCGGGACCGGCGCTCTGGTCGCCACGGCGATCGCGCCGAGGCGGCGGCGCGCCGCGGCCGGTCCGCGCAGCGACGGGGGCCCCGGGTACGCCGGCCAATCTTCATCGTCGGTGCGCCCCGGTCCGGCACGACCTTCCTCGGCGGCTGCATCGGCCGGCTGCCCACGGTCTCCTATCACTTCGAGCCGCGGCTGACCAAGGCCGCTGCGCGGTGCGTGTACGACGGCTCGTGGTCCGAAGGCAAGGCAGCACGGGTGTTCCGCGCCAACTACGGCGCGCTGCTCCTTGCCGGCGGCGACGGGGGCCTGCGGTTTGCCGAGAAGAACCCGGAAAACTGCTTCATCGTGCCGTTCCTGTTCCGCACCTTCCCCGACGCGGTGTTCGTGCACATCGTGCGCGACGGGCGCGACGCCGCGGTGTCCCACGCCGAGAAGCCCTGGCTCGCGGCGAAGTCCGCCGACTCCGGCCAGCGAGGACGCGGCGGCACCGCCTGGGGCCCCGAGCCGCGGTTCTGGGTGGAGCCCGATCGTCACGACGAGTTTCGTACCGTGTCTGACATCGAGCGCTCGGCGTGGTGCTGGCGCCGCTTCACCGAAGCTGCCTTCGCGGGCCTGGCCACCCTGCCGTCGGACCGGCTGCTCAGGATCAGGTACGAGGAGATGGTCGCCGCGCCGGCCGCCTTCGCCGAGACCCTCGGTGACTTCCTCGATGTCCCGGCCGGCGATGAGCGGGAGCCGCTGCGCGGCGCGCTGGGCAAAGCCAGCCAGTCATCTGTGGGGCGGTGGCGCAAGGCACTCCCGGCGCACGACGCCGACGCGGTTGATCGGCAGTGCGGCGCATTGCTGGCCGAGCTGGGGTACTCCGGCTGATGGCCGGTCAACCACTGCTGGTGACCGGCCTGCCGCGGTCCGGAACCAGCTGGGTGGGCAAGATGCTCGAGGCCAGCGGCGAGGTCGTCTACATCAACGAGCCGCTCAACCCCCAGCATCCGCCGGGTCAGTCCCCCGGCGTACTGGACGCGCGGGTAGCCCATCGCTACCACTACATCTGCGCGGACAACGAGGATGCATGGCTGCCGGCCTTCGCCGACACCTGCCGGCTGCGGTACAAGCCGATCGCAGAGCTGCGGCGCAATCGGACTTTGTACGACCTCGGACGGATGATGAAGTACGGCACGTCGTTCACCGTTGGCCGCCTCAAGGACCGGCGGGCGATGCTCGACGACCCCTGGGCGACGGTCTCGATTCCGTGGTTCGTCAAGCGGATGGGCTGCCAGGCGGTAGTGCTGGTCCGGCGCCCCCAATCGTTTGCCGGCAGCTGGCGCAAGCTGGGTTGGCAGGTGGATTTCGCCGACCTGCTGGCCCAACCACTGCTGCTGCGCGACGTCCTCGGGCCGTACGAAGACGACATGCGGGCGCTGATCGACTCGCCCGACTGGCTGGCCCAGGTCAGCCTGCTCTGGCGGGCGATGTACGCGGTGGTCGCCGACCTGAGCGACAGCGTGCCCGGCCTTATCGTCATCCGGTACGAAGACCTCGCAGCCAATCCGGTGCCGATGTTTCGCAAGCTCTACCGGGAGCTGGGGCTGACGTGGACCGACGGCATCAAGCACCTCCTGGTCAAGAACACGACGGCTCCCGACTCGTCGCGGGTCTTCGGCTGGAACCTTCGTGGTGGCCTCTCGCGGACCGGCTTCCGACCAATGGACAGCCGCCAGTCGCTCACCTCGTACCACCAGCAGCTCAGCAACGCTGAGGTCGACCGGATCGGCGAACTCACCGCCGACGTCGCGACCCGCTTCTACGGGTAACAACCTATGTGGCGGCGCCCCCTGCGGGCGTGGACTCGGGCGAGGCTCCTGAGCAGGCTGCTCGGCGCGAAGTGCGAGATAACCCCACCCCCACCTCACCCTCACCAGCCGGACCTCACGGTGATCCAGGGAAACCTACGTACCGATTCTGGTAGGCGCGTTTCCCTGGATCAGTTCGCGATTGCGTGATCGACCCACCGGCTTGTGGCCGCACCAATCAGGAGGAATCGGCTCTCGCGACCGCCCCGATAGCATGGGTTCACATCCATTTCCAGGAGAGCATCGATTGACCCGCCTGAGCCAGTCCGTCGACCGCGCCACCGCCCTGCTGAAGGACGCGGACCTGGCGGCTGATGCCACCGTGCGCGATCTGCTGACCGAGACCACACAACGCCGCAGCCTGGACCTGTCGGACCTGTCCCCCGCCGAGCAGGCCGCCCTGATCGCCGCGCGTTCGCAGGAACTCCTGCCCTCCGCCGACGCGCTGGCAGAGCGGATCATCGCTGCTGAGAAGAAGGGCCGCCGGTTCATCGCCAAATTCGGCATCGACCCCACCGGGGCTGAGGTGCACCTGGGTCACTCGGTGCCGATGCGCATCCTTAGCCGCTTCCAGCGGATGGGCCACCACGTGGTGTTCATCGTCGGGGACATGACCGCGAAGATCGGCGACCCCTCCGGCCGGTCCGACGACCGCCCCTCACTGACGGACGAAGACATCGCACGCAACCTCGCCACCTACCGCGAGCAGGTCAGCCCGTTCTTCGACTTCGAACGCGCCCAGTTTCTGCACAACGGCGACTGGCTCCGGCAGATCACGCTGCCAAGAATCGTCGAGATCACCGCGCAGATCCCGGTATCCATGCCGCTGCAACGCGAGGACTTCCGCAAGCGCCTCGACGCTGGGCAGGGACTGTCGCTGGCCGAGCTGATGTACTCGGTCGTGATGGCGCTGGACTCAGTGGAGACCAACTGTGACCTAGAGGTCGGCGGGATCGACCAGTTCCTCAACATGCAGATGTGCCGCAAGGTCATGGACATCTGCGGACAGACGCCGGAGCTGGTGATGGCCACCTCGCTGATCGAGGGCACGGACGGCACCGGGGCGAAGATGAGCAAGTCCAAGAACAACTACGTGCCGCTGACCGCTGCGGCGGGCGAGATCTTCGGCAAGATAATGTCAGTGCCCGACCGGCTGGTGGAACCATATTTCCGGGCGCTCTCGGAGTGGCTGGACTCCGAACTCGCTGTCACCAGAGAGCGGATGAAAGCCGGGTCGCTGCATCCGATGGACCTCAAGAAGGTCCTCGCCGGGGAGGTCACCGCCGCCGTTCATGGTGTGGACGTGGCGATGAAGGCGCGCGAGGAGTTCGTCGCCCGTTTCTCGAAGCGCACCTTCAGCGACGTCGAGGATCTGCCGACGATTTCGGACCTGAGCCAGCCGGTGACCGAGGTGGTCAAGACCCTGGGCTTCGCCAAGAGCAACGGGGACGTCCGCCGCCTCGCCGAGCAGAACGGCCTGCGCTTGGTGGTCGAGGCCGACGGCAACCAAGAACAGGTGACGCTGAGCGCCGATGACGCTCGTGATCCGCTGGCCGCAGTGATCAAGGACAAGCTCGATGGCCAGGCCGGCGACGTCTACCTCAAGGTCGGGCGCAAGTTAGCCCGCATCACTGCCACCACCTGATCCGGGCCTCCCCGTGGAGGCTGGGGGCTGCCCTCTCCGCCGATCGAGCAAACGCGTCCAGCAAGCACGACCTTTACTCCTTGATCGGCGCGAAGCGAGAGGCTAGGAGTCGCGAGGAGAGGGCTAGGAGTGGAGGTGGGAGCGCAGCCAGGTGAACGCGTCGCGTTGCATGGCCAGGTCGAACTTGTGCGGGCCGTCGTAGAACTGCCCGGTGTAGCCACCAGCCGCTCCGGTGGCACGTGTGGGGGTGGCGTCCGCGGCGGCGTAGTGGGCGGTGATTCGCTCGTGGGCAGCGCGGGCGCCGGCCAGGGGGAACAACTCATCGTCGCGGTCGTACTGCACCAGCAGCGGGGCGGGGGCACGGCAGGCGGCCAGGTCCGGCCAGTCGGCGTGCCGGGCAAAGCCGGCCGGCAGGAGCATCCAGGTGTGGTTGATGACGTTGTGGTCCAGCAGTGCGTCGTAGCTGCTCATCATCCCGACGACGACCGCTGCGGTGAGGTGCTCGCTGGTGGCGCGCAACAGGGCGGAACGGCAGCCGCCGCCGGAGAGGCCCACGCTACCGGTGCGGTCGGTGGTGTCGGTACGGGAGCGCAGGTAGTTCAGGGCGATGCGGTCGTCCCGGGCGACGACGGCGGCCAGAGTGGTGCCGAGTAGGGCGCAGTACTTCTCGAGCAGGTGCTCGTGGTGCCAGGCGGCGGCGTTGTACCGAGCGACCTCGGCGGGGACCGGGCCGGGCACGGCGTCAGACGGGGCCGTGCCGGCGCTGATGTCGCCAAGGGTCTGCAGCAGGGGCGGCATCTCGTGCAGCGGGAACCGGCGGCTGCCCCACCCGAACACGTCGGGGACGAGCACGACATACCCCTCGCGCGCGAGGTCGTTGGCCAACGCTCGGCCCTCGTAGTGGCCCGAGCGCAGTGCGGTGACGACCGGCGGGGTCGGCTCGGGCCCGTCGGCGATCTTCTCCTTGCCGTAGTACTTGAACCCGTCGTGGCCGTGCAGAGCCAGCATCCCGGGCAGCGGAGCGACGGCGTCGGCCGATTTGAGCAGCCACGCCCGGGTACGGGGCCCGAACCCGACGGAGTAGGACAGCTCCTCCCCGGCGAGCCCGGCGGCGCTCCAGCGGCGCTCCACCCGCACATCAGCGGGAAGCTCTCCGCCGACCGCGGCGCTGGTGTCCGAGCCGTTGCTGGGGACGGCGAGCACGTCGGCGACCAGTCGGCGCACCCGCTCCGCCGCCGGCCGGGTGGCCCGGGCGCGCGGTCCGGTGGCTGACTCGACCCAGTCGCTGTAGACGCCGAGGTGGGCGTAGTGCCGCGTCATCAGGCCGATGCTCCGGGCAGGCCGATGATGACACCTTCGTTCCCGGCGAGGGCCACCGTGTCCTCAACCTCGCCGCCCCGGCGGTACGGGTCGGTGCCGAGGAGGATCCGGCCGCCGGCGGCAGCGGGCAGGTCGACGGTGCGAGCCTCGGCACCGAGGTTGAGCGCCACCAGGATGCGGCGGCCCCCGTACTCGCGCAGATAGCCGAGCACCTCGTCGCGGGCGTGCAGCGGCGCGTAGGAGCCGACCGACAGGGCAGGCTCGGCGCGGCGCAGCGCGAGCAGCTGCTGATGGAGGGTGAGCATCGACTCATCCTGCCCGCTCTGTACGGCCACGTTGGTCAGCGCCACGTCACCGGTCAGCGGCAGCCACGGCATGACATCCGGCGGGCAGAAGCCGGCGCCGGGCTCCGCAGACCACTGCATCGGGGTGCGGACCGGATCCCGACCCACGCCGAGGCCAGGCACCCGCAGCTCATAAGGGTCCTGGACCAGCTCTGCCGGGATGGGCACGTCACGCATGCCGATCTCGTCCCCGTAGTAGATCGTAGGGGTGCCGCGCAGGGTGAGCAGCAGCATCGCCGCCACCCGGGCCTGGGCGGGGCCGAC
>Ga0136617_10001506_pt1 | contig 20686 bp, 16 predicted proteins | sample AntDrymUQ3222106_2_FD_129672 | JGI IMG/M metagenome (GOLD analysis project Ga0136617, IMG submission 129672) | Polar desert sand microbial communities from Dry Valleys, Antarctica - metaG UQ322 (21.06) | ecosystem: Environmental > Terrestrial > Soil > Desert | place: Antarctica: Dry Valley...
AGGAGCTCGAGCTCGAGGCGTTCGACGGGTTGGAAGGCGGTCCCCTGCCCGAGTGGATCACCACGGTCGAAGGCGCCGAGGGTGGAGCGGACACCGGAGACGCGACCCTGCCTGCGAGTGAGGGTGAGCGTGCCGACCTCGACCGGCGGAGGAGGCCCTCCCGCAATCGAGGCGCCACCGGCCGCGCGTGAAGCCACCGTCCGTCCTTCGCCCGTCTCGGCGCTCGCCGCCAGCGCCGCCTTGAGTTGCGCGGGGGTGGCCTCGGGTCTCGCCCGGGCGAGGCGCGCCGCCTCGGCGGCCACGAGTGCCGCCGCCACGGCGGTCCCGCCCACGACCGCTGGGCGCCCGCTCGTGTCCGTGGTGCGAGCCGCACCCGCGGCGGCCAGGTCGGGCTTCGAGCTCCCGTCGAGCGCCGGCCCGCGTGAGGAGAAGGGTGAGAGGACCGACTCGGCCGCCCGCGACCGCCCAGGCGGTCGCGGACGCCCGACGCGGATGCGGCGGCCGGCTTTGAGCTCGAGAACAGCCCGCGCCGCCCGACCCGTGACCCCCAGCACCGGCACGCTCGACCGTCCCGCCGCAACCGCCGGCAGGACCCGGCCCGCACGCGGCTCGGCCAGCAGCACGGCCCGCGCGCCGGCGGCAGCGGACGCGGCGACCTGGGCGGCGGGCGCGTCCCGGGCCCGCACCACGGCGAGGGTTCCCTGCAGGCGCGGCGAACCCGGGCGCAGCAGCGTGACGGAGCCCGAGGCGCTCACGGTGGGCGAGCGCGGGAGCACGCCGCCGGGGGGCGTGCCGGCCAGGATCGCCGCGTCGCCGATCAGTTCGTCACCGGCACGCAGCTCGACCCGGGGGACGCTCGCGGCCCCGCTGAGCGCGCCGACCGTCACGGCGGCGCCTGCAGCGCCGGGCGACCCGATGGTCCCATTGGGCGGCCGGGCCGGCCCCTCGTTGCCGGCCGGGGCGATCACGAGCGTACCGAGCCGCGATGCCCCTCGGACGGCCTCGGCTTCCGGCGATCGAGCGAACCCCGCGTAGGGCGCGCTGACGGCGACCAGCGCGACCGCGACACGGTCGGTCGCATCGCCGTCGCCGTCCGGGTCGACCGCCCGTTCGAGGCCGGCCAGGAGGTGATCGGACGTCCCGTACTCCTCGACGGGCGCCGCGACACCCGGCGTGGCCTGCAGCGCGGCCACCCGGATCGGCCGCACCCGCTCGCCCGACCGGACGAGCACGCCGGCGAGGGCCGTCCCGCTCCCCTCGCGACGGCGGGCGTCACGGGGGTCGGCCTCGGCGGCGGCGTCCTCATCCTTCCCGATGACGTCGATGCCCTTTTCGACGGCCGGCCCCCCGCCCGCGACACCCGAGGCGAGCATCGCGATCGGCTCCTGCTCAGCCGGTGGAGGTGGCGGTGGTCCGGACCCGGGAGCCGGTGCAGCGGCTCGTGCCGGCTCGGAGACCGCCGGGTAGAACCGGCGCACGGGCTGGGCCCGGACCCCGAGGCTCGAGATGGCGGCGAGGTCGCGGGTTCGGACGGTCGCCGCGAAGCCGTTCCAGACCCGCTCGAAGCCCGTCACCTCCGACAAGCGGACGCCACGTGCCCTCAGGGCACCGCGCAGTGCGCCGGCCTCCTTACGCAGGGAGACGACGTAGGCCCGCTGTTCGGAGGCTTCCATCGTGGTGACACCACGAAGCCGGGCGAGCGCCGGCCGCTGGAGCGCGAGCAGCACCCGCTGCTCCGCGCCGGCAGGCTGCCGGGGGGAGCGACCGTCGTACGGCACCGAGTCGGCGCGCGACTGCGGCACGGGCGGCTCGACGGACGGCTCACCGCGAGCGAGCACCACCGCGAGGGTCACGATCGCGGCGATGCCCCCGGCCAGGACGGTCCGGCCGACCCACGTCCCGAGCAGGCGGCGCCGCACGCCGGCCAACCTGGAGACGAGCCGCCCCCCCACGGGCCACCTCACGCGGCCGCCGCACGCGGCCGCGTCGCGTAGGCATCAAGCCCGAGATAGCCCGGAAACGGCACGGGCACCACCCAGCGCGCCGCCGAGGCGATCATCGCCGCGTTGTCCGTGCACAGCTCGCGTGGGGGGATGTGTATCTGCCCGAGCTCGAGCCCGGCCACTCGCTCCCGCAGTCGGGAGTTGGCCGCCACCCCGCCGCCCAGGGCCAGCTTGTCGAGCCCGGTGGCCTCGAGCGCTCGCTCCACCCGAGCGACCAGCGCTTCCACGATCGCGTGCTCGAAGCTCGCCGCCAGGTCGGCTTTGCGGCGACCCGCCTCGGCCTCGCCCAGATCGCGGATCCGGTAGAGCATCGAGGTCTTCAGCCCGGCGAAGGAGAAGTTCAGCCCCGGCACCCCCGCCGCGATCGGAAAGGCGAAGGCCGTGGGATCGCCGTTCCGCGCTAGCTCGGAGAGCGCCGGCCCGCCCGGATAGCCGAGGCCGAGCATCCGTGCGCCCTTGTCGAAAGCCTCCCCTGCGGCGTCGTCGAGCGTCGCGCCCAGCACGCTGTGGGCCGCGAAGTCGTCGACCCGCGTGAGCAGGGTGTGCCCGCCGGACGCGATGAGGCAGATGAACGGCGGCTCGAGCGCCGGCCCGGGGGGCGTCGGCAGAAAACTCGCGGCGACATGGCCCTGGAGGTGGTCGACGGGTGCGAGGTCGAGGCGCCGTGCTCCCGCGATCGCCTTGGCGGTGGCCACTCCGACCAGCAGCGCCCCCACCAGGCCCGGCCCTTGGGTGACCGCGACCAGGGAGACGTCGTCCAGGGTGGCCGCCGCCCGGTCGAGCGCCTCGTCGACGATCGCGTTGACGTTCTCGAGATGGTGGCGTGAGGCGAGCTCGGGAACGACCCCGCCGAAGCGGCCGTGGACCTCCTGCGAGGAGATCACGTTCGAGTGGATGACACCCGCGCGGTCGATGACCGCTGCGCACGTGTCGTCGCAGCTCGTCTCGAGGGCGAGGATCACGGGTCAGCGTGCGCGCGCGCCGGGCACGCCGAGCTGGATGCCGGGCACGTCGTCGAGTGAGCCCCGGCGCGTCGACGGAGTCCGCCACATGATCCGCGCGTCCTCGCCGTTGTCCTGGTAGTAGCGCCGCCGCACGCCCGCCTCGCGAAAACCGAGAGCGGCGTACAGGGCCATCGCTCCGCGGTTGGACTCGCGGACCTCGAGGGTGAACTGGGCGGTATCGGGACTCGGCACGGAGGTGAACAGCCGCTCCAGCAGCTCGGACGCGATGCCACGGCGACGGTGCTCCGGATCCACGGACACGTTCATCACGTGCCATACGGTGTCGTACCGCGAGCACACCAGGTAGCCCACGACCTGATCATCGTGGACGGCCGCGAAGCAGAAGCTCGAGGGCTTGGAGAGCTCGAGCACGAACATCGCCAGCGACCAGGGCGTGGGAAACGAGCGCCGCTCGATCGCGGTCACGAGGGGAAGATCGGCGTAGGTGAGGCGACGGACCTCGGCGGAGGAAGTGGGGTGGAGGCTCACGACTCAGATGGCGGCTTCGCGTCGGGCTCGCGACGGTAGTCGGGGCGAAGCGCGTCGCGGTCGACCGGTTCCCCGGCCGCTCCGAGCCGGCAGACGTTCGCTGCGAGGATGCGGTGGCTGGGTGAGTCGTCCGCCGGAACCGCCGCCCCGGCCCCTTCGAGCACGTCACGAAAGCGTACCGCCCCGTCGCCCACGGCCAGGGTGGCCGGCCCCATCCGCATCGCCAGGGCCTCGGGAGCGAGCGCCGTCGGCTCGAGGGTGAGCGTATCCCCGTGCCAACAGGCCGCGTAGACCTGCCCGCGGCGGGCGTCGATCGCGGCGGCCACCTCGCCGTGGTCGCCGGCCGGCGCGCCCGCCGCCAGCGCGTCCAGCGAGCCGATCGGCACGAGCGTGAGGGGCCGGGCCTGCGCGAGCGCGCGCGCCGTCGCGATCCCGATCCGCAGGCCGGTGAAGCCGCCCGGGCCGGTGCCGACGGCAAGACGCTCAACGTCCTCCCAGCGGACCTGGGCCCGATCGAGGACCTCCTCGACGAGCGCCAGCAACCGGCTCGCGTGCGCCGGGCGCTGCCCCGGCTCGGGGTCGTCACGCGCCTCGACCACGCGGCCGCCGGGCAGCAGGACGGCCGCCGCCGTCGAGGCGGTCGCGGTGTCGAAGCCGAGGACCGCGCCGGTCACGCCCAGTCCACCCGGATGTGCCGCTCGTCACTCCCGGCGTGCTCGAGCCTCACGCTCACGGTCGTGGCGGCGGCCAGGTCACTCTCGTGCGCGCGCTCGGGCCATTCCACGAAGGAGATGACGTCCGGGCCGAAGTAGGGCTCGAGCAGGCCGGGATCCTCGTCCTCGAGACCGGAGAGCCGGTACAGGTCGAGGTGAGCGAGCGGACCGTCCGTGCCCTCGTAGAGGTGCCCGACCACGAACGTGGGGCTCGTCACCGGGTCGCGCACCCCGAGCGCGCGCAACGCGCCGCGCACGAACGTGGTCTTGCCGGCGCCGAGGTCTCCCGAGACGAGCACCACGCCCCCGCGTAGGAGGTGCGCGGCGACGGCCGCGCCGGCGCGCTCGGTCTCGACCGCCGACGACGTCGAGAAGCTGTGCGGAAGCTCAGGCGCGGCGCCCGCCATCGGCGAGCCGGAGCCGCAGAGCGATGCCGCAGAGCACGAGCGCCATGCCGCCGGCGCCCAGGATGACCGTAGCCGCGCCCGTACGCGGCAGTTCGGCCGCAGGCGAAGCCGTCGACGGCACGGGCGCCGGCGCCTCGGAGCTGCCCGGGGCCGGCGCGGTGTCGCCGGCGCCTGAGGCGGCTTCCGGCGCGGACGAACCACCGTCGGGCTCAGGCGGCTGGGACGGCTCGGACGGCTCGGGACTCGTGGTCTGCGGCGCCTCGTCACCGAAGGGGTCCTCGTACTGGTCGTCTCCCGCGCTCTGGGCGAACGCGGCGGAGGGCGAGAGAGCGAGCGCAAGCGAGACGAGGGCGGCGGAGAGGCGCGTCGAGGTCATGTGCGCGAGCAGCCTAGATGGTCGCCCGGAGGCGGGCTCCGGTGCCTGCGATACGGTGCCGCCGCTATGCAGGCAACCGGCGTGCGCGACTCAGAGACAGCCAAGGCGGTCGGCCTCGCCGCGGCGACGATGGGCGCGAACCTCGCCGCGGTCGCCTTCACGGTGGTCTTCGCTCGCGTGCTGGGGGTGGATGGATATGGCTCGCTGGCCGCGCTGTTGAACCTGACGATCATCCTCATGGTGCCGGGCTCGGCGCTGCAGATCGCAGCGGCGCGAGAGGGCACGCTGGGCCGCCTGGGCGTCGGCGGCGAACTCGTGGCCACCCTCGACGGCTGGACCAGGCAGGTGCTCATCGGCCTCGCGGGCGTCACGGCCGTGTCGATCGCCGTGCGTGAACCGCTGGCCGCCCTGCTCAACGTGCGCCAGGAGTGGGCGGCGGCGGCCGTTGCGCCCACGGGAACCCTGTGGCTGCTCCTGTGCCTGCAGCGCGGGCTGCTCCAATCGACGCGCTCCTACGGTGCCGTCGGCTTGAACGTCATCCTCGAGGCGTTCGGCCGGCTCGTACTCGGTGCGGCGTTCGTGGTCGCCGGGCTCGGGGTGACGGGCGCGTACCTCGGAACGCTCGCCTCGTTCGCGCTCGCCGCTTGCGCGCTCGCCGTCGTGCAGCGGCGACGGCTCGGGAGGGCGACCGGCGTCGGCCACCCGCTGAGCGGGCTCCTGCGCGGCGCGGGGGTGCCCATCGGGGCGCTCATCCTCGTGGCGGTCCTGCAGAACGTCGACGTCATCATGGCCCGGCACGCCCTGGACGAGGTGGCGTCGGGCGTCTACGCCGCCGCCACGGTCGCGGGCAAGGCGGTGGTCTGGATCGCGGTCGGACTCGGGTTCTACGTCCTGCCCGAGGCCACGCACCGAGCGGCCGCCGGGGACGACCCGCGTACCGTGCTGGTTCGCGCGCTCGCGGTGATCGGCGCGATCGCCGCGGTCGCGCTCGTGGCCTTCGCGACGATTCCCGCGCTGCTTCTCCGCGTCGCCTTCGGCGCGGAGTTCGAGTCGGGCGACAGCATCCTCTTCGTCCTGGGAATGGCCTATGCCCTGCTCGCGGCGACCTACCTCGCCGTGCAGTTCCTGCTCGGCCTGCACCGCCGCGTCTTCCTGGTCGCTCTGGGGGCCGTCGCCCTGGCCGAGCCGGTGCTGCTGCTCGGCGCGGACTCGATCGAGTCCTTCGCGGCCCTGGTGCTCGGCATCCAGGCCGTGGCCGCCGTAGCGGTGCTGATGCTCTGCGTGCGCCGCCCGGTGCCGCCGACCGTAGTCACCGGCTTCACGGACTCCGGATCAGCCCGGGCGCCGGGCCGCGAGAGCACGAGCGCGCCGCTCAGCCTGCGCTGACCGCTTCGGATCGCTTCGGCGGAGGGCGACGGCGAGCAGTCTCCAGGCCCCGGGGTTTCGGCGCTCGGCACGGAGGCTTCGCTCGAGGCTCGCCGCCGCTTCGCGCTCGCGCCCGCGGCCGATCAGAAGCCCCGCGTCTATGACCTCGGGATTGGGATCGGGGTTGAACTCGCCCGCGCGGCGCAGGAGGTCCCGAACCTCGCCGAAGCCCGCCTCGTCCAAGCGTCCCGTCGCCTGGATAGCGGCCGTGGCGCGGTCCGTGAGGATCGTGGAGCGCAGCATCGCGGCGAGCGGCAACGCGATCGCCACGCTGACCCCTACGAGCGCAGCACGGGCGACGGGCTTCGAACGCTCGGCGACCGGTCTCTCCCCCGCCGTGACCAGGAGCCCGGCGAGCATGACGGCGATGAGCGTCAACGCCGGCATCTCCCAGTCCCAATCGATCTGGGCGTGCAGTGTCCACGCGACGAGCGCCGCCGCCGGGCCCGCCGCCAATCCGCGATCACGCTCGAGCGCCCGTCGTGCGGCGGCCCCGACGCCCCCCACCACCAGTCCGAGCGCAAGGAGCCCGAGGAGGCCGAGCTCGGCAGCGACTTCTATCCCCAGCCCGTGGGCGTCGCGCGCATCATCATCGATCGTCCGCTCGCGCAGCCACTCCTGCTCGAAGCCTCCACCGCCGACGCCGCGGAGGGGCTGCTCCGCGAAGGAGCCAGCTGCGACCCTCCAGTAGTCGTAGCGGTTGGAGTCGGTCGAGCCAAGGCGGGCCGCCGTGGCTCCGTCGGCCGGCGCCCGACCCGAGCCCGGGTCGAGGGTGGCGCCGAGGACGAGCAGGAGGGCGAGCACGGTCGCGACGCCGGCAGCCGCCCGGGATGGGATGCGGCGCGCTACATCGGCCCGTTCGCCGCTTCGCAGCGAGGCGGCCACGGCCACCGCCGCCAGCCCGAGCAACCACAGCCCCAGGACCGCCCCCTGGAGCTGTCTCGCGCCTGCCGAGCCCTCGAGCGTGGCGACGGCGGGAAGCAGCGCCGCAACCGCCCCGGACAGCACGGCGACTCCGAGACCGGTGGCGATCGCTCGCAGTTGGCGAGCAGTCGGGGACAGGACGCAGAGCAGAAGCACTCCGGCGGCGGCCGCAAGAAGCGACCCTCGCGAGAAGGTGAGCAGCAGGCCGGCGCCGAGTGGGGCCGCGGCCGCGGAGCCGGCGGCCCGCGCTGCGCGCCCGCGATCCCCGTCGCCCGCCACCCGCAGAGCGAGCACCAGGCCGACGGCGGCGAGAGCGCCTACCGCGTTCCAGTAGGTGAGCGGCTGCTCGAGCCTTCCCAGGGCCGAATTCGAACGCGCGAGCTCGAAGACGCCGGGCAGCAACCGCTCGGAGAGCCCGGCGAGGATCACGAGGACTATGCCCGCCAGCAGCGCCGGCTCGGCGGCGCGTGCGGTGGCTCTCTCGCGCAGCAGGGCGATGGCCGCCAGCAGGGCGCCGAGGTAGAGCGCCGACCGGCCCGCGTCGTCGAGGGCGGGGCCGCGCAGCGGGGCCCAGCCGGCCGACAGCGCCGCGAGCACCGCGAGCGCCGCCAGGCCGCCGACGGCCAGGCGACCGGGCAGATCGCGCGGAAGCGGAGCGTGCGAAAGCAGGGCGGCCAACGCCACGAGGCTCCAGCAGACCAGCGCGCCGACCAGGCGCGGGCGGTCGAAGTAGCCGCCTGAGAAGAACGCGAGCACCGTCGGTCCGGCCAATAGCGCCGCCGCGGCTGCACGGCTCGTCACGGACGCACCTCCCAGACCGTGGCGCAGCCGAAGCGCCGTGGAGGGGCGACCGTGATCCCGGCGAGCAGCGAGCCGATGTCCGCCCGCCCCTGGCAGTCCGAGAACACGAAGCGGGCCCCGGTCGATCGCACCATCCGCTCGGCGGCCGGGCGGTCCATGCGCCCCGAGAAGAGCGCTTCCGCGCGTTGCACCCTCGAGTCGAAGTCGGGCGTCCAGGAACCCGCGCCGACCCAGGTCTCCCGCCGCGTATGGGCAGGCACCAGAAGCCCTGAGTAGATCGGCGCGAGCACTCCGCCGGCGCTCGGCTGCCGGTCGAGCCAGCGAAGGGCGGCATGCTCCCCGTCGCGCACAAAGAACGGCTGGCGGCCCGCCTGGACGGCTCCCCGCAGCTGATCGGCGCGATAGAGCGTGCCGGGCACCACCATCACCACGATCAGCAACGCGAGGGCGACGATTCCCAGGCGGCCGGCCACTCCCAGGAAGGCGAGGGTGACCAGGGGAAGGACCATGCCCTGCAGCGCGTGGGCCGGGAAGGTGCCGAACGGCAGGACGAAGACCGCAAGCGCCGCGAGCGGCCAGACCCGCAGCGCCAGCTCACCGAAGGAGTCAAACGACGGACGGGGTGCGGTCAGGGCCGGCAACACGAGCGGCGCGAGGCCCACTACGGTGACCCACAACGGCCAGGTTCCGAAGTCGTTCGCGATTCCCGCGAGCTCCCACGACTCATCGACGCGCGAGAGGACGAGGTAGTACACCAACGGCGCGGCGATCGCGGCGGACACGAGGACTGCCGGCCCGAGCGCGGGCCGTCGGCGGGTTGCCGCCCAGCGCCATGCCTCTACCCCGAGCACCACGAGGATCAGGGTGGCGCCCTGCCAGGGCTGCAGCCAGGCCACGATGAGCCCCCCGCACCCGGCGAGGCCGAACCTTCCTCGCTCGTAGGCCAGCAGGACGAGCGGCATGAGACCGACCGAAATCGCCGTGAAGAGGTAGCCCCAGAGGTAGTTCCCGGCCGTCAGCTCGCCCGAGAGGAAGTCGAAGTCGAACTTCAGTGACTGCCCTCCCAGCCCGCTCCACCCCACGAGGGCAGCCAGCGGAGAAGCGAACAGCAGCGCTATGCACGCGACCATCCAGCGCGACCGCTGATCGCGCACGAAGCGCTCGCTCCACCTGACCGCTCCCCACCACAACGCGAGAACCGCCACCGGCTTCCAGACGAGGTAGCTCGCGATCGCGCCCAGCCCGAGCTGGTTCAAGCCGCCCGAGATCAGCAGCCCCGGGTGCAGGAAGGAACGGGGTCCGGGGGCGAGGTCGTAGGCGTTGGCGATCAAGCCGTGCGCCCCCGCCTGGCGCAGCCAGTTGACGTACTGCATCTGGTCGAGGACGAGCAGGCCGTCGGCGCCGCTGATGCGCCCACCCTCGAGCCACACGCGCGCCAGGAGCCCGGCCAGCGGCGCGAGTGCGAGCCCCGCCAGCGCCGCGAGCAGCCACCAACGCATCTAGGAGTCGGACCCGGCGGCCCTCGCGGGAAGCGACCGGGCGGCCTGGGCGCGCACGTGGGCGCGGGCGCGAAGAAGGTCGCGCACGGCCGGGACCACGACGCTGGGCATCGAGAGTCGAGAGCCCGCGCGGTCGCTCCACGTGATGCCAAGCTCACGAAGCTCGAAGCCGAGCGCCCGCGCCATGGCCAGGACCTCGGCGTCGAACACCCATCCGTCCAGTCGCGTGTGCTCGTACGCGGCGCGGGCGGCTCGCGCCCGCCAGAGCTTGAAGCCGCAGAAGAGATCGCGGGTCGGCTCGTGCAGCACCAGCCGGCAGAGGCCGACGAACGCACGCCCGACGATCCGCCGGCGCAGCGGCTGACGACGGCCGAGGGCCGCGCCCGCCGCGAGCCGCGAGCCGACCACGACGTCGGCGCCTTCGAGTCGCTCGAGCATGACGGGAAGGGAGGCGAAGGAGGGGACGCAGTCGGCGTCGCAGTGGAGCACCAGATCACCGCGCGACTCGAGTACGCCGCGCCGGACCGAATGGCCCTTGCCGCGGTTGACCTCGTTGCGCAGGAGGACGATGCGCGGGTCGGAAGCGAAGGCGGCCACGAGATCGCGCGTACCGTCGGTGCTCGCGTTGTCGACGACGAGGATCTCCCACGCCATCCCGAGCTCTTCGAGCTTCTCGCTGGCCTCCCCGAGCGCCTCGCGGATGGCCGTGGCCTCGTTGTAGACCGGGATGACGACCGAAAGCCGGGGGTGGAGCACGGAGCGGCAGTCTAGGGACAGGGCGCGGACGGCCCAGCGGCATCCGCCCCGCTCTCCCTGAGCCGCCGCACCGCGCTCTAAGCTGCTTCGCCGTGCCGTCGGACGCCCGTCGGGTCGCGGGCAGCGCTGCCGCCGGGGTGGCCGGCAAGGTCGCGGTGCTGGCGCTCGGGCTCGTCTCCATCGCGATCACCACGCGCTACCTGGGTCCGGGCGGCTTCGGGCAGGTCGCACTCGCCTTCTCCCTCACCCAGCTCTTCGCCGTGGTCGCCGACGCCGGGCTGACCACCATCGTCATCCGCGAGCTCGCCCAGCGCCCCGAGCGCGCGCCTGAAGTTCTCGGTTCGGCGCTCGCCCTCCGCTCGGGGCTCGCGCTCTTCTCCGTGGCCGGTGCCTCGCTGGCGGCCCTCGCGCTCCCCTATCCGGACCGGGTCCGCGTGGCCGTGCTCATCGCCGGCGTGCCGCTCGCGCTCGGCGTCCTGACGAGCTCGCTGACCGCGGTGCTGCTCGCCGACCTGCGTGGCGGGCGGGTCGCGATCGCCGACGTGTTGGGCCGCGCCGCCGCCCTGGCCGCCGTCGCGACCGTCGCCGTGCTGGACCTCGGGTTCTACGCGGTGGTGGCCACCGCGGGCATCGGCGCGGCCCTCACCCTCGGCGTGACGGCGCGGGTCGCCCGGAGCGTGATCGGCAGCCGGCCGCGCGCCGATCGGCAGGTGGCGCGCGGACTGCTCGTCGCCGCCGCGCCGGTCGGCGCAGCGCTCGCGCTCAACGAGGCCTACTTCCGGGCAGATGCCCTGATCATCTCGCTCTCGCGATCGTACGAGGAACTCGGGCAGTACGGGCTCGCGTGGCGGGTGTCGGAGCTCGTGGCGGTGTTCCCGGGGGTTCTGCTGCTGGCGGTGTTCCCCGTCCTCAGCCGCTATCTGGCCGAGGGTGACGCCCGCCTGCGACCCGCCCTCCAGGCCGCGTTCGACGTTCTGTGCGTGCTCGGCCTCGGGCTTGCGGTGGGCGGCGCCGTCGTGGCGGAAGAGCTGGTCAGGACGCTGGGCGGTGTTCAATTCGCGGACGCGGCCACACCGCTGCGGATCCTCCTCTGCGCGGCGGCGCTGGGCTGCGTGAACGGGCTGCTGGGCAATGCGCTGATCGCCCGAGGTCTCCAGTTCGCCACCCTCTGGCTGAACCTGGCCGCGCTTGCGCTCAACGTTCTGGCCAACGTCGTCCTCGTCCCCTCCTACGGGATCGTGGCGGCGGCGTGGACGGCGGTGGTCTGCGAGCTGATGCTGCTGGCGGGGACCGGCCGCCTCGCCCGGCGCCGCCTCGATTTCGTTCCAGGCCTCGGGAGCCTCGCGCGCGCGCTGCCGGCGGTCGGCGTCATGGCGGCCGTGCTGTGGCCGCTGCGCGACGCTCCCGTCACGTTGACGGTGCCGGTCGGGGCCGTCGTGTACCTCGGCGGAGCGGTGCTGATGCGTGCGGTCGAGCCCGCGCGCCTGCGCGCCGCCGGGCGCTAAGGTCGCCGCCCGTGCCTTCTCCCCCCCGGGTACTCGTCGTCTCCGCGGAGCCGATCGGGGAGCGAATGGTGGGGCCGGCGATCCGGGCACTCGAGCTCGCCCGCGCTCTGACCGCCCGCTGCGAGGTCACGCTCGCCGCCCCCGGGCGGACTCCAGTGGACGGCCTCGCCCGGATCGACGCCGGGTTGTCTGACTACGACCTCCTCCTGGATGCCGCACGGGCGCACGACGTCGTCGTCGCCCAGCTCCTTCCTCCGCGCCTGTTGACCCGCGTGGCCCGTTCCCCGGTCCGTCTGGCCATCGATTTCTACAACCCGACGGTGATCGAGGTCCTCGAGGGGACCCGCAGCCGGCCGTCGGCCTCCCGGAATCGCCTGCGCGCCACCGTCAGGGCCGCCGCCACCGCCCACCTCGCGGCGGCGGACTTCATTGCCTGCGCGTCCGAGCGCCAACGCGATCTCTGGCTCGGAGCCATGGCGCTGCGTGGCCTCCTCGATCCTGAGCCCGAGGCGAGCGAGCCGGCTCTGAGGAGCCGGATCGACGTGGTGCCCTTCGGGATCCCCGAGCAGCCGCCACAGTCCACGGCGGGCGGCGGCGCGGTGCTCCGCGATCGGCTCGGCATCCCGGCGGACCATCGCGTGCTCGTGTGGGGCGGTGGGATCTGGGACTGGCTCGACGCGCCGACGGCAATCCGCGCGACGGCGCTGCTGCCCGACGACGTCCACCTCGTGTTCCTCGGCGCGCAGCGACCAGCGATGGCGGAGCGCGACGTCCACCGCGCCGGCGCCGCCGCTGTCGAGCTTGCGCGCGAGCTAGGACTCGAAGGCACGCGGGTCCACTTCAACGAGGGCTGGGTGCCCTACGCCGAACGGGGAGCCTGGTTGCGGGGAGCCGACCTCGGCGTGTCGGCTCATCCAGACCATCTCGAGACCCGCTTCGCGTTCCGGACGCGGATCCTGGACTACCTGTGGGCCGGGCTGCCCGTGGTCACCACGAGGGGTGATGAGCTAGGCGACCGGGTCGGCCGCGAGGGCCTCGGCCGCGCGGTCGCGTCCGGAGATCCAGATGCCTTCGCCGCCGCCTGCCGCGACCTGCTCGCCGATCCCGAGCCGGCTCGGGCCCGGGTGCGGGCCGTCGCACCCGAGCTCAGCTGGAGGCGGGCGGTCGGGCCGCTCGAGCGCTTCTGCCGGTCCGGCACGGTGCGGCCAGGCACCACCGCCCGCGACCGTGCGCTCCGGCGCGCCACGCTCGCGCAGTACTCACCGATCGCGCGGGAGGCCCTCGCGACGGACGGAGCGCCGTTCCTCGTCCGCAAGCTCGGCCGCAACCTCGGCAGGGCCATTCGCCGCCGCTGACCGGGTCGACCTTCGAACGACCGCGGGCCTCGAGGCTCATGTTCGACGATTCGCGTGCCGATGCACCTCGAGGAATGCCGGTCCGTGGTTCCTTAGAGCTCAAGTCTTCTCTGAGAGGTCCCATGTCGGATTCAACCGTCGCACCCGCCGATGCGGTCGATGCGGTCGATGCTGCTGAGCGTGCTGGCGCAGGTCAGGGGCGGCGACTTCACCGCCCGCATGCCGCTCGAATGGACGGGCCTCGCCGGCAAGGTCGCCGACGGGTTCAACGACGTCATCATCGCCAACCAGGCGCTCGGGACCGAGCTGGCGCGGGTCAGTCGGGTGGTCGGTCAGCAGGGCGAGCTCTCACAGCGGGTGGTGCTCGGCGGCTCGACCCAGGGATGGCGTGAGAGCGTCGAGTCTGTCAACAGCCTGATCGGCGCCCTGGTACGCCCCACCAGCGAGATGCAGCGCGTGATCGGCGCGGTCGCCGACGGCGATCTGAGCAAGAAGGTCACCGCCGACGTGCGCGGCGAGATGCTCGACCTCAAGAACACCATCAACGCCATGGTCGACCAGCTCAACGGCTTCGTCTCCGAGGTGACGCGCGTGGCGCGCGAGGTCGGGACCGAGGGCAAGCTCGGCCAGGCGGCGGCCGTCACGATCGAGGTCGGGGGCGTCTGGAAGGACTTGACCGACAACGTCAACCTGATGGCCGGCAACCTCACCGGGCAGGTCCGCAACATCGCAGAGGTCACCACCGCGGTGGCCAACGGCGACTTGAGCAAGAAGATCTCGATCGACGTCAAGGGTGAGTTCCTCGAGCTGAAGAACACGGTCAACGCGATGGTCGACCAGCTCAACGCCTTCGCCGGCGAGGTGACCCGCGTCGCCCGCGAGGTCGGGGTCGAAGGCAAGCTGGGAGGCCAGGCCCAGTCGAAGGAGGTCGGCGGGGTCTGGAAGGACCTGACCGACAACGTCAACCAGCTCGCGGCGAACCTCACCAACCAGGTGCGGGCCATCGCTGACGTGGCGACGGCGGTGACCGAGGGCGACCTGACGCGGCAGGTCGGCGTGGAGGCGAGCGGCGAGGTGGCCGTCCTCAAGGACAAGCTCAACGAGATGATCCGCAACCTCCGTGAGACGACCCGGGAGAACATCGAGCAGGACTGGCTCAAGACGAACCTCGAGCGCTTCACCCGCATGCTCCAGGGCCAGCGCGACCTCGCGACGGTGTCGAGCCTGATCCTCTCGGAGCTGGCGCCGCTGGTCTCAGCTCAGCATGGCGTGTTCTACGCGATGACCAGCCCCTCGGACGACGGTGAGCCCGTCCTGCAGTTCCAGGCCGGTTACGGCTACGAGGAGCGAAAGCAGCTCTCGACCTCCTTCAAGCTGGGCGAGGGCCTGGTCGGGCAGTGCGCCATGGAGAAGAAGCGCATCCTGCTCACCGAGGTGCCCGACGACTACGTGAGGATCAACTCGGGCCTCGGCAAGGCCACGCCGCTGAACATCATCGTCCTACCCGTGCTGTTCGAGGGATCGGTGCGCGCGGTGGTCGAGCTCGCCTCCTTCTCCCCCTTCAGCCTCGCCCACCAGGCGTTCCTCGACCAGCTGCCGGAGAGCATCGGGCTCGTGCTGAACACCATCGAGGCCGACACCCTCACCGGGAACCTGCTCAAGCAGTCCCAGTCGCAGGCCGAGGAGCTCCGCTCCCAGCAGGAGGAGCTGCGCGAGTCAAACGAGGATCTCGGGCGGCAGGCCAAGCTGCTCGCCGAACAGAACATCGAGGCGGAGCAGAAGAACCTCCAGGTCGAGCAGTCAAAGCGCCTGGTCGAGGAGAAGGCCGGCCAGCTGGCCGTCTCGTCGAAGTACAGGTCCGAGTTCATCGCCAACATGTCGCACGAGCTGCGCACTCAACAGCCTGTTGATCCTCGCGGAGCAGCTCGAAGACGACCCGGACAACAACATGAGCGATACCCAGGTGGAGTACGCGAGCGTGATCCTCTCGTCGGGCAAGGATCTGCTGACCCTCCTCAACGGCATACTCGAGCTGGCCAAGGTCGAGTCGGGAACGGTGACGGTGGAGATGACCGACGTCCCGCTCCACCAGCTCCGCAGGAGCCTCATGCGCGACTTCGAGCAGGTGGTCGAGAGCAAGGGCCTCGGCTTCTCCATCGAGATGGCCCACGACGTGCCGGAGACCATCGTCACGGATTCCCAGCGCCTCGGGCAGATCCTCAAGAACCTGCTCGCCAACGCCTTCAAGTTCACCGAGCGCGGCGAGGTGCAGATGAAGGTCGGCCTGGCCGCCGACGGATGGGGCGCCGAAGCAGCGGCCCTCAACGAGGCTTCGTCCGTGCTGGCGATCTCGGTCCGGGACACTGGGATCGGCATCGACAAGGAGCACGAGCAGCGAATCTTCGAGGCGTTCGTGCAGGGCGACGGCACGACGGCCCGGCTCTACGGGGGCACGGGCCTAGGCCTGTCGATCTCCCGTGAGCTGGCGGGCCTGCTGGACGGGGAGATCACCGTGCGGAGCGTCCCAGACCACGGCTCGACCTTCACCGTCTTCCTCCCGCTGCGCACGCCGGTGGCCGCGGAACCGGGCTCCTTCTCGGCGGACCTGACGCCGGCCGCGGACGGGACGGAGCCGCCGGTTGCCTGGGTCGGGCCCCGCGGCCAGCTGCCGACCGGCAGCCAGCAGCACCCGGACGAGATCCGCAGCCTCGAAGGTATCAACGTCCTGGTGGTCGACGACGACTTCCGCAACGTCTTCGCGCTCACCGCCCTGCTCGAGCGGTGCGACGCCGAGGTCACGTCCGCCGAGAACGGCCCCGACGCCATCGCGGCGATCAAGCAGATGCCGAACGTCGACGTCGTCCTGATGGACATCATGATGCCCGTAATGGACGGATACGCCGTGATGCGAACCGTCCGCGCGCTCGACGAGTTCAAGTCCCTTCCGATCATCGCCGTCACCGCCAAGGTGGTCGCCGGAGAGCGCGATCGCTGTCTCGCCGCGGGGGCCAGCGACTACTTCCCCAAGCCGGTCAACACCGCCGAGCTGCTGGCGGTCATGGCGCCGTGGCTTCCGGTTCGCACGGGGCCGGCGCTGTGAACGACTTGCTCCGGTCCGCCGGACCCCAAGTGGCCGAGACGCCGGCGGCCAAGGACCCTCAGTCGGTGCCCGTCCTGATCGTGGACGACAACCCGGCGAAGCGGTTGGCGCTCAAGTCCGTCCTCACCCCGCTCGGATACTCGATTCATGAGGCCCACAGCGGCATGGACGCGTTGCGATGCGTCATGGCGCAGGACTTCGCCGTGATCCTGCTCGACGTCTGCATGCCCGAGATGGACGGGTTCGAGACCGCCGGCCTGATCCGTCAGCGGCAGCAGTCGGAGATGACCCCGATCATCTTCATCACGGCGTACGCCGGGAACGAGATCCGCGACGCCAATCGCTACGCCCAGGGCGCCGTCGACTTCATGTTCGCGCCCATTCCGCCCGAAGAGCTCCGCGCCAAGGTTGCCGTGTTCGCCAACCTGTTCGTGCGGGCGAACGACCTCGCCGCCCTGGCGCGAGCGGTGCAGGACTCCGCCGATCAGCTGCGCCTGCTCACGGACGCCGCCCCGGTCGGCATCTTCCAGACCGACGCCGAGAACCGCTACGTCTACACCAATCCTCGTTGGAGCGAGATCACCGGGATCCCCAAGGACGACGCGATCGGGCGCGGCTGGGATTCCATTCTCAGCCCAGAGGAGCGCGCCGGACTGGTCACCGGGTCCGATGCCGGCGCGGGCCATCGCGCGGAGATGGCCCGTCGCTTCGAGTTGTCGGTCGCTGGTTCGGCGCCACGGATCGTGCTCGTGACCTTGACGTGCATTCCGGACAGCGACGGCGGCATCTCAGGCTGGGTCGGCACCCTCGCCGACGTGACCACCGAGGCGGGAGCCGAAGCGGCGATGTCGGAAGCCCGGGACAAGGCGGACGAGGCGTCGCGCCTGAAGTCAGACTTTCTGGCGAACATGAGCCACGAGATCCGCACCCCGATGAACGGCGTCATCGGCATGACCGACCTACTTCTCGAAACGGACCTCGACGCGGGCCAGCGCGACTATGCGCAGACCGTCCGCAACTCCGGGGAGGCGCTGCTGACCATCATCAACGACATCCTCGACTTCTCGAGGATCGAGACCGGCAAGCTCGAGGTCGAGGACATCGGCTTCGATCTCCGGGCCGTCGTCGACGACGTCGTCGCCCTGCTAGCGGGCTCGGCGCGCAGCAAGGGCCTCGGTCTGGCGGCGACCGTCGAGGACTCCCTGCCGCCCGTGGTCAGCGGTGATCCGGGGCGGGTGCGACAGGTCCTGACCAATCTCATCGGAAACGCGGTCAAATTCACGCAGGCCGGCGAGATCGGGGTGCAGGTCACCGTGGAGGAGCTGGTCGGCGCTGACGCCGTCGTGCGCTTCGAGGTCTCGGACACCGGGGACGGCATCGCGCCCGAGAAGCTTCACATGATTTTCCAGCCCTTCGTCCAAGCCGACACGTCGACCTCGCGGCGGTACGGCGGCACCGGTCTTGGGCTGGCGATAAGCAGCAAGCTGGTCGCGCTCATGGGGGGTGAATGCGGCGTGTCCAGCCGACTCGGGGCGGGAAGCGACTTCTGGTTCACGATCCGTGTCCGCGCGCGCGCCGCGTCGGCGACCACCGGCATTCCGTCGCGCGACGACGACCGACTCGCCGGTGCCGGTCCCTCCACGTTCGACGAACCCAGGGTGGGTCGGCTGCTCCTGGCCGAGGATAACCTGATCAACCAGAAGGTCGCCGTCGCGATGCTGTCGGGCGCCGGTTACCGCGTGGACACGGTGCTCAACGGGGCCGCGGCGGTGGAGGCGGCGGCTGCCACCTCCTACGACGCGATCCTGATGGACTGCCAGATGCCCGAGCTCAACGGCTACGAGGCGACCGCCGCCATCCGGGCCAGCGAGGGTTCCGACCGGCACACTTCGATCATCGCGATCACGGCGGGAGCGCGTCCGGAGGATCGTGACCGCTGCCTGGCCGCGGGCATGGACAGCTATATGTCCAAGCCGGTGAGCAAGGACGCTCTGCTGGCCCTGGTGGCCAGATCAGTGAGGAGTCCGCCGGCCGTGGCCTCCGCAAGCCCACCTGGCGATCATGCCGAGGCGGACGAGTTCGCGATCGACTTCGCCGTCATCGACGAGCTACACGCCCTTGGTGAGCCTGACGGGGAGACGCTTCTGACCGAAATCGTCGACCAGTTCGTACGCGACGCCGAGCCACTGCTCGTAGAGGTCCGCGATGCCGTCCTGGCCGGCGACGCGGACGCGGTCCGCCGCATTGCTCACAGCCTCAAGGGAAGTGCCTCCCAGCTGGGCGGCCAGCGCTTCGCGTCGTCCTGCGGTCGTCTTGAAGCGCTCGCGACCGCCGGGGGCCTGACCGACGGTCAGGACCATCTCCTCGAGGTCGAGGCCGAGTACCAGACGCTGCGCCGCGGATTGACGGAGCGGCTGTCCTGCGGGGACCGTCAGGTCCCCGTGCCCGTTCGTCCGTAACGCGCCGCCGCCGGCGTCTACCGTGGCGCGCACCGATGAGCGCCGTCACCGCACGCACGCCGTCACCGACCGGGGCCGCTTCCCCGGCCCCACGGCGGTGGTTCGGACTCGATCTGGTGGAGCTCGGGGCGCTCATAGCGCTCTCAGGGCTCTCGCTCGTGGCGCTCGCCGCCCTGGCCACCAGGGGCCGGCCCCTGTCGGGCGCCGACGGTCTTCTCGCCGCCGACCAGCTGCAGTACTTCGCCTGGATCCGCGAGGCCGCGCACCACGGGCTGATCGGCAACCGCTTCGACCTCGCTCCGGGCTCGCGTGCCTTCGCGCATCCCGGCTTCGCGATCTCGGGCGGGCTTCATGCGCTCGGGCTGTCCGTGCCGCTCGCCTACCTGCTCTGGAAGCCCGTGGCCGTCCTGGTGACCTTCTTCGGCGCCCTAAGGTACGTCCGTCGCCTGATCGGGGCGCAACACCCGGGCCGGCGTCACACGGCGCTCCTGCTGGCCCTCTTCGCAATCATGCCGGCCTCGTGGGTCGTGGCCTGGACCGGTTGGGGCGGCAAGCCGCGCCAGTACACATTCGACTTCATCTCCGGCGAGATGTGGTCGGGCCAGTACCTGTGGGGCTACCTGATGACCGCCATCGCGGTCTTCCTGATGCCGCTCGTCCTGCTCGCCTACGAGCGCCATCGGATCGGCTGGGCCGCCTTCGGGGCCTTGCTGGTGAGCTGGCTGCAGCCATGGCAGGGCGCGACGCTCGCTCTCATCGTGGTGGCCGTCGAGGGTCGGCGCTGGGCGCGCGGCGCGGAGCGCCCTCCACTGCGCCCTGCGCTTCTGCTCCTGCTCGGGGTTGCGGTACCGGCCGCCTATTACTTCGGGCTGAGCCGGCTCGACCCGGCCTGGGAGCTCGCGGGGCGCTCCAACGCGGCCGGCGCGATGCCCGAGTGGAGCTGGCCGTGGTGGGCGATCACCCTCACCGTCGCGCCCCTGGCGGTGCCGGCCGCGCTCGCGTACCGCAAGCCGACTAATCGCTCGTGGCAGGACCAGGCCGTGCGGGTCTGGCCGTTCGCGGCACTCGCGGTCTACCTCCTACCGCTGGGGACCTTCCCCTACCACGCCTTCCAGGGTCTCGCGCTGCCGCTGTCCATCCTGGCGGTGCAGGGCGCAGCGACGGTGTGGAGGCGCCCCTCTCCGCTGGCGGTGACCGCGATCCTCGCGGTCATGAGCCTGCCGGGCCTGGCCCACAAGCTGGAGGTCTCGCTGAACTCCGTCCGCAGCGCCGGGGACCCGTTCTGGATCTTTCCGGACGAGATCCGCGCGCTCGACGCCATCGAGGCCGACCCCCGCCCCGGTGGCGTGCTCGGCCCGGTCTACGCCGGATACATGCTTCCGTACCGGACGGGGCGGGAGACCTGGATCGGTGCCCTGAGCTGGACACCGGATTGGAAGGGACGTCAGAAGCTCGCCGACGGCCTCGTGGACGGCTCGATCCGCGGAGCATCAGCCCGCGTGCTCGTGCGCCGCACCCACGCGCGCTGGGTGTTCGTCGACTGCCGCCCCGGGCTCGCGGACCTCGAGCCCGAGCTCGGACCGATCCTCGAGCGCACGCTGCGCTTCGGCTGCGCATCGGTCTACGTCGTTCGCGACCGTCCGGACATGGCGCGGGCCGCAGGTCGCCCAGACCAGTGACGAACGACAAGCGGCCGGGGCGCATCACACGCCCCGGCCGCTCGCCTCAAGAAACCCTCCGACTCTACGCCGCTTCGCGCAGCGCCAGGAGCTCGGGCCGCTGCGACAGGCGCTTGAGGGCGCGCTCCTCGATCTGGCGTGCCCGCTCCGTGGACACACCGAGACGCTTACCGGCCTGCGACAGGGTCTGC
>Ga0136617_10001508_pt1 | contig 20659 bp, 19 predicted proteins | sample AntDrymUQ3222106_2_FD_129672 | JGI IMG/M metagenome (GOLD analysis project Ga0136617, IMG submission 129672) | Polar desert sand microbial communities from Dry Valleys, Antarctica - metaG UQ322 (21.06) | ecosystem: Environmental > Terrestrial > Soil > Desert | place: Antarctica: Dry Valley...
CATGGCTCGCCGACGTGGCCAAGAGCGCGGGCCTCGGCGCGGTGTTCGCCGGGGCAGGCGCCGCCGGTCTGCTCGTCCTTCTGCGCCGGTTCCCGCGCCGGGCCTGGATCCCGGGGAGCGTGATCGCCGTCGGGCTGAGCGCCGCCTTCGTCTTCCTCTCGCCGCTGGTGCTGGAGCCGCTGTTCAACCGCTTCACGCCGCTGCCGCGCGGAGAGCTCCGCACCGAGGTGCTCGAGCTCGCCGACCGGGCCGGGGTCGACGTCGGCGAGGTCTACCGGGTCGATGCGAGCCGTCGCACCACCAGCGCCAACGCCTACGTCGGCGGCCTCGGTTCGACGAAGCGCGTGGTCCTCTACGACACGCTGATCGAGCGGTTCCCGCCCGATCAGGTCCGGTCCGTGGTCGCCCACGAGCTTGGCCACGTCGAGGGCCGCGACCTTCTGCGTGGTCTCCTCTGGCTGGCCATCGTGGCGCCCCCGTCGCTCTTTCTGGCCCAGACGCTGGCGGAGCGTGCGCGGGGGCGGGGGAGGGCCGATGAGCCACGTCTGCCGGCCACCCCGGCGACCCTCCCAGCGGTCGCGCTGTCGCTCGCGCTCGTCTCCTTCGCCGTCGGCGCGGCCGGAAACGTGCTCTCTCGCCAGGTCGAGGCACGCGCCGATGGGTTTGCCCTGCGCCTCACCGACGAGCCGCGAGCCTTCATCGATCTCGAGCGAGGCCTCTCGCTGAGCAACGTCAGCGAGCCCGATCCGCCGGCCGTCTGGCACCTCCTGCTCGGGACCCACCCCACGACGGTCGAGCGCATCGGCTACGGCCTCGCCTTCGCTCGCGAGCGCTGAGCGCAACGAGATGAAGATCACCGTGCTCGCGGTGGGGCGCCTGCGCCCGCCCTTCGCGGACGACGTGCAGCACTACCGCACGCTGCTCGGCCGCCAGGCCCGGATCGAGCTGCTCGAGGTCCGCGAGGAGGAGCGGGTCGAGCGGCTGCTGCCCGAGCGCGCGTTCCTGTGCCTGCTCGACTCGCAGGGGCGGTCGTTCAGCTCGGAGGCTCTGAGCGGGTTCGTCGAGGAGCGGCGCCAGTCGGGCCGCGACCTCTGCTTCGTAGTCGGTGGGCCGCGCGGGCTCGATCTCGACGGCGTCGACATGCGGCTCTCGCTCGGGCCGATGACGCTGCCGCACCAGCTCGCCCGGGTGGTCCTGCTGGAGCAGCTGTTCCGCGCGCACAAGATCCTGGCGCGCGAGCCATACCATTACTGACCGCCCTCCCGCCTTGGCCTCCCTCGACACACCCGAACCCGGCGCTCCCGAGCGAGCGGTCGATCCGCTCGCCGCGCTTCGGCGCGCCCTGGCCGAGGCGGCGACCGAGGTGCACGGGACGCCGGCCACCGTCGAGCTGCGGCTCGACCGGCCTAAGCGACCCGAGTTCGGCGACTTCTCCTCGAACGCTCCGCTCCTGCTCGCCTCGGGCCTCGACGAGCAGCCGCGCGCGGTGGCCGAGCGTCTGGGCGAAGCGCTGGGGCGGCGTCTCGGGCAGGACCTCGACCGCTACGAGGTGGCAGGACCGGGATTCGTCAACCTGTTCCTCTCCGACCGCTTCTGGCGCTCGGCCCTCAGCGCGGTTGGAGTAGCCGGGCGAGCGTTCGGCTCGGGCGTGACGGGGACGCACGCCGAGCGAATGCTGGTGGAGTTCGTCAGCGCGAACCCGACGGGTCCGATCACCGTGGCGGCGGCGCGCCACGCCGCCTACGGGGACAGTCTCTGCCGGATCCTCGCCTTTGCCGGACACCACGTCGAGCGCGAGTACTACGTCAACGATGCGGGCGGTCAGATCCGCCGCTTCGGCGAGTCGCTCGCAGCGCGTGCTCGCGGCGAGGAGCCCCCCGAGGACGGATATCACGGCGCCTACGTGGCGGAGCTCGCGGGGCGCATCCCGGCCGCAGCCGAGCTCGACGCGGACGAGCTTGCCTCCCTCGGCGTCGACCTCATGCTCGAGACCGTCCGCGAGACGCTCGAGCGCTTTCGCGTCCGCTTCGACCGCTTCTTCTCCGAGCGCTCGCTGCACTCGGGCGGTGCGATCGAGCAGGCGCTCGAGCGCCTGTCCGCCGGCGAGCACGTGTACGCGAGCGAAGGCGCGACCTGGCTGCGCACGAGCGAGCTCGGCGACGACAAGGACCGGGTCCTCCGCCGGTCCTCTGGCGAGCTCACGTACTTCGCCGCCGACGTGGCCTACCACGAGGACAAGCTGGGGCGCGGGCCCGATCGCGTCATCAACGTGCTCGGCGCCGACCATCACGGCTATGTGGCGCGAATGCTCGCCGCCTGGCAGGCGCTGGGCGGGAGCCCGGGCGAGCTCGAGCTCCTGATCATGCAGCTCGTCAACCTCACCGAGGGTGGGCGCCGCGTGGCCATGTCGAAGCGCGGGGGGGAGTTCGTCACGCTCGACGAGCTTCTCGACGACATCGGGATCGACGCGGCGCGCTGGTTCCTGCTCCAGCGCTCTCACGACACCACGCTCGACCTCGATCTCGTCCTCGCGCGCGAGCAGACGCAGGAGAACCCGGTCTACTACGTCCAGTACGCGCACGCTCGCATCGCTGCGATCCTTCGCCGCGCCGGCGAGGGACGGCTCGAGGCGGCGACAGGCGCCGACCTCGCCGCGGGCCAGGCGCCGTTGCACGCCTCCGAGCGGGCGCTCGTGCGGCGGCTACTCGAGTTCCCCGCCGAAGTCACGACGAGCGCCGCGCGCCGCGCGCCGCACCGGCTCACCGTCTACGCGCTCGAGCTCGCCCAGGGCTTCTCGGCCTTCTACCGCGACTGCCGCGTGGTCGGAGCCGAGGAGGAGGGCGGTGACGAGGCCTTCCGCATAGCCCTGAGCCGATCGGTGCAGGCGACGCTGGCGCAGTCGCTCGACCTGCTCGGAGTCGAGGCACCCGAGTCGATGTGATCCTCCCTGAGGACATCGCTTGACCCGATCTTCACGGCTCTCGCGTAAACAAAAGTTGCCAATTGGACGATAAACACAACCTGAGCTGGGAAAGTCTGTTGTAGGAGCACGGGAGTAGAGAGCGAATAGGGGGGCCGGACTCGGTCATGGCTTTGTGGGGGACACCGGAAACTGCGGCGCGCGACATCGCGGCGGCGAATGACTCGCCGGGATACGTGCGCCTCGCGCCCGTGTTCCCGCGCCGGCTGCGCGACCACTGGCTCGAGGGACACGCGGCCGAGGTCGCCGAGCTCGCGCTGGACCTGGGCCGGGATCTCGACCTCTCCTCACACGAGCTGCTCGAGCTCGAGCTGGCCGCCCGGCTGCACGACGTCGGCAAGCGCGCGGTGCCGGACTCGATCCTCTGCAAGCCGGCCTCGCTCTCGGCGGCGGAGTGGTCGGTCATGCGCCGGCATCCCGAGTGGGGGTCGGGCATGCTCGCGGACGTACCCGGGCTCGAGGCGGTGGCCGACGCCGTCCATGCCCACCACGAGCGCTGGGACGGCTCGGGCTACCCGCTCGGACTCGTCGGCGAGAGCATCCCGCTGGCCAGCCGCATCGTCGGCGTGTGCGACGCGTTCAGCGCGATGACCGCAGACCGGCCCTACCGAGCGGCCCTCTCGGCCGGAGACGCACTGCGCGAGCTACAGCGCTGCTCGGGCTCCCAGTTCGACCCGGCGATCGTCGGCACGTTCGTCGCCAGCAGCCAGAGCGTCGCAGCCTGAGCGATTGACCGGGTTGCACACGGTCGCGCCTAGAGCTCGCCGAAGAAGTTGATGCCGAGGCGCTCCATCAGGCCCAGGGCCTGACCGTTCAGGCGGGTCAGCTCGCCCGCGAACAGCAGGCCGCCCATGATCACCAGCACCACCCCTGAGAGAGCGGTGATGACGGTGAAGTGGTCGCGGAAGAAGGCGAAGAAGCGCGTGGCGCGTGAGAAGGCGAGGGCGCTCAGCACGAACGGCACGGCGAGCCCCGCGGCGTAGAAGGCGAGCAGGAGCCCGCCCTGGGCGACCGTGGTGCGGGTGCTCGCCGCGGTGAGGATGGCGCCGAGGGTCGGCCCCGTGCAGGGCAGCCAGGCGATGGCGAAGGCGAGCCCGGCCACGATCGGCCCGCCGGTCGAGGCTCGGCGCAGCAGGGCCTCCGGGCGCCAGCCGCGCCTCAGGAACGGGACGAAGAGCGTGCCTATGAAGAGCAGTCCCATCACGGCGATCGTCGCGCCGGCGATCTGGCGCAGCGCCACGCGGTAGTCGAGCAGTGTCTGACCGAGCCCCGTCGCGGTCATGCCGAGGGCGACGAACATGACCGTGAACGAGAGGCAGAACAGCAGCGCGGGGACCAGCACCTCCACCCGCCGCCGGCCGCCCTCGATATCCGCGAACGACACGCCGGAGATCGCCGACAGGTAGCCCGGCACCAGCGGCAGCACGCAGGGCGAGACGAAGGAGATGACGCCGACGGCGAAGGCGGCGATCACGGTCGTGTCGATGCCTGGGCTCACGCCTGGATTCTCGCAGCGCGAAGGGGTCGTCGCGGGTCGTGCGCGCCGGGAGCGAAAGCGCGCTCAGCCGGCGAACGCGGTCTGCGCTTCAGAAGTCGTAGCGCTCCAGATCGCGGTCGAGGCGAGCGCCCGCCTCGGGGCTCGGACCGGGCGACTCTCCCGTGGGCCCGGCCTGGCTCACGCCTCGCTCTCCGCGCCAGCGCGTGACCGCCACGACACACGCCACGAGCGCGAGCGCGAGCGCGATGGCGGGAACGAGGTAGGCGGCGAGGTCGAAGCCCTCCGTCTCGGGCAGGGCCAGGACCTCGTCACCGAACTCCGCGGCCAGGGCGACCTTGATCGCCTGCTTCGACCGGCAGCGCTCGACCTGCTCGAGGATGAACACCCGTTCTCGGTCGGCCTGAGGGGCCTCCTCGGCCAATGCGAGCGGCGTCTTGCACACCGGGCACATGACCTCGTCCTCGATGTCGGCGACGCTCGTGCGGGGGCAGGTGGCGGCGAGTGCGGCGGCCGGGACGGCGGCGGCGAGCGCGGCCAGGACGAGGGCGGTCAGCCACGCGAAGCGCGCTGGCAGCGACCTCGCGCGCGACGTCGTCCCGTCGGGGCGAGCCGCCGGGGGCCGTCGACTCACGCGCGCTCTTCCAGCAGCGGGGCCACCTCGCGGCGCATGAACTCCTCGTCGACCGGTCCGCGCCTGAGCGCCGCGATCCGGCCGGCGCGGTCGAGCACGATCGTCTCCGGATAGGCGGCGACGCCGAAGTCCTTCTGGGTCGCTCCGTCGGCGTCGCGCAGCATCGGATAGGTGAGCTTGAACTCGCGCACAAAGGCGCGCGCGTCCGAGGTGACGTCGAGCACGTCGACCCCGACCACGGTGCCGCCGCGACCGGCGAGCTTGCGCTGCCAGCGCTCGAGCAAGGGCGACTCGGCGCGACATGGCTCACACCAGGAGGCCCAGTAGTTGAGCACCACCACCTGGCCGCGGAAATCGCCGAGCGCGGCGCTGCCGCGACCGTCTAGCCGTGGCAGCTCGAGCGCGGGGGGGCGGGGCCTATCGCCACTCGCGAGCGCGGTCTCGATCGAGGCGTCCGGAGCCGTCGAGCGCACACCGTAGGCGAGCAGTCCGAGCAGCGCGGCCAAGCCGACCACGACCGCGACCGAGACGGGGGATAGCAGGCGTCGCATCCCCTCCGAGGTTAGAGCGCGGGCGTGCTCACGCAGGCGCGCCATCACGCCGAGCGCCGGTAGAATCGCGCGCTACGCCGGGCCTTCGGGACCGCGCGCGGACGTAGCTCAGTTGGTAGAGCGTCGGCTTCCCAAGCCGAAGGTCGCGGGTTCGACCCCCGTCGTCCGCTTCTCAGGAAACACCCGCTAGCGCCACGGTTTTTCTAGCTCTGAGCAGGGATTATAGGCCGAAGTGACTAGGCGGGCTCGGGCGGGAACGGGTCCTATCGGGCCACCTCAGGCGACCCCGCCGCGGGCTCTTTTGGGGCTCTTTCGGGGTCGGCGGGCTCTTTCCGGGGTCGAAGATCGGAGCCGCAACGGGCCAGAGCCCCGGCCCCCAGCGGTCAGGAGCCTGACCCTGACGAGCTCGTGTTCACCACGCCGACCGGGCGACCCGTACGCCAGACGCTGTTCTACTCCCGGTACTTCAAGCCCGCGGTCCGCGCCGCCCTACCGCACAAGCCTCAGGTCCGCTTTCACGACCTGCGGCATACGTGCGTCGCGCTCCTCGTGGAACAGGGCGCCCACCCTAAGCTGATTCAGACGCGGCTCGGGCACTCGTCCATCACGCTCACGCTCGACCGCTACGGCCACGTGTTCCCCTCGATGGATGCCCAGCTCGCCGACGCGCTCGAGGTCGCGTACCAGTCCACCAACAGCAACGTCACCCCGCTCCGCCGGGGCAACGAGAAAGGCCAGCTGAGCCATGGCTAAGGAAGAAGAGCAGCGAGGCAGCGACGGCAAGCTCGAGCGGTACAAGCCCGAGGAGCGGTTTGTGGCAGACCCGGAGATGATCGGAGTGACCAAGGGGCCGAGGGAGACGGACGAACCTCGCGACGACGACGAGGGCAGCGGGGAGAAGCTGAAGGCGAGCAACAAGGCAGACAGGTTCTGCGTTGACTCGGAGTCGTTCATCATCACCAAGCCGCCGCCGGGTAGCCCGCGCGGCCGGTAAGGTCGTCGTCGCCGAATCCGCTGAGGAGTGAGGGGATCCATGAGCACAGTGGTCAAGATTGGGCTGGGCATCTTCGTTGGGGGCGTTCTTCTGATCATCGGCTGCGGAGCGCTGATCGCGGTGGGCACGAGCGTCGACCCGACCGGGCTCGAAGACACGGGCCTTGAGGACACGGGATCCGACCCCACCGCAGGCGACGAGCCAACACGCTCGCCTCAGCGCACCCGTCGGTTCTCGGGCAATGGGACGAAGAACGTCGGGACTATCAAGGTGACCGACGACGCGGTGCTGACCTGGAAGTCGGGCGATGACGGCTTCGGGAACCGCCTCTTCACCGTCAGCGACAAGGACTTCAAGCTGAACATCAGCTCCAGCGCCGCGAAGGGGCGCAGCTCGGTCGAGCCGGGCACCTACCGCCGCGTGGATGTCAGTTCCGTCGGCGACTGGTCGTTCACGGTCAAGGGGCGATAGGGCCGCACGAGACCTGCCCCGACTGCGCCGCGCAGGTTCAGGGCGCGACGCGCATGCCCGCTACCGGGGGGGCAGTGCTCAGTCGCGGACGGCTGGCCCTCGGAGGGCCGCAGCCACGATCACGACAAGCCCGAAGACAATCGCGCCGAGGACGTAAGCTGCCACTGGCCTCGCGAGCGCCTCCGGAGCCTTGGCGAGCGCTACGAGAGCGACGACCTCTGCGCCCGCAAGCACTGTCGCCGTGGTTACCGCATAGATCGCACGCATCGCCCCGTCAAACCGGTACATCGCGCTTAACCACCGGGCGCGCTTGCGCGTCTTGTTGAGCGCACCTTGAATGCTGGTCACTTCGACCCTCAGGCGGTCTACGCCTTGCTCGATCTCGGGCAGCTGGGCAGCTACCCAGGCCGCCTTCTCCTTGAGGGACGGGGGCGCTTCTTCCTCAACCTGCCGGAGCGCATCGTCGGCTCCTTTGACTTCACGAACAAGTTCCTCCCGCTCGCGGATCCGCTTGTTGATTTCGTCGAGCACGCCACGCAGCTCAACCGTGTCGGAGTCGAAGTCTGAAAAGGGGTCCCGCCAGATGCCTCGGATCCCGAGAAGGCGAATTTCGACGGCCAGAGTCAGCAGGAGGATGGGAATGACCTGGCTAGCGGCCTCATAGAAGCCCAACGAGGCAGTCGCCGGTGCGACGGCAACCGTGACCAGAAAGGCCCCAGCACCTAAGACGAGGGGTGACCACGCGAGCAGACTCCGGAGGGGCCCCATAGCTCCTGGTGAGCCGCTGTCAGGCTCGCTCCCCGGGCCTGTCGCCACGTCTGCGTCGCTGGTAGATCCCTTTCCACTAGCGCGCATACGCCTAATGAAATCCCGGAGGTCGGACGCTCGACTGGACGGATGCGTTGTCCCGGCCCCGCTCGACGCCGACCACGAAAAGGGCCCGGCGCGGCTACCCGAGCCCACCAGACCGGGCTCGCGCCGGGGTCGGAGCTCCTTCAGGTCTCCGGCCGAGACACACAGAAAGCACTCTGAGCAGGCCTTTTCGCGGACCTCCTTCGAGAGTAGGATCCACCAGCGTCGGCTTCCCAAGCCGAAGGTCGCGGGTTCGAGGCCCGTCGTCCGCTTCGAGCCGGTAACCGGCTCAGCACCAGCCTTCATCGGCGCCGGAGGGCATCGCCGTCCCGCCCCACCAGCACGTCGTCCACCACGGCCGGCGCGAACAGGCCGTGCCCGACCACTCCGGGCGTCGCATCGAGGCGAGCCGCGAGCTCGGCCGGACTGGCCAGCCCGGGCTCGAACAAGTCAGCGATCAGGCCGCCGTCGGGGCTCGGTGCGGCACCTCCGCGGAGCCTCGCGCCAGGTAGGGCGCGGAGAGTCGCTTCCAAGCCGAACGGCAGCAGCTCGAGCGGCACCGGCGGACGCAGCACCTCGACCTCCTTGTCGCTTCCGACGATCACCACGAACCGCCTTGCCGCCGTGGCCACGACCTTCTCGCGAGTGTGCGCGCCGCCCCCGCCCTTGATCAGCCACCCGTCGGAAGCGACCTGATCCGCTCCATCGATCGCTATGTCGAGCTCGTCGAGGCGGTCGAAGGGCTCGACGGCCAGCCCGGCCGCTCGTGCCGCTCGTTCGGTTGCCGGCGAGGTGGCGACGCAGCGCAGCCGCAGGGCCCGCGCGGCGAGCGCAGGAAGCAGGTAGGCGACAGTCGTCCCGGTACCCAGGCCGACCCGCGAGCCGTCGGGCACCAGTTCCGCTGCGGCCTCAGCCGCCGTTCGCTTCTCGCGCTCGCTCATGTGGCGACCACGTACGGTGGGCGCCAAGCGGGCCGCTCGGCGGAGAGAGCGCGCAGCGCCGCTCTCCTCAGGGGCCCCGACCCAGGTGCCACTGGTGCGGGGCGATCAGCTCGTCTACCTCCGGCGGTCCCCAGCTCCCGGGCTGGTAGCGGTGCAGCGGCGGCGGATCGGAGAGCACCGGATCCGAGATCTCCCACAACCGCTCGACGCCGTGCGCGGTCGTGAACAGCGTGTGGTCGCCGACCATCGCGTCGTGGATCAGGCGCTCGTAGGCCTCGAGCGACTGCTCGTGCTTCTGCGCGCTGGCGAACGAGTAGGTGAGGTGCGCATGCTCGACCGACATCCCGGGCCCGGGCGTCTTGGCCTGGAAGCCGAGCGACAGCACGCCGGGGTCGCCGAGGTCGAAGGTGAGGTGGTTGGGGTCCTGTTCCTCGACGCCCGAGTGGTCGGGGAACATTCGCGTGGGGGGATCGCGAAAGGCGATCGTGACGAGGCGCCGGCCCTCGGCCATCCGCTTGCCGGTGCGCAGGAAGAACGGCACGCCGGCCCAGCGCCAGTTGTCGATCCACACCCGCGCGGCGGCCAGGGTCTCGGTCTCGGATCCCTCCCCGACGCCGGGCTCGTCGCGGTAGCCCGAGTACTGGGCTCGCACCAGGTCGTCGGGCCCGAGCGGCCGCATGGCCTGGAAGACCTTGGTCTTCTCGGCTACGAGCTCGTGCGCCCGCAGCGCCGTCGGTGGCTCCATGGCCACGAAACCGAGCAGCTGGAACAGGTGGGTCACGACCATGTCGCGATAGGCCCCCGTTGCCTCGTAGAAGGCGGTGCGCGTGGTCAGCCCGAGCGTCTCGGGCACGTCGATCTGCACGTGCTCGATGTGCTCGCGGTTCCACACCGGCTCCCACATCCCGTTGGCGAAGCGCAGGGCGAGGATGTTCTGCACGGCCTCCTTGCCGAGGAAGTGGTCGATGCGGAAGACCTGGTCCTCCTCGAAGACCTCGTGCAGGAGAGCGTTGAGCTCGCGGGCCGAGGCGAGGTCGCTCCCGAACGGCTTCTCGAGGATCACGCGCGAATGCGGCGCGAGCCCGGCTCGCCCGATCTCGCGGACGATCGGACCCATCGCGGCCGTCGGGACCGAGAGGTAGTGAAGGCGGCGAAGGGGCCCCCCGGCGCGCCTCTCGGCGGCCTCGACCGCTTCGGCGAGATGACGGGGGCCGCTGGTGTCGGTGATCGTGTAGGAGAGCCGGTTCGCAAAGCGCTCCCAGGCTTCCTCGTGGACGGGAACGCGCCCCGAGTCCTCGACCGCCTTGCGAACGAGCGCCCGCAGCTCGTCGTCGGAGTAGTTGCCGCGGGCGGTGGCGATCACCGCGAACTCGGGCGGCATCAGCCCGGCGGCCTCGAGGTGGTACAGGCCGGGCCAGAGCTTCCGGGTCGCGAGGTCGCCGGTGGCGCCGAAGAGGACGATCAGGTGGTCGGGGGGGATGGCCAGCTCGCCCGCGGCGGGGCGGTCGATGTCGGGAGCGGACGCCGCCATCAACCGCCGCCGGGCAGGCCGGGTCGCTCGGCGTGCCCGCCGAACTGCTTGCGCATGGCCGAGAGGAGCTGGTCTCCCCACTCGGCCTCGCCGCGCGAGGCGAAGCGCTCGAACAGCGCCGCCGCCAGCACGTGGACGGGAGCGCCCACGTCGATCGCCGCCTCGATCGTCCAGCGCCCCTCCCCTGAGTCCGAGACCCGCCCGGCGAACCCCTCGAGGTCCGGGGATTCCGCCAGCGCCGCGGCGGTCAGGTCGAGCAGCCACGAGGCGACCACCGACCCGCGCCGCCAGACCTCGGCGACCTCCCCGACGTCGATGTCGTAGCGGTAGGCCTCCGGCTCGCGCAGCGGCGCGGTCTCGGCGTCGGCCTCGGCCTCGCGGTTGCCGGCGTCGGCCTTGTGGAGCAGGTTGAGCCCTTCGGCGTAGGCGGCCATGAGCCCGTACTCGATTCCGTTGTGGACCATCTTCACGAAGTGGCCGGCGCCGTGGGGGCCGCAATGGAGGTAGCCCTCGTGCGCGGTCGAGCGGCCGGGGTCGCGGCCCGCCGTGGGCTCGGCGCTCCCGGCCCCCGGCGCTAACGAGCGGAAGATCGGGTCGAGGCGCTCGACGGGCTCGGGCTCGCCGCCGATCATCAGGCAGAACCCTCGTTCGAGCCCGAAGACCCCGCCGCTGGTGCCGACGTCGAGGTACGCGATCCCGCGCGAGGTGAGCGCCTCGGCACGCGCGACGTCGTCGCGGTAGAAGGAGTTGCCCCCGTCGATGATCGTGTCACCGCGCTCGAGCACCTCCGCGACCTCCTCGACGATGCGCCCCGTGATCGCCGCCGGGACCATGACCCACACCGCGCGCGGCCCGCTCAGCCCCGCCGCGAGCTGGGCGAGCGATCCGGCTGGGGTGGCGCCCTCGCCGGCCAGCTCCGCCACCGCGTCGGGGTTCACGTCGAAGACCACGCATTCGTGGCCGTCTCGCATCAGGCGGCGCACGATGTTCGCGCCCATCCGACCCAGGCCGACCATGCCGAGCTGCACGGCTACGCAGTCTCCACGATCACGCGGCGCAGGGTCTCGAGGCCGCTGTCGAGATCGGTGAGGTGTACGCGCGCCGCGCGGCGACCCCGCTCCTCGAGCACGGCCAGATCGCCGCGCGCCTGGGCGTCCTCGACCACGCCGAAGGTGTAGCTCGCGCCGGGGACCGTCACGTCGTCGGGGTGATCGCAGGTGATCTGGAGGAAGACGCCTGAGTCGGGCCCGCCCTTGTAGGCCTGACCGGTCGAGTGCAGGAAGCGCGGGCCGAAGCCGTCGACGGTCGCGACATGGGCGCGGTCGCGGATGGCCCGGCGCATGTCCGCCAGCGCGGCCTCGTGCTCCGGGGTACGGGGGACGTAGGCGAGCAGGGCCACGTAGTCGCCCGCACCGGCGCGGCCCAGGTGCGTGCGCAGTGCGTCCTCCATTGACGCGGCGGCGTCGAGCTCGGCACGGTTGCGCGCGTCGGCGAACAGCGCGAGGCCGTCCTCGCTGAGCACCGGCTCCTCGGCCGGGAGCTCGCCGGTACGTTCGTACTCGCCGGTCAGCTCCCGCGTGGCCTCCTTCGAGGCCTCGACGTCGGGCTGGTCGAAGGGGTTCACGGCGATGATCGAGCCGGCGACCGCGGTGGCGAGCTCCCAGCGGAAGATCTCGCCGCCCAGGTCGAGCAGGTCGCGCAGGGTGAGGCGCACGACGGGATGACCGGCGGCGGCCAGGGCGTCGACCGCGGCGTCCTGCTCGGCGTCCGGCGATCCCTCGAGGCGGACCTGGACGAACAGCCGGTCCTCGCCGTAGGCCTCGGGCGTCCCCACGGGCTCGCGGGCCACGGGAACTATTCCGCGGCCCAGCTTGCCGGTCGACTCGGCGATCAGCTGCTCGAGCCACGCGCCGAGGTCGGCGACGGGCGGAGCCACGACGAGGGTCAGCTTGTCCCGGCCACGGGCCGCGGCGGCCCCGAGGACGGCCCCGAGCACGACGCCGGGGTTGTCCCGCGCCGGCACGGCGGGCGCGCACCCGTGGGCCATCTCCGCGGCCCGGTGCAGCAGACCGCGGACGTCGATCCCCGCCACGGCGGCGGGGATCATCCCGAAGTTCGAGAGCGCCGAGTAGCGCCCACCGATCGAGGCGACGCCGTGGGCGACGTGGCGAAAGCCCCGCTCGCGGGCCAGTCGCTCGAGATCCGAGCCCGGGTCGGTGACGGCCACGATCCGCCTCGGCGCCTCCTCGGCCCCGACGGCCTGCTCCACCTGCGCCGCAAAGTACTGCTCGAGGATCTTGGGCTCGAGCGTGGAGCCCGACTTGCTGGACACGATCAACAGCGTCGAGTCGAGCGGGACGAGCCGGCTCGTGGCCTGCACCTGCGCAGGGTCGGTGGAGTCGAGCACGTGCAGCTGCGGTGCCCCGTCGATCGCGCCGAAGGCTCGCGCGAGCATCTCCGGCGCGAGCGACGAGCCACCCATCCCGAGCAGCAGCGCGTGCGTGAAGCCGCCCTCGCGAGCATCGCGGGCCACCGCCTCGAGGCGGTCCATGTGCTCGAGCTGATCCTCGGCGATCCCGAGCCATCCGAGCCAGCTCGCCTCGTCGGCGCCGGTCCACAGGGTGGCGTCGCGCGACCACAGCCTTCGCGTCTTGTCGCCCTCCTGCCAGTCGTCCAGCACGGCGTCGACCGCGGCGGAGAGCTCGCCGCCGAGCTCGAGCTGCGCCCGGCCGGGCGGCGGGGAGGGCTCCGGTCCGCACTGATCGGCGATCGTGGCCAGCAGCTCCTCGTAGGGCTCCGCGAACTTCTCGACGCCCTCGTCGAGCAGCTGCGCGGTGACGGCGTCCAGGTCCACTCCGACCTCGAACAGCGCGTCGAGCGTGTGGCGGGCCTCCTCCAGATCGCGTTCGAGCGTGTCGTCCACGACGCCGTGGTCGCGGAACGCGTCCCACGTCGGCGGTGGGACGGTGTCCACGGTGTCGGGCCCGATCAGTGCCTCGACGTACATCGTCTCGGAGTAGGCGGGATCCTTGGCGCCGGTGCTCGCCCACAGCAGGCGCTGCGGGCGCGCGCCTCGCGAGGCGAGGGCCCGGAAGCGCTCCTCGCCCAAGAGCTCGCGCCAGCGCGCGTAGGTCAGCTTGGCGTTGGCGATGGCCGCGCGCCCGCGCAGTGCCCGGGCTGCCTCGTCGCCGCGCGCGTCGAGCTGGGCATCGATCGCCGTGTCGATCCGGGAGACGAAAAAGCTGGCCACCGAGGCGACCCGGGCCGGATCGCCGCCCGCGGCGACCAGGTCCTCGAGGCCGGCCAGGTGGGCCGCCGCGACCTCCTCCCAGCGCGAGCGGGCGAACAGCAGCGTGACGTTGACGTTGATGCCCCGCCCGATGACGGCGCGGATCGCCGGAAGTCCCTCGGAGGTCGCCGGGATCTTCACCATCAGGTTCGGCCGCTCGACCCGCGTCCACAGCCGCTCGGCCTCGGCCACCGTGGCCTCGGTGTCGTGGGCGAGCCGGGGGGAGACCTCCAGCGAGACGAACCCGTCGGCGCCCTCGGTGGCGTCGTAGACGGGGCGCAGCACGTCGGCGGCGGCGCGGATGTCGGCGATCGCCAGCTCCTCGTAGGCGTCGGCGGCCTCGACCGGGCCGCGCGAGCGGATCTCGGCCAGCGCCGCGTCGTAGTCGGTCGAGCCCGTGATCGCCTTGGCGAAGATCGCCGGATTCGAGGTCACCCCGCGCAGCCCGTCCTCCTCGACCATCCGGGCGAGCTCGCCGCTCTCGATGAGCGAGCGGCGGATGTTGTCGTACCAGGGGCTCTGCCCGTGCTCGAGCAGCCGACGCAGCGCGTTCATGCCTGCGGGCTTCCCGCCACCAGCTCGCGGGCGGCGTCGGCGATCGCGTCGGGGGTGAAGCCGAACTTCCCGGCCAGGTCCTGGAGCGGGGCCGAGGCGCCGAAGGTGTGCATGGCGATGATCCTGCCCTCGAGCCCGACGTAGCGCTCCCAGCCCAGCGCCGATGCCTGCTCCACGGCAACCCGAGCCCGCACCTCCGGGGGAAGGACCTCGTCGCGGTAGGAGGCCGGCTCGCGGTCGAACAGCTCCCACGAGGGCATGCTGACCACTCGGGAGCGCACCCCCTCGCCGACGAGCTCCTCGTGCGCGGCCACGCAGAGCGACACCTCGGACCCGGTGCCGATCAGGATGACCTCGGGATCGCCCCCGGGCGGGTCGGCGAGGACGTATGCGCCGCGGCTGACGCCGGCCGCGCTCGCGTAGCGCGAGCGATCGAGCGTGGGCAGGCTCTGGCGCGAGAGCACGAGGGCCACGGGTGAGTCCCGGAGCTCCATGATCGTCCGCCACGCCTGCGCGACCTCATTGGCGTCGGCGGGGCGCATGTCGACGAGCCCGGGGATGGCGCGCAGCGAGGCGATCTGCTCGACCGGTTGGTGGGTCGGTCCGTCTTCGCCCACGCCGATCGAGTCGTGGGTGAAGATCTGGATCACCGGCAGCTCCATCAGGGCCGACAGGCGCAGTGCACCGCGCTCGTAGTCGGAGAAGATCAGGAAGGTCGCGCCGAACGGCCTGATCTTGACGAGCGACATCCCGTTGAGGACCGCGCCCATCGCGTGCTCGCGAATCCCGAAGTGGAGGTTGCGTCCGCGGCGGTCGTCAGGACCGAAGTCGCCGGCGCCATCGAAGGTCAGCCGGGTCTTGGTCGAGGGAAAGAGGTCGGCCGCGCCGCCCACCAGCCACGGGACGTTCTGCGCGAGGATGTTGAGCACCTCGCCCGAGGAGGCGCGCGTCGCCGTGCCCTTCTCGTCGGCCGGGAACTCGGGGAGGCCGTCGTTCCAGCCCGGGGGCAGCTCGCGCCGCTGCATCTGCTCGACCTCGTCCGCGAGCTCCGCGTGCTCGCCGCGAAACGCCTCGAAGCTCTCCTCCCAAGCGCGCCGTATCTCACCCGCGCGCTCACCGATGCGGCCGGCCACGTGCTCGGCGACCCCTTCGGGAACGTGGAAGTGCTCCTCCTCGGGCCAGCCGTAGAAGCGCTTTGTCGCGCGGACCTCGTCCTCGCCGAGTGGCTCGCCGTGGGCCTTCTCGGAGTCCTGCACGTGCGGCGAGCCGTACCCGATGTGGGAGTCGACGACGATCAGGGTCGGGCGGTCGCTCGTGGCCTTGAACGTCTCGAGCGCGCCGCTGATCCGCTCGCGGTCGTTCGCGTCTCCCACGCGGAGGACGTTCCAGCCGTAGCCGAGGAACCGAACCGAGACGTCCTCGGAGAAGGCGAGGTCGGTATGGCCCTCGATGGTGATCCGGTTGTTGTCGTAGAGCCAGCACAACCCGTCGAGGCGCAGATGACCGGCGAGCGACGCCGCCTCGCCCGAGATCCCCTCCATCATGTCGCCGTCGCCGCAGATGGCGTAGACGTCGAAGTCGAAGATCGTGTGGCCGTCCTGGTTGTAGCGCGCGGCCAGCCACTCGCGGGCGAGCGCCATGCCCACCGAGGTGGCCACGCCCTGGCCGAGCGGCCCGGTGGTCGTCTCGACGCCCGAGGTCAGGCGGTACTCGGGGTGGCCAGGTGCCTTCGAGTCGGCCTGACGGAAGCGCGTTATGTCGTCGAGGGTGATCGCCGGGTCTCCGAGGATCTCGTAGTCGGGGTCGACGGCCCGGACGCCCGCGAGGAAGAGCAGCGAATAGAGCAGCATCGACGCGTGCCCGTTCGAGAGCACGAAGCGGTCGCGGTTGGGCCAGATCGGGTCGGCCGGGTCGAAGCGCAGGTGGTTCGTCCACAGCTCGTAGGCCACCGGGGCCAGCGCCATCGGCGTCCCGGGGTGCCCGGACTCCGCCTTCTGGACGGCGTCCATGGAGAGCGTCCGCATCGTCGCGATGGCGAGCTCGTCCATGTCGGCAGTCACCGGCGTGAGACTAGATCAACGATGGCCGGGGTCGGGGCTTGCGGCGAGGGATGTCATCTCCTGGCTATATCCACCGCGGAGCGGGGAGGGGCCTCAGAGAGCGCTCGCCGCGGCCTCATCGAGCAGGACCGTGGCCGACCGCGCGCTCTCCGCCACCCGCCGCGCGGGCACGTCGCCGCCGCCCGGGCCGAAGGCGCGGCGCACCGCGTCGGCCTTCTCGGCTCCGCTAACCAGGAAGATCGTCTCGCGGGCGCCGCCGAGTGCGGGGAGAGTGAGCGATACCCGCGCCACGAACGGCTCGAGCCCAGGCTGCTCGACGCCGACGACCCACCGGTCGCTGACCTCGAGCGCCGGGGCCCCGGGGAATAGGGATGCGCAGTGGCCGTCGGGCCCGAGGCCGAGCAGCAGCAGGTCAAAGGCGGGAGCTGGGTCGCCAAAGGCGGCCCGCAGCCGCTGCTCGTAGCGCTCGGCGCCGCCGGCCGGACCGGCCTCGCCCTCGATCCGCTCGATCCGGGGCGCGGGCCCGACGCGGGATATCAGCGCATCCCGCGCGAGCCCGTAGTTCGAGCGGGGGTCCTCGGGCGCGACGCAGCGCTCGTCGCCCCACCAGACCGTGGCCCCGCCCCAGTCGCCCTCGAGTGCCGCGGCCTGCTCGTAGGCCGCCCGCGGAGTCGAGCCGCCGGTGAGCGCCAGGTGCCCTCCCGCGCCGGCGGCCGCGACCAGCCGCCGGGCGGCCTCGGCCGCCGGGTCATCGAGCACGAGCACCTCGACCGTCATCGGCGTAAGAGTCTGGCAAGGCGCCGCGCGGCGACATCGGGGAGGATTGACCCGTGCTCGGCCTGCCCGACGGCGTCTCCGCATGCCTCTTCGACCTCGACGGGGTGCTGACCCAGACGGCGAAGGTCCACGCGGCGGCATGGAAGGAGATGTTCGACGGGTTCCTGCGCGAGCGCGCGGAGCGCTCGGGCGAGGCGTTCGTCGCCTTCGACGCCGGGCACGAGTACGACGAGTACGTCGACGGACTGCCGCGCGCCGACGGAGTGCGGTCGTTCCTGGCCGCGCGGGGGATCGAGCTGCCCGAGGGCGCCGAGGGCGATCCCGCTGACGCCGAGACCGTGAAGGGGCTTGGCACGCGCAAGAACGAGTTCGTCCTCAAGCTGATCAAGGAGCAGGGGGTGGATCCCTACGAGGGCTCGGTCCGCTACCTGCACGCCGTGCGCGACGCCGGTCTGCGCCGCGCGGTGGTCTCGTCGAGCACGAACTGCGAGGAGGTCCTCCAGGCCGCAGGCATCACCGATCTGCTCGAGGCGCGCGTCGACGGGCGCGTGGCCGAGCGCGAGCGGCTGCGCGGCAAGCCGGCGCCCGACACCTTCCTGGCGGGCGCTCGGGCGCTCGGCGTGAACGTCGAGGAATGCGTGGTGTTCGAGGACGCGCTGGCGGGCGTCGAGGCCGGCCGGGCCGGAGGCTTTCCGGCGGTCATCGGCGTCGACCGCACCGGGCAGGCCGAGGCCCTGGCCGCCCATGGCGCCACCCGGGTGGTCGCCGACCTCGCCGAGCTGCTCGAGGACTCTTGAGCGGCCGCCCGCGCTTCGCGGTCGACCCGTGGTCGGTGCGCGAGCCGACGCTCGCGCTCGACGTGCTCGGCCAGACCGAGTCGGTGTTCGCGCTCGCCAACGGACACATCGGGCTGCGCGGCAACCTCGACGAGGGAGAGCCGCACGCGCTGCCGGGCACCTACCTCAACGGCTTCCACGAGCTGCGCCCGCTGCCGGTGGCCGAGGCGGGCTACGGCGATCCCGAGTCCGGCCAGACCGTCGTTGACGTGACGAACGGGAAGATCCTCCGCCTGCTCGTTGACGACGAGCCCTTCGACGTCCGCTACGGCCAACTCCGCTCCCATTCGCGGGAGCTCGACCTCCGCGCCGGCGTGCTGCGCCGCGACGTCGACTGGGTTTCGCCGGCCGGGCAGGCGGTGAGCGTCTCGTCCGTGCGCCTGGTCTCCTTCGTCCAGCGGGCGATCGCGGCGGTGCGCTACGTCGTCGAGCCGCTCGGCGCCGACGCGCGAGTCGTCGTGCAGTCCGAGCTCGTTGCCAACGAGCCACTCCCGGTCTCCAACAAGGACCCGCGCGCCGCCGCGGCCCTGGGCGCACCGCTCGAGGCGGAGTCGTGGGGCCACGGGGAGACCTCGGTCCTTCTCTCCCATATCACGCGCGCGAGCCGCCTGCGCATGACTGCCGGGATGGACCACGCGGTCACCGGCCCGGACGGCACCGGTCTCGGAGCCGAGGCCTCCGAAGATCTCGGCCGCGTCACGGTCACCGCGGATCTTCGCGCCGGCGAGCGCCTCGAGATCGTCAAGTTCCTCGCCTACGGGTGGTCGGCCGCCCGCTCGCTTCCCGCGGTTCGCGGGCAGGTCGCCGCGGCGCTCGCCGAGGCGCGGCACACGGGCTGGGACGGGCTTCTGAAAAGCCAGGCCGACTACCTCGAGGAGTTCTGGGACGGCGCCGACGTCGAGGTGGAGGGCGACCCTGAGATCCAGCAGGCGGTGCGTTTCGGCCTCTTCCACGTCCTCCAGGCGGGCGCGCGCGCCGAGGGCCGGGCGATACCCGCCAAGGGCCTGACCGGACCCGGGTACGACGGCCACGCCTTCTGGGACACGGAGTCGTTCGTCCTGCCGGTGCTGACCTACACGCGACCCACCGCGACCAGGGACGCGCTGCGCTGGCGCCACGCGACCATGCCCGCGGCGCAGGCGCGTGCGCGGGAGCTCGGCCTTGCGGGCGCGGCGTTCCCGTGGCGGACGATCGCGGGCGAGGAGTGCTCGGGCTACTGGCCGGCGGGCACGGCGGCCTTTCACGTCGGCGCCGACATCGCCGACGCCGTCGAGCGCTACCGTGCCGCCACCGGCGACGAGCAGTTCGAGCGCGAGTGCGGGATCGACCTGCTCGTGGAGACCGCGCGGGTGTGGCGCTCGCTCGGCCACTACGACCCGAACGGCGGTTTCCGCATCGACGGGGTGACCGGTCCGGACGAGTACAGCGCGCTCGCCGACAACAACGTCTACACGAACCTGATGGCCCAGCGGAACCTGCGCGCGGCCGCCGCCTCGGCGGAGCGCCATCCCGATCTGAGCTCGGTCCTCGGCGTCGGCGAGGAGGAGATCGCCCGCTGGCACCACGCCGCCGACGCGGTCGTAGTGCCCTACGACGAGGCCCTCGGCGTCCACCCCCAGTCTCAGGACTTCACCATGCACGAGGAGTGGGACTTCGCCGCCACGCCGGCCAGCCGCTACCCGCTGCTGCTCCACTTCCCGTACTTCAACCTGTATCGCAAGCAGGTCGTCAAGCAGGCCGACCTCGTGCTCGCGCTCCACACGCGCGGAGACGCCTTCAGCGACGACGAGAAGGCGCGCGACTTCGCCTACTACGAGGCGCGCACGGTGCGCGACTCCTCGCTGTCCGCCTGCACCCAGGCCGTGGTCGCCGCCGAGGTCGGCCACCTCGAGCTGGCCTACGACTATCTCGGTGCCGCTGCGCTGATGGACCTCCATGACCTCGAGCACAACACCAGCGACGGCGTGCACATGGCCTCGCTGGCGGGGGGTTGGATCGGGCTTGTCGCCGGCTTCGGGGGAATGCGCGACCACGACGGCAGCCTGGCCTTCCGCCCGCGGCTGCCGCCCGCGCTCACGCGCCTGTCCTTCGCTCTCAGGTTTCGCGGCCGGTCCCTGCGCGTCGAGGTCGGACCACACGCGGCGACCTACCGTCTCTCGGGCGGGGGAGGGCTCTCGGTGACGCATTACGAAGAGGCGGTCGAGGTCAGCGCGGAGCGCTCCACGACCTGCGCCATCCCGCCCGCGCCCGAACGGGTGCCGCCCACGCAACCCCCCGGCCGAGAGCCGCCGCGGCGACACGCGCCGAAGCGTCTCTGAGCGCTCTTTCGCTCCGCCGGGGAAGCCCGCACGGCACGCGAGAGGCTTTGGTGGCTCCACCGTCGAAACCACGACGAAGGCACCGTCCATGGCCACCGCCTCCTCCTCGCCGGTATCGACCAAGCTCGCCGCCCGGGAGGATCGTCGTCTGCTGCTGCGTTACCACCGCGAGGGCGACCTCGGCGAGCGACGAGATCGTCGCGCGGCCCGAGAGCTCGCCTGAAGGAGGAGGAGGTGCTCGAGGCCTTCGGGGCCGCGCGGGCCTACGACTCGCTGTCGCCCGATGCGCCACGCGCCGGAGGAGAGGACTCCGAGGACTCGGGCTTCGGGGACGCCCTCGGAGAGGAGGATGCTTGCTTCGAGCTCGTCGAGCTC
>Ga0136617_10001509_pt1 | contig 20651 bp, 22 predicted proteins | sample AntDrymUQ3222106_2_FD_129672 | JGI IMG/M metagenome (GOLD analysis project Ga0136617, IMG submission 129672) | Polar desert sand microbial communities from Dry Valleys, Antarctica - metaG UQ322 (21.06) | ecosystem: Environmental > Terrestrial > Soil > Desert | place: Antarctica: Dry Valley...
CTCGTACCGCTCGGCGCAGCCCAAGTCGATCACGCGCGACGGCCGCGACGCGAACACCCCCGGGGACCGCGTCAACCCCGACGGCTCGGTCACGCAGCGCAACCTGGGCCGCAAGGACAACCAGCTGTCGGCCATCGACCTCCGGCTATCCCGCGAGTTCCCGGTGGGGAAGAGCGTGAAGGTCGAACCGATCATCGAGGTGTTCAACCTCGCCAACAGCAAGAACTTCCGCCGCCCCGAGGTCACCAACCTGATCTTCAACTTCGACGGCACCGTGCAGAGCGGGCTCGGCGACCCGCGGCAGGCCCAGGTCGGGCTCCGCGTGATCTGGTAAGGGCGGGGGGGAGACACTAGACTCGCGGGGTGGAGCATCCCGCCCCGCTGGCCCGCCTCATCGACGAGCTGCAGCGCCTGCCGGGCGTCGGCCCGAAGTCCGCACAGCGGATCGCGTTCCACCTGCTGAAGGGCACGCAGGCGGACGCGGATCGGCTGTCGCAGGCGGTGGGCGAGCTGCTGGGATCGATCCAGGTCTGCGCGAGGTGCAACGCGTTCACCGATCGCGAGGTGTGCGCGACCTGTACCGATCCCGGCCGCAGCGACCGCGTGGTGTGCGTGGTGGAGGAGCCGTACAACCTGCACACCATCGAGCGCACCCGCGACTTCCGCGGGCGGTATCACGTGCTGCACGGGGCGCTGTCGCCGCTTTCCGGGATCGGCCCCGACGAGCTGCGGGTCCGCGGGCTGCTCGACCGCGTGCGCGCCGGCGAGGTCGAGGAGGTCATCCTCGCCACCAGTCCGACGGTCGAGGGTGAAGCCACCGCGGTCTACCTCGCGCGCCTCCTGAAGCCGCTGTCGGTGAAGGTCACGCGTATCGCCATGGGCATCCCGGTGGGGTCCGACCTCGACTGGGCGGACGAGGTCACGATGGCCAAGGCGCTCGAGGGGCGGCGGGAGTACTGACGCCCGGGGGCGCGGCGGATCGCGTGTCCGCCGCTGCCCGAATGTGCCGACCGGTGAGGCATTTGGGTTGCTCTGACGGTGACCGCGGGCTATAACTTAGCCTCCCGGTAGAAGGAGGAGTTCAGTAATGGCGGCGCCCGACATCGTCATGTACGAGGAGGAGTTCAACCAGATCAAGACGGTGATCGCGAAGCTGCGCACCGACGCCAACGCCAAGGTCGTGTTCCTCGTCGACAAGAACGGCCAGCAGATCGCGGCGCACGGGGAGATCGAGAACCTCGACACCACGTCGCTCGCGTCGCTGACCGCCGGCAACGTCGCCGCCACCGACGGTCTCGCCCGCCTCATCGGCGAGAAGGAGTTCTCGATCCTCTTCCACGAGGGCGAGAAGGACAACATCCACATCTCGATCGTCGCCCAGCGCGTGATCCTCGTCGTCATCTTCGACGAGCGGTCGTCGCTGGGTCTGGTCCGGCTGCGTGTGAAGAAGGCCTCGACGGAGCTGAACGACGTGTTCGCCCGGATCATGGCCAAGGTGGAGCGCGAGAAATCTCAGGCGGGTACGGCCTTCGAAAGCCCGTTCGCCGAGATCACGGATGAGGACATCGACAGCCTGTTCAGCGAGTAGCCTGGCTCCAGACCGATGACCTTCATCAACTACGCCTCGCGCGAGATCAACTGCAAGATCGTCTATTACGGCCCCGGCCTGTGCGGGAAGACGACGAACCTGCAGTACATCTACGACAAGAGCAACGCGGCCGCGCGCGGCAAGCTCATCTCCCTCGCCACCGAGACGGACCGGACGCTTTTCTTCGACTTCCTTCCCCTCGAGCTGGGGACCGTGCGGGGTTTCAAGACCCGCTTCCACCTCTACACCGTGCCCGGCCAGGTGTTCTACGACGCGAGCCGCAAGCTCATCCTGAAGGGCGTCGACGGCGTGATCTTCGTGGCCGACAGCCAGGTCGAGCGCATGGACGCCAACGTGGAGGCGATCGAGAACCTGAAGCTGAACCTGAAGAGCCAGGGGTACGACCTGACGACGATCCCCTACGTGCTGCAGCTCAACAAGCGCGACTTGCCCAACGTGGCGTCCGTCGAGGAGATGACGCAGCTGCTGAAGCAGAAGAACCCGCCGGAGCCGGTCGTCGAGGCGGTGGCGGCCAAGGGTACAGGCGTCTTCGAGACGCTGAAGAGCGTAGCCAAGCTCGTGCTCGCCGATCTGACGCGTCAGACCTAGCCTTTTCGGTCTCGCATCCCCTCCGGGCGGCTTCGTTGACCCTCGCACGGCGCGGGCTCACTCGCGCCGCCATGGCCGCCCGGCGTATAATCGTCGTTTGCCGCTTCCTGCGGCCTGTTCCTCAGTAGCTCAATGGCAGAGCATCCGGCTGTTAACCGGAGGGTTGTAGGTTCGAATCCTACCTGAGGAGCCACCTCTTACGCGGCTTCAACGCGGTGGGCGGCGTCTCGCACGAACATCACTTGGATTGCTCCGCCTTGCCCTTGATCCTGCAGGCAGGAATCCGCGAGAGCATGTATCTCCTATACTCCACGCCGGGAAGTGCGCCCCCGCTGTTCTCGGGCGAGCTGCGCGAGGAGGTCTGCTTCGACGGCGACGCCGTGTACGAGGTGACGAGATGACGCGCGGCGGGGTTGTCCGCCGGCTGGCCCTCGCCGCCGTGCTCGTCGCGAGCGTACTACTCGACGCCTGGGGCCTCGAGTGGGGTCTCCCCGGCGAGTCCGGCTGGGCGCCGGACGAGCTGTTCCCTTCGGCGGTGCGGTCGGGCCTGGACCAGCGCTTCTCCAGCGGTTGGCACGAGAAGTACGGCCCCTTTCACTACGCGCTGCTGGCCGCGGCCTACCAGCCGGCGCTCCTCGCGCGGCGCTTCGGCCTCATCCGCGCGGACGGGCGGGACCTCGACCGCATCCTGGCCGTCATCGGCCGTCTGGTGAGCCTGGTCATGGCGACGGGAGCCGTCTGGCTGGTGGCGCGCCTGGGCCGCGAGCTGGGCGACGAGTGGGCGGGGATTTTTGCCGCGGCCTTTCTCGCGTTCAGCGCGCCGTTCGTCTACTACGCCAAGATCGCCAACCTCGACGCGCCCTACCTCTTCTGGTACGCGCTGTCTCTCCTCTTTTATGTACGGCTGCTCGGCCGCCATCGCCTCCGCGACTACGTGCTCTTCGCCGCAAGCGCGGCCGCCGCCGTCGCGACCAAGGACCAGGCCTACGGGCTCTACGTCCTCACTGTCCCGGCGGTGGCGGCCGCCCTCCACGCCCATCGCCGCGCCCAAGGCGACTGTAGGCTTTGGGCGTCGCTCGTCGACGCGCGCCTCGTGAGCGCGGCGGCGGTGGGCGTGGTCGTGCTGGTGCTGCTCGACAATGTCGTGTTCAACCCCGAGGGATTCGTCTCCCACCTGCGGCTCATCACCGGCCCCGCCTCTCATCCGTTCCGGATGTTCACCAACGACCTTGCCGGTCACGTGGCGCTCATGGGGCTGACCGTGCGACACCTGGCCTTCGCCATGGGCCTGCCCGCGCTGCTGGTGTGCGTCGCCGGCGCCGCCGCCGCCCTCGCCCGGCCCCGGGCGAACGCACGCTGGCTTTATCTCCTCGTGCCCGCGGTCTCCTACGTGGCGACGTTCCTGCACGTGGTGCTCTACGGGTACGACCGCTTCGTGCTTCCTCTGTGCCTCGTGCTGGGCCTGTTCGGCGGCGCGCTTGTCGCGCGCGGTCTGCGGGCGTCTCCGCCGCTGCGCGCGGCGACCGCTGCGCTGGCGGTGGCCGTGTTCGGGTATTCACTGCTGCGCGCCGCATCCGTCGACCGCCTCCTCACGCACGATTCACGCTACGAGGTGGAGCGCTGGATGGCGCGCAACATACCACCTGGGGCGCTGGTGGCCGCGGTGGGCCCTCCTGGATACCTCCCGCGCTTCGACGGGCTGCGCTGGCGGACACTGGGGCCGTCCGTGGCGCGCCTCGTCCAGGTCCGTCCCGACTACGTGGTCTTGAACGCGGATTACGCCGCGCGCGCCGACCCGGGCTCGGGCGAGCGCGAGTTGTACGACGCCCTCTTCGCCGGCCGCCTCGGCTACCGGCTCGCGCTGCGCGAGCGGACGCCGGCGGGCTGGTCTCTCATCGACCCCTCCGCGCTGGGCCGCGACGGGCCGGACCGCATCTTCTCGAACCTCGACAAGGTGAACCCCGAGATCTGCGTGTTCGTCCGCGCGTCGCGATGAACCTGCGCCCTCCGCCCCCCGGATACGTGACGCTCGCAGGCGGTGGCGCCGGGCTGCTCTGGACGCTCACTTGCGTCGCCTGGTTCGACCCCGGCCGGCGACTCCTGCCGCCCGCACTGGCCGAAGTGCCGGCCGGTGCGCTTGCCGCCACGACGCTCCTGCTCGTGGTTCCCTGGGTGGCCGCGCGGTGGCCGGCGCTGCGCGGGCCACGCATCACGGTGCGTCGCGGCGGCGCCCTTCTCGTGGTCGCTCTCGCCTTTTTCTTTCGTCTTCCGCTGGCGTGGCAGGGGGCCGCGGGGTACACGACGCCGGACGGCACGCTCTCCGGAATCGTGGCGCTGCACGTTCGCGACGGAGTGGCCCATCACGTCTTCGTACCCCGCGTGCCGTACAGCGGCAGCCTCAAATCCAATCTCACGGCGCCTCTGGCCGCGGTCGTCGATCCCGCTCGGGCCTTCGCTCTCGTGTCGATCCTCTTCTACGCGCTGTTCGTGGCCGCCGTCCACCGACTGGGCCTGCTCGCCGGGGACGCAACGACGGCGACCGCCGCCGGCCTCTACGCCGCATTCGCTCCGGCCTACGTCACGCACTACAGCCTGAGCAATGACGGCAACTACGTCGAGGTGTTAGCACTCGGCACGTGGGCGCTCGTGCTCGCCATCCGCTGGTGGAAGGAGGAGGAGAACCGCCCCTTGCTCGCGCTCGTGACGGGTCTGCTGCTCGGGCTCGCCTTCTGGTGCCACATCCTGGCCGTCATCCACGCCGCTGCCCTGGGGCTCGTCTTTCTCGCCGCGGGTCGGCGGTCGCGCAGGTCCTGGCCGATGCTCGCTCTCGGAGGCGTGCTCGGCGCCTTTCCCAGCCTGCTATGGAACGCGCAGAACGAATGGCTGTCGTTTCAGTACCTGCTGCCATCCGGGAACGCCATGGCCTCGCCCGAGAGCGGACCGGGTCTGATCGGGCGCGCGTGGCGCATGGTGGTCGACCATTGGCCCGTGCTCGTCGGCTACGACCCCGGCTATCCGCCCGTGGTCGATGCGGTCCTGAAGGCGCTGGCCTGGGCGGCCGTCGGCCTCGTGGTGCTGGCGGTGGCACGGGCAGCCCGGACCGCCCGCATCGCGCGCGAGGAAGGCGCCGTCGCCCACCTTATCCTGCTGTTGTTCACCGCCGTCAACCTCGTGATGGTCGCGGCCGCGCTTCCGTACCTCCCCGGCAATCCGCGTTACCTGCTGTTCCTGACGGCGCCGTTGGCCGTCTTCCTGGCATGCTTCCTCGCGCGTGGCCGGCGTCGCTACGTCCTCGCCACCCTTGTCGTCCTGGGAGCAGCGGGGTCGCTCGCCCAGGCGCCAGGGGCGTTCCGCGGTGACGCCCAGTGGCGCCGCTTCGTAGCCGAGCTCGAGTCCGCCGGAGTGCGCTGGTGCTACACGGATTTCCACCTGGCGACGAGGATCAACTTCCTGTCCGAGGAGCGCGTCGTGTGCTCGTCCGAGCTGGGTCCGTCGCAGACCGAGTATTTCCTCGCCTACCGCGACCGGGTGAAGGGCGCCGGCGAGGCGGCGCTGATCGCCGTCAATCCGACCGCCGCGAGCAGGCTCGAGCGCAGGCTGGCCAGGCTTGGCGTGACCTGGGAACGGCGCGACCTGCTCAAGCCCGTGCTGCTGCGTCTCTCCCGCAAGGTCGAGCCCGCGGAGCTGTCCGCGGCGACCGCGAGCTCCCCGAACCGGGTCGGGCCTTGAGGCGCGTGCGCGAGTAGCCGTTCACGCGGAAGACGGCCCTTCGTTCAGACGGCTAGTGCAGCCATCACCTGCTGGAGCAACGCGATCAGCGGTCCGACGGTAGCACCGCCTCGCTCCGCGTCCAGAAGCTCGCGGATTGCCTGGCGGAGGAAAGCGATCGCCGCCGCATTCTGGTCTTTCGCGATCTTGTCCAGTGCGCCGTTGCTTCCATTGGGGTTTCCGGCCAGCGCCTTGCGTGCGCGTTCGAGATCCTTCCGGACGCCGCGGTCGGTGGTCGACGCGATGACGGCGTCGAGCATGCCCACGACCTGCTCGACGGCCTGGAGGGGCGTGAGCACGGCAATCGTCGCCGCCTGGCTGCCCGTGCCGCCGTCGTCGTCGGCGACCGCCAGCTGGACCTGGAAGCTCCCCGGCGCCGTGTAGACGTGCGTGTGAACCGCCGCGCCCGTCCCGTCGCCGAAGGCCTCGTCGAAGGAAGTGAAGCTGTTCTGCGCGTCGACCGCGCCGTCGCCCCACGCGAGCATGGCGGTCTGATGATCGGGCAATCCCGGATCCTCGAAACCGGCGCTCACCGTGACCGGGAGTCCGGCCAGCACGAACGGGACGCCCACGTTCACGACGTTCCCGGCGCCGTCCGTCAATCGGAGCGGCGCGACTCCGGGCCGCACGTTGCGGACCGTGACGGCGGCGGCCGATTGACCTGCGGGCCCCCCGGACGGATGTTGAGCCCGCGCCGCGGCCTGAACCACGGCGGGGCCATCCAGAGCGCCGGCGTCGAACGTTGCCGGCGATCCCGAAGTCTCGAAGCTCCCGTTGCCGTCGAGGTCCCATTGCAGAACAGGCGGCGTCGAATAGTACTGATCGCAGTCCTCGAGGAAAGCGACGGCGTCTAGTTCCTGGTGGATGTCGTCCGTGCCCCCGTCGTTCAGGACGCTGCTCAGATCCGGATCGTCCTGCGTCGATCCGGTGCCGGCCAGGGTCTTCGCTTCGTCCAGCGTGCCCTCATGGTGGTCGCGGGCCTGGATCGAACAACCCACCGGCGCGAACCACTTCCACGACCGGGCCTTGTCCGCGTGAGTGAAGAAGGGAATGGGGAACTGGAGCTCCAGGACCGCGAAGTCGTCGAAGTCGTCGAGGCCGCGGTCGTCGTAGTCCACGACCGGATAGAACGTGCTGAAATCGGTCCCGCCGAACTCGACCTCGTGGAAGAGCTGGATCGCCGCCCTGGTCACGGCCGGCCCCGCGGATCCGGTGAGCGTCACGCTGCTTCCTTCGTCCACCTGGTACGGGCCGTCCACCGTGGCGGTCGGCAGCAGCGTCGGACTGCCGTCGCGGACCAGGTTGATGTGCCTCCACTCGCCGGCGCGGAGGGTGCCGGACGGGCCGTCGTTGTCGTGCTCGGTCGCGTAGAAGAGCAGCTCGCCGCTCGGGGTCTCGTGGAAGCCGGTGGCCGCGGCCAGGCTCGCGAGCAGGGCGCCTCCGGTGCTGGGGCGCGGCGTGAGCCGCCGGCCGTTGTAGCGGACCGTTAGATGAATCCCCTCACCAGGCTCGCAGTACTTCGTGTCGCACGCCACGCGGTACAAGTCGATGCGATCGCGGTCCTCGAAGAGCGCTCCGACCTCGGCGTGGCCCCGGGCGCCGGCGATATACAGGTCGCCGTCGATGTTGCCTTCGCGCAGGAAATGCAGGGACTGGTGAGCGTCGGCGCCGGAGTTGGGGTCGGTGGCCTTTCCAACGAGCTCCCAGGACAGCGCGGGGTTCGCCAGGCCGTCGAGGTGGGCCGACGACCGGTAGAAGTAGATTGGATCGTCCGGAAAGAAGCCTTCGATGACCGCCATCAGGTACCGGTTCCCCGACTCGCCCGGCTTTTCCGGCAGCGGGGTGACGGCGATGCCGTCGGCGGCCGGCAGCCCGTTGCCGTTCCCGTCCTTCGGCGCGAACTGGCTCTTGAAGATCGGGTCCTCGGGAGTGCTGACGTCGAAGAACATGACCAGCGACGGGTTCGAGGCCCGCTCGTACGTGGAGCAGACGCCGCACTGCTGCGGCGGCGGGTTCACGAGGGAACAGAGGGAGCAGAAGTTGGGGGCCTGCCGCGGCGTGTCGGTCGCCAGCGCCATCATCCGGCCGATCACCTGCATGCCGCCCGGATGCTGATAGACCTTCGGCAACAGCGGGTCGTCGTCGCCCCGGAAGACCATGCCGCCCTCCACGACCGTGAAGTAGATGGTGGCCGTGTCCTCCGCCGGCGGCGCCGTGCTGTCGACGTGCACGCCTTTACGCAGCCGGTTGCTTCGCATGCGCTCTCCGAGCTTCTCGCGGGAGCCCATCCGGAACACGATCAGGTTTCCGTTGCGTTTCTCGCCGTCGGAATCGTCGCAGAGGAGCTCGTTGGGGCCTGGCAGCTCCGGCGTGTTGCCGCTGCGCGTGACCATGAAAAAGGGAGTGCCGTCCGCGCCGTCCACCCGCCCGATGCCCTGGTAGTGCCGGCATGCGCTCGGATCCGGGGTCGTGGAGATGTGAAGCCCCAGCGCCTCCGGCCGTTCGGTCAGTGCCCTGAACTGGCCCGGCACGTCGGGCAGGAACACCATTCCGTCGGGTCGCCCGGTCGACTGCGCGCCGACGAGCGCGGGAACGGTCAATGAAACTACGGCCAGACCGGCGCCTACAGACAGAAATCTCCTGGCCATGACTCCTCCGTGGTGCGGTGCGCATCCCCGCCCGAGGCCGAATGGACGCTTTGGTTTTCGACACGATAAGCGATAAGCGAGTTCGAGAGAAACTATCGTGTGGGATGCTGCCGGAGCAGCCATTCGGCGGCCGGGCCCACCCACCCCGCGTGCGCCTTGTACAGCAAACCGTGATCGAGCCCCAGCGTGAGGGCGATCTCGCGGCTGGCGGTGAGGCCTGACGCGCGCGCGAAGGTCGCACGGCAGGAGGGGTTGAACCGGTCGGGGTCGTCGTAGATGGACAGGATCCTGCCGCGCATAGTCGGCGCACGTACGACGCTCCCGCCGCCGCATCCCGCCAGCACGACGTAGGCGATCTCGGGATCGGCGACCGCCGACGCCACCCTGAGCGTCAGGCCGCCGCCCTTGCTGGCGCCCACGACCCCGATGTTCCGTGCGGGAACGCCCTCCGCGCGTAGCAGCCTGATCTGCAATGCCAGCTTGTCCACGAACTCCTGCCCGGCGTCGACCGTTCGCACTTCAGTGATGACGGTAAAGCCGCGGGCGGCCAGCGCGGCGAGGATGGCGTCGTACTCGTAGCGGCCAAAATCGGGGCTCACGGCGTTTCGGCCCTGGCTCTCGATGATCCGCCCGTGCACATAGAAGACGTAGCGGGTGCGCGCATCCGGCGTGGCCGGCACGTCGGTCAGGATCGCACCCGGCGTGATGGGGACGACGAGGCCGAAGACCACGGCCGCGAGCACTTTCATGAGGTGGATCGTACTGCGGGCTTGACATCGGACGTCTGCGGAATATATTACCAATTAGTTATGCAACTTAACGGTTATGGAATGGCGACCGCGCGGCTGGATGCCACCTTTGCGGCCCTCGCCGACCCGACCAGGCGCGCCATCCTTGCGCGCCTGACTCTGGGGGACGCGTCGGTCACGGATCTGGCCAAGCCGTTCGCGATGAGCCAGCCGGCCATCTCCAAGCACCTCAAGGTATTGGAGCGCGCGGGCCTCGTCAGTCGGGGCCGCGACGCGCAGAAGCGGCCGTGCCGCCTGGAGGCGGCCCCATTGGCGGAAGCCGATGGCTGGCTCGATGCCTACCGGGGGTTCTGGGAAGAAAGCTACGAGCGCCTCGACGGGGTGCTCGCGAAAATGAAAGCGGACGAAAAGAAGCGCGCTCGGCCGAAGCGCCATGGAGATCGACGATGACCAGGACTGCGACGAGCCCCCTCCAGATCACGACCCCATCCGACCGCGAGGTCGCCATGACCCGCGTCTTCGACGCCCCACGCCGCCTCGTCTTCGAGGCGTGGACGCGGCCGGACCTCGTCAAGCGCTGGCTTGGGGTGCGCGGCGGCTGGTCGCTCGCCGTGTGTGAGATCGACCTCGAGGTGGGTGGAAGATATCGCTACGTGTGGCAGGGGCCGCAAGGGCAGGAGATGGGCATGGGCGGCGTCTTCAAGGAGATCATGCCGCCGGAGCGACTCGTCGTGACCGAGAAATTCGACGAGTCGTGGTACCCCGGTGAGGCGATCAATACGACCGTTCTCACCGAGCACGCGGGGAAGACCACGATGACGCTCACCATGCGCTACGCATCGAAGGAAGCGCGCGACGCGGTGCTCGCGACCCCGATGGCGACCGGAATGAGCGAGAGCTTCGACACGCTCGCCGGTGTGCTGGCCACCCTGGCTTGATGCGCGCGGATCCGGCCTGAAGTACCGCGAGCACCGCCGGTTGCCGCCGGCGGTGCGGCCGTTGGTCGAGTGCGTCGTCCAGGAGGCGGAGGGCGACGACGAGTAGGCTCCTTCCCTGACGCTGCCGCGGGTGGCACTGGGGATCCTGTACTGGCTGGATCCCCGCGGCGCCCTGAACGCCCGCATCGAAGGGCCGCAGGGCGGGAAGACGGTCTCCGAGGAATGGGCGTGGCGGCGGGTGAAGTGACGTAGAGGGCTATACTCGAGGCATGTCGTGGCTGCGGGGACGTCGGACGGCGGGGTACGCGGCGGTCGCACTCGCCCTGTACGCCGTGCTGCTCGTCGTCGCCCCGGTCGCGCACGCCGACGTCGCGGACCACGTCAAGGCTTCGAGCCACTGCCACGTCTGCGCCACGAACCCGCTCGCGGCGCGCGTCGAGCCGCGCATCGCCTCCGCTCCGCCCACGTTGGCGGCGGCGGGCGAAGTCGCCCCGTATCGGGCGGAGGGTTTCGTCGCCCCCGTCTCGTCGCGCACGTCAGGCCGTTCCCCGCCCGCCTGAACATCTCCTTCTCCGACATCGCGCGCGCGGTGTCCCGTTGCCATCCCCCGAGAAGAGGTGTCCATGTCCATCGTCCATCGTCCATTCGTGCTCCTTTTCGCCTCCCTGATCCTTGCCGGCTCGGCGGGCATCGCCCGCGCGCAGGAGCCTGAGCCGAGTCCCTCGCCGGAGCCGACGCCTGGCCCGGCCGCTGCCAGCCCGACCTCGAAGATCTTCAACCCCGACATCGCCGTGATCGGAAATTTCCTCGGCGCCATCGGGGAGAACGAAGTCGACCCGCGCCCCTCCCTCGACATGGAGGAAGTCGAGATCGCGCTGCAGGCGGCTGTCGATCCGTACGCGACCGCCAACTTCTTTCTCGCCTTTGGACCGGAGGGCGCGGAAATCGAGGAGGCGTACATCACCTTTCCCACCCTGCCCGGCGGGTTCCTGATGAAGGTGGGCCGCCTCAAGGCCTCGTTCGGGAAGGTCAACACGTTCCACGCCCATCAGCTGCCGTGGACGGACCGGCCGCTGATGAACGGCAATCTTCTCGGGGGGGAAGAAGGGCTGGCCGACTCGGGCATCTCGATCTCCCGCCTCATCCCCAACCCGGTGCTGTTCCTCGAGGTGACGGGCGAGGTGTTCCGCGGGGAGTCCGGAGTGTTCCAGGCCCCCGAGCGCGGCGATCTCGCCTTTGGCGGCCGCCTGCGCGGGTACCGCGATCTCGGGGAAGCGGTCAACGTCGACGTGGGGTCATCCTTCGCCTACGGTCACGTTGCTCCCGGCGCGACTGCCCGCATCGTCGGATTCGACGCGACCCTGCGTTATCGCCCCCTGCGCCGCGCGATCTACCGCCGGTTCATCGCCCGCGCCGAGGCGGCCTGGCGCCGCGACCCGGGGATCGCCGACGCGAGCTTGCTCACGCGCATGTCGCGGGGCGCCTACCTGTCCGCGGAGTACCAGTTCTCGCGCCGCTGGTTCGCGGGCGCTCGCCTCGACGCCGCGGACCGGCCGGAGACGATCGACGAGAGCGACAAGGGTGTGTCGGCGCTGCTCACCTACTGGCCGAGCGAGTTCAGCCAGGTGCGCGGGCAATATCGCCGGATCCGCTACGCCGAAGGGCCCACCTCCAACGAGCTTCTCTTCCAGTTTCTCTTCTCCATCGGCGCCCACGGCGCCCACACGTTCTAGGAGGCGTCATGAAGCTTTCATCGCTCGTCCGCTCGATCCTCCTGGTGGTGACCGCGCTCGGCCCGCTAGCTGCGTCCGCCGCGCCGCTGCGCGTCGTGACGACGACGGAGGACCTCGCCAGCCTCGCTCGTGAAGTGGGGGGGGACCACGTGGCCGTCGAGTCGATCGCCCGCGGCTACCAGGACCCGCACTTCGTCGAGGCCAAGCCGAGCTTCATCCTCAAGCTCAATCGCGCCGAGCTGCTGATCGTGGTGGGACGCGATCTCGAGATCGGCTGGCTGCCGCCGCTCATCCAGCAAAGCCGCAACCCGAAGATCCAGCCCGGCGCCGCGGGATACCTCGACGCCTCCGAAGGAGCACGCGTGCTCGACATGCCGACGGCCCAGGTCACGCGTGCCATGGGCGACGTGCATCCGCAGGGCAATCCCCATTACTGGCTGGACCCGGCGAACGGCCGTCGGATCGCCCAGGCCATCCAGCGCAAGCTCGCCGCGATTCGCCCCGCCGACGCGTCGTACTTCGCCGCCCGCTACGCGGACTTCGACCAGCGGCTGGCGGCGGCAGAGAAGCGTTGGGACGCGGCGATGGCCCCGTTCAAGGGAACGAAGGTCGTCACCTACCACCGCTCCTGGAGCAACCTCGTCGACCGCTTCGGCCTCGACGTCATCGGGTTCGTCGAGCCGCGCCCCGGCATCCCGCCTTCGCCAGCCCACACCTTCGCCCTCATGCAGGAGATGAAGCGGGCGGGCGTGAAGGTCCTCCTCGTCGAGCCGTACTTCGATCTGAAGACGCCGAACTCCATCGCGCGGGAGACGGGAGCGAAGGTCGTCGTGCTGCCGCCATCCACCGGCGGCGTGCCGCAGGCGGGGAGCTATCTGGCGCTCTTCGATCACATCGTCGGGCTTCTTTCCGGCGCGCTGGCAGGCGCGCGGTAGGGTCGTGGAGACCGACATGCTGAAGTTCCTGGCCGCGCCGTTCGCGGCCAGCCTGATCCTCACCGGCATCCACGCGTATCTGGGCGTGCACGTGGTCGAGCGGGGCGTGATCTTCGTCGATCTCTCGCTGGCCCAGATCGCAGCGTTCGGCGCCACCGTCGCCCTGCTGCTGCCCTTCGCCGGCCACGACCCCCACGGCCCCTGGGTCTACTGGATCAGCCTCGCCTTCACGTTCGTAGGAGCCGCGGTGTTCGCGACCATCCGCAGCCGTCGTGCCCGCATCCCCCAGGAAGCGATCATCGGGATCTCGTACGCGGTGGCCTCGGCGGCGTCCATCCTGGCCATGAGCAGCTCGACGTCGGAGAGCGAGCACCTGAAGGACATGCTGGTCGGCAACATCCTCGCCGTGTCGTGGGAAGAGGTCCTGAAGACGGCCGCGCTCTACGCCGCAGTGGGCGCCTTCCATTACTTCTTCCGCCGGCAGTTCCTCGCCATCTCGATGAGCCACCGCGACGGCGCCGACCCGCCGGGACTGAACGTGCGGCTGTGGGACTTCCTCTTCTACGCGTCCTTCGGCTTCGTGGTGACGTCGTCGGTGGCCATCGCGGGGGTGCTGCTCGTCTTCTGCTACCTGATCGTCCCCTCGGTGGCGGCCATGCTGTACTCGGAGCACATCGGGCGCCGCCTCGCCATCGGGTGGACGATGGGCACGATCGTGTCCGCCCTCGGCATCTTCCTTTCCGTGCACCTCGACCTGCCGACGGGGGCGACGATGGTGTGCACCTTCGGCCTCGTGCTCATCCTGATGGCGCTGGTACGGCCGCTGTTCCGGAAGCGGGGGGATACTGCAGTCGCACTGCCCTGACCCGCTTCCTCGTGCTTCGCTACTCGAAACCGTCCGCGAAGATGAGATCGGAACAGGCGTTGAGCAGGATCGAGAGGTCGTCGGATTCGCGATTCGCCACCACCAGATCGCTCCGGCCATTCACCACGGCCAGATCACTCTGGCCGTCGGCATTGAAGTCGCCGATCGCCACGTCACCCGGCAGGCCACCGGCTCCGAAGTCCGCGGCGGCGCCGAACGTGCCGGTGTACGTGCCGAGCAGGATCGACACGGTGTTCGCCCGATTCGCCACGGCCAGATCGCTCCGGCCGTCGGCATTGAAGTCACCGATCGCCACGGCCATTGGAGAAGTTCCGGGACCACTGACAGGGTAGCTCACCGCCGATGCAAAACTGGGACTCGCGCAGCTCTGCGCGGCTGCTTCGGGTGTTGCCGCGGGTCCAAGAACGCTCCGAGCCAACTGCTCGCCGCCACCGCGCGCGCGTGCGGCATCCTGCGCGCTGGTTGGTCACCCAGACCTCCACTACTCGAAGCCGTTCGCGAAGATGAGGTCGGACGTGCCCCCGTAGATCACGAAGACGAGCCCGGCATCAGTGAACTCCGGGGGGTGGGCGGCCACTTGCGCGCCGAAGCTGCTCACGACGAGGTCGGCCCGCGCATCGAAGTCGAGGTCTCCCGCCGAAACGTCCCAGCCCAGGTTGGTGACCAAGGCGCTGCGCACCACCGTGACCGCGATGTCGAGCGCGGAACGCGAGCCGGTGAAGCGGGATCCACCGGCGACGACAAAGGCCTGTCGTCGCTGGCGCGCCCCGACGATGAGGTCGTTCTTTCCATCGCCCGTCACGTCGGCCGAGGCCAGGGCGCTGGCATAGGCGTCGGTCACCGTAAGCACCGCCGGTTGGCGGCGTCGAAAGTCTCGCCGGCCACCAGCGGCCCCGGCACCACGAGGAGATCGCTGCCGGAGGCGAGGACGATGTCGTGGACGCCGTCACCGGTGACGTCGGCGACCAGGAGGCTGCCGTCGGCGGTGTGCGGGGCCTGCAGTCCGGTGCTGGTGATGCTGGCCGCCGCGGTGGTGACGCTGGTCGGCCCCGGCGAGGGAAGGGGACCCAGGATGACGTAAGCGGCGGTGTCGGTGCGGGCCACGAGGTCGAGCTGGGCGCCGGCGTCGACGCGACCGACGGCCAGCGGGCCGAGGCCCGCCGCCGCGGTGCCGCCGGAAAGGGTGTAGTCGGCGGGAGTAACGGCGAGGTTCCGGAAGCCGGCCAGGCCGGATCCGCCAAAGATCACGAACACCGAACCGGCGTTGGCAGCCCCGCCAGGGTCGGCGAGGGAATCTCCCACGAGGAGATCGGCCACACCGTCACCGCTGAGATCGCCGGTGGCCAGCGCATTCTTGATGGAGAACGCGAAAAAGTCCTGACCGGGCGCTTGCAGGGTGAAGTCCGCCGGCGAGGTCGCGCCGAGGGTGCGCGTCCCCGCCAGCGACGGACCTCCACGGAAGACGAATACGGTGGGGAACACGGTGCCGCCGCCGGCGTTATCGTCCCGGGACGAACCCGCCACGAGATCGCGGACGCCATCGCCGTCGAGGTCGCCGCTCACCAGGGCGGCTCCCAGATGCTGCAGCCTGAGCGTGCAGGCCACGGTGAGGTCGGCCGGGGTGGGGAGGAGGTCGAGGGTGCCGGTCACGCGCTGGCCTTTGTTGAAGACGCCGAACATCCGGCCGGTAGTGAACGGCTCGTTGTCGGGGTCTACGGCCCAGTCCTCGGCGGAGATGACGAGGTCGTCGCGGCCGTCACCGTTCACGTCGGCGGCGAGGGTCGCGTAGCCGATGGTGTCGGTGCTGCCGTTGGGGGCTGGACTGGGGCTTCCGCCGGGGCCGATGAGCGTGAGGTCGGCGCTGTCCGTATCGAGGTCGACCACGCGCTGGACCGCGCCGGGGTACTCGTCGGCGCCGATGTCGGGGCGGAAGAGGCCGCCGGTCCGGGCCATGACCCGGGACTGCCCATCGAGATCGAACGCGGGGGCGCCGCTGTGCGTCCCAGCATCGCGCAGCGGAGAAGCGGCGCTCAGGTGATGATCCGCGGTGAGCAGGGGATTGACGAGCAGGTTGGTGCCGTCGAGGGTCCAGCCCGCGGTGTTGGCGACGTTGCCGAAGAAGTCGTTGAACGTCACGGTCGCGCCTGCACAGGCCGTGGGGCAGGACTGGAGGTCGAGCCCGATCGGATGCCCCCGGACGATGTTGTTGGAGAAGACGAGTGGCCGGTTGGAAAGGACGCCCTGCGCGTCGTTGCCGTCCACGGTGTTGTTAACGAAGCGCACGCCGTCCGAGTAGATGGCCACCCCGCCCCCGACGGACGAGGCGCCCGAAAGGTGATTGGAAGCGATCACGTTGCTGGTGACGGTGGCGGGCGCGTTCTCGAGGTGGAGCCCCCCGCCGGCCGACCCGTCGCCGACCGCGGTGTTGTTCTCGATGCGGTTGCGCTCGAGGCGTACCGCGCTGGCCTGGACCCAGACGCCGCCACCGAGAAGGAAGGAGGAGTTGCCGGTGATCACGTTCCCACGGATGACGGCGGCGCTCCCGAAGCGCACTCTCACGCCCCCGCCATGGTTGGAGTCGAGATCGGCCCGTCCGCCGGTGATGGTGAAACCGTCCAGGGTGGGCGCGGCGGGGCCTTCGATCTGGACCACCGAAGTCTGGGACGCGGGTGGCGCCGGCGGCCGGATGGTGCTGACGAAGAGGCTGGGGGCACGGGCGGAGAAGGACACGTTCCATCCGCCTTCCAGCACGACGGACTTGTTGAGGAAGACGAACTCGACGTAGGTACCCTGGGCCACGCGGATGGTGTCCCCGGCCTGGGCGGCGTCGACGGCCAGGGTGATCGTGCGGTAGCAGCCGTTCCCCCCGCCCGGCTCCACGCAGAGCGTGGCCGCGGCCGCAGGGAAGGGGAGCAGCGCGACGACGAGGACCATGGCCGCGCGCGGACTCGACAGGGCAGACACCTCGTACCGCCGGCACACTACTCCGCTGCGGGGAAGCGGTCAAACGGCCTGCTAGACTGACCCGCGGCGAACGGACGCATGGAAAAAGAGTCCGATGGCGGGAGGGAACGGCGCCGTTTCCCGGCTACGAGCCACTCGATGGTCGAGGGGGCGCGCAGCCTCGATCCCGAGGAGAGGCGTCGTGCCTGGGAGCGCGTCGTCCAGGCGTATTGGAAGCCGGCGTACGTGTACCTGCGAGTGCGGCGGGGCGCTTCGGCGGAGGACGCCGAGGACCTCACCCAGGGCTTCTTTGCCCGCGCTTTCGAGAAGCGATTCTTCGACGGCTTTGATCCGGCGCGGGCGCGCTTCCGCACGTTCCTGCGCACCTGCCTCGACGGGTATGCAGCCAACGAGCGGGCGGCGGATCAGCGGCTGAAACGCGGGGGCGGGGCGATCATGCTGCCTCTCGACTTCGCCACCGCGGAGCGCGACCTGCCGCCTTCGTCCCTCGCCGGCGAGGACCCGGACGCCGTCTTCCACCGCGAGTGGGTGCGTGCGGTGTGCGCGGAAGCCCTGGAAGTCGTGCGGCGCCGCTGCCGTGAGAGCGGGCGCGATCTGGCGCTGGCCGTTTTCGAGCGCTGCGACCTCTCCGACCTCGCCGACGCCGACCGGCCGAGCTACGCCGCCCTGGCCGCCGAGTTCGGCATCCCCTTGACCCAGGTGACCAACCTGCTCGCCTCTGCCCGCCGCGAGTTCCGGGGCGCGATGCTGGAGACCGTTCGCGCGCGCACGGCCAGCGACGAGGAGTTCGCCGAGGAGGCGCGCCGGCTGCTCGGCCGCGAGTCCTCATGACCCTGCCCGACGCGACGGTCGACCACCTGCTCCGGGTGGCCGGCGGCGCGTCCGATGCGACCGGGCGCTACGAGCTGCAGGAGGAGATCGGCCGCGGGGGAATGGGTGTCGTCTACCGCGCGCACGACCGCGACTTGCAGCGCGACGTCGCCTTGAAGGTCCTGGGCCCCGGCGCGGAGGCGGGCGATCTGGCCCGCCGGCTGCATCGTGAGGCCCGCGTCCTCGCCTCCCTCGAGCACCCGGGCATGGTCCCCGTCCACGACGTGGGCATTCTCGACGGGCGCGCGTTCTACGTGATGCAGCTCGTGCGCGGCCGGCGGCTGGACCAGTGGGCGGCGGAATCGCCCTCCCTCGCGGAGCGGCTGCGCGCCTTTGAGCGTATCTGCGAGACGGTAGCGTTCGCGCACGCTCACGGGGTCGTCCACCGCGACCTGAAGCCCGGGAACGTCATGCTCGGGGCGTTTGGCGAAGTGCTGGTCATGGACTGGGGCGTGGCCAAGGTGCTCGCGGACGCATCGGGCGCACCACCCGCGCCCTCCGGTGACGCGGAGACCGCAGCCGGCACCGTCCTCGGAACCCCCGGCTACATGGCGCCCGAGCAGGCGGCGGGAGACACTCGCGCCGTCGACGCGCGCACCGATGTGTACGCGCTCGGCGGACTTCTCCATTTCCTTCTGGCCGGGTCGCCGCCGACCGCGGGCTCCCTGCCGCGCGGCTCGCCGCGGCCGCTGGCCGCGATCGTCCGGCGCTGCCTCGCCATTGCGCGCACCGAGCGCTACACGTCGGTGATCGAGCTGGCCGCGGACATCCGGGCCTTCCAGGCCCAGGACCCGGTTGCCGCCTACCCAGAAGGGCCACTCCAGAAAGCCGGCCGCGTGGTGTCCAGATACCGTGTGCCGATCGCCCTCGTGCTGGCGTACATGCTCATGCGGGTTGCCCTGCTTCTATGGACAGGTGTCTAGGAGGGCGGCGGCGCGCGCAGCGCGACGGCGCCCGGTGGGGGTCTGGGGGGGGGAGCGAGGCCCCATGGCTGATCTCCGACGTTCCCCCCCAGCTCGATAGGAAAGCGGCCGCGGAGCGCGGACGGCCTAATGGCCGGTCGCGGGACGCGTAATAGAAATCTAGAGGGAGGTGACGAATGACCAAGCCAGTGTTCGGAATGTTGCTCGGCGGCCTGCTGGGCATCTTTGACGGACTGACCGCGCTGATCTCGGCCCCGGAGACGCGGCCGGAGATCGTCGGCATCGTGATCGGATCCACCATGAAGGGAATCGTGGCGGGGCTGCTCATCGGCCTGTTCACCCGCAAGGTCCGCTCGCTGCCGTTGGGGATCGCTTTTGGCGTCGCGATCGGGCTGCTCTTCGCGTACTTCGTGGCCGCGATGCAGGGAAAGTACTACTTCGAGATCATGTTGCCCGGCGCGATCGTGGGCCTGATCGTCGGCTACGCGACGTACGTCCATGGAGACGCCGCCCGTCCCGCGGCCGTCGCCTGAGGAGAACGAGAATGCGCGCACGGAAATGGGTCGGGCTCATGGTGATGGTCCTGCTGGCGGGCGGCGGCGCGGCGGGCGCGACCGCGACCGCGGTCAAGACGGCTCCGGCGGGGTTGGACGGCAGGGCGACGCTGGCGCGTCTGAAGACGCTGGCCGGCCAGTGGCGCGGCCACGTCGTGACCGAGGACGGGCCGGCCGCGGAGATCGTCTTTTCCGTGACGGCGGGGGGGAGCACCGTCGTGGAGAAGCTGTTCCCGGGAACCGAGCACGAGATGGTCTCGATGTACCACCTCGACGGCGGCGACCTCGTCCTCACGCACTACTGCGGGATGGGCAACCAGCCCCGCATGCGCCTGGTCCAGGCGTCGGGGACCGACCCGTTGCAGCTTCGGTTCGACTTCACCGGCGGCGCCAACATCGATCCCGCAAAGGACATGCACATGCACGCAGGAACGCTGACCTTACGCGGCGCGGATCGCCTGGAGGCGGAGTGGTCGGTCTACGACAAGGGCAAGCCGGCGGGCGCGAACAGGTTCTTCCTGGGTCGGGTGAAGGCCACGGCGGAGCGTCCCTGAATCGGAGCCAGTCAATCGCGCTATCCTGCCCGTGCGGAGGATTGGGATGGCACTGCTCGCGGGACTGCTTGCGATGACGCTGGCCGGGATGGGCGCCGGGGACGATTCGATCGACGTCGTGGTGCGCGGCACGCTACGCACCGGGATCGTGGCCATCGGCGGCGAGAGCACGGGCACGACCGTGACCGCGCGCGGGGCGACCTGGGAGCTTGACCTGCGGGGCAGGCCGGAGCTCGCGTCGCGTGCCGAGTCGCTTTCCGGGCGCCGGGTCGTCGTGACGGGCAGCCTCGAGGCGCGACCGGGCGTGGCGCGCCGCCAGCGCTGGATCCTCACCGTGAAGACCCTCGAGGCCGCGCCGGGCGGCCGGTCGTCGAAGCCCTGAGCCGGCTTTCGGAGGCCGCCCCTTTTGTGGTTCCATTGGACGCGCGTGGAGACCCTGCCGTGACCGACGACGTGCGCCACGATTGGACGACGGAGTCCGTCGAGGCGCTCTACCACCTTCCCTTCCCAGAGCTTCTCTACCGCGCCCAGACCGTCCATCGAAGGCACCACGATCCCGCGGAGGTGCAGCGCTGCACGCTCCTCAGCATCAAGACCGGCGGCTGTCCTGAGGATTGCGGCTACTGCCCGCAGAGCGCGCACTACGATGCGGGCGTCACCCGGGGCGACCTCATGGACGTCGCGGAGGTCACGGCCGCCGCGCACGCCGCGCGCGATGCCGGCTCGACGCGCTTCTGCATGGGCGCGGCCTGGCGCGAGGCGCGGGACGGCTCGGGCTTCGATCGCGTGCTCGAGATGGTGGAGGCCGTCGCCGCCACGGGCATGGAGGTCTGCACGACCCTCGGCATGCTGACCGGCTCGCAGGCGGAGCGCCTGAAGGCAGCCGGCCTGACCGCATACAACCACAACCTCGACACCTCGCCCGAGTTCTA
>Ga0136617_10001510_pt1 | contig 20631 bp, 18 predicted proteins | sample AntDrymUQ3222106_2_FD_129672 | JGI IMG/M metagenome (GOLD analysis project Ga0136617, IMG submission 129672) | Polar desert sand microbial communities from Dry Valleys, Antarctica - metaG UQ322 (21.06) | ecosystem: Environmental > Terrestrial > Soil > Desert | place: Antarctica: Dry Valley...
CCAGCAGGTGGCGTAGAAGTCTGAGAACATCACCTCGGCCACCGGGCGCAACCCAGCCATCGCCGCGCCCATCGCGGCGCCGATGATGGCCTCCTCCGAGATCGGGGTGTCCCAGACCCGGTCGGGGCCGAACGTGTCGCGCAGCCCCTTCGTGGTCTTGAACACGCCACCGGAGCCGATGTCCTCGCCGATCAGGACGACCCGCTCGTCGCGCTCCATCTCCTGTGACAGGGCTGTGGCGACCGCGTTCCGGAAGGTCAGTTTCGCCACTGCGCGCTCCCGTCGCTCCACATGTCGGTCCACGCGCTCGCGGGATCGTGCACCGGCGCCGCCTGGGCGTCGTCGGCCAGCGTCTGGACCTCCTTGCGAAGGCGGTCCTCGGTGGCCTGCACCTCGTCGGCCGAGACGCCGGCCTCCGCCAGCACCGCCCGCTGCTTGACCAGCGGGTCGCGCAGCTTCCACCCGTCCACCTCGTCGGCGTCCCGGCACGTGCCCGGGTCGGCGGCCGAGTGCCCACCGAGCCGGTACGTCAGTGCCTCGATCAGCGTCGGGCCCTTCCCGTCCCGGGCGGCGGCGATGGCGGCGCCGGCTACCTCCCGTACGGCTTGGACGTCGTTGCCGTCCACGACGATCGGCTCCAGCCCGTACGCCGATGCGCGGTCGGCGGCCGGCCGGCCGACCGAGATCATCTCGGCGATCGGGGTGTACTCCATATAACCGTTGTTCTCGCAGACGAAGACGACCGGGAGCTTCCAGACCGCGGCCAGGTTCAGCGCCTCGTGGAAGGCGCCGATGTTGGTGGCGCCGTCGCCGAAGAAACACGCGACCACCCGGCCCGTGCTCTGGATGCGGCTGGCCCACCCCAGCCCGCACGCGATGGGCAGGTGCGCGCCGACGATCGCGTACGAGCCGTAGAAGCCGTGCTCGACGCTGGTGATGTGCATCGAGCCGCCCTTACCGGCGCAGATCCCGCCCTCGCGGCCGAGGAGCTCCTTCAGTACTGCACCCGCCGGTGCACCCCTGGCCAGCGCGTGCGCGTGGCCACGGTACGTCGCCAGCGAGTAGTCGTCGGTCCCGAGCAGGGAGGCGACACCCACAGCCACCGCCTCCTGGCCCTGCCCGAGGTGGGCCGGCCCACGAACGAGGCCCTGCCGGTACAGCGTGTCCACCTTGTCGGCGAAGAGCCGGATGAAGCACATCTGCTCATGCAGACGGGACGCTTCCCGTGCCTCGTGGTCTGACATCCACCGCCGTCTGATGTGCCAGGTTCTCCTGGTCGTTGGACGCTACGCCCATATCCGGCATCTCACCCGCCGGCTGGCGTACCGTCCCCGAATGCGCATCACCATGAATCTCGGTACCGAGGCGCTGGGCGCGCCCGCGGAGCCTGCGAGCCTGGCCGCACAGGCCGCCACCGCCGAGGCGGCCGGCTTCGCGGCCGGGTGGTGCGTGCACTTCTCCCGCGGGATCGACTCGCTGAGCAGCCTGCTGGCGGCCGGGACCCGTACGAGCAGCATCGAGCTCGGCGTAGGCGTGGTCCCCGTCTACCCCCGGCACCCGGTCGCCCTTGCGCAGCAGGCGGCGACCGTGCAGGCACTGGTCGGTGGCCGGCTGACGCTCGGCGTCGGCGTCTCGCACCGGCCGGTGATCGAGCAGATGCACGGCCTTCCGTACGCCAAGCCCGCCGCGTACATGCGTGAGTACCTGTCGGTGCTGCGTCCGCTGCTACACAAGGGCAGGGCAACGTTTCGGGGCGAGTTCTTCCGCGTCGAGGCCGAGTTCGTCGTCCCGGGCACCAGCCCGGTGCCGGTGCTGGTCGGCGGTCTGTCGCCGAGGATGGTGCGCACGGCCGGGGAGCTCGGGGACGGGGTGGTCACCTGGCTGGCCGGCAGGCGCACAAGAGGGCCAGATCATCCCCGGTGTGCAGGATGCGGCCCGCGGCGCCGGTCGCCCGCCGGCCCGGGTCGTCGCCGCGCTACCGGTGGCGGTCACCGACGACGCCGAGGCGGCGCGGCAGGCAGCCAGCGCGACGTTCGCCCGGTACGGCGGGCTGCCCAACTACCAGCGGCAGTTCGAGCGAGAGCAGATCACCGCCCCAGGTGACATCGCGGTGGTGGGTGACGAGGCGGCAGTCGAGGCCGAGCTGCGGGCCTACGCGCAGGTCGGGGTGACCGATTTCTGGCCAGCGGTGTTTGGCGTCGGTGACGGCTCGGAGGACCGCACCCGGAAGCTGCTGGCCTCGCTCGCCCCCGACCTCGTCTGAACGACCGTCAGACTGGCTCAGCGTGTTTCGTCGGTCTCGTCGCGGATCAACGCGTCGGCCAGCCTCCGTGCCCGCTGGATGGGCGCGACACCAGGGTCCATCGCCAGCATGGCGAACATGCCCTCGTAGATCAGCAGGATGTCCTGGGCGAGGTTGGCCGGATCGCGTACGCCAGTAGCGTCGACCAGTTCACGCATGCGCTGCCGCAGGTGCTGCTTGTGCGTCATGGCGGCCGTCATGGCCTGACTGCCATCCTTGACCTGGATCGCGGCAGCCGCATGCGCGCAACCCCGGTCCGCCGGCGTCGCGCCGGTCCAGCGGTCCATGGCGTCGAAGATGGCCAACACCCGCGTGATGGGGTCGCGCGCGTCAGCGATGCTGGCCTCCCACTCGTGTCGCCACCGGAGGTCACGGACCTCGAGGTAGGCCGCGACCAGGGCGTCCTTGCCGCCGAAGTTGTTGTAGAGCGAGCCGGTCGCGACCCCGGCGCGCGCGATCACCGCGTCAACGCCGGTTGAGGTGATCCCCTCGCGGTAGAACAGCTCGTCCGCGGCGGCCAGCAGGCGGTCGCGGGGAGCCGGTGCTTGCCGCGGTGAACCCACGGGCCTTAGCCTACCGCTCAATGTATAGAACGTTCGTTTTATCCACGCTGGTTGAGGACCGATGAGTTCGGCTGATAACACGGCCCCGGGTCGACGTAACGACGCCGCACGGTGGGGGATGGTCGCCGCCGGCACCGCTCTGATCGGCACCTGCTACGGCTTCGCCCGGTTCGCCTACGGCCTGGTCGCCCCGGAGCTGCGGGCTGACTTCGCGATCAGCTCCACCGTCTCCGGCGTCATCGGCGCGGGCAGCTACGTGGGCTACTGCGTAGCGATCGTGGTGAGCCTGGTGCTCACCGAACGGTTCGGCGCCCGGCGCCTCGCTGTCGGCGCCGGAGTGATGGCGACGGTGGGAACGGCGACCCTGGCGCTCGCCCCGAGCCCGTACGTGCTGGCGGCTGGAGTGCTGATCGCCGGGTCCAGCACCGGGCTCGCCTCGCCGCCGATGGCCGCGGCGGTGAGCCGCTGGATCCGCGTCGAGGTGCAAGACCGGGCACAGACCATAGTCAACGCCGGCACCGGCATCGGGGTCCTCGTCTCCGGCCCGGTCGCGCTGGTGTTGCTCGACCAGTGGCGATGGGCCTGGGGCCTGTTCTCGATCCTCGCCATCGCCGTGACCGTCTGGGTGTGGGTCACGGTGCCACCCGCCACGGCCGAACTCCTCGCCCGGTCGCCTGACACGGCCACCGACTCGCCGCGGCGCAGGTACATCCCCGGCACGGCCGCGATGGTCCTCGCTGCCCTGCTGATGGGAGCGAGCAGCGTGGCCGTGTGGACCTTCGGCCGGGAGCTCGTGACCACCGTGGGCGGGGCCAGCAGCCTGGTGTCGACCTCGATGTGGACCGTGCTCGGCGCCGCGGGTGTTGTCGGCGCTCTCGGCGGCGATCTCGCCGCGCACGTCGGGCTCGCCCGCTCCTGGACGGCGGCGATGGCCGTCATGGCCGCGGCCACGGTGCTGCTGGCCCTGCTGCCCGGCAACCCGGCAGCCGTCTTCGTGGCAGCCGCGGTGTTCGGGGCCTCGTACATCATCCTGACGGCCGTGGTTCTGCTCTGGAGCACCCGCCTCTACCCCGCGCGCGCCGCCGCGGGTGTGGGTCTCGGCTTCTTGACGATAGCCCTCGGTCAGGCCATCGGAGCGCCCCTTGCCGGTTTGCTCACCGACGTCACAGGCGCCACCGCAGCGTTCCTGACCTGCGCCGGGCTCGGCCTGCTCGGGTCCCTGGTTCGCCCGGGTCGGTCGGTGCCCGCCACCTCCGGTTAGAGATCTCGGGTCCGGTGCTGGTCCACAGCGCGACCTGCCGGCAGCCGGCGTCGGTGGCCAAGCGCAGGCACTGATTTGACGAGGTGTCGCGGTGGCAGGTGCAGGGAGGCGACGCTCAGGTGTTGGCGGCGAGCCAGGCCGCACCGACGATGCCGGCGGCGTTGCCCAGCTGGGCCGGGACGATCGGGGCCCGCAGGTGCAGCAGCGGTAGGTAGTGCTCGGCATGCTTGGACACGCCACCTCCCACGACGATGAGGTCCGGCCACAACAGGTCCTCGACGTGCGCGAAGTAGCGCTGCAGCCGATCTGCCCACTCCTCCCAGGACAGCTTGTCCCGCTCGCGGGCACTGCTCGCGGCGCGGGTCTCGGCGTCGGTCCCGTCGATCTCGAGATGACCCAGCTCGCTGTTGGCGACCAACGCGCCGTTGTTGAGCAGGGCCGACCCGATTCCGGTGCCGAGTGTGGCAAGCAACACTAGGCCGTCCACGTTGCGTGCCGCGCCGTACTGCTGCTCGCCGACACCCGCGGCGTCGGCGTCGTTGACCACCGTCACCGGGCGGCCGAGCTCTGCGCTCAGCAGGGCCGAGGCATCTGTACCGATCCACGACATGTCGATGTTGGCCGCGGTCTGCACGACCCCACGCGTGACGACCGCGGGCACGGTGACGCCGATGGGCGAATCTCCGGTCGCGGTCTCGAAGTGCTCGGCGATGCGGCCCACGACCTCGGCCACGGCGTGCGGCGTCGACTTCTTGGGAGTGGCTATCCGCAGCCGGTCCTCCGCGAACGCGCCGGCGCTCAGGTCGACGGGCGCGCCCTTGATGCCGCTGCCGCCGATGTCGATCCCCAGAGGGTGGTGACGTCTGGCCATCAGGTGCCTGCCTCGGTCCGTGTCCGCGAGTATCGCTTGGCTCACCGTAGTGTGAGGGTGCGCCCTGCAGCGGAACCGCGAGCCTTCGTGGCCGCCCAGATGCGAGACATTTGCGCAAGTACCACCAAACCGGCCCGGGGAGGCTACGTTGGCGCTGGTGGGACGGGCTCCCACTCACCACGACGGGGGAGTATTATGCGCTGCAACCGAGTGATCGCCGCGACGACAGGTGTTGTGGCGGCCGCGCTGGTCGGGTCCGGGGCGGTGACCGCCGGCGCAACGGCCGGCGAGGACACCGACGGGGACGGCATCGAGAACGTGGTCATCGAGACCGTCGACGTGGCCAGGTGCAGCCGGTTCGGGGCACCGGCGACCGTCACGGCCGTGGTCTCGGTGGTGGCGAAGGCCGAGACGGAGGTGTTCGTGTTTCCCTACTACGCCGACACGACACACGATGCCACCCAGCTCGGGCGCGTTGCTCGCGACCAGACGCGCACGGTCAGCCTCGACTTCGGCCCCGGTAAGGGGTATGTCTACGCCCTGGGGAATCACACCGGCGACTCGGACAACTCGGAGATCTTCGCCATCGGTGAGTGCCGCCCCGCGGCGCAGATCACCCAGCGGTGGGCCCGGGGCGTCAGCATCCACCAGAACAACACCGCTAGCACCGTCCGGATGTGCTACAAGTCGGTCGCCAAGCGCGACGGGGTTGTCGAGCGTCGCAAGCGGACCTGTGTGCCGGCTGGGGAGCGGGCCGCCACCACGATGCGCAACCTGCCGGCTGGCAGCACGGTCTTCGTGCACGCCGCCGGCAGAACGCTGGACGCGCTGTTCGTAGGGTGACCGGATGCCGCCCGACCCCCGCCCAGCCCTAGAGGAGATCCTCCGCCGTGTCGACGCGGAGCTTGCCGAGCTCACCAGGCGACCGGAGCCGAGCAGTGCCATCGGGTTCGGCAAGCGAGTGGGTGATGGCACCTCGGTCGCCGTCGAGCGCATCACCGACGTCGCGAAGCAGGAGGGTCTGCTGGCCAAGCGGCAGGAGACCGAGCGAGCGCTGACCAAGGTGGACGACGGTACATACGGGCGCTGCGACGTGTGCGGTGAGCCGATTGGCGCGGAGCGGCTGGAGTTCCGACCGTACGCCGTCCGTTGCGTGCGCCACGCCGCCTGACGTCTCGGCCGGGGCGGACACGCATGTCGAGGCATGCCGGTCGTCCAGGTGACCGCAGCGTCTCGAGATCGGATGCGGCGCTAGTGCCCGAAGCTGTCGGAGTCCACGGCCCCGACCCGTGGGCCGTCAACGCTGTGCCAGCGCTTGTCGAACGTGGTGGTGACGGAGTCGGTGAGGCGCTATCCGGGGCCCAGCGCCGCCCCCCGCATCGAGTGGCGCAGAAACGCTCGCCCAGGCCCTGGATCCGCATGTTCTTGCGCCACTCGACGCTGCCCGTACGGTCGGCAGGTGGCTGTCGAGAGCTCCGACCTGCTCGTGTTGGGGGCAGGGCCGGCAGGGCTGGCCGCGGCCTGGCGGGCGGCGACCGCTGGGCTGTCGGTGACCGTGCTGGAGCGGGCCGCCGATCCGGGCGGGATGGCAGGCAGCTTCACCGTCGACGGCGTGCGGGTCGACCACGGCAGCCACCGGCTGCACCCGGCCACCGCGCCGCGACTGCTCGCCGACCTGCGGGGGCTGCTCGGCGACGACCTGCAGACCCGGCGCCGCAACGGGCGGCTGCGGGTGTACGACCGCTGGGTCGGCTTCCCGCTCCGAGCCGGCGAGCTGGCCGGGGCGATCCCACTGGCAGCCGTGGCCCGGATCGGCCGCGACACTGTCTGCGCTCCGTTGCGACGGGGCACCGGTGACTCCTACGACGCGGTACTGACGCGCTCGCTCGGCCCGGAGCTGTACCGCGCGTTGTACGCCCCGTACGCCATGAAGCTATGGGGACTGGCGGGCAGCGAGATCGACCCCGAGCAGGCACGTGTGCGGGTGAGCGCGGACACCCCGTGGAAGCTGGCTTCCCGGGTCGTGCGCCGTCGGGGAGATGGACAGGGGCGGGTGTTCCACTACCCGCGTCGTGGCTTCGGCCAGCTGGTGGAGGCGATGGCCTCGGCCGCGGTGCAGCTGGGGGTCGACCTGCGTACGTCGACCGCTGTGCACACCCTGCGGACCGACGGCGAGATGGCAATAGCCGCGACCGCCGGCGGTGCTGAGCACCGCGCCCCCCGCGTGTTCTCGACCGTGCCGCTGCCGGTCCTCGCCCGGCTGGTGACCCCGGCGCCGCGGGCAGGAGCGCTGGCGTCGGCCGAGGCCCTGCGCTTCCGCGCGATGGTGCTCGTCTACCTCGTCCACCAGGGCGGACGATGGACGCCGTACGACGCGCACTACCTGCCGGGGCCGGAGACCCCGGTGACCCGGATCAGCGAGCCGGCCAACTACCGCGACAGCAGCGGCGACCCGGCCGACCGCAGCGTGCTGTGCGCCGAGATCCCGTGCAGCGTGGGGGATCTGGTGTGGTCGGCCGACGACGCCACGCTGGGCGAGCTCGTTACGAACGGGCTCGCGGCGGTCGGTCTGCCTCCGGTGCGATCGGGCGCTGTGGTGGTGCGCAGGCTGCCGCACGTCTACCCGGTGTACGCGCGCGGGTTCGGCGGCGCCCTCGCCGGCCTCGAGGCGTGGGCCGACGCTCTGCCCACGGTCACCACCTTCGGCCGCGCCGGCCTGTTCGCCCACGACAACACCCACCACGCGATGGCGATGGCGTACGCCGCGGTCGACGCCCTGCGTCCCGGCGGCGGCTGGGACGGCGCCGCCTGGGCCGCCTCCCGCGAACGCTTCCGTACCCACGTCGTCGAGGACTGACACCGTCAGTGCTGGCCGGGGCGGACCAACCCAGAGACATCTCCGTGCCCCTGGCTGCGGCAATGTCTCATCGTCGGTCCCGGCCCGGCGTTCAGCTCGGCGTGCACGGCGGGCAGCACCCGGCGCAGGTACGTGGGCAGACGGACGAACGACGTCCCGCCGGTGCGGAACGAGTAACCGATCGGCACCTCGGCGTAGCGGAAGCCCTTCGCCAGCAGGTCGAGGGTGAGCACCTGCGCATAGTTGTAGTCGTGCACCACCTCGGCCTCGGCCGCGGCGGCCGGGGAGAAGGCGCGGTAACCGCTCTGGGCGTCGCTGAGTTCGCTGCGCCGGGTCATCCACCGCACCCAGGCCGTCAGCGCCAGGTTGCCGAAGCGCCGGTGCGCCGGCATGTGGTCGATGTCGCCTGCGAACCGGCTCCCGACCACGTAGTCCGCCGCCCCCGACAGCACCGGCGCGGCCAGCAGCGGCAGGTCCGCGGGCGCGTACTCCCCGTCGGCGTCGAGGTAGACCACGCACGCCGGCGTCAGCGCGACCGCCTCGACCAGCCCGCGGCGGACCGCGGCGCCGAGCCCCTGTTTAGCGCCCAGCCGCACGACCCTGGCACCGGCCCGCTCGGCCTCTGCGGCGGTCGCGTCGGTGGAACCGTCGTCGACGACCACGACGACGACCGGCCGGCCGGCCACCGTACGGGGCAACCCCGCGACCACCGCGCCGACCCGGCCCTGCTCGTCGTGGGCAGGCAGGAAGACCACCACCGGCGCCTGCGACGGGTACGCCACCGGGGTGGGTCGCTCGGGCAACCGCCGGGGCAATCGCCAGTGACCCCAGTAGCCGGGAGCGGGCAGCACCAGCGCAACCGAGCCGACGCCGAGCGCGTACGCCGTCTTGATCGCATGGGTGAGCAGGACCACCGCCAGCGCGTGCCCGGGCGGGGCGCCCAGCGCCACGAGTGCCGCCGTTCCGGCCGCCTCGTAGCTGCCGATGCCGCCGGGGGTGACCGCAAATGCCTGCGCGGCGATGGTGACCCCCGTGACCGCCACCGCCTGCCCGTACGTCAGCGGCAGGCCGGCGGTGCCGGCCACGGCGAGCACGACGGTCGACTCCAGCAGCCACGCTCCAACCGCGACCCCTGCCACGGTCGGACCCGGCAGCCGCACCGGCGTGCCACCGTCGGCGAGGCGGCGCAGCCACACCAGGGCGCCCGCGGCAACCACGACGATCGCACCGGTGACCCCCGCGGCCCATCCCCATCCGGCCGTGCCGCCAACGACTCCGACCACGGCCGTCGGCGCCAGGACGGCGGCCAGCGCGACGACCGCCAACAGGTCGCCGAGCCGGAGCAGCACCGCGCTGGCCAGCACCGGCTGGGTCTGCAGGTCGGTGCGTCGCAGCACGCTGGTGACCCGCAGCGCCTCGCCGAGGCGCATCGGCAGCACGTGGTTGCCGAGCAGGGACACGTGCAGCGCCGCCCAGGACTGCCCCAGGCTGAGAGCGGGCAGCACCCGGCGCCAGCTCCACGCCCGCAGCCCGAAAGCCACTCCGTACGCGGCCATCGCCACGGCGAGGGCCCCGGGGGCACCCGCCGTCCCGTTCGCGGCCCGGCGTAGGACGGTCAGGTCGACGACGGTGCCGAGGTAGGTCATCGCGGCGAGCAGCACGACCACCCCCACTGTTGCGCGCGCCGGCGACCATTGCATAGTTAGGAGAGGGTGCCCTAAGTTGCAGGCGCTCGCCACCCGTCCACCGCCCACCGTCCGGCCGGAGCCCGCCCTATGTCCCGAACTGCTGTCGGCAGCGGACCGACCCGGGCCAGGCTGGTGGCGGGGGCAGCGGCGGTGGCGCTGCTGGCCGCGGTGTTCGCGGCAGCCGGCATCGGCGTACGCGCGACCGGCGGCGGGCAGGCTGCCGTGGACGAGCCGCAGTACCTGCTCAGCGCGCTCAGCCTCGCCGAGGACGGCAACCTCGACATCGCCGACGAGCTCGCCGCCCGGCGGGCGCAGCCGTACCACCAGGCCCCCCTGCCGGTACAGACGCAGGTGCGCCTCGACGGGTCCCAGGTGAGCCCGCACGACCCGCTGCTGCCGCTGCTGCTCGCCCCCGCCGTGGGCGCCGGCGGCTGGGTGGCGGCCAAGACGCTGCTGGCGGGGCTCGCGGGGGTGCTGGCTGCCCTCACCGTGTGGGTCGGCGTGCAGCGCCTGGGCGCACCGCTCGGCCTCACCTCGGCGGTGGTCGCGGTAGGTTTCACCAGCGCGCCGCTGGCGGTCTACGGCCAGCAGGTCTACCCCGAGCTGCCGGCGGCGCTGGCGGTGCTGGGAGCGGTCGCCGCGCTCACCGGGCGGCTGCGTGGGGCGGGCGTAGCCGTGCTGCTGCTCGCCGTGACAGCGCTGCCGTGGTTGTCGGTCAAGTACGCACCGGTGGCGGCCGTCCTCGCAGGCACCGGGCTGGTGCTGCTGTGGCGCAGCGGACGGCGGCTGGTGGCCGGCGCGGTCGCAGGCACGCTCGCCCTAGCGGGCCTCGGCTACCTCGCCGCGCATCGGATGATCTACGGCGGCTGGACCGCCTATGCCAGCGCCGACCACTTCCAGTCCTCCGGCGAGGTCGGCGTGCTGGGCTTCGCGCCCGAATACCTCGGCCGCAGCGCCCGGCTGGTCGGCCTGTTGGTCGACCGGGACTTCGGGCTGGTCGCCTGGCAGCCGGCCTTCCTGCTCGTCGTCCCGGCGGTGGGTGCGCTTCCCTGGCTGCTGCCGCGCCGCTGGCCGGTCCTTCTCGGTCCGCTGCTGGCGGGCTGGCTGGTGGCGTCGTTCGTGGCGCTCACCATGCACGGCTTCTGGTGGCCCGGCCGCCAGCTTGTCGTCGTGCTGCCCCTCGGCCTGCTCGCCGTGGCGGTGCTTCTCGGGGGATTGTTCGGGCGGCTGTACGGCACCCCCCGCCGGGTGGCGATGACGGCCGCCGCGGTGCTTGCGGGCAGCGGCACGCTCGCGTACGGGTGGGTCCTGGTGGCCGGGCTGTCCGGCCGGCTCACCTGGGTCGGCGCCGCCGACGAACCCGTTCCGGCTCTGCTCGACGCGGCCCGGACGGTGTTGCCGGACTATCGCGACCCGTCTACGGCCACCTGGGCGCTGCACGCCGGCTGGGCGGTCCTGCTCGCCGCGCTGCTCCTGCTCGGAGCGCTCGCCGCCCGTCGTCGGCACCCCCCGAGCCGGCCGGTACCGCCGGCCCCGGCGGCTGTACCACGCCGCCGGGCCGCCGCCGGCGCCGCGACAGCGGTGGCGCTGCTCGCCGCCGCGGGCTGCACCCAGACCGGCGACGACCAGGTGGTCCGGGTCTACTCCGCCCGGCACTACGACCTGGAGCAGGCCTTCGCCGCGTTCTCCGACGAGACCGGCGTCTCCGTCGAGTTCCTCTACGGCGACGACGCGGCGCTGCGCGAGCGGATCCAGGCCGAGGGCGAGGACACCCTCGCCGACGTCTACATGACCGTCGACGCCGGGAATCTGGCGCTGGCTGCCGAGGAGGGCGTCTTCGCGCCGGTCCAGTCCGGCACGCTCGACGAGGCGGTTCCGGCCAACCTGCGCGACCCGGAGGGTCGGTGGTACGGCCTGGCGGCCCGCGCGCGCACCATCGTGTACGACCCCTCCGCGGTCGACCCGTCCGAGCTGTCGACGTACGAGGCGCTAGCCGACCCGAAGTGGGACGGGCGACTGTGCCTGCGCGGCGCTACCGAGACGTACACCCAGTCGCTGGTGGCCAGCATGATCGCTCGACTGGGGTACGACGAGACCAAGCGGGTGGTCGAGGGTTGGGTGAACGGCGCCGAGGTCTTCAGCAACGACGTCGACCTGCTCGAGAACATCGCCAGCGGTGACTGCGAGGTCGGCATCGCGAACCACTACTACCTCGCACAGCTGGTCGAGGAGGACCCCGGCTTCCCGGTGGAGATCTTCTGGGCCAACCAGCAGACCAGCGGTACCCACGTCAACGTCTCCGGCGCTGGGGTGACCGCGGAGGCCGACGACCCCGAGCTGGCCGCGCAGCTGCTGGAGTGGTTGGCGACCGACGGCCAGGACGAGTTCACCGCCGGCAACTTCGAGTACCCGGTCAACACCGATGTCGAGCCGGTGCCGATCGTTGCCGGCCTCGGCGGCTTCGACGCCGACCGGCTGCAGGCGGCCGAGCTGGGCCGGTACAACGCCGCCGCGATCCGGCTGATGGCCGAGACCGGGTACGAGTGAGCTCGCCGCCGGCCGGTGTCAGCACCCGGGCAGTGGCGACCACGCACGGTGACGGCCGGCGCGGCTGGCGCCTTGCGGTGTCCGCGGTCGCGGCCCTGGCCGCGGTGCCGGTCGGGTTGTTGGCGGTCAGCATCCTCACCCCGACCGCATCGGTGTGGTCGTTGTGGTGGCGCACCGCGTTGCCGTCGATGCTGGTGACCACCGCCCTGCTCCTGGTGGCCACCGTGGCCCTGGCGCTGGTACTCGGCGCCGGCCTGGCCTGGCTGGTCGGCCGCTACCGGTTCCCGGGCCAGGGCCTGTTCTCCTGGCTGCTCGTGCTGCCGCTGGCGGTGCCCGCCTATGTCCTCGGCTTCTGCTACCTGGGCCTGCTCGACCATCCTGGCCCGGTGCAGCGCGGCTTGCGGGCCTTCTTCGGCGCCGACGTCGGGTTTCCCGAGGTGCGCTCGCTGCCGATGGCGGTGCTGGTGCTGGCACTGGCGTCCTACCCGTACGTCTACCTGCTGGCCCGTGCCGCGCTCACCGAGCAGACCGCCGCGACGTACGAGGCGGCCCGGGTGCTCGGGCACGGGCCGCTGCAGGCGGCGCGGGGGGTGGTGCTGCCGATGGCCCGCCCGTCGCTGGCCGCCGGAGCCGCCCTGGTGGCGATGGAGACGCTCACCGACTTCGCCACCGTGCAGTACTTCAACGTGCAGACCGTGTCGGTGGCCGTCTACCAGGTGTGGAACGGCATGTACGACCGGGTCGCCGCCACCGAGATCGCCTCGCTGGTGCTCGTCTTTGCGATAGTCGTGATCGCGCTGGAGCGGGTTGCCCGCGGCCGGGCCCGGTTCCACCAGGGCGGGGGAGCGCGCGCCGTCGAGCCGGTGCGGCTTCGCGGCGCCCGCGCCTGGGCCGCTACCGGTGTCTGCAGTCTGGTCGTCGGCGTCGCCTTCGCGGTGCCGGTTGTGCAGCTGGCGGCGTGGGCGGTCGCGGAGAGGATGGACACCCAGGGCCAAGGGGCCTCCGGCCTCGACGCCCGCTACCTCGACTACCTGGTCAACAGCCTGACGGTGGCCGGCCTCACCGCTGTCGGCTGTGCCGCGCTCGCGGTGGTCGTCGCCTCCGGCACCCGCCTCGGGGGGCGCGCCTCGACCAGGCGGATGGCCAGGTTGGCGACGGTCGGCTACGCGGTCCCCGGCCCGGTGGTGGCGATCGGGGTGTTGGCGATCCTGGCGGCGGCAGACCAGGCGCTGGACTCGGTAGGGCTGCCGTGGGGTGGTGTGCTGGTGACCGGCACCTTGGGCGGGCTGGTCTACGCCTACGTCGTCCGGTTCCTCGCGCTCGCACACAACACCGTCGAGGCCAGCCTGGACAAGGTCGCACCGTCGATGACCGACGCCGCCCTGACCCTGGGTGCCAGCCCGCGGACCGTGGTGCGCCGGGTGCACCTGCCGCTGGTGCGATCAGGGGTGGGGGTCGCGCTGGTGCTGGTGGCCGTCGACGCCCTCAAGGAGCTGCCGGTGGTGCTGCTGCTGCGGCCGTTCGGCTTCGAGACGCTGGCCGTCTGGGTCTACCAGCTCGCCTCGGAGTCGCGGTGGGAGCAGGCCGGGCTCCCGGCGCTGACCATCGTGGCGGTGGCGCTGGTGCCGGTCGTGCTGTTGTTCCGCCGCAACCTCGCGGTGCCGCCCCGGGCGGACCTGTGACGTCCGCCGCAGCCATCAGCCCCGGTCCGGTGCTCGCGCTGCGCTGCGTGGTCAAGCACTTCGGCGCCACGGCCGCGCTCGACGGGATCAGCCTCGACATCCGGACGGGGGAGCTGTTGGCCGTCGTCGGCCCCAGCGGCTGCGGCAAGTCCACGATGCTGCGGGCGGTGGCGGGCCTGGTGCGGATCGATGCCGGCCAGATCATGCTCCGGAGCCGGGTCGTGGCCGGAACCGGCACGTTCGTGCCACCGGAGCGGCGGGCCGTCGGCGTGGTCTTCCAGGACCTCGCGCTGTTCCCACACCTCGACGTGACCGGCAACGTCTCGTTCGGCCTCGACCGCCGGAGGCGCGGGGGGCTAGGCGGGCGCAGGAGTTCGCGGCGGGTGGCCGAAGTGCTGGAGCTGGTCGGGCTCGAGACGCTGGGGCGGCGATATCCGCACGAGCTGTCGGGTGGTGAGCAGCAGCGGGTCGCGCTGGCGCGCGCGTTGGCGCCCGAGCCGGCGGTGGTTCTGCTCGACGAGCCGTTCTCGCACCTCGACCGCAACCTGCGCGCCACGGTGCGCGAGCACACCGTCGACGTCCTGCGCGCCGCCGGGGCGACCGGGGTGGTCGTGACCCATGACCAGGAGGAGGCGCTGGCAGCCGGTGACCGGGTCGCGGTGATGCGGGCCGGCCGGCTGGACCAGGTCGCCACGCCGGAGGAGGTCTTCCACCGCCCCGTCACCCGGTTCGTCGCGACCTTCCTCGGAGAGGCCGATTTTGTACCCGGTCAGCGCAGGGGCCGGCACGTCGACACGGTGCTGGGCACCCTGCCCGTCACCGACGCGGGCAGCGGCCCGTGCCGGGTGATGCTGCGTCCACACGAGATCGGCTTCGACGCCGACCCGGCGGGCGACGCCGTGGTGACCCAGACCGAGTTCCGGGGGGCGACCGTGCTGCTCCACGTCCGGCTGGACGAGGGCACCGCGGTGCGCGGGCTGCGGCCGCACACGTCCCCGATGTCGGTTGGCAGCCGGGTGCGGGTCCGGCCGCTCGTCGACCACCCGCTCGCAGTGTTCCCCGACCCCACCCCGGTGCCGAATGTGGTGCCAGAGGTGCTGGACCGATGATGGCTTCCCGACGTCTCGGCACCAGGAATGCCTCCTACGGTCTCTCCTACGATGCGCCGGTGGCGACGATCCGCACGGAGCGGCTGGACCTCGTGCTGCTCGACCGGGCCTGGCTGCAGGCGTACGTGGACGCTGAGCCGTTGCCCGACCTGGGGTTCCGAGACCCGGGGAACTTCCTCGGCGGGTCGGCGCACGTCGTACACCTGAGGGCCGATCAGCTTGCGGACGACCCTGGGCAGCAGCCGTGGCTGTTGCGCGCCATCGTGCCGCGTGCCAGTGGCGAGGCGGTGGGCTACGTCAACTTCCACGCCGCGCCGGACGAGCGAGGGATGGTCGAGATCGGCTACCGGGTGCTGCCGGCGCACCGGCGGCAGGGCTATGCCAGCGAGGCCGCTGAGGGGATTTGGCGGTGGGCCGGACGGCACGGGGCACGGGTGCTGCGGGCCAGCATCTCCCCGACCAACCAGCCGTCGCTGGCGATGGTCCGCAAGGCCGGGTTCGTCCAGGTCGGCCAGCAGATCGACGACGTGGACGGGCTCGAGATCGTGTTCGAACGCCCGGTCTGAGCGTCCGGAGCGCTGGCGCTGCTACTGGCTGCCGGCGACGTACTGGTTGAGCTGGTCCCGCTCGAACTCCAGCTCGCTGATCCGAGCCTTGACCGCATCGCCGATGCTCACCAGTCCACGCAGCCGGCCGTCTTCGACGACCGGCACGTGCCGGATCCGCCGGTTGGTCATGAGACGCATCAGGTCATCGAGGCTGTCGCCGGGCTCGCAGACATGGACGTCACTGGTCATTATCGTGTTGACGGCCGTGTCCGTGTGGTCGGTGCCTGCAGCGAGCAGGCGGACGACGTCGCGCTCGGACACGATGCCGATGACGTCCACCCCGTCATCGCTGACCACGAGGGCACCGATGTTGTGTTCCGCGAGCACCTGGAGCAGCTCACGGACCGACGCCGTTGGCGCGATGGTCCTGACGGCCCCGGCGGGCTTCCCCGCCATCACGTCCTTGATCCGCATGCCGCCAGGCTAGTCCCGCACCCGCCGCGCGGCCATCCTCGCAGCCGGTGGCCGGACCGACGGCGAGGACGGCTGACACCATGCGCAGGTGGGCACCCCCTCCGCGCTGGCCGTCGTGGCCTGGATCAGCCTGGTGCTGTTGCTAGACGCCGACGGCTCGCTGTGGCTGCAGCGCGGACTCGGACTGCTCACGTGGCTGCTGCTCGTCGCCGTGCTGTCGCAAATGCGGCCAGCGGTGCGGGCCCAGACCGCGGTCGTGGTCGTGTTCGCCACCGCAGTCGAGTACACCTTCTCCCCGCTGCTGGAGGTCTACACCTACCGCTTCGACAACGTGCCGGCCTACGTCCCGCCCGGGCACGGGCTCGTCTACCTGGCCGCGCTGGGTCTCGGACACTCGGCCGTGGTACGGGCGCACCGGCGGGCCAGCACGGCAGCGGTGCTGGCCGTCGGCGGTACCTGGGCTACGTACGGCGTCACGGTGTCCGACCGCCCGGACGGGTTGGGGATGTTCTGGTTTGGCTGCCTGGTCGGCTTCCTGTTCTGGGGACCGTCCCGCGAGCTGTACGTCGGCGCGTTCGTCGTGGTGTCCTACCTCGAGCTGGTCGGGACCGCGGTCGGCACCTGGCAGTGGCAGCCGCGTGACCCGACCGGTCTGGTGCCGATCGGGAACCCGCCGTCCGGCGCGGCAGGTGGCTATGGCTGGTTCGACCTGGCCGGGCTGTTGGTGGCCGGCCCGCTGCTGGCCCGCTGGACGACCTGGCGAGCCCGGTTCAGCAGTTCGCTCAAGGATCGCTGCGGGGATCGCGGCGCCGCGAGGCGAGGTCATGCAGGCTGCCCCCACTGTCGTCCGCGCCCGCGGGATCGGGCCGCTCCCGCGGCTCGGGTCGCTCACCACGGCCGTCGTCGGGAAAGTGCCCGACGAAGGCCATCGCGGCATCGTGCAGCCGACCGTTGGTCGACAGCGCGCCGTGGCCGAGTGGTCCAGGTCGCCCGTCCAGCCCGGAGAACCTCCCACCCGCCTCGGTGACCACCACTTCCAGGGCGGCCATGTCGTGCAGGGCGAGTGCCGGTTCGGCAGCGATGTCGACGGCACCCTCGGCGACGAGCATGTGGGACCAGAAGTCGCCGTACGCCCGGCTCCGCCAGCAGCGTCGGGTGAGTGCGACGACGGCGTCGAGGCGGCCGATGTCGTCCCAGCCGCCGAGCGAGGAGTACGAGAACGACGCGTCGGACACCTCGGTGACGTCGGACACTCGGCACGGCCTGGCGCCCAGCAGCGACTTGCCGGTCCAGGCCCCGCCGCCCTCTGACGCCCACCAGCGGCGGCCGAGCGCCGGAGCCGACACGCAGCCGACGACGACCTCGTCGTCCTGCATCAGGGCGACGAGGCTCGCCCAGACCGGTACGCCGCGGACGAAGTTGTGGGTGCCGTCGATGGGGTCGAGCACCCAGCGGCGCGGACCCCACCCGGTCACCCCGGCCTCCTCGCCCAGCACCGCATCTCGTGGTCGGGCGCGACCGAGCATGCGGCGCATCGCCTGCTCGACGCTGCGATCGGCGTCGGACACCAGCGTCGTGTCCGGCTTGGCCGACACGTGCAGGTCGGCCGATCGGAAACGGTCCATCGTCACGGAGTCGGCGTCGTCGGCGAGCAGGTGCGCCAGCCGAAGGTCGTCGAGGTGCGTACGGACCATGCCCGAGAGGCTAGCCGTCGCACGGTCTCTGGATCGGTGGATGGCTGCCCGTCTCGGCACGTGGCGCCACCTGAAGTGGAGTGCGGCGCCGGTCGTGGCAGGCTCTTCGTCGTGGTGCCTGACACGGTCAACGACCTGCCGCTGCACGCCCTTGCCGTCCACGGGGCGGTCGTCCTGGTTCCGTTGGCTGCCGTCCTCGGTCTGGTTTTCGCGGTTCCGCAGCTGCGCGGGTGGGCGCGGGTGCCGCTGCCGTTGCTGGCGGTTGCCGCCGCGGCCTCGACCTGGGTCGCTACACAGTCCGGCGAGGCGTTGATACAAGCGGGTGGCCTGGGCGCCGCCGGGCTCGGTGGCCCAGTCGCCGAGATCGTGGAGCGGCACGAGGACCTCGGCAAGCAGCTGTTTCTCATGACCCTCGCGTACGCGGTGGTTGCGGTGGTCGCGGCCGCGGTCGCCGAGCGTTCCAGGGGCGGCTCCCGAGTACTCGCGAACGTGGTCACGGTGCTGCTGGGATCGGTGCGGTCGCAGTCGGGGTACAGACGTACCGGGTCGGCGAAGCCGGTTCGGAGGCGGTCTGGAACCCCACCGGCAACGTGGACTACTCGACCGACTAACGACCAGCACCCTCGCCAGGCCTAGACATCGGTTCCCCGCGCGTCACCGCGTTCGACGTCACGGCTGGACAGCAGTCGCCGAAAGGAGTCGACCCGGTCAGGGTCGACCTGCTCGCGGGCGACTGCCAGGTCGAGTGCACACTCCGGGTCGGCCGCTGTGTGTCCGCAGCCGCGCGGGCAGTCGCTGGTTGCGGCGGCGAGGTCGGGGAAGGCCCGGATGAGTCGGCTGGGGTCGACGTGTGCCAGGCCGAACGATCGGATCCCCGGCGTGTCCACGATCCAGCCACCCCCAGACAGCGGCAGCGCAACCGCCGAGGTCGAGGTGTGCCGACCACGGCCCGTCACGGCATTGACCACGCCGATGTGGCGTCGTGCGTCCGGCAGCAGCGCGTTGACCAGCGTCGACTTGCCCACCCCGCTGTGACCGACGAGCACGCTGACCCGTCCGCGGAGTCGGGCCCGCAGCGGCTCGAGGTCGCCGCCGCGCGTCACCGCGACGGCGTCCACACCGAGTGGCCGGTAGGCGGCCAGAAGCACGTCTGGCGTGGCCAAGTCCACCTTGGTCAGACACAGCAGCGTGCCCATGCCGGCGTCGAGCGCAGCCACCAGGCACCGGTCGATGAGCCGCGGACGGGGTGGCGGGTCGGCCAGTGAGGTGACCACCACCAGTTGCTCGGCGTTTGCGACGATGACCCGCTCGACCGGGTCGTCGTCGTCGGAGGTGCGGCGGAGCACGGTTCGGCGCTCCTCGACCTCGACGATGCGCGCCAGGCTGTCCTTGTCTCCGCTGCGATCGCCCACAACGCGCACCCGGTCACCCACTACCACCGCGGTGCGCCCGAGCGTGCGCGACTTCATCGCAGTCAGGGCGTGTCCCGCGCCCACGCCCTCGTTGCCCGCCTCGTAACCGTCAGGCACCAGCAGTGTGAAGCGTCCCCGATCGACGGTCGTCACCAGCGCGGTGGTCGCGTCCTTGTACGACGGGCGGTCCTTGGTGCGGGGCCGGGTGTGCCGACGGGGCCGGTCGTAGTGCGCGTCCTCGTCCCAGCGGCTCACCGGCATACCAGCCGTGCCCAGGCGTCGGCGAACCCGGGGAACGTCTTGTCGGCGGTGCCGATGTCCTCCACCTCGACACCGGGTACGGCCAGCCCGAGCACCGCGCCGGCGTGGGTCATCCGGTGGTCGCCGTGGGTGTGCCAGCGCCCGGCGTGCAGGGCGAGCGGGTCAATCCTTAGTCCGTCCGCGAGCTCGGTGACGGCTCCGCCCAAGCGGTTGATCTCGGTGGTGAGGGCGGCCAACCGGTCGGTCTCGTGACCGCGCAGGTGTGCGATGCCGCTCAGCTGCGACGGTCCGCTGGCCAGCGCGCAGAGCGCAGCCACCACTGGGGTGAGCTCGCCCACCTCGTGCAGGTCCAGGGCAACGCCGTCGATAGTGCCCGGACCGCAGCAGACGAGGTCCGGCCCGTCCCGCGTCACGCTTGCGCCGAACGCGATCAGGAGGCTGCGCAGCTCGTCGCCGGCCTGCTCGGTCCGCTCGGGCCAGCCGCGCACCCGTACCCGGCCACCGCTCACCAGCGCGGCGGCGAGGAAAGGCGCCGCCGTCGAGAGGTCCGGCTCGATCTCGGCCGCCAGCGGCTCGATCGATCCCGGTTGCACGACCCACCGGTTGGGCTCGGAGTCGTCCACGTCCACCCCGCGGCGGCGCAGCTCGGCCACCGTCATCGCGACGTGCGGCAGCGACGGCACCGGCTTGCCGTGGTGGCGCACGTCGACGCCGTGGACAAACCGGGCCCCGGCAAGCAGCAGGCCGGAGACGAACTGGCTGGAGCCGGCAGCGTCGATGCCCACGACGCCTCCGTGGGCACTGGGACTGCCGTGTACGGTGAAGGGCAGGCTGGCTCCGCCTTCGGCGTCGACGCCCGCTCCGAGCGCGCGAAGCGCGTCGAGCGTCTGCTGCATCGGGCGCTCCCGGGCGCGCGGGTCGCCGTCGAAGTGCACCGGGCCGTCGGCGAGCGCGGCCACCGGTGGCACGAAGCGCATCACGGTGCCGGCGAGCCCGCAGTCCACCTCGGCGGGCCCGCGCAGATGGCCGGGTGTGACGGTCCAGAGGTCGGGGTCGGTGTCGATCGAGGTCCCGAGAGCGCGCAGGGCGGCGGCCATGAGCTCGGTGTCGCGAGCCCGCAGCGGCCTGTTGATGGTGGACGGGCCGGAGGCGAGTGTGGCCAGTACGAGTGCCCGGTTGGTCAGCGACTTGCTGCCCGGGAGCGAAACCGTCGCGTCCAGCCGGTGGTCACCGGCCGGCGCCGGCCACCACCGGTCGGGCACCGCGTTGTCAGTCGCTCTCGAGCTTGCGCTTCACCCGGCGGGCGGAGATCTCGACCCGCTCGCGCGCCGACGGCTCGAGGTCGACCGCGGCGATCATCAG